>Ga0315903_10005145_pt1 | contig 17139 bp, 29 predicted proteins | sample LakEriMetagenome_7_FD_203524 | JGI IMG/M metagenome (GOLD analysis project Ga0315903, IMG submission 203524) | Freshwater fungal communities from buoy surface, Lake Erie, Ohio, United States - Buoy 2 MA119 | ecosystem: Environmental > Aquatic > Freshwater > Lake | place: USA: Lake Erie, Ohio...
ACTACCACGGATAACTGCGTATATTTCCAACGGAGCTATATTTACGATAATCACTCCAAAAGAAACAAACACAAGCTATATTTTACCTGATTTTTCGATGGCTGTCAAATTTTCTTTTGCCTGTTGGTCGATACCCCTGGATTTTGGTAAATACTCCATAGAATCCCGTTAGAGGATCAAAGGAGCTAGAATGGACTTTTTCAAACTCGTGGCCGAGGTCGGTTTCCCGATCGCCGCCGCATGCGCTGGTGGTTACTTCATTTTCCTCACACTGAAATTCATACTCGCTGGAGTTATGAGTAGTGTACAAGGACTTTCGGGTATAATCACTGCCTTAGACAATCGTGTAAAAACCATGAACCACGACGTGATCCGTATTGACACAGTGGTATCCAATGCTCTGGGCTTGAAACCAGACACCAATCGTATAGCAAGAGCGGACGGTAAAAATGATGCCCGACGTGACTAGCGATCCCCGTACCTGGACTGCCCAAGAACGCACACACGTTTTTTGCAACAGAGATGAGTGGACTCAGATGTGTTTGGATTATTACGAGCAAGAAAAGGCCATCAGAAAATTAGTTGATTTTGTACAAACAGACACAAAGGAAAAAACATGCTCTACATTGACTACTCGTGGGATTTATCAGAAAATCGCATCATACTGGACGAAGAATTAAACATCGACAAATTGGGCTGGCGAGCTGGTGATCTATTTAAAGTCACCAACATCAATGGTCGAGCACAGCTGGTCAAAATTGACCCGCTAGAAAAATTTGTTCGTGGGCACGGACCTTCTGTTATAGGCATAGTTAATGAAGAGGATGATACTGTGCAGTTTGTGAATGCTCCTACACCGCAGGACACATTTAATATTTTAAAAAGGAAATAATATGTCAAAATGGACCACATGGTATGACAGTTTACCTGCACACACAAAAGAATATTTAAAGACACAGCCTGTGTGGCATGATCGAGATTTATATCGAGCATTTGCAATTGGTGCGGTGTTGGGACTGCTATTGGGACTTGCGGCATAATGTTGTTTGAAGCGTTCATGGTATTTTATTTGCTAGAATGCTTGATGCTGACGTCAGTGGCGGTTTGGTATTATCATGAACCAAAAAAACAAGAGAAAAAAATCTGGGACCCTTGGGGAATCTGGAAACAGGAGAAATAAATGGATTTAGTGGCAATGATCAACAAATACGGCTTTCCCATAGTGGCAGCCGGAGGCATGGGATACATGATTTACTATGTATGGACCTGGGCTACCAAAGAAGTCAAGCCTGTGCTCAAAGAAGCCAACACAGTGCTTATTGCCTTGATAGATCGTATCCGCATGCTGGATAACGATTTGATCCGACTAAATCAAAAGGTTGATGTTGTGCTACATCTACGTGGTAAAACCATTGATCACGAACGTGTGATAGCTGAAAATAAAATCAATCAAGTTGCGGACGAGGACGACAAGAAAACAGCATCAGCCGGCGAAGGCTAATGCTTTTTATTTTTCGTGGGCTACGAACTCACCGTTCCAGTTAGGACCTAGGTCCTGCTGTTTCATAAACTCACAGCGTTCAATCCAAATCTTGTAATACTTGTCCATCTGTCCGCCAAACAAGCCTTTCATCTTAGCACACATCGCGGCGGCCTCGTCAAACTTTTTCTGTTTGTATAAGGCATGCATCTTTTCGTGTTGCTCTCGATCTTTTGAATAGTCTACGCCCTTGGTACGTAGTGCTGTATAGATCAAGTCTGCCACTGTCTTACCTTTTGGTTGTAAGTTGTCCAGCATTAGATAGAAGAAATCATCTCGAGTACGATTGTATGTTTCAGCGCCAATAATACATAGCACACCATAGGCCTTACAACGTGCTTCTAAACGTGCCGCAGTTGACACCATGTCACCTAATATATCATAGCTGTGTCTATCTGTTGACCCCATTTCACCAATAAAGCCAATTCCCGAGTTACAGCCCCAACCCATTGAGGCTGGTGGTAGGCCTTGTGCTTCCATGATCTTGGTGTACTCGTCTACCTTATCCAGCATCTCTAATCCCACACGAACAATGGTGCGGGCATGATTGGGATCTTCAATAGGAGCACCGTGTATGTGCATTGACGCATCACCTACATACTTGATGATCATGCCTTTGTTGTCCATCATGGGTTGGCTGATAGCATCCATGTAACCGTTCATGTATCGGCCTAGACCGCCCACATCATCGCCGTAGTGTTCACCAATGGGAGTAAAGCCACGCAAGTCCGAGAACATAACTGATACGTCTTTGCGTACACCACGCCTGATCAAGTCTGGATCTTTCTGTAGCATCTCTACTACTTCTTTGGAGCAGTAGCCAGCAAACTGTTTCTTTATGGCCTGCTTTTCTAAAAACTCGTTTACAAACTTAACGCCGTAAGTATGCAAAGCCACAAGAACAAGACCAGCCGTGCTTGCCGTTGCGTCTGCCAAGATTCGCCACTCATTGAAGCCCAAACGACTGGCAACAATAGGGGCAATGACCCCCACAATAGATATAAGAATACCTGCATAAGTCCACCTCGATAATCCAATAATAATCACACCCAACACTGCTATGAATATAATTTCAGCGCCGTCAGCCCAGTCTGGACGTTGAATATTCACACCATTGGCCATGGTACCTATCACAGAAGCCTGCACTTCATGTGAGAACACAGCACCTTGGCTGGTAGGAACAGGATTGGCAATACCTGCGGCAGTGGGCCCCACTATCACAATAGCACCACCAAAATCTTTTGGCAAGTTGGTCAACGATACTGACGTTGATTGCTGGCTCCAATCAATCCATATACGACCCAACGAGTCTGTGGTAACAGGCCCAAATTTGGGTATGCGCATTTTCTCAACGCCGTATTCAGTTAATTTGATTTGAAATGTAGAATCTCCAGCAGCCACACGCAAGGTTTCTAAACTTAAACTGGGATAGAGATTACCATTGACACTGACTATCAAAGGTATACGTCGGTTAACACCGTCTACTTCAGGCAGTGTGCTGACAATGCCAATGCCAGTGGCTGAATTTTCCAACTGTGGCACGTTGGCAATCAATCCAGGATACTGAACTATCTGATCCTGCCACTCTGCGCCTATCACAGCTGATCCTGGCTTGCGTGGTTGATTTTTAGTGCGGTCACTGGGAACTGATCCCAGTATCACTGGAAATTCTTTTAGAGTCTGAGCCAGCGCGGCGTCTCCACCCATACGGTCTGATTCTGACATGAGTACATTGAGTACAACAAGTCCAGCACCACGACTATAAAGATCTTTGACAATTTTGGCATATTCAGATCTGGGCAATGGCCACTGCCCTAATTTGTCCAATGCAGTTTCATCAATGTTCACTGTGTAAATGTTGTTGGGTGTGGTTGCGCTGGATGTGATCAGTGTGTCAAAGTAGCGCAGTCTTACACTTTCTACAAATGTGGGATCTGCAATTCTTATACTTAAAACAAGTGCCAGTGTTAATAAGGCAGTCCAGGGACTACCCAGTAATTTTTTGATAGTAGTTTTCTTTAGCATCATGTATTTACTAAATACCTGCGGGGAGTAACCAGCCCGGAGTGGGCTCTACATATCGTCAACACGGCACAGCCCGGTATGTAGACAAAGAGGTGAGACCATAACTTTTAAGGAAAATTATGGAACTCTTCACGCTACAAGCCCTGTGGGCTTTTTTGGCAATCATCATGATTGACATTGTACTAGCCGGTGACAACGCTCTTGTCATTGGAATGGCGGCTAACAAATTACCAGACCACTTACGCAAACGAGCAATCTTTTGGGGTACCTTTGGTGCCATTGCCATACGCTTTGTTTCGGTTGCGGCATTAACATACCTACTAATGATTCCTGGATTACGTGCTATCGGTGCAGTGGCACTAATATGGATTGGTTGGAAATTGGTTTTTAATCACAATGAACACAACATTGAAGCCAAAGACACCTTCTGGGGTGCTATTGGTACTATTGTAGTTGCTGATGCTGTTATGGGCATTGACAACGCACTGGGTATTGCCGCAGCCGCTAATGGAAGTTTTGTTCTTGTGATTGCTGGTTTGTTAATCTCAGTGCCAATTATACTATTTGGTGCTACTATGGTCAGCAAGATTTTACAACGTTGGCCAGACACAGTGTTTGCGGGTTCGTTTGTATTGTTCGCTGTGGCAATGTTGATGCTGATGAAAGAACCCTTGATGGCTGGTTGGTGGGCAGGGCTTGTACCTTGGGCCGCTGTCATTGTGCCTTGGGCAGTTGCCTTGGTTATTACTGCTGTTCAATACAACAAGGCAAGATTACACTTACATAAGAAGTTTTTATTTAGAACATAAAAAAAAGCCCCCAAGGGGCTTTTTATTTGATAAGTTTACTTAAAATCCAAAGTACAGGAAACCAACCTAATAATAAAATAGGTGCCAAAATCATGCCCTGGATAAGTTTGGTGCGTTGTTCAGCTTCTCGTTGTTGAACCCTTTGACGTTCACCTTCTATTTGTCTTTGTGTTGAGTACATAATTTAGTTTTGCGTAATAGTCAGCGTACTGGTACTGCCTTTGTTTACGTTCTGTATGATAGTCTGTCCGTTTTGTATCAAGGTAAATGTAACATCTTTGGTAGTGTCAAATGTGGCAGTGGCATTGTGTGTGCCGGCTTTGTACAGCGTGACCTTGCTGGCATCATCGTTGAAATAATACAGCAATCCCAAAGTCTTGTTGGCTGAGTAACCAGGCAACACAGGTATATCCAGTTCATCTCCCAACAAGGATGCGTTCTGTCTGTCTAGTTCATTGAGAGAATTAAAAGCCAATAGATCAGCGTCAAGATCGTTTCTATCTAGTTCCTTGAAGTTTTCCAGTTTGTTTTCGTCCAGTGCTGAATATTTCAACAGATCAACATCAAGGGCGTTGAAGTCCAGTATGTTTTTTTCTTTCTTGGCTGTGCCTGCATTGGTGTCGTCTGGTATTTCTGGAGGCTTGCTGATGATCAACATGTTGTTGATGTTGGCCTGATCAATTTTGATCACGGTTGGCTGTGATGGTGGTGTGCTCAAAGACGATACCATTGTGGCCTGATAAGGCACATCCAATATCACCACGCCTGACAGATTGCTGACTTCGATGGCACCTGTCACACAGCCTTTGTTGTCACAGCTGGGCAACAGCATGATTAGACTGCGACCCAGTTCGTCCACAGTCATAGAAAAGTCTGTGCCTCTCACAGCAATGGTGGCAGTGGGAGTTTTTATTGATACCTGTTGTGGGTTGTTTTTGGCTATCTGTCCACTAGCATAGCGAGCAGTTCCCATGGCCATGTTTACAGCCAGTTTACCTGTGCCTTTTTTTGGATCATACACAAAGTCGTCTATGATCATCTTTGAGTGTTCTGTGAGTTTTACTGTGGTCTTGTCTTCAAAAGTCAGTTCTGCCTTTGCTCTGGCAGTACTGACTGTGTCGTTCATTTCCACCGTGGTGTTTACGCTTGAAGATATACTTTTCCGGTCACGGAGTATTTCTGTAGGACCAGTCTGCTCAGTGACCTTGCCGACGCCAGCATGACTATTGATCGGACTGAGTAACGTTAATGTTAGTATTAGAACCGTTGCTGGTAATAATTGCATTCTTAGTCAGTGCTCCGCTTTGTGTTAGTGTCACTGCGTTGGCTGCTCCAGATACACCGCTGCCAGAAACTGTTATTTCTCCCGAATGTAAGCCCACACCACTTGCGGTATGTGTTACATTGTTCCAGTTTCCGTTAATAGAAATCTTACTTTGTACAGTACCACCGCTCAACGTCTGTACTGTGTTGTTGTTATTACCTGTGATTTCTGATCTGATAATGCTGGCGTTACAACTGGAACTCAATGCAGTACCACATCCAATGGTCTGATTGTTGTTGTTGCCATCTGCTGATACAACCACAGTGGCGCCTGTTCCATTGCTTTCGTTATTGAGCAATATACTCAATGTGTTGCCTGTACCTATCTGGTTAACGGTTACATCATTGAAATCGCCCCGGATCAATGCCATGTCATCGGTGTTGCCAGTTCCGCCAACGTTGCCGTTGACCATGTTGCCAGCACCGGTTTGTGTGATCGATACTGTGGAGTTATCTCCAATCTGTTCCACATAAACATCGTTGGCCCATGCCCCCGATGACAACATCACAGCCGTCATTAGTATTGCGAGTAATTTTCTCGACAACTCGCCACTGCCTGTCATTCTATTTTTCATTTCTATCAAGGACGGGTTTGTATTCCCTGTCCTAGCTCCCTGGCCTTTTTGGCCTTATAATTATATTACCTCCCTAAACTACATGAGGTTGAGACTACCTAAATATTTAATCACTGTTGGTGTTTTATTAAGCGACAGCATTACCGCCCAACGTCCTCTAGTTGTTCCAGACGGATCCACCCGCCTCGTTTCTCACTGTCAGTGACTCTAACCCAACCGTCGCTGCCAGGTTGTACTACATCTACCACTGAGCCTTTCTTGAACTGCCAAGTTTTTTGACTTTTATCGTTTGGTTCTTTATAAATGAATTCAGCTTCTTTTAATCTTCGTTGTCCAAACAATGGCCTGGGTTCTTCTTTCTTTACTTCTGGGGCGGCACGGGGTACGGTTTCTGTTTTCGTTTCGGATTTGGTTTGTGATTGAACCACGACATCTTTCTTCTCCTCTACTTTGACTTCTTCGGGGCGAGTCGCTGCCGCAGGTTTTTTATATCTCCAAATACCCTTCTTCTCACCTTCCACAATCATGTCATACACTGCCTGTTCAATGGCCACACGCACAGCATAGGTGGTGGGCTCATTCAATGCCATGCCATTTTCTAATTCCAGTGCCTTGGTTCCTGCGTCTACAAAACGTAGCACACCCACGTTGTGTTGTGTACTAAAAATAGTCTTGCTCACTGCTGTGGTTATCAATACTTCACCGCTGTTGACACTGATCAATCTCATTGAGATTACGATCTCATCCACACGATATTGCTGACTGCCACCAATGCCTAAAAATCTAGCACCATTACCGCCTGATCTAATATTGCTGTCATAGCCAATGATACCACCTTCTATCATCACTCCTGCCACTGTCATAGGCTTGAGTGGTTTAGCATCTTTGCCTTCGTAGACTTCTCTTTGATTGCGTATCAACTGACGTTCCTTGACAAGATTGTCCAAGCCCACACGCTCAACTACTTTAAACCAATTCTTTGAGTCCTGTAGTGATTTAATTAAAAATACTTCAGCACCCTGGGTCACTGCCTTGCTAAACAATGCCAATCTATCACTGGGTTTCATCTGACCTGTTTTGTCCTGGAACCCGTAAACAGCAATAGTGATAGGAGGACCATCTAACTCTGGTATTTTACTGGTTAAACTTTCTCTTGGCAATAGAGTCACTGGTTCTTCCTTGCCTGCTTCCATGTGGACATGGGCACATCCAGACAGTGTCAGCATTAGTATCAATGTTGCTACGGTTTGTTTCATTAGAATGCAAAACTCGCTATAGGTACAGTAATTTCTGTACGGCCACCATTGGCTTCTATAATAGTCAGCGTTACATCTGTACCAGTTTTAACCCAACTGATGGTGCTACCTTGAAAATTCATACTGCCACTGGTTGCGCTGCCTTCAGTAAACATTTGATCTGCCAACTGCTTGGATAATTGTGCGTAGATACGTGCTTCCACGTTGACCAAGAACTTGGCCAGGTTGGTTTGTTTGGCCGCTGTTTCTGCTTTGGCTATGGCTGCATCACGTTCTGCTTTCAGCTCTTTTTTCTTGGCTTCTTCCAGTTGATGCATAGTGAGAACGTGCTGACTAAATCCGTTGCCTGGAATAAAGGCCGGACTTTGGAATTGATGCACCACCTCACTTGCTACCACGGTGCTGGTCAATATTAGGTTTATAGATATGGCGACCAGCCAATTTTTCATAGTCTGCTCCTAGACTATGTGTATTTAATTGGGGACAGCCAAAATTTACCTAGGGTTATAACGACTATTTTATTGGAAGATTTTTCAACAGTTCAATACATTCGTTGAATGCGATTTGTGCATCTAGTTCGCCTGCACTTAACTGTATGTTTTCTAAGCGTTGTAGATCCAGCATGAGTTCTTGGTATTCGCGATCATCAATGTCACCTCGAGCCAAGGCATCACGATAACTCACTGCCAATCTAACACGATTGCCAAGTTCGCCTTCACTGTTACAAAAATTATTAACTACATCTATTATGCTCATGATCTAGGTCTCCTACCACTGACATCCAGCATGCGAGTCGTGGCTTCATTTATTATTTTTATTTTAGACTTACAGTAAAACTGGCTGGGCAGTTTTTCTCGTTGATAAGCTGAACGAAAATCCTGCGTCACACCAGCAAGATTACGTGTCATGTCTGTGAGCGCATTGTTTCTGGGAATAGATGCACTATAAATTTTTAACCACTGGGCTGAATGATCGATGTCTCGAGCCACGGTGGCTATGTCACTACGACTGCAAACAGAATCATCCTGGCTCAGCAGGATGATGTCAGTGATACGAGCTTGCTCGTTGGTGTCGAAATAGCTAGGGAATAGTGCGCAAGCTGATAGTGTTAGTGCGACACTAATTGCCGCTATTGTATTTTTCATAAACGCCGTTCCAATCCGGACCAGGATCCGTGTGTTTGTACTTAGCAATTCTATTAGAAATATGATCGTAGAAGGAGTTTAAAGTGCCGTTGAATGTTCCGTGCAAATGCTCCAGCGCCTGTTCACAAAAATTCCAATTTTTCCGACAATAATTTTCCATGAGTTTGGCATGTAAATTGATTATGTTTTCCATTTTACCAATGTCTTGTAATTGTACCTGATCTTTGTCGATCACACAATAACTGTTTAACACCGGGCCTGTGGGGTCCAATTGGATTTTATCCAATTTTAATACTGTGTATTTTTGTGCCATTTCTGCGGCAGCTTCATCGCCAAATATTATATGCATGATTGTTCTCCTGTAAATATGTATCATGAAACTTGCCTTTGATTTAATTTCCGACTTGCATATAGAAACCTGGGATCAACCTTTTGATTGGACTGGACAAGCCACTAGCATGATGTGTGTGGTAGCTGGCGACATATCTCGAGACCGAGACACCGTGATTGAAACTCTTCGTCACCTAGGCGAACGTTATCGAGCTGTTTTTTACATAGACGGCAATGATGAACATAGATTTAATTTAAACGACCTTGGGGAGAGCTATCGATCATTGGCTGAGGAACTGGAAGACATACCCAATGTAACATACCTACAAGACAATGTTTGTATTGTTGATGGTGTGGCCTTTTTAGGAACCAATGCTTGGTGGACTTTTGATATGGATCCTTACATTGACTACGACCAAAGTCGAGAGTGGTTCAGAGATCGTTATCAAATTGATCGAACTGCTGTGGATGCTGTTGAATCCATGGCCATCAATGATTTTGCATATCTTGCCAAGTCCATAGAACGATTGCAGACTCACCAAGACGTTAAAAAAATAGTCGTGGTCACACACACTGTACCTTGTGTGGACCTTATCAAACACGACAACGAATTGGCCAATACCTACAGATTAAATTCGTCGGGCAATAGTCATATTATGAAAGTTGTAGCAGGTGACACAGAATCAAAGATACACACCTGGTGTTTTGGCCACTACCACGGTGATGTGGACTCCAACCTAGGCGGTGTACGCTATGTCAATAACTGCAGAGGTCGCGGAAATACACCTTGGTCAAAATCGGTGTATTATCCTAAACGAATTGAAATAAACTTTTAAACTTGATCGGGCTCAAGTTTGACTTGTAGTGGATAACCAGCACCTCGTGCATCCACAGTGACTTCAATGCCTTTTTGTTCAGCTAATTCATAGGGCAATATCGCCACCACTGCTGATCCATCTTGATGAATATCCACAGTGAGTTTTTCTGCTGTGGCTGGATTATAATCAAAGTGTGCTACCAGGCTTTCAATCACAAAATCCATGGCAGTTTGATTGTCATTGAGATAAATCACTTTGAACATTGGGGGCTCTTTGAGGTCTTCCCTAGGCTCAATTATAGTTTTTGTTTGGATAGCTGTGTCTGACATCTTTTTCCCTTGCTAGTGAGTGGAGAGCACATGCCCTCCACTGTATTTACGCTATTATATTATTTTGCGTAGGATATTGCAATACGCTTTGGCTTCATTTCTTCGGGCACAATGCGTTGCAAGCTCACTGTCAAAATACCATCTTTCATAGCGGCGTCGCGGACTTCTACATAATCGCTGAGTTGGAAAGTACGGATGAATTTACGAGCACTGATACCGCGATGCAAGTATTGTGTGTCGCTGTCATCTGTGTTCTTTTCACCAGTGATTACCAGTTGTCCTTCGTGGAAATTGATTTCCACTTCGCCTTCGGCAAACCCTGCTACAGCAATTTGGATTTCATAGGATTCCTCACCAGTTTTGATGATGTTGTAGGGAGGGTAATTGCCTTCGCTTTTGGTGCTGGCCATGTCGATGTTGTGCATGAGTCTGTCGAAAAGGCTGTCAATACCAATCGCTTGGCGATAGAAAGGGGTGAGATCTAGAGATGTAAGTTTAGTCATAATTTTCTCCTTTTGTTTAAGCAAGTTGACTAGTGTAGACCCGACCATCGGCATCTACATGTATATTTATAACAGATTTCTCGAGCTTTGTCAATATCCTTCGTTGCCAATATTGACTATTTTATAAGGAGCACCTTCCCAGGTCATTGAAAAAAGAGTGAATTCTTTGTCTCGATTGAGCCCCAGGCGATGTTGGTATTTTATGGTTTTTTGAGTGTACTGTATTTGATACTTTTCAGCCCACTGAGCAATTTGCTCTTTGACTGCGTCTAATTCCTGTTGAAATCTAACATCAAAAACAATGTACATTAAAACTGTTTGGGCGGAAGTTGCTGACTGCGTAGATGTTTTTGCCAGCGTTTTTTGGCCGCGGATGCTTTGAGCTTGCGACGAGTGGTAGGCTTGACATATTGCTCACGTTCTTTTAATTCAAACAGCAGACCCGAATTCTGTATTTTCTTTTTGAATTTCCGTAGAGCTTTTTCTATATTACCATCGCGGACTTCTACACTTTTTCCCAAACTATTCCTCCTTGTATATTGGTGTAGGATTATTTATTTGGGTTTTATCAATAACTACTCGGTTTATTCCACGATCTCGATAGCGTTTGATGTTGAACATGTGCGGCATCAACACACGCTCTAGTTCGCTGTGTAGCGCACGGGCTCCTGTACCAAAGTCTGCAGAACGCTGTGCTATGGTTGTTAGGGCGTCATCATCAAAATCCAATTTGACTTCATCCACAGCAAACAGATGTTGATATTGCTTGATCAAACTATTTTTAGTATCAGTGAGAACATGTACCAAATCAGACGTGGTTAGCTCATCCAAGTTGACCCAGCTAGGAAATCTTCCTACAAATTCTGGAATCAATCCAAACTTCACAAGATCATCGGGCACCACATGCTCGAGACTGACTTCCTTGGGCTGTGACACAGTGGCACCGAATCCCATACTGGTACCATACATGCGTTTCTTAACAATTTGATCCAGTCCCACAAATGCGCCACCTGCAATAAACAAGATATTTTTGGTGTCAATCTCAATCATCTCACCGCCGGGGTGTTTGCGACCTCCTGCGGCTGGTATGCGACACACAGTGCCTTCTACCATCTTGAGCAGAGCCTGTTGCACGCCTTCACCCGATACGTCTCTGGTGATTGATGTAGATTCACTTTTGCGAGCTATTTTATCTATTTCATCTACAAATATGATACCACGACGACATTTCTCCACATCGCCACCAGCGGCAGTTAGCAATCGTTGTATGAGACTTTCTACATCATCACCTACGTATCCTGCTTCTGTGATAGAAGTGGCATCGGCTATGGCAAATGGCACATCAAGATATCGAGCCACTGTTTTGGCCAACAGCGTTTTTCCTGAACCAGTGGGCCCAAGCATGAGAATGTTGGCTTTGTCTATCTCCACAGAGGAATCACTGTGTTGTATTCTTTTGTAATGATTGGCTATGGCCACGCTAAGAACTGTTTTGGCACGGTCTTGCCCAATCACATATTGATCAAGATAGGATTTAAGTTCTTGAGGATCAATGTCTGTGATGTCTTTGGGACGCTCTTTGACATCATCGTCCAATAGACTTTGGCAAAGATCCACACACTCATTGCATATGGCCACTTCGTTGCCAACAATTAACTTTTTTACTTCATCTTTGTGTTTGTTACAAAAACTGCAATTTTCATACTGGGATTGATCACTCATTGTTTATCCGTTGAGTTTGTTGTCGGTACGCAAACGTTGTTCAATTTGTTCACGTTCGCTGGGATTTAATAATTCAGGATCATATTCACCTGAACCAATTTTAGCTATCAAATGATCAATATAATTGTCATTGTAGGCAAAGCTGTCTGTGGTGTTTTTATCTACTTCTATCCATTTGAGTCCGTTCCACTTAAACAGTTTGGTTGGTAAGTGATCTACACGTATATAAGCATCACCTTTGTTGGGATTTTCTGGGAACTTGGTACCAAAATCAACATTGGTAAATTGTGCAAGATCGTCAGCTTGTGCTGTAAGCAAGTCCTCCCAGGGCAAACGAGATATTTTTCCTTCTTCAAGAAGCTGTGTTTGACGATGGATGGTATCATTGGGATTGAGTTCTTTCCAAGCACGACGAGCTTGTTTTTCAGCATCTGTTTTTTCGTCAATGATTTCTTCCGATGGTAAAACTGTTTCTTCTACACTATCTTTTTTTTCTAAGTGAGCTGTTAAGTCTTGTCCACCCCAGTGCTCTGGCGAGATGCCCACAGTCGGAGCAGAGGGTTGTAGGTCATTGCTATTTCCTGCATCCAGTCCATCCATATCCTTGGCATCAGGTTCAGCATTATCATCCAATTTCCCGGCATCGTCTGTCTCCTCTTGTTTTTTAGGAATCGCAGGTTGTGCTCGTTCCCATTTGTGACTTTCTGTGGCTGCCAACAACATCATTATGGCCAACGGGTCAAACACTATGACCAGGAGTATGATGACCCAGCGGACTGCTTTTTCTAGTAGGTTGGCATCAGGATTGTCGTCATAGATCAAGGCCGCAATGTATTTGATCGGACCAACTTCAGCTTCTACTTTGCGCAATTCACTGGCAATTGGGGCACGTTCCTCATTGAGAACGGCTATTTTCTTTTGTGCCGTGGCTATGTCATTTTGTAGCACACCACGTTCACGTGCTTGGCTACGTCGTAATGCGGCAGATTTGTCAGCACCCTTTTCATCATTGCTTCGTGCCATGGTCTGATCAACAGCATCATCCATCTGTCGCAGAGCCTTGCGAGCGGCTTCTATGTTGTCTTTTTCAGTTTTGATTTTTTCATCTATGAGCTGTACCTTGGCCGCTACGTCTCCTGTGGGCACTGCTTGATCTAGATGTGCTTTTGATAAGAAGCCAAAGATTCCCATGCTGGTGATGAGCATGAGAAAGAACACAGCCGGTACTAGGTACAGTTTCATTGCCAAACGGCAACGGTGCCAGTATTCGTGCAACCATACTGTGACCACTAGTTTGGCTGCCTCTAGGATAGAACCCATGATCACAATGGGAATCACCGCGGCGGCAAATATTGCGGCCAGGCCTGCTATGGAGTAAAACGCGGCAACGGCAGACAACGACAAGGCCACGCCAAGCATGAGATATGTCAAGAGCATAGATTTATTTACCGGCTTTATGTTTGTCCTCCCCGGCCACTTGCAGGCTGTATTTCACTGATATCCAGGTAGCAAATCTTAAATCCGGCACTTCAAACCAAACCGGCACGGATGGCTTGTTATTCCCATATCGTTGATTTTCGGATAATTTTCTTTTTACCCGTCCTTGGGTACGCCAGTTTTTGCCAAACCATACTCGACATTCTCGCATGATATCGTACCATTGCTTTTCGGTAGAGATGCTGACGTAAAGACGATGTAATCCTGGTTCCATGCTATATTGTAACACAGATTATGACCAAGTGCGATGCTTTTCGGCAACCCACTCCTGACCGTCGTATTCTTCTATTTGCCATTCTATGTCAGCAGGGATTTCAACTATCTTTAATGCCGCGAATCTACCGCCAGCATCGGCGCCCATTTCTTTTACTACTTGCACCAGCACAGGATCATCTCTGTCTAGATCACGATCAGAAAATACCTGTTGATCATAGAGTTGATTGTGCTGTTGTCTTTGGGCTATGGTCATGCCATGCCAGGTTTCAGCATCAGGTTCTTGTAGTTGCTGTTCTTTGGGCACTAACCAATATTTGGGTCCTACAAGTCCACCAAATCGATCATTGTCCTCGGCATAATATTCCATGCCTTTGATTTCTAAATAGCGTTGGATAGCATTTGGACTCAGACCAAAACCGCCATGTTGTTCGTTGATCACAACATAGCGGACGCCTTGTATTTCGTTCAGTAACTGCTTTTGTTCAGCAGAGAGATCAGGATCTTCAAGTGCTTTCATAAGTTGCCCAAGTATTGGTTACATCATCCCAGTGTCGACTATCCACTATACGCAAATCCACAGTCCATCCAAATACATTGACAGTGATCCAGGGGCCAGCATGATCTGTTTGCCGCCAGTTTAAATCTACAGCAAGTTCAAACCAGTTAAACGCATAACGACTAAACTGTAGTTCAACAAACTTGTAGGTTGTCAGGGACCAGGCTCCGTTCCATATATTACTGAAAAGTCGACACTGAAAAGGATTGCGTAAGCGGATACCAAAATCAATCATTTAACTGTTCCTTGTTTTATTAGTCTGCTCTTCTACACTAGGATGTTGAGCAATGGGAACACAGTATGCGCTGGGTCCTTGCTGTATGATGCTGTGTGCTTCTTGCATACACTGTTCTCTAGAAGTAAACACAGCCACTTGTTGGTCGGGCATGGTTGGCACCTGAGCTATAATCACTAATGCAAATAACAGTTCGTTCATTTTTTTCTTTCATGGTGGCAAGCACTGACCGGATTCTTGGGGTTGATAAAGCTGGCCTGTGTTGTTATCAATCTTTAGTCCCGCTTCGTTTATGAAATAAGGCAAGACTGGCTTGGTAGCCTGTTGCTCCAACATATACTGCCCAGCAGTAGTAAATTTGAGATCGTTGGGCTCGTTCATAACTTTTCTCCTGGTTCAAATCCACGGAATCGCACAAAGCGAGGGAATCTTAGACTGTAGGTTCCATCTTGATTTTGGGTAACAGCATCTGCCGCAACCTCAACCACTCGGCCAAGTAGGTCATTTCGGGCACCCCAATATTCATCACGATCAGCATCGGAAAGGCCACTGCCCACATTAACACGAATATTACGATCATTGTCTACTCCTTCGCAAATAATAGCACCCAACCGGCCGGCATTGCGACCTGTGCCTTCTTCAAACCCAATGATATTCAAATCCACTGTTATAGTGGGCTTCCATTTCATCCAGAAACTGCTACGCTTGCATTCATAGGGCGCATCCACTGACTTGATCATGATACCTTCGTATCCTCGGGCCACAGCATCGTCAGCAAAGCGCCGCATGATGTCATGTCCTTCGCTGGTATCTAGATCCACGTCCAGGCCTGGCATTATACGCACACATTCACTGGCATCTATCACGGCCTGGTGATCTTCCAAGATCTGGGTGCGCTTGTGCTGTTGAGCATTCCAGAATCCACGTTCAAAGTCAGCAATGGGTATGATGTCAAATACATAATAGGTCATGCCTTCTGTTTTGACATCGCTTTTGCGTTGTGCTTGCTTCATCAAGGCTTGAAAACTCTCGCCTACAATCTCGCCATCCAACACAAAAGGCCCTTTGGTAGCAAGGCTCATTTTATTACGAAAAGATTCAATGGCTTCGGCCACTTGAGGGAAATTTTCAAAAGGCTTGCCATTACGACTGTAGAGGTTTACATGGCTTTTGGTTACCAATGCCAACACACGCACACCATCTAACTTGCACTCAATACGCTTAGAGCCTTTGAGCTTTGATTGATGGTCATTGGAGTCTGTGGCCAGCTGACAAGTGAACACAGGAATCTTCCATTCTGAATTGCCCAGCACTTTGTTTAGTGTTTTTTCACTGACACCACAACGAAGATCTTTGATTAGCACTCGGCGGGCCAAGCCGTTCCACTCATCAGAGTCAAAACGACTGGCCAGCTCTTCTATCTTATCACGTGCCCGGTTGCCAGTGATGCTACGAGTTCGGAGAGCTTCTGTGAGTGCCCAAAACTCCACCCAGGGATTATCTTTGCCTGTGAGGTCCTTGGTCTCTGGAACTTTCTTTACACCATAGACGAAATAAGGATTGTAGGCCAGGTAACAGTTGTATAAAAAACACTGAGCACCTGCTGAGCCCAAACGAGCCGCCACTAGAGCCTTTTCGATCACTGCTTCTTTGTGTAGCCTAGAGTCGTTGCCTTCGAGATCTTGTATCCAATCTACTGCCACTTTGAGTCCATTATATTCTTCACTTTGCCAATTGCGAGCCTGAGTCATGCCTGTACCTTTGTATTTAGGCCACTTTCAGCCTTCATTTCGTATTGTGATAAAATGTGAGCAATGATGCCTGTATGATCATCGCGACTGTGTCGGTGTTGTATGAGTTGCAAGGTCTCTACGTCTTCAGGATGAAGAGTAATTACCACACTCACTCCCAAGGGTGTCATTCGCATAAGTCTACCTGTACTTGAAAACCTGAGGAATCACAAACCAGTCCCACTGGCATGGGTTCTTTGTTGACCTGAGCAAAATATCGCATATTGGCCAACTTCAACATGGCATCCCATACAGCGGTTCTTGCTCGAACAGTGGCCATGTTGTCTGTCATTTGTTGTATGGTCATGTACATACCAACATCGTATTCACTGCCACCATTGCGGAAAATAACACGGAATTTCTGTCCGTTGCGGAAACCGTCTATAATAGTCTTGCGGCGCATACCAGCTCCTTTTTTAACTGTATGCAACTATTATAAAGAAAGATTCATTTCAGGTCAACCTCCCAAA
>Ga0315903_10005150_pt1 | contig 17136 bp, 18 predicted proteins | sample LakEriMetagenome_7_FD_203524 | JGI IMG/M metagenome (GOLD analysis project Ga0315903, IMG submission 203524) | Freshwater fungal communities from buoy surface, Lake Erie, Ohio, United States - Buoy 2 MA119 | ecosystem: Environmental > Aquatic > Freshwater > Lake | place: USA: Lake Erie, Ohio...
GCTGGAGCAATCCCAATTATTCGCCCAATGCGCGATTCCCTCGCTGGTGATTTTGTAACTCGCTTGATGGGCATCGTTAACGGCACAACAAATTACATCCTAACAAAGATGCACGAAGATAGCCGTGAATTTGCCGATGTCTTAAAGGAAGCGCAAGCGCTGGGTTATGCCGAAGCTGATCCAACTGCTGATGTCGAGGGTTTTGATGCTGCTGCTAAAGCTGCAATCTTGTCAGGTCTTGCTTTTCACACACGCGTCACCGTTGATGATGTTTATCGTGAAGGTATTTCCAATATCACTCTTGAAGATGTAAATATTGCTAAATCAATGGATCACGTAATTAAGTTATTGGCGATCGCAGAGTTAACACCTGCCGATGAGATTTCAGTTCGTGTGCATCCAGTTATGTTGCACAAGAGCCACCCTCTGGCCTCGGTTCGCGATGCTTACAATGCAGTATTTGTTGAAGCCGAATCAGCGGGTTCGCTCATGTTCTATGGTCGTGGCGCAGGCGGTGCACCAACCGCATCTGCAATATTGGGCGATGTCGTAGCAGTTGCTCGCCACATCGCACTCAATTCAGTAGGCCAACGCGAAACAGATTATGCAGATCGCGATATCGCGCCGATCGAGAGTACAAAGACTAAGTTCTTGATTCGCCTGGAAGTAGCCGATAAAGCGGGTGTTTTAGCGGCAATTGCCACCGTATTTGCCAACCACGGCGTTTCAATTCAAACCGTTAACCAAGCTGGCCGCAATAGCGATGCGGAAGTAACCATCGTTACTCACCTGGCAACTGAAGGCGAACTTAAAGCAACTGTTGCATCGCTCAAAGCGATGGATATGGTTAATAAGATTTCTAGCGTCATCCGGGTTGAAGGAGCGCTGCCAGCGTGAGTTTATTTAAACCAAAGAAATCTGGTGCGCATCAATGGCGTGGAGTAATTGAGGAGTATCGCGATCGACTCCCGGTTAGTGCAAAGACCCCTGTCGTAACTTTGCACGAAGGTGGCACTCCACTTATTTATGCTTGCTATCTCTCGGAGCTACTTGATAATGAAGTCTGGTTGAAGTACGAAGGCATCAACCCAACTGGCTCGTTTAAAGATCGCGGAATGACTATGGCAATTTCTAAAGCTGCCGAAGATGGTGCCAAAGCGGTTATCTGCGCATCAACTGGAAACACTTCTGCAAGTGCTGCGGCATATGCAACTAAAGCAGGAATGATTTCTGCAGTGTTGATTCCTGCTGGAAAGATTGCAACCGGAAAACTCGCGCAGGCAGTGATCCACGGTGCAGAAATTTTGCAGGTTGCCGGAAACTTTGATGATTGTTTAACTCTGGCGCGTGAACTATCTGAAAATTACCCAGTTGCACTTGTTAACTCGGTGAATCCATATCGCATTGAAGGCCAGAAGACTGCAGCATTTGAAGTAATCGATATGTTGGGATTTGCTCCAGATATTCACGCGCTTCCAGTAGGCAACGCTGGAAATATCACTGCATACTGGAAGGGCTACAACGAGTACCGCAAAGATGGAATATCGAAATCACTTCCACAGATGTATGGCTTCCAAGCAGCAGGTGCTGCGCCGCTAGTTAAGGGCAAACCTGTTTTGAAACCCGAAACAATTGCTACTGCGATCCGTATTGGAAATCCTGCATCCTGGGATCAAGCGATTGAAGCGCGTGATAAATCAGGCGGAGTAATTGATTCTGTTACTGATAAAGAGATATTGGCTGCTTATGCAATCGTCGCTGGAAAAGAAGGCGTATTTGTTGAGCCTTCATCCGCTGCTGGTATCGCTGGCTTAATTAAATATAAGAAAGCGGGCAAGTTACCTAAAGGCAAGAAGATCGTTATCACAGTGACAGGCCACGGATTGAAAGATATCTCTTGGGCTCTGGAAAAATTTGCCAAGCCAAAGATTGTTAAAGTAAACGCCGCCGCTGCTGCAAAAGCGTTGGGTCTAAAGTAAGCGCTATGGCAAAACCAACATTTAAAGCCAATCCAATTCAAGTACAGGTTCCGGCATCTAGCGCCAATTTGGGGCCAGGCTTTGATTCATTTGGTTTAGCACTTGGTATGCACGATCGCTATGTTGCACAAATTTTAGATGATGCCGGTTTAGATATCGATGTAACCGGTGAAGGCGCAGATGAAGTTCCGCGCACTGATAAGAACTTACTAGTTAAAGCGATGTATAAAGGTTTTGATTTCCTTGGTGGCAAGCCGAAAGGAATTGCGGTTCGCGCCTTAAATGTGATTCCACATGGACGCGGACTTGGATCTTCGGCAAGTGCGATCGTTGGTGGTTTATCACTAGCGCGCGCTTTGGTCTTAACTGGTGCTGACAAGATGAACGATGAAAAATTATTACAGCTGGCAACTGAGATGGAAGGCCATCCCGATAACGTGGCTGCCGCGCTGTTTGGAAACGCTGTTGTTGCTTGGCAAGAAGATCAACACGGCAAGAACGTTGCGCAGGCAATTTCATTGAGTGTTGATACTCGAATTCGCGCTATCGCATTTATTCCATCTACCGCGATGGCCACAGCAAAGGCGCGCAAGATGTTGCCTGAAACAATTCCACATCGCGATGCGGCGAAAAATTCTGCTAATTCTGCTCTATTAGTTCATGCACTCACCCTGCGCCCAGATCTACTCTTTAGGGCGACCGAAGATTTCCTACATCAGGCTTATCGCAGTGAGGCTATGCCGGCATCATTCGCACTTCTAAATAAGTTACGTGGTGCAGGAGTTGCAGCATTTATCTCGGGCGCTGGGCCAACCGTCCTTGCCTTACATACTGGTAGTGAATCTGATGTAGCCGAATTGATTCGTGCTGCAGGCAGCAAGTTTGAAGCTAAATCCCTGGAGATTTCTCGCACCGGAGCGACGATTCTTTAGCCATTTTTCTAGTTTTGCAGCCCGCCTGCGCGGGGTGCTATGGTTAACCCACTTGCTCAGCCGGAAGTTACGGTGAAAGTCGGCAGGTAATCAATTCCAAATCACCAGGCTTTTTGCTTTTACGAACTCAATGCGCGTAGACGAAGCCCCAAATGAAAAGATAGAGATGACAGATCAAGATCAGGTCAAGGATGTAGAACCAATTCGTTCAAACAGTCCCGAACTAGCGGCGATGAGCCTTCCGAAGTTAAAGGAAGTTGCGGCCCAACTAGGCATCGATGGCGCAACAAAATTAAAGAAGGATGCACTCGTAACCGCGATTGCAGATCTACAAGCCGCAAACCGCGAAGCTGCTAAGGCCGAACGCGAAGCTCGCCGCGAAGCTCGCAATGCGAAGAAGAATTCCAGCCGCGAAAACACACAGAACAATTCAAGTGAAGACGACGGCGATGATGAAGGTCCAAGTGACAATAACGATAATGGTCCACGCGATAATGACCGCAACTTTGCTGGTCGTGATCGTGGTCGGGGCCGTGATCGCAACCGTGGCCGTGATCGCAACCGCGATCGTGGACCACGCGAAGAGCGCGAGCCTGTAATTGGTGAAGATGATGTATTAGTTCCTGTCGGCGGTCTCGTTGACATTATGGATAACTATTCATTTATTCGCACTGGTGGTTACTTGCCAGGTCCAAACGATGTCTACGTTTCGCAGCAACAAGTGCGTAAGTACGGACTTCGTAAGGGCGATGTTGTTACTGGCCAAGTGCGTCAAGCGCGCGAAGGCGAACAGCGCCAGAAGTACAACCCTCTTATTACTCTCGAAACTATCAATGGCGTAACTCCAGATGAAGCGCGCGGTCGCGTTGAATTCGGAAAGTTAGTTCCGCTTTACCCACAAGAGCGTCTGCGCCTTGAAACTGAACCAAACATTTTGACCACCCGCGTAATCGATTTGATCGCGCCAATTGGTAAAGGCCAGCGCGGACTTATTGTTTCGCCACCAAAGGCTGGTAAGACAATGGTCTTGCAGGCAATTGCCAACGCGATCACAACAAACAATCCTGAGTGTCACTTGATGGTTGTTCTAGTTGATGAGCGCCCAGAAGAAGTTACTGATATGCAGCGCTCTGTTAAGGGTGAAGTTATCGCTTCTACTTTTGATCGCCCTGCAGATGATCACACCACGATTGCAGAACTTGCGATCGAGCGCGCTAAACGTTTGGTTGAACTCGGACATGACGTTGTCGTTCTGCTTGACTCAATTACTCGTTTAGGTCGCGCATACAACATCGCAGCCCCCGCATCTGGTCGCATCCTTTCGGGTGGCGTTGACTCTGCTGCCCTGTATCCACCAAAGAAGTTCTTCGGCGCTGCTCGTAATATTGAAGATGGCGGATCGCTAACAATTCTTGCAACCGCGCTCGTTGATACTGGCTCTCGTATGGATGAAGTTATCTTCGAAGAGTTCAAGGGCACCGGAAACATGGAGCTCATTCTTGATCGTCGCATGGCCGATAAGCGCATCTTCCCAGCGGTAAACGTAGTTGCATCAGGAACACGTAAGGAAGAAATCCTTATGGGAACTGAAGAACTTAACATTGTCTGGAAGTTGCGTCGCGTACTTCACGCCCTCGAACCACAGGCTGCGCTGGAATTGTTGCTTGAGAAGATGAAGGGCACTAAGTCCAACGTTGAGTTCTTGATGCAGATCCAGAAGACAACTTCAGGTTCTGACGACAGCAAATAATTTCTAGACCTTTAGTAAGGCTCTAGAAATACATTTTTAACAACTGAATTGATGAGGTTTGCGTATTGCTTCGCATCAACTGGGTTATCACTTGAATCATCAACAATCTTGCCCAAGGTATACGCCTGTACAAAAATCGCGATCGATTTTGCATCGTTACTCTTTTTAAAGAAACCGCGTTCCTGAGCCTCCCGCACTAGATCAGCCAAGGATTCTGTTAACTGATTCTGTAACGCTTGAAGTTCTAGGGCAAGCCTTGGGCTGTTACTGGCCTTAGTGAGAACTTCTGCACGGAAGAATCGTTCGCTCTTTAAAGCGCGATCCTGTGAAACCTTAGTTACTTCAGCCAAGGTTCGATAAACATCTTCACTATTCTTTGCTGAAGTTAGCATCGTTGTAAAAGTATCCAAGTTAATATTTACCCATCGTGCGTATCTTCGCAGAAGTGCGGTCTCGATCAAATGTTCAAGATCTTCAAAGTGATGATAAAGCGATCCCTTGGAAATACCCGAATTAGAAAGCACCATTTCACTCGAAATTTCGGAGGGGTGCAGCGTCTTAAGCAATTCTGCAGCCGTCGAGATTAACTTCTCTTTGGTCGGATGAACGCCACTGGCCATGCGAGAATTTAAGCACTTCCACCGTCTGACCGCACGGTTTTCACAAAGTCTTCACAAGGTCTAGGCGCAATATCTCCTTATCAGCGCGCCACCCGGTGAGCGATGAAGGAGATGAACATGTCAGCAAATAAGAAGTTTCTTGCAACTGCGATTATCGCAACATCACTATTTGGCGGAGTCTCATCCGCATCTGCTGTAGATACTAAAGATGCAGCAATCGCTCGTGCTCAAGCACAGGCAGCATTTCAATCACAAATGAGCGCTCATATCAACGCGCATCGCGCAATCGTTGATGCACACCGTGCAGCAAATGCCAAGGCGTTAGCAGATTTTCAAGCAGCGCTTGCGACTGTAACCACTGATGCAGAACTAAAAGCTGCAAAGGATGCACGCAAGGCGGCAGTAACAGCTGCAGCAGCAACTGCAAAAGCTGCAAAAGCTGCTTTGGTAAAACCAACAAAGCCAGCCAAGCCAGCGAAAGCACCAAAGGCTTAGTACTTCCCAGAGATTGGGATAAGCGAGTGAGTTAACCGCAAGATCCGTGCTCGTCCCGCACGGATTTTGCGGTTTTCTCTTTTCGCGAGAGGATAAGCACCTAGCCATAACCTATGGTGATGCCCTGGTTCACCGCTTGATGCGGACCCAGACATAGAAAAGGAAAACGAATGAAGCCAGAGATCCACCCAGAATATAAAGAGACCCAAGTAACTTGTGGTTGCGGTGAAAAGTTTGTAACCCGCTCAACTGTTGCTAGCGGATCTATCTACGTTGAAGTTTGTTCAGTCTGCCACCCGTTCTACACAGGTAAGCAGCGCATCCTCGATACCGGTGGACGCGTCGCTAAGTTCGAAGAGCGTTTTGGAAAAGCAGCAGCTAAGTAGCTTTCTAAAGAGACCGCATCGCAGCCATAAAGGTTGCGGCGCGGTCTCTTTATTTTTACCGTGAACTTTATTTCTTGACCAGTAGAAAGGAGAAGCCAAATGAGTAACGATCGCTTCGCATCCGCCCACGAAATGGTGCGCGAATATCAAGAACTTGAAAAACAGATGGCTGATCCTTCAATTCACGAAGATCAAGGCAAAGCCCGCCAACTCGGTCGTCGCTATGCCCAACTCGGTCCGGTAGTTGCTGGCTTTAACGCTTGGAAATCTGCCGCGGATGATTTAGAGGCTGCGAAAGAAATGGCGCTCGAGGATCCTTCATTTGCATCTGAAATACCTGCAATGGAAGAAAGCGTCGAAGCTGCGGCAGATAAATTGGAAGAGCTCTTACTGCCACGTGATCCCAATGATGATCGCGATGTAATTATTGAAGTTAAAGCCGGTGCTGGCGGAGATGAATCAGCGCTCTTTGCTGGCGATTTAGTTCGCATGTATCAGCGCTATGCTGAAAAGCGTAACTGGAAAGTCGAAATCATCGATATGACTGAATCTGATCTCGGTGGTTACAAAGATATTTCAATGGCGATTAAATCAAAGGGAACTCCAGAACCCGGAACAACTCCTTATGCGCGTTTGAAATTTGAAGGCGGAGTTCATCGCGTGCAACGCGTTCCGGAAACAGAGAGCCAAGGAAGAATCCACACCTCTGCTGCCGGAGTACTTGTGCTTCCTGAAGCAGAAGAAGTAGATGTTGAGTTAAATATGAACGATGTGCGCGTAGACGTTTATCGTTCATCAGGCCCAGGTGGACAGTCGGTTAACACCACCGACTCTGCAGTTCGTTTAACCCATGTGCCCACTGGAATCGTGGTCTCTTGCCAGAATGAAAAGTCGCAGCTGCAAAATAAGGAATCGGCGCTACGTATTTTGCGCGCTCGTTTGCTGGCAGATGCCCAAGAGAAGGCGGAAGCTGCAGCAATGGCCGAACGTAAAAGTCAGGTACGCACCGTTGATCGATCAGAACGAATTCGTACCTATAACTATCCGGAAAATCGCCTGAGCGATCACCGTGTAAATTACAAATCAAATAACTTGGATGCGGTTTTAAATGGTGAGTTAGATGATGTTGTTCAGGCACTTCTTGATGCTGATAAAGCTGCGAAACTTTCTTCCACGAATTAATTACGAAGATGAGCGATATCAAACCCTTATTGCGTTCAGCTAAAGAACGGCTCGCCGCATCTGATATCCAAGAAGTTGATGCCGAACATTTATTTGCCTACGTTCTTGGTATCACTCGAATGGATCTTCATAACTCCGTGAAGCTGGAAGCAACGCTAAAAGCGCTCGGTGATTTTGGGGTAATTGAAGACACCTTTGCAAAGTTGATTTCGCGGCGCGCAGCGTACGAACCTTTGCAGTACCTAACTGGCACCGCATATTTCCGACATTTAGAGCTCGAAGTCGGCCCAGGTGTTTTAGTACCGCGTCCAGAAAGTGAATTGCTAGTTGATGCTGTACTCAAGCACATTGCAAATTTAGAGAAGAAAACAGAAGGCGAGATTTCGGTAATTGATTTAGGTTCTGGATCTGGCGCACTTGCTCTGGCAATTGCAACAGAGGCGCCACGTTCGCGGGTAATTGCCGTTGAAAAGAGCGCGGATGCAATTGAATGGTTAAAGAAGAATGTGGCAAAGATTTCCGAAAATGTGCGCGTGGTCGAAGGCGATGTCGCGGATGTTCTTCCTGGAGTCAAGTGCGACGTAGTCATAGCCAATCCACCGTATGTTCCCAATTACCAAACCTTGCCGCGCGATGTCGCAGAGCACGAACCCCACATTGCACTCTTCGGTGGAGCTACTGGCTTAGAAGCTCCAAAGGTGTTTATCGAGGCTGCAGCGCGATTGTTAAAGCGTGGGGGAGTCTTGGCGATTGAACATACTGAAGAGCAAGGTGGCGCAATTGATGCGCTGCTATCTCGTGACTTTATTGACATTGCACTTCATCAAGATTTAACTGGTCGTCCACGTTGGACTTCGGCGGTTAGGAAATAAATGGCACACCACAATCTTTTGCAAGGTGATTTGTCCGAGCACGTCGCAACCGCCGTGACTGCGCTAAAAGATGGTTATGTAATTGTGGCTCCGCTGGAACACAGCTACGCGCTAATCACCGATGCCTTTATGCATGATGCCGTGCGCGCGATGCATGTTTTGCGCGGCGATGCGCTGGGAGTTGCGGCGCAAGTTGCAATTGCCAACCGAGATTTCATTGATGGAATCGCCCGCGATATTTCGTCCGACGCTCGACTGTTGATGCAGAATTTTTGGCCAGGTTTACTTTCATTAAATCTAAAACCTCAAGCCGGGTTGAATTGGGATTTAGGTGACGGAAATTCACTAGATCAAATCAGTGTGCGAGTTCCTAACTCACAATTCATTTTGGAAGTTTTAAAGAAATCTGGACCGCTCGCGATTGCTAGCGCAGCGCTAGTTGGAGAAAAGGCAATCAACGACAGCGCAAATATTACATATTTAGATTTAGATGTTGCGGCGATTTTCACGGCTGGGGAGCTTCCCAGCGGTGGTGCAAGTACCGTTATAGATCTCACAGGTATCAGAAAGCGGATCGTGCGGGAAGGCGCAATCTCAATCAGCGAAATTACCGCCCTCGTACCCGACATTTCTCACGAGTAAGGCTTAGGCTAGCGCGCATGAGTTCAGAGACATTTTACGGCCCCGATTTCGCGCTGCTAAGCCAACAAGACCCAGATATTGCAGCGGTCTTATTGTCAGAGTTAAAGCGCCAGCAAACGAATTTGCAATTAATCGCATCCGAAAATTTCACGTCTCGCGCAGTTCTCGCAGCACTTGGATCAACTCTCTCTAATAAATATGCCGAGGGCTATCCCGGAAAACGTTATTACGGCGGGTGCGAAGAGGTAGATAAAGCAGAAGTTATTGCTATTGATCGTGCAAAAGCGCTATTCAGCGCTGAACACGCCAACGTGCAGCCACACTCAGGAGCCAGCGCTAACGTGGCGGTTTATCAAGCATTTACCAAACCTGGTGACACCGTTCTTGCCATGTCACTGCCACACGGTGGCCATTTAACTCACGGATCACCAGTTAATTTCTCTGGAAAGTGGTTTAACGTTGAGTCATACGGCGTACGCCAAGATAACGAACTCATTGATTACGACGAACTTCGCGATATCGCTATTCGCACCAAGCCAAAGATGATCTGTTCTGGTGCAACTGCATATCCATCGCTAATCGACTTTGAAAAGGTTCGCGCAATTTGCGATGAAGTCGGTGCAATTATGTGGGTAGATGCGGCTCACTTCATTGGCCTTGTTGCCGGTAAAGCGATTCCATCGCCTGTTCCGTTTGCCGATGTTGTTTCATTTACTACTCATAAAGTTTTACGCGGACCACGTGGTGGAATGATCTTGGCAAAGGCCGAACACGCAGCAGCAATCGATAAGGCAGTCTTCCCGGGCATGCAAGGTGGCCCGATTATGTCGGCAGTTGCTGGCAAGGCGGTTGCGCTAGCTGAATGTGCAACCCCGGCTTATCAAAAGTATGCCAAGGATGTAATTGTTAATGCCAAAGCTTTAGCAGCCGCCCTTGAAACAGAAGGAATGCGCGCTGTTTCCGGCGGAACTCAAACTCACTTAGCGCTTATGGATATTCGTGCCACTGGCGTAACTGGAAAAGTGGCAGATGAGCGTTGTGGCCTAGCTGGAATTGTGATGAATAAGAACTCGATTCCTTACGATCCAGAGAAGCCAGGAATCACTAGCGGTATTCGCGTTGGCACTCCTGCAACAACTACTCAAGGCATGGGAGTTGCGGAGATGAAGACGATTGCATCATTTATTGCTCGCGCGATAAAGACAGATGATGCCAACACTTTGGCGTCAATCAAATCTGAAGTACACGCACTCACTGCGCGCTTCCCTATTTACACCGCGTAATAAAGTAATAAAGTAATAAGAAGGTAACCGAATGCGCGAATACCTAGTCACCTTGCTGCTCGCCGCCGCACTTTGCTACGTCATCACGCCGTTAGTCCGTAAATGGGCGCTCCACTTTGGCGCAGTTGCGCAGATCCGTAAGCGCGATATCCATGTTGTGCCAACACCACGTTGGGGTGGATTGGCAATGTGGCTGGCAATGTCTGCAACATTTCTAATCGTCGGCAACCTGTCACTTGTTGGAAAGTCTTTTGGCCACGATGCGCAAGGTATTTTCTTGGCCGGCACATTCTTGGTTTTGCTTGGAATGCTTGATGATAAATTTGAATTAGATGCAATAACCAAGTTGGCTGGACAAGCTTTAGCGGCCGGAATCTTATTGCTCTACGGAATACAAATCCTGTGGTTGCCAATTAATGGCGTAACTATGTTGCCGCCAAGTGTTGGTCAATTACTTACAGTTTTGATCGTTCTGGTAACCATTAACGCCGTTAACTTTATTGATGGCTTAGATGGCCTAGCGGCAGGAATTGTTGCCATTTCAGGCTCCGCATTCTTCGCCTTTGCATACTTATTAGCGGTTGTTTATGGCTTTAATCGCGCTGGTGCACCTTCGCTAATAACCGCGATAGCAGTAGGCGTTTGTCTAGGTTTCTTGCCACACAATTCCCATCCCGCCCGAATTTTTATGGGGGATTCGGGATCAATGTTTTTAGGTTTAATGCTTGCGGCCTCTGCAATAACGCTGACCGGACAAGTCGACCCGAATGCAATCAGCGAAGAAAAGTTGGGACCAGCGCTTCTGCCGTTGTTACTGCCATTTGCAGTTCTTGCGATTCCGTTAGCTGATCTAACTCTGGCAATCTTTCGGCGCATCCGCGCAGGTAAATCTCCATTTTCTTCAGATAAAGAACACTTGCACCATCGCATTATGCGCGCTGGTAATACCCAGGTTCGCACCGCCGGGATTATGTATTTATGGACGGCGACGATTGCATTCCCAGTAAGCGTCTCTGCCTTTGCACCGCTATGGGTTTCGGCAGTTTTTGCAGGCGTTATGCTGGCGTTTACAATTAACTTCAGCCGCGGCAAATCAAAATCTTTTCGTACTCTAGAAAGTGCAGACCATGAGTAAAGAACGATCTAACGAAGCACAGCTCTTACGCGGCGCAGTTCGCCCAACATTAATTGTCGGCGTAATTGCAATTGCAATCTTTTCTGTACTACGCGGGCTGAGCGGTTTTTATGGTGCACTTCTTGCGCAGTTCATAGTTGCGATCTACTTAGTAATACATATCTTGGTATCTCGCTTGACTCGCAACCTTGATCCGATAAGCACCATGGCAATGGCTATGACTTCTTACTTCGCTAAACTTGTTTTTCTTGGCCTGTTCTTATGGGCGCTGGGTAATTACACAGATCGTGAAGTGATCGATCGTCTCAGCTTTGGGATTTCTGCCTGTGCCATCACTGCAGCCTGGTTGGGCGGAGAAATTGCTAGTTACCTCAAACTCAAAACTCATCTACCATTACCACCGCAAGCAAAGTCCTAGCCCAACAAGGGATCAACCCGACAATGGCCATGGAGGTCTAAGTGAGTAACAACAGAAGGAACCATCGCGATGAGAACGCGATTTGGACGATCTTTGGATACCTACTCTCTGGCCTGCTCTTTTGGGGCGGGGTTGGATACGCTGCAGATAACTGGCTGGGAACTAAATACCTGACGCTGGTTGGTCTGCTGGTGGGTATGGGCGGGGCGATCTATTTGGTCTGGCTCCGCTTCGGTAGAGAGTGACCAGCCCCACGCTTTTTGGGGCGAATTTGGGTTTCACAAGATGAGCCCTTTGCCCATAAGGTTGCTCCAAAACAGCCCGGCAAATAGAAACCCATTGGAGTTCGTGTGCTTGCGTTAGTTCGTTTCAGCGCTGAAGTCGAAGGCGAAGGCTATGTCCCGCCAAGTGCTAAGGACTTCGTTCTTCCTCCAATTTTCGAAAGTATTCCGTGGTTTACAAAACCAATTCTCTTAGTTTTTCTCTCCGTTGTAATTATCTCGGTTTTCTTCATTCTTTCATCGCGTAAAGCAGCGATGGTGCCATCTAAGTTCCAGTTTGCCGGTGAAAGCGTTTATGGATTCGTCCGTGATGGGTTAGCCAGAGATGTTATTGGCCCTGAATTCATGCGCTTTGTTCCATATCTCTTCACCTTATTTACATTTGTACTAGTAAATAACTGGTTTGGAATTGTGCCGATGCTGCAGTTCCCTTCATTCTCTCGCGTTGGTTTTGCATACGCGCTCGCAATTATTACTTACCTGGTCTATCACTTCGTAGGAATGAAGCGCCAAGGTCTTGGCCACTATCTAAAAGGCATTGCATTTATGCCAGGAGTTCCAAAACCAATTTATATTTTGTTAACTCCAATTGAAATTGCGACATTCTTTGTGGTGCGTCCATTCACTTTGGGACTTCGTCTCTTTGCAAATATGTTCGCTGGCCACCTTCTTCTTCTGGTGTTTATACTCGGAGGAGAACACCTTGCCCAAGGAGTACTTGGACTGAAATTAGTTAGCCCTTTTGCATTCACTATGGGAATAGCGCTGACATTTTTTGAGTTCATGGTGCAGTGCCTGCAGGCATATATCTTTACCCTACTAACCGCCCTCTACATCGCCGGATCTCTCGCCGACGATCACTAACAACTAAATTTGGGAAGGTAACTTCGCCTTCTCAAGCAAGAAAGGTATAAACATGACAGGCTCACTTAACGTCATCGGTTACGGCATTGCTGCAATCGGACCTGCAATCGCAACAGGCATGATCTTCGCCGCTTACATCAGCGGAGTAGCTCGCCAGCCTGAGTCACGCAGCGTTCTTCAGCCAATTGCGTTCCTTGGATTCGCGATGGCGGAAGCCCTCGCACTCTTCGGCCTCGTACTCGCATTCGTTCTCTAATCGACGCTCTCAAAACTAGAACTCTGGGAACTCTCGAAGGAGAAAAATGGAACCATTAAACATTGCGGCAGGTGAAGCGTTAAATCCGCTGATCCCTCACACAGCTGAGGTAATCGTTGGCTTTATCGCGTTCACGCTTCTGTTTCTTGTCCTAAAGAGCAAAGTCGTGCCTATGTTTGAAAAAGCATACGCAGCACGCACCGAAGCAATTGAAGGCGGAATGGAACGTGCCGAGAAAGCGCAAATAGAAGCTGAGCGAGCACTCTCTCAGTACACCGAGCAGCTATCAAAAGCGCGCGAAGAAGCACAAACTCTTCGCGAAGATGCTCGCGTACAAGGAGCAGCAATCGTTGAGGAACTTCGCGCAAAGGCGCAAGAAGAAGCAGCGCGCATTACCGCCGCTGCACACGCATCCATTGAAGCGGAACGTCAACAGGCAATCACATCACTTCGCAATGAAGTTGGTGCACTTGCAGTTGATCTCGCTTCCAAGATTGTCGGCGAAGCGCTGGATGACCAGGCCCGTCAATCACGGATCGTTGACCGTTTTCTTGATGATCTAGAGAAGAGCAAGTAAGAAAAATGAGAATTCACCTCGGAGGCAGCAGCCGTCAGTCACTCGTGGCTTCACGGTCTGCGCTTGACGCTGCAGTAAAGGGCGCAAGCGCGGCATCTGCTTCAGAGTTGTCTTCACATCTTTTCTTGGCAGCTGAAGTAATTGCCGGCAATACATCTTTGCGTCGCGCAATCACCGATCCATCTCGCGATAAAGCGGCGAAGGCAACTCTCATTAAAGAACTTTTCGCTAAATCGACTAGCCCGCTAGCAGTATCGCTAATCAGCGATATTTCAGCACTACGTTGGTCAGCAACGAAGGATGTAATTCACGCAATTGAGCAGTTAGCAATTGAAGCTGAAGCATCTGCAGCCAATATCGGAAACGAGTTAGATCGTGTAGAAGATGAGTTCTTCGAGACTTCACGCTTAGTTGCCGATAACTTCGAACTTCGTAAAGCGCTCGTGGGCGTTGGATCAGCCACCGCCAAGTCAGCGTTAATCGCCGAGGTCCTTGGCAAGAAAGCTTCTACTTCAACAATAAAACTAGCCAGCGCACTTGTTGCATCCCTTCGCGGACGCAGCATTGAGGCCGCCTTTGCAGATTATCTATTTGGTCTAGCCAATCGTCGCAACCGCTTAATTGCGATCGTACGCACAGCTACCACTCTCTCTGATGCGCAGGCATCACGCCTTGCAAAAGCGCTCGAGAAGCAGGTCGGACAACCAATCCGCATAAATGTTCAAATCGACCCAACTATTTTGGGTGGAGTTTCAATCAAGTTCGCAGACGAGTTAGTAGATGGCAGTGTTGTAAACCGCTTAGCAAATGCTGGGCGTGCACTTGTTGGTCAGACCGCGTAAGCACCGAAATTTAAAAAGAAACGAAAAGGGAGAACGACATGGCAGAGCTCAAGATCCAACCGAATGAAATTCGGGATGCCTTAGCGAATTTCGTTAAGTCATACGATCCAGGCGCCGCAGCTCGCGACGAAGTAGGAACAGTTAGCCAAGCAGGCGATGGCATCGCTCGCGTTGAAGGCCTGCCTTCAACAATGGCTAACGAACTTTTGCAGTTCGAGAACGGAACACTTGGTCTTGCACTAAACCTTGATGTGCGCGAGATCGGTGTTGTTATTCTCGGAAGCTACGCCGGAATTGAAGAAGGAACATCAGTGCGCGGCACTGGCGAAATTCTTTCTGTACCAGTTGGTGATGGCTTCTTGGGTCGCGTCGTTGATCCACTTGGTCGCCCAATTGATGGCAAGGGTGAAATCAAAGCCGATGCTCGTCGCGCACTTGAACTACAGGCTCCCTCTGTTGTTCAACGCCAGCCAGTTAAGGAACCTCTTGCAACAGGAATTAAAGCGATCGATGCGATGACCGCGATTGGTCGCGGACAGCGCCAATTGATCATTGGCGATCGTCAAACAGGTAAGACAGCAGTTGCAGTAGATACGATCATTAACCAGCGTGAAAACTGGCTAACTGGCGATAAGAAGAAGCAAGTTAAATGTATCTACGTTGCTATCGGTCAAAAGGGTTCAACGATCGCTTCCGTTAAGGGCGCACTCGAAGAAGCTGGCGCAATGGAGTACACAACCATCGTTGCATCCCCTGCTTCAGATCCTGCAGGCTTTAAGTACCTCGCTCCTTACACCGGTTCTGCAATTGGTCAGCACTGGATGTACAACGGCGAGCACGTTCTAATTGTTTTCGATGATCTATCAAAGCAAGCTGAGGCTTACCGTTCAGTCTCACTTCTACTTCGTCGCCCACCAGGCCGCGAAGCGTATCCAGGAGATGTTTTCTACTTACACTCACGTTTGCTAGAACGTTGTGCAAAGCTTTCCGATGAACTCGGTGGCGGTTCAATGACTGGTTTGCCAATCATTGAAACTAAGGGAAATGACGTTTCTGCCTTTATTCCTACCAACGTAATTTCTATTACTGATGGTCAGTGCTTCCTTGAAACAGATCTCTTCAACGCCGGTGTTCGCCCAGCGATCAACGTAGGTGTTTCTGTTTCTCGTGTAGGTAGCTCTGCACAGACTAAAGCGATGAAGAAGATCGCAGGTCGTCTGCGTCTTGACCTCGCACAGTTCCGCGAACTTGAAGCATTCGCTGCTTTTGGTTCCGATCTAGATGCTGCTTCAAAGGCGCAACTAGAGCGCGGTGCACGTATGGTTGAACTTCTAAAGCAAGGTCAGTACTCACCTTATTCTCTCGAGCGTCAGATTGTTTCAATCTGGGCTGGAACATCAGGCGAACTCGATTCTGTTGCAGTTGCCGACATCCGCCGCTTTGAATCAGAACTTCTCGACTTCATTGGTCGCGAACGTAAAGATATTTTCACTGTAATTTCTGAGACCAAGCAGCTCGAAGATGACACGATCGCAAAGATGAAGTCAGCGGTTGCTGATTTCAAGAAGCAATTTAAGTCATCTGCCGCAGCAATCGTTAACGATGCTCCTGCAGAAGCGCTTGATTCAGAGAACGCTGAAGCGATTACTAAGTTTGTGCCACCGGCGGTGAAGAAGTAACCCATGGGCGCCCAACTACGCATATATCGCCGACGGATGAGATCCGTTAAGGCGACTAAGAAAATTACGAAGGCGATGGAGTTAATCTCCGCGTCTCGTATTGTCAAAGCGCAACAACGTGTTGCTGCTTCGACTCCATATGCAAATGAGTTGACCCGTGCCGTATCCGCAGTTGCCTCTTACTCTTCAACAAACCACCCTTTGACTACACCATCAGAGAATCCAAAGCGCGCAGCAATTTTGATCATCTCTGCTGACCGCGGTATGGCTGGTGCGTATTCAAATAATGCGATCAAAGAAGGCGAACAACTCGCTGCAATGATCCGCGAACGTGGCCTTGAGGTCTCAAATTACCTAGTTGGACGCAAAGCGCTTAATTACTACAAGTTCCGCAGCCGAGATATTTCAGGTTCTTGGACAGGTTTTTCAGATAACCCAACATATGAAAACGCCAAGGAAGTTGCGGAAGCGTTGATCACCGCTTTTCTTGCTGATGCTCAGACAGATAAAGCTGGCGTTGATGAAATCCACATCATCTTTACCGAGTTCAAATCTATGTTGACGCAAAATGCAATGGCAAAGCGGATGTTGCCACTGGAAGTTGTGGAAAGCGATGCTCCAGCACCCGCTGGCTTGCTTCCGATGTACGAGTTTGAACCAAATGCTGCAGATGTTCTGAATGCACTTCTGCCACGTTATATCGAAGCCCGAATCTTCAACGCGATGTTGCAATCAGCTGCTTCCGAGCATGCTGCACGTCGTCGCGCTATGAAGTCAGCGACTGACAACGCTGATGATTTAATCAAGTCGCTAACCCGACTTGCGAACGCGGCTCGTCAAGCCGAAATTACCCAGGAAATCAGTGAAATTGTGGGCGGCGCAGACGCGTTAGCCTCAGCTAGTGCAGGGAGTGAATGATGTCATCAACAGGTAAAGGCCGCGT
>Ga0315903_10005154_pt1 | contig 17129 bp, 27 predicted proteins | sample LakEriMetagenome_7_FD_203524 | JGI IMG/M metagenome (GOLD analysis project Ga0315903, IMG submission 203524) | Freshwater fungal communities from buoy surface, Lake Erie, Ohio, United States - Buoy 2 MA119 | ecosystem: Environmental > Aquatic > Freshwater > Lake | place: USA: Lake Erie, Ohio...
ACTGCTTCTCGTATCTCTGACATTGTTGCCAAGACAAAGACAGGTTACAGCACCAGCAGAGCTAACTACATGGCACAGTTGGTCGTAGAACGCATGACTCAGACTGTTGCTGAATCCTACTCAAATGCTGCTATGGAATGGGGTGTTGAGAACGAAACCTTTGCCAGAGCCGCATACGAGTCCAAGACAGGCAATATGGTCGATCAGGTAGGTGCTATTGACCATCCTAGTATTCCTATGTCTGCCGCCTCTCCTGATGGCTTGGTGGGTGACGATGGATGCCTAGAGATCAAGTGCCCAAACACTGCCACCCATATCGACACCATTCTTGGTGAAGAACCATCCAAGAAGTACTATGACCAGATGCAGTGGCAGATGCGATGTGCAGACAGAAGTTGGTGTGATTTTGTGAGTTTTGACCCACGAATGCCTAGCCATCTTCAGTTGTTCATCAAAAGAATCGAGCGCAATGACTTGTACATTGCAGAACTCGAAAAAGAGGTTATCCAGTTTCTTGCGGAAGTGGATGACAAAGTTAAAAAACTCAATGAAATTAAGGTGTAAATATGGAACAGCAAAAAATTCGTGAGTATTTTGATTATTCAGATGGTGTTTTATATTGGAAGACTAAAACAGCGCATTGCGTAAAAATTGGTCAACCAGCAGGAACTCTTGACAAACGGACTGGATACCACAGGGTTCGTGTTGACTCAAAGTTTCAGAAAACACATCGAGTAATATTTTTATACCATCATGGTTATTTGCCCGATTTTGTAGATCACATTGATGGAAATAAAACAAACAACAAGATAGAAAATTTGAGGGGTGCAACTTTTTCTCAGAATTGCATGAATCAAAAAATTAGCACACGAAATACAAGTGGAACAAAAGGAGTGATGTGGCATAAAAGAGATAAAAAATGGTTTGTTCAATTGAGAGTCAATTCCAAGTGTCATAGTTTTGGATACTATGAAGATAAAGAATTGGCAGAGTTAGTAGCAATAGAAGCAACAAACAAGTTGCACAAAGAGTTTTCAGCATATCAAGGAGTGTTAAATGGATACTAATCAGCGTGATAATAGTGGTGTGATGTTCAAGAACGATAAGCGTGAAAAAGAATCACACCCTCACTACAAAGGAAATATTCGTGTGAATGGTCAGGAATACTGGCTGTCAGCATGGATTAAAGAAGGTAAGAACGGCAAGTTCATGGGTCTGGCTCTCAGCCCTAAAGAAGAACAAGGCCAAGCACCACAAGCTAAGTCTTCAAAGAAAATTGAAGATATGGATGACGACATCCCTTTTAATTAAAACGGGTCTATAATGGTTGTACTGCCAAAAGCACAGGAGTACAGCATGATTCGTTTTGAGAAAGAGTGTTTTAAGTGCAAGACCATCAAGCCGTTAAGCGAGTTCTATAAGCACAGCGCAATGGGTGATGGTCACCTCAACAAGTGTAAAGAATGTACGAAAAATGATGCGACAACCCACAGGAATAAGAATCTTGAAAAGATCAGAGCCTATGATAAGGCTAGGTCAAAAGAACCACACAGGGCAAAACTTGCGCTTGAGGTCAACAGAGCATGGAGAGCCGAAGACACTCGTCGTGCTAAAGCACATGGAGCAGTTGCCAAAGCCATTAGAAAAGGGCTACTTGTACCTAGTCCCTGCATCAGATGTGGAGAGAAAAAATCTCTCGCTCATCACGAGGATTACGACAAGCCTTTGGATGTTATGTGGCTTTGCCAACCATGTCACAAACAAAGACATAAAGAAATGAAATTGGAATTTTGATGTGACTAAATGGGGAAAGCGTAAGTGAGTACCCACTAACTTAACAGGAGTGAATGATGAGTAAATTAGACGATATACATTTTGGTGGTGGCGTAAAAAAATTCTTTGACTTGCCTATCTTTGGTCGGGCAAGAGCTTCAGACCCAATTACCAGCTTTGAAGCAGCAGATTCAGCTAAAGACTTGGCCTCCAAGCACTTTGGCATCATTGTGGACTGTTTAAAGGCTCATGGTGCGCTTGGCAAAGATGGAATAGCCCAACATAGCGGCTTAGACTCAAATCAGGTTGCAAGACGTTTAAACGAGTTGTCCAATATGGACTTAATTGAGTTGACAGGACGCACAGTCAAGTCAAAATCAGGACGTAATGAACGTGAATGGAAGGTCAAGAGTGCTGAGTAACGTCATCAACATCTTGCTTGTACTCGCATTGGGAGGAGCAGTGACGCTACTAGCTGTAGTCGCCCTGCTCTTTTTCCTAGACGATTAGGCCACCAAACCATTCAAGTAGGTGGTCTTGCCCGCAACCTTGGTGGCAGTCAATTCCTGCTTCTTCAGGTTATTTGGGTCGTAAGACACATGAACCCAACCACTGTCAGGAATGCCTGGGGTGTAGAACTCCAGAATCAACTGCGTGTACTCAAGGTTATCCATAATCCACTGAGCCAGATCAGCATTGGCAACACCAACAATCTCGATGTCTGCCGCCATACCCTTGCAGTGGTCAGAAGTCTTAGAGCCACCAACGGCAGCATTGGACTCAGGACTGCGATAGGCAGAATTCACGCTAACAGACTTGTCAAAGTGTTCACGAACAGGTTGAAGCACCTTCTCGCAAAGGGTTTTCAAGTTCTCCAAAGCCTCGTCATCAGGAGTATTGTCCAACCCTAACCGAGTGGCAGTATCTGACTTTGTGAGTTCTTTGAGGGTGAAGTTAGCTGACAGGTTCATTTTTTCTCCTTTAAGGTTTCGTAGATGGATTCGTAGGCTTGTTGACAGGCGGTGAGTTGTCTGATTGCTTCGTCTCCATCGTCTGTGATGGCGATAAGAGTTTGAGCAGTCGTTGCGTCAAGTTCGCCTCCCTCTTGACTGCTATTTCCTGTGGAAGAGGCGGTATCTGAGGAGGTTGATATGGGGCAGTTGGTTTTGACAGGAAGCCGCAACTTGAGAGCGCCAGAGGCAATAGCCAAATCACGCTCTTTTGAAATCTGTCTTGCTTTCTCATTTGATGTCCTTAGTGCCGTAGCTGTTGATGTCACTGCTGTTGCCAAAGCAGCCTCTTTTGTCCTTGCAACCGCATTTAAACGAGCAATCTCTAGTTGTTGAGAGACATTCTCATCATGCTTGCCCTTGAAGTAACCACTCCCAAAAGAAATGGTTACAGACAAGACAAACCCCAAGATTACCCAAGGGTTAAAGATACTCATGGCGTAGGTGGCTCATCGTTGTCAGTGGCTTCAGCCTTGGCAGTAGCAGTAGCCACAGCAGACACAGCCTTACGGCCAGCAACACCACCCAAGACACCAGTGCAAAGCAACATGATATCGTTCAGCATCTTGGTGTAAACCTTGTCAATGGGAGCCATGCCAACCATAGGCTGAGTCACAAAAGTCACAGAGTAAATGAAGCTAAAGCACGAACCAATCAGAATCAGTGCAATCACCACAATGACAAAAGCCCACACACGAGCCTCAATCTCTTCTGGTGACAGTCTTGTATTAGGTTTGTATCCAATGGTTGCCATTATTTGCTCTCCTTTTCTGGTTTAACAAGTTGATCTGGGCAAGTTCCTGTCGCAGTACAAATAGGTGGTTTGCACTCAGCAAGTTCCCAATTGATAGGGTCTTGGCACTTGTAGCGGTATCTGTCTTCACAACCAGCCAATAAACCGCAAAGTATGCCAACACAAATGGTCAGCATAACTAGTGAAAATTCATGTCTTGTCATTTTTACGTTTCTCCTGTTCAATTTGCCGTCTTAACTTCTGAACCTTTTCAACCTCTTGTTTAACCTCATTTTTGGCCTCAAGGATGTCCAAGTACAGCATTGCACCAAGAGGTAGCAAAAAGGCAACCAAGACACAAGCAGCAATCCATCCCATTATGCTTTCCCCCAACGACTCACTAGGAGAAGCCACAACCACAGGTAGAGGAGGAATATAGTAGTCGCCGCTAGGTACGCTAGTTTTAGCTGGAAGTTTCTTTCTTCCTCCTTGCGTTGCCATACTTCTTGCCTCTTCTTAGCCTCTTGTTTCAGCCTTGCTTGATCTTGTTCCTCCTGAATGACCTCTTTCATGTCAAAAACTGAACTGTACAAAGCACCCATCTCAGGTGGACTCTGGTAGACCATTGTTTCCCTGATCTGGACAACAAGCCTGTCCATCTCTTGTTGGGCCATCACTCTTTTGAGCGCCGCCTCCATGTGGTTTTGATCTGGGTCGTAGACTGTTCTAGACTTTTCTTCTTCTTCTCGTATGTGTGCAGCAAGTTGTTCTTGAAGTTTGAAGAACTCAGTGAGGTTCTTAACAATGTCCACTTTGACTTGAGTTTCGTCAACAGCAACATAAGCTGACTTTTTAGCCTTGGCAACAGATTTGATAGGCTTAGGTTTAGGCTTGCTACCAAAGAACGCAAGAAGCTGATTCCAGAATCCATGAATCTCTTTGCCAATGGCAATGACTTCATCAGCAGTAGCTTTGATCTCGACAAAAGACTCTTTAGCTTGCTTGTATAGCTCACAGCCAGCTTGGATGTTTTTGACCAAGCCAGCCGCAAGTAGACAGATACTGATTGGGTCAATTTTTTACTCCTATCCAACAATTGCCGCAACATACTTTTGCGTTTCAGCAAAGTTTGGAACTTTATTTCCTGCCTTAATTACATTTCCTGCTCCTGCGTTATAAGCAGCAGTTGCAAGTTTTGTGTCTCCATTGAAGAACTTCAGTTGTTTTGCCCAATATCTAACACCACCACGAACATTCTGTTCCAAGTTATTGGGGTCAACATTCAATTCTTTGGCAGTTGCTGGCATAAGTTGCATCACACCAATAGCACCCTTGTTTGACAAAGCACTTTGCTTAAACCCAGATTCTTGTTTTGCAAGTTTTATCAAAAGCGGTATATGTTCAGAAACGCCTAACTTGTTTGCCTCATCTTCAATGATTGATGAAACACGTTCTTTTTGAGGTTCTTTGCTTATTAAATTTTGCAACTCTTTAAATTCTTCATCAGATAAGCCTTCTGTTGGTTGAGTTGGTTGAGTTGGTTCAACTGTTTGTGGAGCCTCAGTTGGTTGAATGGCTTGTTCAGGAAGTTGTTGGTCTTGGATTTCTTGAGCTTCCAAAATTCCATTTGCAATCATTACTTGCTTTAAAGAACCAGTCGCCTTATCAATTGATTCTTGTTTTCCAGATGCCAATGCAGCACGAGTTTTATTTACATTTGTTAGCAAATCCTTAACTGTGTCTGGATTTGTAAACGCATTCATAAATGAAGCATTGTCAATACGCTCTTTCCTGTTTTTTAGGAATCTTGCAGCAAGAGACAATGTTGCATAGGTTGCTGAGAATATTGGAGAGACAAAACTTGTAGCCGCTGTTATCCCAACATCAGTAGCAACTCCACCAAAACCCCTTGCTTTTTTAGACAACTCAAGATCAATCTTGTCACCCAAAAGATCAGATGCTTTGATTAACTTTTCAGCATTTGCTATCTCTGTTTTTCCAAAAGCCTTTTCAAAAGAAGATTTATTCTTCTCAATAAATCCCAAAGAATCATCTTGCTTAAATGCAACATCTAACATTGCTCTTTGTACGCCTTTTATTTCAACACCAGTCGTGTCTTTTTTGGCAACAGAAAGCAACTTGTTAAGCATTTCAGGCTTGGCAAAAGCTCCTGTCTCGTTTGTGTTGAACACATCTTCTAAACGTGTTTTACGAATCAATGTGTTAGTAGAAGCATCTGCTAAGTCAGCAACTGCTTGTTCTGCATTGGCTCGTGTCTTTCCATATGCCTCAAGATTGATTGATAGCTTTTCAAACTTACTTTTGATCTCAGGAACAATTCTAAAAACGTCTTGATTACCACGGATGAAGTTTTTGACAGCAGTAGGATTAATCGTTCCATCTGGCTTAACAGAACTTTCTTTTTTCAAGAAAATATGAGTCATTGCATCTGTCAGTGCATTGATAGACTCTGGTGTTCTTCCATTGATGTTTATGTACTGATTGACAACCTCTGGGCTATCAAACTTTTTAAACACATCTTCATTTTTGATGACATCGCCAAAACGATTTTTTCTAGAAAGTTGACCACCAATCCCTTCATAGAAAGGATTCATGAACTCTTTTCCGTACTCTTGTTTCAATTGGATGTAGCGGTCACCAAAATCACCGCCAATGCCTTTGATTTGTTTATCTAAAACATCTTTGGCAGACTCAAGTTGTCTCAGGCCAATACGAGCATTAGCATCTCCAGCAGTTGCAGCACGATAACGTATACCAACCTCTTTATTCAATTCTCTTGAATACTGGTCAATCAATGAGAAAGGTGATGCAGACTGTTCGTCTACATTGGTTCTGAAGCCTTCAATTGCCTTTTGCAAAACAGGTGGAAGTGTTTGAAACAAATTGTCGTCAATGGCTTGTGTTGCGCTATAAACCTTTTGAACACCATCTTGGCTAAGTCCAATGTTGTTTATGTCTGCTTCCTTGTTCAAATACTCAAAAGCAGTCTGATAGTAGCCCTTCTTGACATTTTTTTGTGTCTCAATTGCTTTTCTTATGTTTTCACCAAGAACATCTTGAAACTTGCCAGAACTAGACAAGAACTTTTCAGACATATTTTTGATTGCATCATCAGCGTATGCACTCAAACCCTGCAATGTTTTAAGTTTTTGAACATTTTCAGCACCAAATGATTGCAAGACGCTATTTGATGTTGGGAACAATTCGTTAATTTTTCCTTGAAGAGCATTTTCAGAGGCTATACGATTTGTTCTTACAGTGTTAATTGCATCAATATTGTTTGCGCCAGCTTCTTTCGCCAACTGAGCAATACTTAATTCTTTTGTGATTTCACTAAGATTTGGGTTGTAATCTTTTCCAAGAAATGACTTCAGTTCAGCCGCATCTTGAAATTTTTGTGCAATGTCTGTATCTCTAGAAACCAAGTCAGATAGAGTCTTTGGAACTGGTTCTTTAGATGGCATCAAAATATCGCCAGCAATCTTAAAAGGTGCTGCAACTGCTTTAAATGGAGCCGAAACAACTGCTCCAGCAACAGGAACTGCTCCACTAATAAGACCACTTGCTGCGGCTTCTTCAGCGGCTTGTTCTACATCTAAGCTACCTTGACCAAATGTTCTTGCACCAGAAGTTGCTCCACCAGCCAAAGCGCCTCCAGCAGTAGCTCTACCAACATTTGATAGCAAACTAGCTCCTCTTACTGGCGCAACAACACCACCTAAAGCTAGTGCTGTAGGGTCTGCCAGACCAGAAAGCATTTGTGAACTAAATAACTTTGGTTCTTGTGCTGCATATTGAGCAACGTTGTAAACAGATTCAGCAACTTTTGGAATAAAGTCTGTTGATCTTCCTTCCATAAGTGCAATTTGATTTGCCAAATCTTTTTCACGATCAGCCCTTGATTGGGCTATATCAAGTTCTCTTTGAGATTGCTCAGAACCCAACAAAGCACCCAAACGAGTAATGCCACCAGTAATAAGATTAGATGCAATATTGCCTTCACCTTGACCAGTAAGAGTCTCTAATGCCCTACGACCTGTATATCCAGCATAACCTTCTTGCTCTAACTGAGCCTTTTGTTTTTCTAATTGTTGTTGTTGCTCTGCGGCTCTTTGTGCTGCAATAAATTGAAGCGGATTTGTGACTCCTGTTAGATAAGAACCTCGACCACCACCAGCACTTCTTTGAGTAGAAACTGGTTGTTTGGGCTGTTGGGTATCTACACCAAGTAAAGATTTAAGTTCTTCAAACTCTTGTTCTGACAGTGCCATGATGTAAATTACCTTCCAAGAAGTTTCAATTGCTCTGGACTTGCTTTCTTCAACAAATCATCTCTTCTAGATACTGGATTTGTAGTTGCTGCTGGTTGTTTGGGTAAAGGTCTTACACGAGACTCAATAAAAACTTTATTTGACTTCAAAACATCTTCTTGAGCTTGTTTAAGACGCTTCAATGCTTGTTCAGCACCAGCATTTGTGTTTAACTTTAAGTATCCTTCAATTTGTTTTTGAGCCCTAAGTGCATCATCTTTGGCCTGAACACCTTTTGCCGCATTGAGTACAGCATTAACTCCTTCTGTCATATATGAACGGATGTCATCTTGCAACTTGGTATTTTCTGATGGCTCACCAAGAAATCCAGTAGCTTCAACAGCCGCTTTAACATTGCTAAATGGCCCAAATGTTACTTTAGGATTTTTACCACTTACCAATTTCAAATATTCATCATTTTTATCAAGCCGTGATTCAAGAATGATATTTGCTTGTTTTGCTTCAGCAACATCTTTAACTTCAGCATCAGTTGCTGGTTTTGTTCCAGCTTTTATTTGTTCAACATATTGAAATTGTGCAATAGGGTCATTTGGATAAAGCTCTGCGGCTTTTGTATACATTGCTTTTTCGGCTTTTTTCTCTGGAGAAAGTTTTGTCAGTCCCATTGCTTCTGCAAACGCAGCATCATTAGATGCAATAGCTTTAGCTTCATTTTCGTTTGCAACACCATTATCTTGTAATGCTTTTACTCTTGCATCAAAAATTGTTTTGGATTCAAGTGCTTTACGATCTCTTTCGGCTTGAACACCTTTATATTCAGCAGTTTGTGCTGTTTCTTTTTCAAAATTTCTCAATTCTTGAGAAAGAGCCATTGCAAACTCAGGGTCGTTATTTTGAGCAGCTAATTTAGCCAGTTGTTTATATGACTCAGGGTTGCCTCGATCTAACTGACTAAGCAACTGTTGACGCTGAGTAATCTTCTGCAACTGTGGGTCTTGACCGCCCAAAGCGCCACCAATAGCACCAGCCAAACCATAAGCACCTTGACCAATAGCAGTATTTGCTTGTTGGAAAGGGTCTAGCTTTGCGTACTCCATTGCTCTTGAACGAGCAAGGTCTTGTTGCTGTTGTTGGTACTGTTGTGGGCTTGTGAACAAACCTAAAATTTCTGATGGTGTTGCCATAACTTTTTCCCCTTAACTAAACAACTTGGAAATATCAAATCCAAATCCGCTACTCTTTCCAAAGTAAGAATCAGGGCCAACACCAAAATCATTAGCGGCAAACGCATTCCTCAATTGAGGATTCTGTGAGCCTGAAATCAATGCAGTCGCTAATGGGTTGTAAGCATTAGCACCAGCCATTGTTCCAGCCGCATTAGTGCCACCAGTAAACAAAGCATTGGCAGCACTAGGACTCATTCCTTTAGCGCCAATATTTATTCCAATGTCTAGTGGTTGCTGTCCAACACCTTCAATAGCTTTCTCTTGACCAAAGTAAGCCTCAAATGGGCGCAAAGCACCAACTTGACCTTGCTGATACTGATCTAACAAGTTAGAGCCAACACCAAATAAACCAGCACCAAACTTCAATTGTTCTTGACCAGCCTGTTGAGCTTGAGTAGCCAACTGTGCATCTTGCTGTGCCAATGCGTTGTAATAGGCTTCCATCTCGGGAGTAGTAGCACCCAAGCCAGCAGCACCACTTGGTCTAGCACCTGTAGCACCTACAGACAAACCGCCACGACCTTGTTGGAACAACTGGTTTTGCAGTTGAGCCATCTGACGCTCACGGCTAGGAGCAAGCAAGTCTTGTTGACGAGCCATGTATTTAGCCGCAACCTGTTCAGGACTTTCAGCGAGATACTGCTCTCCAAGACCATATAAGCTACTAGCTGCACCAGTCAAAGGGGCATATTGGCTTCTAGCACGTTCAGCATCTGACAATGCACCACCAGACAAAGCCCTGAATCTATCTTGATAGGCTTTGAGTTCTGGACTCAACTCATAAGAAGCGCCAGAAAGACGACCAGAAGGGTCAGTTTGGAACTGAGAGCTACCAAATCGTGTGGTAACGCCTACAGGTCGAAAGCGAGCTTCTTCAGCCGCTAATCGAGCCGCCTCCATCTGAGCATTTGCTTGTGTTCGTGCAGCTCGTTCAGAAGACTTACCCTGCATAAACCCACCAAGTAAACTAGCGCCAGCAACAATAAATGGCATATCAATCCCCTTTAATCAAAATCTCATCCACTTTAGACGGGTCTTTCTCGTCTGTGGCATGAATACAAAACCAAACACAATCAGTAATGGCTTTTACACCATGAGTAACACCAGCCTCAATCTCAATACAAGCTGGTGCAGAAACAATGTCAATCTCAGTACCACGCAATACAGCAACCTTGCCATGAGCCAAGATAGACAGATGACTAAAGCTATGAGTATGCTTCATGATTGCCATACCAGCCGTAAAGAATGACTCTTTGGCGTATAGGCCATCACTGAAGTGATGAGTAATACGGAATTCTGGGTCTTGCATAATCATGCTGTTCTCTGCCACATATACACAACAATGTATGGAGGCAAGTTGGCATTTGTTCCAGATACACCAGATGAATCTGTTGTAAATGTGTGCGTATGTGCATTCAAAGGATTCCAAGGAACTGGTGATCCTATTGTTGTAGTTGTTGATATTGGATAACTTGATGGGGTTCCACCGCCTAAAGTATTTCCATCTAATCTTCCATTTGCAGTTGGATTTGATGAATTAGTTGTTCCAGTATGTGTATGACTTACAACAACTGCATCTGCACTACCACCAGTAGCTCCAGCACTAAAACCACCACCATTACCAATAAGAACACGACCAGCACCAAATGCAGTCCAAGTACCAAATCCAAGCAAAGTAGCTGGATTAGTTGAAACAGTTGCCGTGTAAATTGCGCCAACAGGGAATAAAGCAGACTTAACTACATCAGCCACATCTTGCACAAAAGCAGTTGTAGCCAGTTTTGTAGTGTCATCAGATGATGATTGAGTTACTCCAGTAGTACCAGTTGGCAATACTGGAGAACCAGTAAATGTTGGACTTGCCAAATCTGCCTTGGTTGCAATAGCAGTTTGAATATTGTTGAACTCAGTGTCAATCTCAGTACCTTTGACAATCTTCAAAGGATTGCCAGAAGACAGATTGTCTTTAGTGGCGAAATTCGTACTCTTGGTGTAGTCTGTCATGGTCTTCCTTTAACTTATCTTGCCTTGTTTGGCCTGAATCTCAATCTTCTGAATAGACAATGACGTTCCATTGATGTCTGATTCATATCCTGTCTGAACAACCTTACCTGTGCCTGTGGCAGATACAACAAGCGTCTGCAAAGCTACGCCATCTGTATAGTAAGCAAGAGTAGTGGCATTAGCACCATACTCAGCAATACCATAGTAAGACTCACCTTGAGTAGGGATAGTGTCATTGTCAGATAAGTAGTTTGTCTTGAAATCAAACCCCCACTTGAACGTAACAGTCTGATTAGTGCCACCAATCACAACAATGGACAACTTCTTCAGAATTGAAGTTTGATTCTGATTTCCAAGGTCAGCATGGTTTGTGTAATACAGCATCCGATATGCTGTTTGGTAATCTTGGTAAGTGCTATACAAACCAACATAGCCATTTTTTCCAATGTATAAAGTACCATCTCTACGAGACAAGAAAGACTTTGGAGCAATAGAGTCCCAAGTTGTTACCCTAGCCGCGCCATCAGGAAGATAAGATTTTGTATCAAAGCACCAAACAGCATCAATGCTAGGTGTTGTCAACAGGTAAAAAGCCTCACGCTCTGAATACACTGACTTTACGTTAGTCAATGTCTCACCAGCAATCACAGACATCAAGTCATTGCGGATATTCTTAGACAAGTCACGTTCTGGAGCAGACTTTTCTTGGATAGTCCTCATCAACGATCTGACACCAGAGTTGGATAAGAACAACACATCAGTGCTAGTCGTTTGGATACTGTCTCTAGCAATGCAACCAATACCCTCAACAGTGTCACTTAATGACATAGTAGAAGGAGAAGTAGCACCCTGATATACCAAGATTTGACGCTTGCCAAAGATGAACAAAAATCCGTTATGAGCCGCTAAACCAGTGATCTGGTCAGCACCATTCACCCACACATTGTTGACGTTCAATGAGCCAGCCGTACCAGTAGACCACACATGGCCTGAAATAAGGTCACTGAAGTAAACGGTAGCGTTGTTTGCAGTTGTTGTTGCGGCCCACAAACGACCAAATGCTGAAATACAAATATCGGCATCAGGAACAGTGGCTTGATAACCAGTCTTCTCTGACACTCTACGATAGGTTGTGGTACTTACAGCAGGGTCATAGATCAGTGGATTGTGACCAGACTGAAAGAAGTATGTGATGCCATTCAAGGAAGCACATTGCCAGTTGCTTGCAGTAATGGTAGGGGCAGTACCACCACCACCATAGGTCAACTCAGTAACAGCATTAGACCCATCTAACTTAAACAACTTGTTGTTTCCAGCAAACAATACAGTGTATGTACCATCAGCCACAACCAATTCATGGATAACCTTAACGTCATTTGCGCCAAGGTTTCCAGAAGAAGAATTAACTCTAGCCCAACCCTTGCGTGAACCAATACGTCCATACTGGTCAATGATGCAGTTGGTTGCAACCAAGGCATATCCAGCCGCAAGATCAAGAGGAGAGTCTTGCGTGTTCAACCCATAAAAACCTGGGGCTGAGATGCTGAATGTTTGAATTGCTTGGCTCATACGGCAACAAACTCCTGATTCTCAGGGTAACGAGTGCTTTCCAAAGCAATGTAGTCAGACAGCATGGCTTTGTACAAGGAGTAAGCCTCAGATGATGACAAACCACCATCTTCACCACGTTCAACCAATGCACGAGCATAAGCATTCTGAACAACCAAAACGTCAGGAACGGCTACAACAGTCGAGTCACTAGACAAAGTGGCTTGTGGCACTGTCAGGCTAAATGGAATGCTATACACGCCATCAGGACGAGGATAGAGAGTGACCTTGGTGTCATAGCTACCATCAACGCCATCAAAGGCGTAATAGGCTGGAATACCGTTCACAGGAGTTGAGAAGTTCTGATAGCGATTCATCGTAGCAAAGTCCACATTCTTCATGCGGAGGTTGCTAGTTACGTTCAGTACATCAAGGACTTGGAATTTTTGACCTGAACCAGTCAGGGCATAAGAGTATGTGCCTGATGTTGTTGACAGGGTAATGGTTGTGCCAAGCACATTCCAAGCATAAGCATCTTCAATCTGACGCTTTGCATCATTGACAAACTTGCCAATCAGGGATGAATACGATGTTTCTGCAACGGTGGAAACAGTTGTTTCACGCAACCTTACAAGGACATCGTTTACAAGTTCTAAGTATGTCATCTGCTTTTCGCCTTTGCTTTGTTCCTTGCGGATATAGCTTGAGCTTTTGCCTTTGCGTCAGCTTTGGAGTTAGCACCCCAAGCCTTTAGCGAAAGAAGCAGTCTTGTCGGTTCACCTTTCTTGTCGTATTCAGGGCCATCATTGCCAGCCATACGAGCCAAGAAACTTGCTCTGCGGGGATTATCCCCCGACTTTACTGGAGGCTTCAAATTGCCACCAGTTGACGCATTATAAGAGGCTCTGCCCTTGGCATTCAAGCCGCCTTTTGGATTCTGACCAGCTTTTGTTTGCCAAGTTGGAGTTTTCATTTACTTCACCTTTTTAGGCTTCTTTGCAGTCTTAGCCGCCTGTTTGAAGTCAGCGGCTGTAGGTGCGGCTTTAGACCCCACCTTGTTCATCTTCTCGCCAGAACCAGCCTTGATACGAGCTTGTTTGGCCCGAATGTTTGAATAAAGTCCCTGCTTCATTTCATCTTCTTCTTGGGTTTGGCCTTGCCAGCCTCACTCAAAGCAATAGCAATAGCCTGTTTTTGGCTCTTAACCACAGGGCCACCCTTGCCAGAGTGCAAAGCACCTTCCTTGTACTCGCCCATGACCTTCTTGACTTTTTTAGCAGATTTAGTCATCTTCATAGGGTTTCTCCTTAGTACAGGACTTTGGCAGTGATTGAGCCTGAAGTCCAAGCAGTTACGTTTGCTCGCAAATACTTGGGTGCGTTTTGGATGGTGACGATACCGTTAGCAGTCAAAGCAGTGCCAATGGTTGACCAGTTAGTTCCATCAAGACTGCCTTGGAAAGCCACGGTAGCAGTAGTAATGCCTGAAACTTGCAAGAACGCTGGTTGACCAGCATCAGCCTGAACAGCCTTAGAAGCACCAGTAGCGCCAACTGCGCTCAGGAGTGTGATTGGGTCGGTTAAAGAAGCCATTATTTACCTCGTGAAGATTTTTTCATCATGTTGGTAGCGGTACGACCACCACGCATAGGCATAGCTTTCTTTGGCTTGCCAATAGCAACCATGATAGTTACAGGGATACCCTTTTTCTTGCCATACTCTTTGGCTTCTTTCTCGCCTTTTTCAGAGTAGGGAAACTTCTTTTTTCCGACCATAGGCATAGCGTTCTCCTTATTTCCAGATACGATCAACAATAAAGGTAACGATACCGCCCATAAAGGAAGCGATAGTCATACCCATCCAAAAACCACCTTTACCCTTGTTGGCAAGTTCCAACAGGGATTTGACATCTGCACTCAATAAGTGCATCTCCTTCTGGAGAGCCTCGACTTGAGCTTCTAATTTGCCAAAATCTCTGGCATCAATATCAGACATTTACAACCTTTCGGGGTCTACCCATACGTTTAATTGTGGGAATGACAGGCGCACGAAAGGCGGTATCTGTACGAACAGGATTATCAGATTCTATGGTTACTTCTGGCTCGTCTACCCTCACATAACCTTGATGACCCTTCATGGAGTCAATGTCATGTTGCAAGGTGAAAGTCACGGTGTTACCAGACTGGAGACAACGAAAAGTAGCCATAAAACCCCTCAAGTGAGAAAGGGGGGACTAGCCCCCCCATCATTAAACTACAGGACGACCAATGATAAGTTGCAATGTAGTTGAAGCCAAGTCAACAGAACCTGCTGTTGGGTTATAGGTCACGATAGTCACAGTGTTTGCGGCTGAAACATAGGCTCGGCGAACCAAACCAGCTTCACTAACACCAATTGCCATACCAATAACCATGTCACCCAAAGCAACTCCTGCGACAGTCACTGTGTCTGTAGCTGTAGCTGTAGTAGCAACTGAGCCGCTATCTAAAGTACAGGAAACATCCCAAGTGTCTGTGAACAAGCCCCGAAATTGATCGTTTCCACGGCGGGAAACTACTGCTGTTGCTGCTGCCATTTTGATTTCTCCTAATTAAGTTAAAAAAGTCCCCCCACCACTAGGGCAGGGGGCGCAACTGCAATTAGCTAGGAACAACCAAAGCGAACATAGAAGAAGACTTAGCGGCTCCAGTAGAAGCGGCACTACGCAAGGCGGCTACGCCATACAGAGTGTCACTTGTGAACAGGGTTGCCAAATATTCTTGCTTGTATTGCACTTGTGAACGAACACCAACTTGCTCAACCAGAACCATAGAGTCCTTGTGGCCCATCAAGCAGACACGAGCAATAGCAGAACCGCTAGTTGGGAAAGCGGCAGTAGCAGAAGCAGAGTCAGCATTGCTGGAAGTGAACACAGGGATACCATACAGGTTACCGATTTCACCGTTGCGGATAGCATCGCCATTACCGACAAATGCTTGTTCGGTGTAACGAGCCAGACCCATCAGGGTGTTGCGGCTTGATGGAGGGATGATGAAGAAACGATTGTCCATAGGAGTATCGTTGTCATCCAAACGCTGAATAGTGCGGCGAATAGCGGCATCAGTCAGAGCAGAAGCGTTACCAGTGTTGGTGTTAGCTGTGTAGTCAAAGGTGGTTGTACCGTCACCGCCGATGAAAGCAGAACCGTACTGAGCACCAGTAGAGCCACCGTTAGCCAAACGACCCAACTGAATCAAGTCGGTATCAACTTGACGAGACAGGGCGTAACCAGCGTCAGAAGTGTAGAACTGACGCATAGAGTTCAGTGCTTGGGCTTCCACGATGTCTTCGATCAAGCGGCTATATTCATAGTGCTTGTTGATAGACACAGTAACTTCAGACTCAGTAGCGGCAATCAAAGTGACTGCTGTCTCAGCGGCTTTAGCAGAAGCAGAACCACGAGTAGGTGCAGGAATGTGAACGGTGTCACCTTTCTTGCCCTTAAACGACATCTTCATAACGAGGTTAGCAAGAACCAAGTTTTTCTTATAAGCCGCTACGATTTCATCTGACCAAATATCAGGGATAAATTTGTCAGCGGTTGTTACTGTCACCGAATTGGTGGGGGAAAATGATGTTGCCATGTTGTATCTCCAAAAAAATCAAAAGTTAAGTTATTTGACTCGTCCCTCTGCGTATGCTTGCATGATTTCATCACTCAAAGCATCGTAGCGGTTCGGGTCTTGCATCTTCAGCCGAATAAGGTCAGCCCTTCGGTAAACTCGTTTTCCTGATTCACCAGTACCACCAACATCTACAGATGCAGCCTTAAGATTAGTTTTACGCTGAGTTTCCCCTGCTTCACTAGTCTGTTTAGCCTTAACACCCTTCAATTGCTTGTAGGTACTGAGCAGTTCGTTAGCACTGTCATAGTCATATTCACCATCAGCCTTGGCATACAAGCCAATACGAATAGGAGAAGATTTCACCCAATTCGCAAAGTCTTGGTCTTGAACAATCTGAGCAAAGTCAGGGTGTTCAGCCGCCAGCTTTTGCTGAATTTGCATCTTTTTGAACTCAAGAGCCGCTTGGCGACCAGCGAGTACATCAGGATGGTTATCAACAGTCTTACGAACAGCCGCTTGTGGATTTTCAAAGAAATCTACTTCTGGCTCGTCCTCTTTAACAGGTTGAGGCTTTCCCGCAAGGTTCTGCTTAATGAGTTCATCCGCTAATTTGCGTACTTCCCCCACTTCTTGAGCTTGCTTGCCAATTAGCTTCTCAGCCTCTTGGTGCATCTTGATAATGTCTGACAGTTCTTTGCCCCGATATTTGTCGGGAATGTCATTACTCATCGGCTCAACAGTGGATTGAAGTTTTTGTTCTTCAACGGCTTCTAATTCACTCTGCATCTCGTCTGGGTTATCAATCAACATTGTTTTTCCTTTTTCCTGCCACTTTTGGGTTCTAGGAGATCACAACGGCATAAATGCTTATGTTGTGGTTTTACGCTCGGCAATCAACTTGTCTTGGTGTTTCTTGTCAAATTTCATCCATGAGGATGG
>Ga0315903_10005155_pt1 | contig 17126 bp, 18 predicted proteins | sample LakEriMetagenome_7_FD_203524 | JGI IMG/M metagenome (GOLD analysis project Ga0315903, IMG submission 203524) | Freshwater fungal communities from buoy surface, Lake Erie, Ohio, United States - Buoy 2 MA119 | ecosystem: Environmental > Aquatic > Freshwater > Lake | place: USA: Lake Erie, Ohio...
GTTGGACAAGTCGAATTTACAGAATAAAACTCGATGTCTTTCTCGAGTTTCTGAATATTCCCTTCAATCTTGGCTTCAAGTTGATTGAGTTTTTGAAACTTCTTTGTGCTTGTTTCTTCATCAGAAATACTGAGAACTATTGCCTCAATCTGATTTTCTTTCTCTGTTAACTCTATTGCAATATCTTTTAATGTTTGGCTATTTTCTTCAAACTCTTTTTTCTTTGCATCGACAATTTCTTTTGTATTCTTCTTGAGTTCATCTAGATGTTTCTTGTGGAGTTCAATCTTTTCTTTGGTGTTGTCAATTTGAATCTTGAGTTGTGCTGCTTCGTCTTTGAGTGTGTGTAGTTTATTCTTCACGATTACATTCATTGAAGAAAAGATTTGAATATCAAGCAGATCTTCAATGACAGTTCTGCGGTCCGCTGCAGACAACTGCATGAACGGAGTGAAGTTTGTTGATCCTAGAATTACAATCTGCGTAAATGATTTGTAGTTCATCTTGAGAATCACTTTCTCAAGATAGTCTTGATAATCTTTTGCTTTGGCATCTTGATTGAGCAGATCACCATTCACATAGATTTCAAAGACGTTTGGCTTAATGCCACGAACAACTTTGTAATTGATCTTACCAATTCTAAATTCAATCTCAACAATACATTCTTTTTCGTTGATTGAGTTTACAAGTTGTGGCTTGTTAATATTGCGAAATGGTTTGCCAAACAGCGAGAACGTAATTGCATCAAGAAATGTAGACTTGCCAGCGCCATTCTCGCCAACAATGAGTGTGGTTGGATGTTCACCAAGATCAATCTCAGTGAACACATTACCAGTAGAAAGAAAGTTCTTGTATCGAACTTTAGAAAAGAATATCACACGGTCTCCATAGACAACGCTTGATTGTAAACATCTCGCAGAACTGTCTTTATTTTATCTGACTCAACAGGTAAAGACAACCCATCAACATACTTATTTAAGATTGTCATTGTATCTTCTGCTTGGTCAATGTCCACTTCAACGTTGTCAGTGATCTCAGAAAAATCTTCAACAACTGCAACCTCAAGTGGAGAAAACTTTGTTACAGTATCAATGAGTGTATCAAACAGGAAGGAGTTATTGCGCTTCTCGACTACAATCTTTAGATATTTGCCAGAAAGGTAAGAGTAGTCTGTTTCTACAATATCATTGTAGAACATTTGATCGTCGTTGTATTTAATCTTGAAGAACATTCGTTCTGGATTTGGTACAAATGTGAGTTCACGAGTTTCTGTGTCGAAGATATGAAATCCACGTTCATCATTATAATCAGCCCAAGTCATCTCACCTGGAGTGCCAACATACACAATGCTGCCACTGTTGCTCTTGTGATGAAAATGACCAGAAAGAACAAGATCGTATTTGTTTAGAATACTTGGATCCATTCCTTCGTGACAAACATTGCCGCGATCCATTTCAAATCCTTGCAGTTCAAAATGACCAAAACAAATATGATTTTGACTGCGCTTGATGTTATCCATCACCTCTGATTCATTATCTTTACAGATCCATGGAATGATGTCAATCCCCATCCATTCGGATGGCTTATCATAGAGAATTACGTGATCCTTGTAATCTCTTAAAAGTAGATCAGGTGAATTGACTTCGAGAGTATTCTTGAAAAAGATATCGTGATTGCCAAGCAAAGTGTGGCAATGAATATCGTGCTTTACCAGTTGATCAAAAAAGTAACGACGGCAAAGAGCAAGAGACTGAAAAGAGATATACTTCCGACGATCAAATAAGTCACCCAACTGAAAGATGGTGGTAATTCCATTTTGCACCAAATAAGGGAAAAAGGTTTTTGTATAGAACTCACGATAATGATTGTGAAAGGCGATTGAATCGCCCCTCATACCAAAGTGAGCATCACCCAGAATTGCTATCTTCATCTACAAACTTCTCCAATCCTTCTCGTTTTGCTTTCTTTTGTTTTCGAGCATTCTCATAGTTGACAATGAATTCTGAAATGTTTTCGTACAATTCAAACTGTCTAAAAGTGCCATCCTCGTTCTCGTTGAGTTCGAACTCGTCGAGGATTCCAGCAGTTTCTGTAGACTTGTACTTAACATACAATTGTTTCTTCTCTTTTTGAATGCGGCGTAAGAATGCATAATACGTTATTTGAGTGAAATAGGCAAACGGATTGCTTGATTTTGCAGGATCAAAATTGTCAACATACATTACGCAGTTTTCAATTGCATCCGCAACCATCTCATCTCTAAAAGTATACGACAAGAAGTTTGGTTTGTGTGAAAGATTCTCAGCGATCTTCATAAAGCATTCTGCCACATATCTTGGAATCTGTGGTTTTGGTTGCCCAAGTCTTTTTGCTTTACGAATTGACGTGCGATATGCAGTCATTTCCTTGAGGAAATCTTTGTTATTGATATAATGATTCTTTGCCATAATTAGTGTACTGGTCCTTTATCCTTTTTTGCCATTGCATCCAAAATTGATACAACCTTTTCTGCTTTTTCTGAAATTTGTTCTTCTGATGTTGTATATTTTCTAACAGGTTCTTTGAGTTTACTTTTATTATTGTAGAAAAAGTCTGCAACATATTCGTATTGTTCAATAAACTCTTGACGAACAGGAGTCGCGAATAAAACCTCTTCCATATAGAATTCAACTTCTTTAATCTCAATAACAGATTGCGGAAGATACTCTTGCATAGAAAGAATTTGTCGACCTTCATCGAACATCGTATCAATCTCAATTCTTAATGGCTGTTCAATTACAAGACATTCTTCCTTGTATGTAACATATCCAATCAAGTCATCTGGGATTGATCGAAGTCGAACAAATTTTAGTTCTTTTGATTCTGTCATTAATTTATCCTTACGTTATTTGATGTGAAAGGAAATTTTTCTTCGCTGTAGATTTTCACTCGTTCTTCATAATGCTTCAGTGTGAAGTTTGTATAAGGACCATAACGTAGATCATCAGCGATATCATAGAGAGTTGCTGCTTCCTTATTCTCACCAAGACGCAACACACGACCAATAGACTGTAAACTTCGAATCTTACTCTTTGTTGGAGAGGAGAATATAATATTATGTAGGTTTCGAATGTTTACACCTGTTGAGAATGTGCCGTATGATGCCACAATGATTGCGTCGTTTTCTTTTTCTGTAATGCCTCGAATTGCTTCACGATCCTCTGCCTCTGTTCCACCGTGAACAAAAAATACCTTCCTATTCTCTACCTTTTCTGTGATTAAATCAAATAAAATCTTACCATGTTTTTCGACGTATGTAAACAAGATTAGAGTGTTGCCTTTTAGATTTACTGCAAGATCGCGAATGAAATTATTTCTACTTTCGTTTTGTGTAAGGAAATTCATTTCATCAGGATAGGTAAATCCCTTGACTGCTTTACAAACAATCTCTGGGTATTTGAGGATGATGCATTTGATATTAAAATTAGCAAGTTGTTTGCGATCAATCAATTCTTTTGTAGAAATTACCTTAAACACAGGACCAAACAAACCTTCTAGAACAAGTTTGTTCACTTTGCTATCATCCAATGTTCCTGTTGTGCCAATGCGTACATCGCAGTTGATAAGTTTGGTCATGATGCTTGTCAATGACTTGGCTTTAAACGTATGCGCTTCGTCACCAATAATAAAATCAAACTGCGCAAAGTATTTCTTTGGCATGTCGTAGATTGACTGCCATGTAGAAATAACTAGATCACTATCTGGAATCTTGCTTTCACCACCATAAATCTTTTGACAATACTTCTCTACATCCCAGCCATTATTGCTAGAATAATTCTTAAAATCAGAATGCATCTGCGTGACGAGATTGATTGTGGGGACAACAAGCAATCCTCGTTTTTTGCCACTGTTTAACAAGTGGCGAATCATCATATAAATGATTAACGATTTTCCACTCGCGGTAGGTGAAATGAGTACAGTTCTCTTTTTCGTAAGTCCGACGCTAGACGCCAGTAACTGATAATCTCTTGGCTCCAATGGAAGGGAGAGAGCACTCGCAAGATTTTTCGTGTCGATCGGGTAGACTTCCTTGTCTTCATCTAACACCTCAAAGGTATAGTTACGTTGTTTGCAGAAAGTCTTTATATAGCCAACAAGACCAGCATAAATTTGTTTCGTGCGCAAATTAAGTAGACGAATCTTTCCATCCCAATGTCGACTCTTGAATGCTGGGCTGAACTGATACCCTGGAGTCGAAAAGGTGAAGAATTCAGACATCTCCTGAAGAATAGAATCTTCAGCATGAACCTGAACATAGATATTATCTATTTTTTCAACAACGACATGCTCAATCATCGAGAACCCTGAATGAATTTCTCCCAGCCCATGTACTCTTTCAACTGCCATGTACGATTGTTTAATTCCTTCATGACATTAGTACAAAAGTTTGCAGCCTCTTCGTGATAGGCTTTCTTGCGCTTGAGTTTGTTTAGATCATCATCGCCGTCAAGATAAACAGAGATGTCTGATTTCAAAGTAAATCGAAATGGTTCCCAACCAAGTTTGTCTAACTCTTCTTGGTCAAGTTTTCCTGTGTAGTACATCCACTTGAGTTTTTTGATTCGATCATACTCAAGAGCAACTCGCCTTGCAGACAAATTGTGCAAGGACAAGTATTTGTTATACTTGTTGTGAAGTAATGGAATGCGAAGGATTTCTTTTCCTGGCTCTGTTGTGTCAACATTGGAGTCTTTCTCCCATTGCAACATCAATTCTTCAAGGGGTGGTGTTTCTATTTTCATACGCAAAATATGTTAGTGGGAATGCGTATAATTTACTACATCTCAATGAAAAAGGCAACTACTACCAAGAGTTGTTTCTTGGTTGACTCTGCTGTATAATCCAGTATGTCTGGTTTGATCGGGATACTTTAAATAATATCTAAGTCATAATAAGAGAATCGAAACGTAGCATCACTTGTGATTGTATTCTCTGCAGAATCGCTTACATTAAATGAAAGACCGCCAAGATTTACGGGAAACATATCAATCAACTTCACGCGAAATTGTGGGTTGTTTTGATTTGAGAAGATTGTAAGAATTGCATCAGAGTATGCAGGAATGTTCTTTGAGAACGTTGGTAGCGTTGTCCCTGGAAATCTTCTTGACAGATTTTTATACTCATCAAAATTGGTTGGGAATGTCATTCCACGCATCCAATCATGAATCTCTCTCCACCCACGCAAATCCTCATCTACAAGAAATGTAATGTTGAACGTATCATACATTAATTTCTCTCCTGGATGATACAATTCAACAAATGGTGTGTATCTTGGAATTTCTGTAACGGAAACTCCAGGAAGATTTGCCGTCTGGCAAAAATAAGTTACTACAGGCAGACGATCAAACACCAAACGAAATTTGGTGCTTTGCAGTAAACTTGTATTGATTGGGTTTCTTGTAAGTGCTGTCATTTCATTCTCCGCTAATATTTATTTAGGGAAATAAAAAAGGGGGAGTCTTTCGACTCCCCCCAGTTCTTTTGCCTTATTATTTTTAGTAAGTTGGCAAACCCTTTCTAATATCAATTATTGATTGATGTTTAGAATTTCGAACTTACGGTAGTACACGTTAGTGTCTGTTGTCAAAGCACCTGCGAGTGAGGTGTTTGTACCGCCAGCAAATGGGTTGGAGACCATGCCGTAGCGTGTCTTGAATCCAACCTTTGGCTGATAGTTGTCTGGGTCGATAGCACGTACCATCTGTAGTGGAACGTATGGGCAGTAGAACAAGCCAGCATCATATGGTGATGAGCCCTTGTATCCAACAACCGCATAGTCACTTCCTGTTACAGAATATGGATCAACATAGACCTTGATGCGTCCGAATAGCGTACCTGCGAAGGTATTGCCTGTATCGTCAACAGTTAGGTTTGTGTTGTTTGATAGTGCTGAGTTATAGTCAAGAAGACCTGTCATTGCAAGAGCTGAAGCCACATCGGTTGAAACGATGAGGAGGTTGCCCTTTCCGCGACGAGTGTCCTTAGCAATCTTGTTAGATGCTTGTTCAATGCGGAACAACAATGACTTGTACTTTTCAACCTGCCAGCGACCACTTGTATCAGCAGTTGAAGATAGGTTGTAAGATGCTGTTGCAGTGCTTACGATACCAACATTTGCTGTTGCGTAGACTGTACGAACAACTTCGCGGTTGATTTCAGCAAGAATTTCTGTTGACAAGATGTTTGTCAATTCTGTTTCTGCGTCGAGACCGTGAATTGCCTTGAGGTCTTGTGCAAGTTCCATCGTGTAAGATGCTTGTAGACCGCGTGTCTTAGCAGTGACAGATACGCGCTCGATTGAGAACGCCATATTTGCCATGTTAAGTGTTTCAGCAGTTGCTGTGGCAATACCTGTACCAGTGTTTGCCAATGTCATTGCTGCAACGTTTTGGCTGAGTGATACGATTGCATTTGCAACTGTGCCGTTTCCGTTTGTTCCTGCGAACACGGTATTTGCTTCGTTGTAGAATGCTTCGTTACCATTCTGAGCTGCATAACGTGAGCGCATTGCGAAGATAAGTCCTGTTGGACCTGTCATTGGCTGCACGCCGCAGATGTCGTATGCCATTAGGTTTGGTAGAGCGCGACGAACTAATCCGATTAGGATTGGGTCGAAGCCTTGGATGTTGCCTGAAGATGGTGATGTTGGAGCAACGTTTACTGGTGTTGCTTCGAACAAGCGACCAAAATTAGCAGCTTCTTCTTGGATGGCTCGTTCTTGGTTCTCGAGAACTAGGGCAGTAACAGCGCGCTTATATGGGTCGCTGATCTTTGGGAGTTCTGGGTGATCAAGAACTGGAGCCCACTTCTTTGCATGTGTTTCGTTTAGATACATGATAGATTTCTCCGTTCTAGGTTAAATTGTCACTTTGGGAGTGACTTTGAGATTGCACTTACATAACGATTCATTGCATTACTTGTATCTACTTCAGGTTGTGGTTCAGACGTCTCCTCGGCAACCTTTACCTCACTAATCACTTTATTAACTGGGAAGTAGTTCTCGCGAATAACTGCGAGCTTATTATTAAACTCACCCTCTGTGGTGAACTCCACGCCCTCTGCGAGCGATTTCATTTTCTCGATTTGTACTTCGGTTAGACCTTCACAAATCTTACGAATTGCTTCATTTTTCTTTGCAGCATTAAGTTGCTCAACAAGAGCAGCCTTCTCTGCAGCAACTGCAGCAGCTTGCTCTTCAAGATTGGCAACGCGAACTGCAAGTTCTTCTGCTACATCAACTTTCTCGTCTGGAATTTCGATGTAGTGTTCTGCGAATAGATTCTTGAGTCCATTGATAAAGTCTTGTGTCAATTCTGCACGAAGACCTGTCTCAACAGCAACTGCATTTTCAGTCATCCATTGCTCAACGACATAGTTAAGATACTCATCAACTTGAGTTGAGAGTTCATTCTTAATTTCTTCGTATGCTTCGGAGAGAACTTGATCGTTGTCAGAAATGACATCTTCAACAATCTTCTCAACACGTGACTGAACGGCAGCTTCGAAAATTGTTGTTGCCTTTGTGCGGAACTCTTCAGAAAGAGATTCGCCATTGAATAGCGCATCAACATCTTCCTTCATTGATCCCTTGTGCTTGGCAACCATGCCCTTCATCATTTCTTTCTTGGCTCCTGCTAGGGCTTTTTCGTCCATTTCTTCCATATCATCTTCTTCTTCATCATCTTCCATTTTGCCCTTTGACTCAGCAACAACTTCTTCTTCAGAAGCCTCTGTTTCTTCCATTGCATGAGTCTTTGCAGCTTTTGCGTCGCCTTTTGCTACTGGCTCTGCAGCCTTTGATACGCTTGCAGCAGCTTTCTTTCCAACTGCACCGCCAGCTGGATCTGTTTCTGTTGAGCCACCAAGATCTTCCTCTTGACCAGGAAGTTTGCTGGTTGGTTCCTTACCTGCTGACGCAAGTGATGCTTTTAGAATTTCAGCAGCAGATTCTGATAATGTTTTTGCCATTGTAGTAAACTCCTAAAGAAGTAATATTATTTATAAAATTTAAAGTTTTGACAAGAAGTTTTCAAAGATCTTCAATGAAACTTCGTCAATCTGTTTTTGCTTTGCTCGCTTGATTTGTTCGTAATATGCGTTGACATCGATCTCTTTGACAACACCATTATCCCAAACCCACTCCTTTCCTTCCATAATACCTTGAACAAAAGCACCAGGTGCGGATGGATCCGCCACGATATCTGCCGCTGTGGCAAGATAATAATCGTCTTGAACCACATTGACACCATCCACTTCTTTAAGTGAACCCATGCCACGTGATGACACTCCAAGAGTTGCACCGCCTTCCATTAAGGACTTGGCGATTTTACCCATTGGTGTTTCAAGAATTTTTGCTTTACCAACAAAAATATTACCTTCTTGTTTTAGATTGGTAATAAGATGTGATACGCGATCGAGGTTGATTGATGGTGAGTCTGGATGTCCCAACTCACCAAATGCGCGATTCTTCGACACATACTCTTCATTGTAACGATCGACTTCTTTTGTAAGAGTCTCAGTCTTATACATACGACCGTTTTTATTCTTCATTTCTGCAACAAGAAATGGACCTTGAATGTAAAGAGTTTTGACACCGTTCTTTTCTTCGGTGATTAACTTTACTTCTTCAACTGTTTCTCTAATTAGTTTCATTTAGTTCAACCCCAATGATTTGCGTCTTCTAAGTGAACGCTTTCTTTTAATTAAAGCACGCGCAAGTTTTGCTTTACGCTTGATTTTTGCCTTACGTTGTGAGATTCTTCTTTTTAATCTTTCAGAAGAAGTCATGCGTGTAAGTTTACCACCGCGAATTGTATAACCTTTGACTGCTGAAACAACTTTACGGCGTTGGACTTTACCACCACGAACACGCGCGCGAACAAGTTTTTTACGTCCCATTTTTTGGACGTTTGCTTCAGCAATAATTTCCTTTACAACTTCTAGTACTGTGCTCATTTCCCACCAATTGTAAAATTAACTTTACTTAATGCAAAATGCGCTGCTTTAGTAAATCCTTTTGGAGTTGTAAGCATATCAGCAAATTTCTTTTTATTCTCATCATTCAATGCACCATGAACCATATGAATGGCTTTTGCTGCACCATGACTGACTTTTAATTTGCTACCGTCAGCAAACTTAAAATGTTTTGCGTTTGATGTTACATTATCTTGTTGTGCGAATGCTGCAACTTGTTCAAGGCTTTCCATGATTTCTTCAGTTTCTTCAGAAACTCCAACAAGTTCTTGCTCTGGACCAACGCTGCTATATGGAATCGTGAAAGATAAACCAATCTTGTCGTTCTTATATAATGCAACACGTTTGCCATCTGGGAAAATACGAACACCTGTTCTCTTTAGAACAAGCATCATTGGTGGATCACCACCGTTTAATGATGCTGCTTCAATTACGTGCTCTGTTTCTTCTTTGCGAACATTACGAGAAACAGCAAGCATAGAGCTCTGTGAGCCATATGCGGCACTTGATAATGCTGCATTATAACGTTGAAGAACGTCGCGCTGATTCTTTGGAAGTTTTGCAATATCTCCCTTGCGCTGATGATTGATCATCGCCATTTTTAAAGTTGGCAAGTCCGCAGAAGGAAGTAGTCCCTTCCTTACTAGACGTGCAACATTTGCAGCATTACTCTGCGCTGGTCTCTGTGGACTCGGCGCTTGATTCATCTGACTCTGTTGCTGTTCCGTCAACTTTTGTCTCAGATTCTGTAGGTTCATCTACTGCTTCTTCTGGTGAAAGTAATGTTGTGGCAAGTTCAACTTTCTTGAGTTCAAGAGCGTCACTTACCTTCCCTGCAATCATGGCATTAAATGCTGCTGATGCACCATCTTTATCGCCACTGATTACTGCTGTTACAAGATCAACTGTTTCCATAACTACTCCAATTATTTAGATAACTGTGATTTAAACATACTATTGATGTCGTTTGCTGCAGGAGCAGCTGCAACTGGTTGTTGCACAGGTGCCAATGCGCCTGGAGCAATTGCTGGCATTTGAGGTTCATCTGAACCCTCTTCTGCAATTTCTTCTTCCATCTTCTCAACTTCATCTTCATTAAGATGCAAGACTTTCTTTTTAATCCATGCCTTAGAAAAGTAAACTCCAACATATGGATCAATAAGCTGCATGAGTTGTAGGCGAGAGGTCATAAGTTCTGATTCCTTCAACTCAGAGAAGTTGTTGTCCTTGAGGAAGTCATAGTGAATCTTTTCTTTTAGTTCTTGCCATTCTTCAACAGAGCAGATACCTTTAAGTGCAAGTTGACGTTCCATCAACTCATCAAACAAAAGTGTGAACTTTGCACGAAGACGTTCAACAAACTTATTAAACTTTAATTCATCGCGAGTGATTTCTGCAGCGCGACCAAGTGTAAATCCACTTTGTGATTCGAGTCTTGAGACTGGAACATTAAGTGATTTGTAGAGTTTTTGTTCAAAATACTTAACGTCTTGTAACTCACCAAGATTTTGTCCAGAAGGAAGTGTGGTGATTTCTGTTGACTTACCCTCACCACGGCGAGGAATCCAGAAATCTTCCATCATTGACATAAACTTACGATCGTCTTTGACTTCACCTGTAACAGAGTCATATACAACCTTGTTACGGAACTTGGTCATAATATCGCGCAAGTATTGTTCTGATTTGATCTTTGGCATGTTGCCAACATCGATATAGAACACACGGCGTTCTGGTGCTCTAGATAAACGATAAATTACAACAGCGTCTTCAATCATGCGAAGCTGATTGAGTGGCTTAATTGCTTTATGAAGATGTGATAGAACAAACTGTTTCTTTGGATCCATCAATCCTGAATTAATATTCACGATTGCGTCTGTAGAAATTTTAATTCCAGCATCTGTTGGAGATGCAATTGTCGTTTGTCCAAGAGTTGTTGCTTTGTCATTATACACATAGAACTCTTGTGTTCCAGTGATAACTTCAACTCCAGTGCGTGGATCTTTTTTCTTAAGAACGTTGCGCACCTTTTTAATCTTACGAGGATCGATGTATACAAGTGATTGAATGCCAAGTCTTGCTTGTTTTTGATCAATCAAAACTTGATAGTACAGACGACCATCAATATACCAACGACGGAAAATGTCATGCCCTTCGTTGCTGAAGTTTAACATTCTCAAAACATTATCAAACTCTACACGAATCATATCTTTAATATTGTCTGATTGTTCCAGATCATCAAGAATAATCGTGACAGATTTACCTGTCACGTCGTGTACAACAGCTTCGTTGATAATGTCATCAATTGCAGATTCAAGTTCTGGTTGCATTGCCATCTCGCGATAGCGAGTAATCAGATCGTTTTCTGATTTATAGGCTTGTTCTAGATCAAGATAAGTGCCGAAATACCCACCAGCCGAAATGGAGATTGCACCATCATCAGTTGTTGGCGCTGTAATGGCTGGTTGAACGTCCGCAGATTCTTTTCTGCGGACAATTTCCCATCCGAAAAGACTAATCGTAGCCATAAGTTATCTCCATGATAAAGAAAGAAGCCGCAATTAAACTACTGATTCTTCTGCGGCTTCCCACCATTGATATGCAAAAGTCACTGAATATTCTTCGATTGTGTCATTGTTGCCCCAGTCTAAGTCGATTGGTGCGAGATCATTTGGGAAGAGACCGACAAATTTGTAGCGTTTAATTACATTTCCAGTCTTACCATAGTGCTTGACAACAGCGTCTGCTGCGTAAGATGATGGTGTTGCAGCCTGTGCGTTGCGAGTATTAAATCTGTGTGAATTAATACCGTTCATCCAACGCTCAAATGCATTTCGTACTGTAAAATCTTCATCGTTTAGAATGCTTACTGTCCAATCAGCAAAAGTGCGATTGCCAGAAAACTTAATCTCACGACCAAAGTACTGAACAGGAACTATACCAACTGTTGATCCTGGGATCTGAGCTGTTTTACAGAGAAATGTTAATTTTCTCTCAGCTCCTCTTGCAAGAGCAAATGAAGGAAATTGCATTTCGACTTCAAACAGATTAGGGCGAGCGCCATCAAACTGCATATTTGAACGAAATTGAGATACATTAAAAGGCATTGTATTCTCCTGACTTTATCCTAGTCTATTTATTAGAAGCGACCTACGATTTCTTCGAAGGCAACACCAGAGCGAACAGCAACGAAGTTCAATTGAACAAAGTTCACACTTCTTGCTGGTTTGATGTAAATGTCTCCGATAAACTCATTGCGGTCTACAACTGCTGGTGTATTGTTTGTTTCATCACAAACAACACGGAAGTCATAGATACCGCGACGCCCTTGAACATCTCTCAAGAATGGCTCAACTAGTGCAATGAACTGCGCTCTTGTAAATTCATCATTGAATTCAAAGAGGCTAGAACGCGCTGCACGAGAAATTGCTTTCTCAAGAACAATAAACAATCGGCGAACATTGATACGATCAAAGGCACTTGGACGTCCTTGTAGTGTCTTATCTCCAAAGAGAACTGTGCCCTCTCCAGGGAATGACACAACTGGATTCACATCACCCTTATAAAGCGTATCACGATCACCTTGTGTTGGGTTAAATGCGAGTTTGACAAGATTACGAATCTGTCCACGACTTAATCCAGCTGGTGAGAACCATGGATCGCGTTGTTGATCTGTGCGAACACAAAGACCAGCAACATCTGGATTGAGTGGAACCCAGCGATACTTATCTGTGTACTTGTCGTACTGGTACTTCCAACCAGAATCCATTACACCGTAAGAAGATCCTTGAGTTAGAGCATTGCGATATGAAACGATTGCTGAAGCACTTGCGCTCGAGCCAACTACGTTAGCGTATGCTGGTGAGATAAATGCCACGGAATCTTTACGATCGCTTGCTGTTTGCAAGAATTTATTTGCAACAGTTCTTTGATCTCCGTCTGAAAGACCAGCTGTATGTCCGCAATCTCCAGCAAAGAGTAGAGAAATATCGACATAACTGTTATTTGCAAGCAGATCTAATCCATTTGTATAAGAAGCTGCTGCTAAAGTTCCATCAGAGGCATTTGTTAGAGAGTATGTTGTTGCGTCTACATTTGCGCGTGAGTAGAATGCATTTCCAGCGCGTGCATTTGCTGTTGCAATTGATACACCCCAGACGTTACCATCCGCAACTGCTGCATTCGCAGATGGATGTCCCATCCAGTGAATATATTTTGAATTGCGATATAGAACTTCTTTATAGTAGATTGACTCACCTGAATCGCCTTTTGCGTCAGATGCCTTTGATAGATTTGAGTAACGCTCAAGAACAGTGTTTGCCGTTCCAGAGATTAATCCATCTTCGTCAACAACAACAATGTGAAGTTCGTCGTTTGCTTTACGCTGATTTGTTACAGTGTATGCGTAGTTTGATGTATTTGGAGCAGCATCAAACAATCCTCTGTACGCCCAACCAGCAAAGTTTGCTGTTGTGTCGCAAACTGAAATCTTTAGAGAATTTCCTACAACGCCTGGATATCTTGCGCTAAATGCAACATGCGTATTTGATGAGTTATATTCGTCACCAAAATAATCTTCGTCGTTTGCAATTGAGACGTAGTGGCTTGAGTTTGATGTTGCGTTATTTGCTCCTGTTGCAAGAGCGCGAATTACGCGAAGATCGTTACCATAAGCCAAAAAGTTTGCTGCACTCAAGAAAGAAACAGCAGTTGCGTCTGAGTCAGGAGCAAAATATACTTGAGCAAGATCAGATTCGCTTGAAATCTGAACTACAGTGTTTGCTGGACCCCAGCGGAAATGCCCAACTGTTGCACCAGTTGAGGTGCCAACTGCAGGCACTGCTGTTGTAAGATCAATTTCAGAAGTATTGACTCCTGGAGAAACTAAAAATGCCATGTTTATACTCCTGTCTTGGAGAGATAGAAATTCTACGGTTTATTTAGTAAATTGGGGTTTTTAACGATTTACAAAGGTCCAAACAGCCCCACCCTCAACAAATCTCTGCTCTCCGTGATCAATTTCTTCATGCCCTGCAATTGGAGTTGGTAAAGATTCTTCTTCAATTTGTCTCATTTGTTCGTGATATAATCTCTCACGAATGTTTGTATTACTTAGGTCAGCAAAAAACGACTGATTTGTCATCCACGAAAACAAAACAAGTGACATGACGAGATCGTCATGGCTTCCTTCTTCAGCTTCGAAACTTCCACCCTTTGCAATAAAGGTTGAGAGTTCAGAGATCGTATCAAAATCTTGTACAAAAAGTTTCTGGTTTTCGATTAGATTTTTTAAGATTGAACATCCGAGCCGTTTAACTGATTTTGTTGTTCGAATTCCACGTTGAGATTTATTTCCATATCCCCATGTAAGCGCAATCTTACCCTTCATATCAACCGTGGCAAGGATATTTTCATACTCATAATCCTCAAACAATGAATCAACAACCTGTTGACCGTTGTCGTTAATCTCAACCAAAACATATGCTTGATTATAATAAGTGCCAATCTTTTTCAGAATTGACGGATAAACAAGGGGGCTAATATTGTTATCTTTGTAAGTACAGACTTGCCGATATGGAATCTGTGTAATATCAAGAACGCTAAAAGCGGAATAGTCTAATCCCTTTCCACGAGAGGTATCAACGACCATCGCATAATTATGCCCTTCAACTGGTTGTTCATAAACCTTGATTCCGTTATCAGAAAGATGTATTGGCTTTACAAAGGCTAGAGATTTGAGGGCAGCAGCCGACAAAAGAGTTCCAGCCGAGCCCATGAACTCGCATTCCATTTCTTGCAAAAACTTTTCTTCACCGAGGACTCGACGTTGTTCGTCTGCCCATTTCTGATCTCGACCTGGAACCTGTCGCCAGTTGGCTTCAATATACTTAAATCCGTTCAATCCCTCAACTGCTTCAGTCCACATACGATAATAGTGATTCATTCCGTTTGGTGTTGAAGAAATTAAAATCTTAGACTGCGTACCAGAAGAAATCGTTGGGTAAACAGAGGTAAAGAATTCGTCTGCAATATTACTTGGAACGAATGCAAACTCGTCAAGATACAACAATGAGATAGAGTAACCACGAATCGCAGAGGATGCTGTGGAGGATGCTAACACTCGACAATTGTTTTCTAACTCAATGTCACCTTTGTTCCATACACGAACGCCTTGCTGTAACCACAGAGGTAATGATTCATATGCAATTTTGATCCTATTCAGGATCTCACGAGCCGTTGGTGCTTTGTTTGCAAGAATCGCAACAAACTTATCTTCGTTGAATAGAATATACCATAGAATGTATCCAACAACCATCGTGGTCTTACCCACCTGACGACCTGCTTTTACGATTACGCGACGATTGTCGTTAATGTCTGTAATTGCTTGTCGCTGAAATGGATATAAAGAGATTTGTACGAATCCCTTGTCAAGTGTAATAATCTTGACGTAGTTTTCTATAAAGTAAATTGGATCTTGCGCACAGCGAACAAATTCACGGACTTGATCTTCCGTGAGCTGCATTGGCATATTGATACGTTTTAATTTGGGATTGCCCAAATAATTTTTAATTCTATTCTGCAGATTCATTCTTGAGTTTCTTTAATAAATCTGCAGTTGAACCAACGAACACTGCTTTGTCTACGTTGATATTTGTTGGAGCAACTTCTTTTGGTTTTAAATCTAACTGTTGCTTTTGAAGAATCATAAGTTTCTCTGTTACATCAGAGAGATTCTTAATCATATTTGCAGCGACTTCATATGCTCTTGGATGTTGTGATTCTTTTGCAACTTCTAGAATCCCATCCAGTGCTTCATTGCCTTTCTCAATTAGATTATAATAGTTCGCGCGAGAATAATCCGCGTCTGGATTCTCGTTGTTTGATTGATGCACCGTTATAGGCTTGTCATTTTCTCTCACAACAGGCACATAATCAGTGTTTAATATCTCTGCTAAATTTTTATCTACTTCACTCATGTAATGCCAGGATAATATTCAGTTGTCTCATTAAATCCAAATGCAGTGTTTATATTTGCAGTGCTTGGGTCTGGTGTGACTGTTAGATTTACAAGCTGATTGTCACTGACATCAAAGGTTGAAATTTTATATGATGTATTTGTAACAGCACCGCGAATAAATGTATTTACTAAAAATACGCCAGACACATCTGTAATAACAATTTGATTTGCAGTATTGTTCCAGGCTTTTACATACGCACTTGCATTTGCTGAGGTTTCATTTGCACCTTCGTAAACCAACTCACCAATCTTATAATTGCCGCTACCATTGGTTAGAGTTAGTTTTCTATCTGTAACACCATAATACGAACTATCAAATGTATTTGCAGTTGCTGTACGAATAATTTTGGCATTTGCAGTGATTGGTCCGTACATCCATGCTTTCATTGTAAATGTCAATGTCCATACTAGTGTTCTTAATTCTTCTGATGGACCAATTGCTTCAGCATCATAATTAATTGAATCAAGAATAATCGGAACGTCTGTTTTAAGAGTTGAGATATTAACTAGATCCATCTTCACTGTGTAATCTGGTTTGAAGTATGGTAGGATTTGCTCAACAATTTGCGTGCCATCTTCTGTGTTGCGCGCATAGATGTACAATGTAAAAGTAAAATTGTATGGAGTAATCTGTACAGTCTTTACTGTTGATCCAGTGTCACCAGCAGCAAATTGAAGATTGTATTGACTTTGTTTGCGCAATGGATCATAGTCAATTGAAGTCAACTCAAAACTCATTCGAGGAAGAGTCATTTGAACTTCTTTGGCTAGAGTCGGATCTTGAGTGATACGAGCATAGAATTTTTCTTTTGTTGCATAAGAAAGCGGAACAATAATTCTTTCAATCTCAACTGTTCCTGCCTTGTTATATCTTTTCAATTGAATATTATTAAAAAGAGTTCCAAAGCCAACAACTAACTTGCGGATAATTCTATGATAAAAATGTATATTCGAAAGCATTATGGCTCACCAAATGGATTTGTTTCAGTGAAGTCAAGAATGCTATCTGCTTCTGTTTCAATGCGTGTGTTATCTTCAAATGGATCTGTGGCATTTTCTTGAGTGTTTCCGCTAGTAAGAGTCCACACAGCTCCGCTTC
>Ga0315903_10005156_pt1 | contig 17124 bp, 13 predicted proteins | sample LakEriMetagenome_7_FD_203524 | JGI IMG/M metagenome (GOLD analysis project Ga0315903, IMG submission 203524) | Freshwater fungal communities from buoy surface, Lake Erie, Ohio, United States - Buoy 2 MA119 | ecosystem: Environmental > Aquatic > Freshwater > Lake | place: USA: Lake Erie, Ohio...
TGATGCTTCGGGACAATTCACCACTCTACAACTCCCATGTAATTTCTCACCGCGCATGGTAGTGCTGAATGGCCGCAATCGATTGAATCAGGCACGCATGGACCATGAGTTTATGGTATATTCTGATGAATCGCTTTATCCTGTCTTACCGTATGTCGATTTTCGATTCACACGAGAAAACGTGACAGATTCTTCGCTCATTAGAATAGAGCACATTTGGGCTGCACCTGATCAGCAGCCCCTGGGTAATGGCGTATTTGAAATATCAAATTCACATTATTACTTGGTGGATGGCTTGTGGGATGCAGCAGATTTGTATAGTGGCAGAATTTATTACAACGGATCTCAGGAAACAGATTTGGATTATGCGCTCTATAATGCGGGAGAGGAAGAGGCCATACTTGTATTTAGAGAAGGCTCCGAAGAACCTTGGGAGATTTATCCCTATTTCACCATGGGTGCGGGTTCTCTGTCCAATGGCGATGGACACTTCGTTATCGATACACTCTTGAGCGGACAATACGCATTTGCCAATGGAAACATTTTCGCAGGATTGAAACCACTGTCGGCAGCGGGGGCACTGAAGTTGAATTGTTACCCGAATCCGGCCGCAGATAATTTGCAAGTTCAAGGAAAATACGAGGGGCATGAAATCGCGTTGTTCGATGTCTATGCAGCGAATGGTCGATTCGTACAGCGCACATCCTCGCGTTTGAATGGTTTATTCAACAAGCAATTGGACACCTCTTCTTTAGGGGCAGGTAGTTATATTTTACAGGTAATTCTTTCCAACGGTGAAGTGTTGGGAGGACTTCATTTTACCGTTGCTCGTTGATTATCGGATGATCTGGAAATGACCTGACTTTGTTCCTTCCTGAACTCCCCCGCATTCAAGGCGGTAGTAAAGTTCATAGTAGTAGACGCCCTCCGAGTAGCCTTCCGCATTCCAATATCTGCCATTACCGGTAGAGCTATCAAAGACCATTTCACCCCAGCGGTTAAATATCTTGAGCTCATAGGTATCCATGACGGATGGAAGAACAAGTGACCTGTTTTTATTGAGGTAGGGCATCCACATCTCGTTATCTGAGTCGCCGTTGGGTGTTATAATATTGGGAAAGCGGATGTCCGATAAGTCGAAGAACTCAGCTTCTGCATCTTCGATGAAGACAGAGGCGGTATCGCTGCAACCGGATAGCTCATCAGTGGCTATAATTCGGTAATTACCTGAAGCGAAAACAGTGGGATTTAGCACAGTGTAGGTAAGAGGTTCCCAATTGCCGGATGTTCCAAGGTATTCCCAAGCAATGGCATTCGTTTGCGGGGGTGATACGGCTATTCCAATTATATCGATATTCGGATTGGAGCAGGATATTGAATCTTGAGGCTGAATCTGCTCGAACACAATGTTGTGATTGGGAACTTCAATATTGGTGACCACCCCGCAATTATTCTGATCATTTACTACCAGCTGGTATGTACCGGGTAACAAATTGCTCATCGTGTTGCCTGTGAATGGCATGCCGTCGAGGAAAATGAAATAGGGTGAAGAGCCACCGGCAATGTTGGCGACTTCAACGCTGCCATTGCTTGCATTGCAGGCATAGCCAATAGTGCTCGTATAACTAATAGGTTCGTTGAACTCCAGTTCAAAGCTCGCTTCGACTGCCGTGTTGCCACACGGGTCCTCTACATTACCGCTTACGTCTTCAATGAGGAGAGTATAGGTTCCTGCTTGTATAACGGACTCACTGAGGTTGAGAACAAATTCGTTTTCATACGTCGCTCCAGGGTCTGATGCAATAACGGATACTATGGTAAAGGTGCCTCCGGGACCTGTAAGTGAAAAGTCGGACGCTTCAACCGTACTGTTTACAATCAATTCAGAGAATACAAGTTCGATTAGATTGTTGGTACATGCAGGCACGGCAGCGCTGATTTGAGGTTGCTGGTCGTCGTATAGGGTGGCAGTGCTCTCATTAAAGTCAATGGTGTATCCTTCAAGACTATTAGACCAATTCATCACAACTAGCGCATAGGTTTGTCCAACATCGACCGTGAGATTTGCATTGAAGGGAGGGCCGTTCAAATCACCCGGTCCGTTGCTATTTCCGCTGCCGCCACTAGCGGTAGAAATTCCGGTAGGTCCGTTGCTATTGAAGCTTCCATAGGAGTTACAACTTACCTCAGGCGAAGATCCATCTTGCGAATTGATGCCTGCGCAACCTCCTTCAGTTATGTTGAAGAGTCCCCAGTCATAATCGTCAAGTTCGTTATTGGGTGTAAGTATGAAACTCAATTCTCCGGGCTGTTGAACGGTGAAGGTGTACCATAGGCTCATCGTTTCAGTATTGGCATTGCATGTACCTGTAAATTCATAGACATTCCCCGTGCCCGGCGGAGAGGTTTCTTCACTATAAATACCACCGCATAACGGAATAGCTCCCTCACAATCTCCGGTGCTGGTTTGCGCAAGAGTGAAAGTCGAAATACAGGTAAAAAAAACGAGTAGTGATGATGATTTCATTCTGAGTTCCTTTGTACGAAGGTACGTTTTTTTCTTCCCCCGATACAAAACCAAAAAGCCCCACTCGCTAGCAGGGCTTTTAGGCTTAAACTGAAAAACTAAAAACTATTTTGTAAGTAGTTCACTTACGATACAAAGATAAAACGTGTTGTATTCAGCCAACTAGCTCGTGAAATGTGTTTTCAACAAGTTACTCACTTTAGGTTACGTTCCTTTTTGATTTGCTCATACGCCTCCTGAACCTTGATGAATTTTTCATTTGCCGATTTCTCATGTTGTTCACCTAATCCACGAACCTTATCTGGGTGGTATTTCATAGCCATTTTGCGATAAGCTCTCTTTACTTCATCGTCGGTAGAGGATGCTTCTATCTCTAAAATTTTATAGGCGCTTTCTGTATCCTTATAATGCATTGCTTTCAGCGATTCATAGTCTTTGCTATTGAGTCCCAGGTATTGTGCAATCATTTCAATTGTGTGCATTTCAGCCTTATCAACGTTGCCGTCGGCCTTTGCTATTCCAAACAAGTAATACATCAACTGCAGGCGCATGGGGTGCTCCATATAGTAACGTATCTGTTCGCAAACTTCACGAACGGGAATGTCCTTTTGCAGCAGTTCTTTTAGAACGCCGATGTGTTGGGCCGCAGCAGCACTCCCGAATTGGCGCGTATAGAAGTCGCGAATAAAATCAAGCTCTGATTTGAGTAGCCGGTTGTCAGCTTTCATAACTGCCGCCGACAACACCAGAAGTGCTGAAGCGAAGTCACCTGATTGAGTTTGATGCCGATATTGTCGATAGTTGGATTGCGTTTGCTGACTCGCACCTTGCTGGACGCCTTTAAACGATTTGTCATCGGCCATTGCGCCAATTGCAAATCCAATGATGCCTCCGATAGGGCCACCCATTGCCCAACCCAAAGCGCCTCCTATCCATTTTCCAAAACTCATTTTAATTGTCTATTGCGTTTGAATTTGTATTCACTTGTTTTACCAGCTTCCACCGGCGCCGCCGCCGCCAAAACTTCCGCCTCCGAAGCCTCCAAAGCCACCGCCGCCTCCACCTCCGTATCCTCCGAATCCTCCGCGACCACTGCTGAAGTTAGAATAATAACCGCGGTGAGATCGTGTTGCAGCATTGATTAACGCCCATGCAGCCCAAAAGCTTATCTGATTGGTTTGCGCATATCGCCGCGCTTGGGATGCTTTAGCCAGAAACACGAATAAGATTATCATAATGGCAATGACGGCTATACCTAAGCCTCCCTTTTTTTTTCGCTTCGCGTGTTTTGATGCATACTCGTCGGAGTTGTATTCGCCACGCGACAATTGCATCAGTACTGTAACGCCGGCGTTTATTCCGTTGAAGTAGCCGTCATTTTTGAAGGAGGGAATACACTCGTTGTCGATGATTTGTTTCGCTGTTATGTCGGGAATTGCACCCTCTAAACCTCGGCCCACGGCAATGAACATTTCTCCTTTTGAATTGGGGGTCTTGGGTTTTACCAGCATCACGATACCATTGTCTTCCTGTGATTGACCTACGCCCCACAACTCACCCAATTCAATGGCGAACTGAGCCTTTTCCATTCCGCACAAGTCAGGAACAATGACTACTGTAATTTGATTACTTGTGCTGTCGGCAAAAGAAGCGAGGGTAAACTCAAGCATGGATTCCTCCTCTTCGGTAAGAATATTGGCCGCGTCATAAACCAGCTTGTTTTCTTTTTTCGGGAAACATTCCTGCCCCGCCAATTGTGCCGCACCGTGAACAGATGGAAGCAGGAATAGAATGACTAGGAAAAATCGAAACGGTGTTTTGCGCATCAGATTTTAGTAAGAATGAGTTGATACGCTATTGGAGAGCTCGTTGCGATCATCATGTTGGTAGGGGAAGAAGTGTTTTAGGTGCTCGCCAACAGTTTCAACTGCATGGCACAATCCACGTTCATAGTTACCGGAAGAAAAATCACGGCTCATGCTATCTTTAATTGTTTCCCAAGTATTGGGAGCGACGTGTCGGTGTATTCCAACATCACCGATGATGGCAAGTTTACGATCGCCAAATGCGACATAGATAAGAACACCATTACGATCAGCAGTTTTGTGCATTTCCAGCTTTTCAAAGATGTAGCTTGCTCTGTCGAGAGGGTCTTCACCGCACTTTTCCTCTATGTGCACACGAAGCTCCGCCGAGGTGTTGCGCTCGGCCCGTTCAATGGCTTCTTCCACCTTTTTGTGGAGTTCGATTGTGTTGATGCTCATATCGGCCATTAAAACTTGACCTTTGGAGCTTCTTCTGCACCTTCTTTAGCCTCAAACATTTCGCGCACTTTGAAATTGTCTTCATCGGAAGCGACAAGGTTTAATCCCATTTTCTTGAAAGTGCCACGGATGTAAGCGTTATATGTTTTAACGGATTCGTTATATCGGTTACGCTCGGTATTAATGCGATTCTCGGTGCCTTCTAATTGTGCCTGCAGATTTGAGAAATTTTGAGTTGACTGGATGGTCGGATAATTTTCAGTCATAAAACCGCGGAAACCTCTGTAGGTGCTCATCAAAACCATGTCGCTTTGCTGAAGCTCAGCGGGTGTTGTTGCATTTTTAACTTTTGCACTTTGTTCAGCAACCAGATTGCCCACACTATCGGTGTAGTGTCTTATTCCACCGCGCGCTTCAGTTACCCCAATTAAAATTTCCCTTTCGTTTTCAGCAGCGGCGCGAACGGTTTCAACGAGATTGCCAATTAAATCGGCTCTTCGCTGATAGGCACTTTGGACATTTCCCCATGATTCATTTACGGTTTCTTGGTTTTTGACGGCATTGTCGCGAACACCGGCTGCATAGAAATAGAAAGAAACGAAACCAATAACGATGCTTCCAACTAAGATGAGAATTGCAATTGTGACTTTGTTCATGATTTGATTTTGAATACGAATATAATTAGTGTTTTCGCCGAATGACAATTGCGGTGCCATAAGGCGCTTGCTGTCAATGTGACACTTAACATCAGTCAAAAGTTACTAAAAGGTTCTTTTGTTCGGGTTCAATGTCCGAATTTGCACCCGATGCGATTTGCAGTAACGGATATCGAAACAACAGGCAGTCACGCTGCAGGCAACAGCATTATTGAGATTGGTGTCGTCATTTATGATGGCGACCGAGTAGTTGAAGAATTTACGAGCCTCCTTGATCCGGGCGTTCGCATCCCCAGCTACATCAGCGGGCTTACGGGTATTACAGGCGATATGCTCATCGGTGCTCCTTCGTTTCATCAGATAGCTGATAGGTTGGAAGAATTGTTTGAAGGTGCTGTTTTTGTGGCGCACAATGTCAGTTTTGATTACTCTTTCATTAAAGCAGAGTTTGCTGCCATAGGGCGCAACTGGAATCCGCCACGATTGTGCACAGTAAGACTGGCAAGAAAGGCTTTTCCGGGCCAGGTTTCTTACGGGTTGAACGCAATCTGTAATTGGATGGGTTTGACGAATGAACAGGCCCACCGTGCTTTGAGCGATGCCAAGGTGGCATGCAGTATTCTAATGAAGTCTCTCCCGTTGGTTGACCCTGCTGAGTTCGGAAGAATGCTGGCGAAACAAAATGGGGTGGTTTTCCTTCCACCCAATTTACCCGAAGATGTATTCCGTCGTTTACCGGAGGCTCCCGGTGTCTATTACATGTATAACGAGAAGGGAAAACCCATCTACATAGGCAAGGCGAAGAATATAAAGAAAAGGGTTCGTCAGCATTTTACCGCCAATACGGATGCTGCTCGGTCGCAATCATTTATGCGTGAAGTTCGCGATATTGGTTTTGAACTTACCGGAAATGAACTTCTGGCTTTACTCATGGAGGATGCCGAGATAAGGAAACACTGGCCTCCCTACAACAGTGCTCAAAAAAGAAAGACACGTCGGGTTCATGTAATTCGTTATGTTGATCAAGTGGGTTATAATCGATTGGCCGCTGCCACCGCGTCCAAGGTAACAGGGTCTGTTCGCTCATTTCCGTCGTTAGCGGAGGCAAATAGATGGTTGTATGGTTTGGCTTCTGAGTTTTCTATTGATCCTCGACTGCTGGGACTGGCCATGTTTGAGGCTTCCACGGACTTGCCCGTTTCCGATTTACACAATGAGTTGCTTGATGGTGCAATTCGTTTGACTCTTGCTCGTGATCCTTCTTATGTTATTGAGAGTGCCGGTCGCAGTGCGGATGAGCGCGCTTATATCTGGGTTGAGCGAGGTGTCTTAAAAGGATACGCATTTATGACGAATAATAGCAGCAATCTGAATGCGCTGGAATTCCATCTTAAACCTCTTCCTCATAGTGAAAATTCCGGATCCATTCTCGACGCTTTTTCTCAATCTCAATGGGGGTATAAGCGCATTGAAATAAAAGAAGGCCTTATTCCATAACTGGAGTTTCAATACTTGGCGTGGAATAGATATGAATTTTTTCCAAGCTGTTTTTAGGATTTAAACTATGGAGTAAAACATCAAACCATCCCGATTCTATAGTAGTGCGATAGATGAGAGTGGGGTAGTATTTCTTCATGCTTGTCACTCGATTTTCCAAATCGATATCGTCGTAGAATAGGATATAGTTGGGCAATGGTCGAGGCATTACATCGTTTTTCGTTTCATCGGCTGCTCTCTCGGCGTAGCTAAGAACAACTCCAATGCTGTCACCCTTATTGAAATAGTAATAGTTAGTCCAGATATTACTGTAAAATTGGGGAACCATAGCTCCCTGACCGGAATGGCTGAATTCGAGTATGAAGTTGTTGCAGTCTCCGGCGTCATGCAGATAATTCATTGCTTCAACCCTGCTTTTTTTAGAGTAAGTGAAGCACAAGGTTAGCATGGCTATGGTGTTGAGTGTCCAGAATATTCTCCAACTCCAGCTTTGCCATGCAGCGCTTTTCCATTTTTCCGAAATCTTACTCCAGCCAATTGTCCCGGCAATCACAAAAAAGGGAAGCACCGGCAAAAGGAAACGTTCTTGCTTGTTGGGGTATAGAATATGAAACAAGATAAATCCTAGCGTAGGGATAACGATGATGGATAATTTTCTCCAGGATCGAAAAAAGCCGTAGACAAGAAATAAACTAACGGGAGGAAGAATGAATATGCCAATAAAACTGAGATAAGCCCACGGTGAACCCGGATAATTGAGCGCATTTTTTTTATTGTATTCGAAGTATCCTTTCAGATGCTGGAAAGGTTCTCCTCCCCAAAGCATAACGTCATCGAACTGTGTGAGGAAGAAAGCCAGCAAGGAAGCGCAGCCGAATAATACGAACGCACGAAAACTGTTTTGAAAGGCAAGTATTAAACCGACGAGTGCTACAATGAGGCCGGTTTGGTAGCGGAGGCCTACGGAAAGTCCCATGATACACCCGGCTGCGAATAGAGCTTTGTAAGAAAGAGGGCGATTATCGGATGCTATGGGTGCGTGTAATTCAATTGTTGCGATTTTAAATGAATGAAGCGGAATGTTTTTTAAAACTAGCCACATTCCTGCAAGAATTGGGGGCATGCAAACAATCTCTACAAGATTGCGAACCGAGAAATTGGGCAGTATAGCAATGAACGCGAGGAGGAAGCCGACGGTAATGGCATTTTTTCGATTGCTCAGTAATTCCGTAATTCGGTAGGCGAAGTAAACGGTAAGCAGAGAGTATGCAGCATGGATAATGCGAAGCAAAAGCATTTGTGATTCCGGCTGTTCAATACCGAGGAGTTGAAATACTTTGAAGAAGAAATAAAGGAACCCCAGATAAAAGAAACTGATGGGTTCCGGGTGAGCATTTGTATTTCCAATACCCGGTAGCCAATTGTTGAAATTCTTGCCATCTGCCCAACTACCTGCGGGCTCAATGGTCAGGAAGTGATCGTCATGCATCATATAACCCGGTGCGAATACAGCGGCCAGCAGCCTAACTGCAAAAGCGAGTATCAAAATCACCCGTAGAGGATGTTCCTGAAAATAAGGAGTGAATTTCTGCTTGATATTAAAAGTCATGCTTCATGAATTGCACGCTGCAAATGTCGATATGCATGGCGGAAAACAATCAAGGAAAGGAGTAAATCAGTCTTTTGAGCGGGCCGGGCGTCGGAAGATATGTCTACTTCGAACGATATAGTTCGGTCCTAATTCGGCAGTGCGAACTTCTTCGAGAATAAAGAATCCAATGGATGTAACGGTGATTGTTCTTCGCAAATCGGTTGGTCTTCTTTTTTCTTTTCCCTTGGTTTCGATAATAATATCGGTAGTGTCACCATGCTCTTCGATAGTCGTGATATCCCATACCACTCCGTCGTAATTCATTTTAGTGCCTTCGTCGTTGATGGTGCACTCACCCTTTCCACCGGTGATATCTCCTCTGCCGTGATCGTATTGAACAGCATATTCCCATTTTGTTCCATTAAATGTTGATTGACATTTTGCCGGTAAGCTATACTTGGTCGTATTGTCGCTTTCATCGGTGTATTCCATGAAGCCTTCCCATGAGCCGGAAATTTTATTGAATTGCTCATAAATGAATTCTCGGTCGCCTTGTGCGATGCAATTCAACGAAAGTGTTACAAATAAAATGAGCGAGAAATTTTTCATGTGTTAAAAATCAAGATGAACAAATATAGGATAATCAGTGGTCCGTAAACGAGGTGTTAATGAGCAGTGCTCAAGGTGAGGCCGGTCATAGTAATATCGATGCTGCTCTTCCGACCTTTCTTTCAAAATTCAACCTATGAAACCGAGTAAAGGAAATAACAACGGACAAAGCAAACAACAGAGGTTTTCGCACAAACCCAGACCTGAGATACGCGATGATATGGATAGTAGAAAAAACAGGGAAGAGGGTTTCAGACGAACAATTAGCAAAAAGGGCGACCGAAAGCCAAAGTCTTGAATTTTACGCTCAATTGTTGGTAAACAGGTGTCTGAATTGTCTTGATTGTGGCGGATTCTGCTGCAAATTCGCATCAAACTCAAGGAAGCGTTATGACTCGGATAGAGAATTATGTGTTGGGCAACTGGATATTTGGTTCCGGCAATGAAAAGCAGTTATTAAATGCGGTGACCGGTGAAGCGATTGGTGTGGCTACTGCCCAGGGTCTTCATTTTGGCGATGTGCTCCAATATGGTCGTGCAGTAGGAGGACCGATTCTGCGAAAAATGACCTTCCATGAAAGAGGCAGAATGTTGAAGGCTCTCGCTATGTATCTCAACGAGAAAAAGGCTGCTTATTACGAGTTGAGTTATGCCTCCGGTGCAACCAAGATTGATAGTTGGATAGACATCGATGGAGGCATTGGAAATTTGTTTGCTTATGCATCGTTACGCAGGCAGTTTCCCAATGAGCGATATTATGTAGATGGTGACACGGCTAAATTGTCCAAGCAGGGAACATTCATTGGTCATCATATTATGGTGCCGAGAGAGGGAGTAGCGGTGCACATCAATGCTTTCAACTTTCCAATTTGGGGAATGTTGGAGAAGATTGCAGTCAACTTGCTGGCGGGTATGCCTGCTGTAGTCAAGCCTGCAACCATTACGTCTTATCTAACCGAAATAGTGGTGCGCGACATTATTGCTTCGGGTATACTACCCGAGGGTTCATTGCAATTGATATGCGGTAATGCGGAAGGATTGCTTGATCATGTTATGTCGCAAGACGTGGTTACCTTCACAGGAAGTGCCTCAACCGGTAAAAAGCTAAAGTCGCACCCACGTATAATAGAAGAGTCTGTCCATTTCAATATGGAAGCTGATTCTCTGAACGCTGCCGTCTTGGGAAAGGATGCTGCCCCTGGTACAGAAGAGTTTGATTTGTTCATTAAAGAAGTCCGAAAGGAGGTGACCGTCAAATGTGGTCAGAAGTGTACTGCCATTCGCAGAGTAATAGTGCCGGAGGCATATCTGGAAGATGTTCAAATTGCTCTTGGTAAGGCTTTTTCGAAAACGGCGGTTGGAAATCCTCGAAATGAAACAGTGCGAATGGGAGCCCTTGCGGCACAATCACAGCGAGCCGATGTGCTCGAGAAATTGGATGTCCTTCTCAAGGAAACACGTTTGGTATATGGCGATCCGACAAAACTGGATTTGATTGACGCAAGTTTTGATCGCGGTGCGTTTCTTTCACCTATGTTATTGGTGAATGATGACCCCTTTAGGAAAACATCGACGCATGAGGTGGAGGCTTTCGGCCCCATTACAACGCTTATGCCTTACGATACACTCGACGATGCCATTGCCTTAACAAAAATGGGCAAGGGTTCTTTGGTTTGTAGTATAACAACACATGACAATCGCATAGCGCGCGATTTTGTCTTAGAGAGTGCGTCGCATCACGGACGTATTTTGGTGCTCAACCGTGAAAGTGCGCCCGAAAGCACCGGACATGGAAGTCCAATGCCGCTGTTGGTTCATGGTGGTCCGGGCAGAGCAGGAGGAGGAGAGGAGATGGGGGGTAAACGAGGCGTGTTGCACTATTTGCAGCGCACAGCTATTCAAGGTTCACCATCGACTCTAACGGCTATAACTCACGTGTATCAATATGGAGCGCACCAGCCTGAAGCTGAGCCCCATTTGTTCAGACAGTATTTTGAAGACTTGCAAGTTGGGCATACGGTCTTCACGCACAAGCATACTGTGACCGATGCTGATATTGTCAATTTTGCAAATGTGAGCGGTGACAATTTCTATGCTCATATGGATGCCACTTCACTTGAAGGAACCATCTTCGAGCGTCGGGTGGCTCACGGTTATTTCGTGCTTTCCAAAGCGGCCGGTCTTTTCGTAGATCCCAAAAAAGGTCCTGTATTGCTGAACTATGGACTTGATGAAGCACGATTTACTAAACCTGTTTATCCCGGAATGACCCTAGGAGTGCGCTTCACAGTAAAGGAAAAGGTGGATCAGGAAAAGCGAACACCGGAAGACATAGCCAAAGGAATTGTGAAGTTCCTCGTAGACGTATACGACGAAACGGGCGAGACTGTAGCGCTTGCAACGATTTTGACCATGGTTAAGAAACGTAATCAGGAATAGTGTGCGGTTGTATCTAATTCTTTTTTTGGTTGTTTTATGCAACATGCAGGGCTCGGCTCAGCCGAGGCTTGATTCTTTGTTTAACCGCAGTGACTTAATTGCTGATCTCGAAAGTCTGAAACAAGCGCTCTTGACAAGTCATCCGAGCCCTTTCGAATTTTGTTCAGAGAAGTATTTCAATAAGGTTTATGAAGCGAGCACTTACGCAATTGAAGAGCGGACAAGCCTGTCGGAGTTCAGTTTGATTGTTGCTAATCTTCTCAATACGCTGCGTGACTCACATACGGCAATCGACTATAACCAGTTACAAGAATTACAATTGGCTTACGGTGGTTTTTATTTACCACTGGGAATAGAGCGGGTACCGGATGGAAGGCTGCGACTTTTGGTAAAGCGTGACTGGGAGCAAAAGATTACTGCGGGTAGTGAATTGCTTTCTGTGAATGGAGTCGATACAGAGCAGTTATTCAAACGAGCTTTGAGCTATGCGTGCATAGAAGGTGATGCAGAGGAGGCTCAGAAGGCGGTAGCGACTTCTATTCTGATGATTTGTGCGGGACTTAATAACCCGTTCAAAGCGGAAAATCAGGTGCGTGTGGTCGATTTCAATTCGGGCGACACACTCGATGTGACGTTGAAGGGATATATTCGAAAAGACTTTTACCGCGAACGGTATCGACGTGAAATGGATGAGTATCCCTATCCGGTTGTCCTGGATATTGACGACGAGCATAACCTGGCTATTTTGAAGGTTACCACTTTTGCACCTGCCGGTGCACGAAAATATAAGAGACGTTTGCAAGAATGCTTTAGTCAGGTTATTGAAGGTAATTATGGAAATCTGGTCATAGACCTACGCAACAATGGCGGGGGAAGCAGTGCCATGGTTGAGTATTTATATTCATTTCTGGATACGGCCGGATACAACACGCCCAGTAATGTTATTGGTCGCAATAGTTCCCTTGCTTCGAGTCGTTCACGTTTGATGTATTCAACCCTGGGCGATATTATTACCTTTCTTTTTTATGCAAGGAATGAGGACGTGCAGAGTTTTCGCCACTTTGCAGAACTACCGGAAGGAGGCATTGATACGGTGTATTTCAACCAGCCCACCCGTCAGGTGCCTTCATTGGTTTACGGAGGAAATTGTTTTGTTTTAATTAATGGACTTACAGCATCGGCTGCCGTTGATTTTACAAATGCGTTCAAGAAGCGTAAACGAGGAGTCATTGTCGGACAGCAGTGTTTAGGTCCTGTTACCGGAACGTGGGGTAATCCGGCGGCCTATACTTTGCCAAAAACTGGTCTTCGTGTTAGTATAGCAACCATACGCTATAACTATGATGATTCTTTTAATTACGAAAGAAATGCGATTATGCCCGATCACTGGGTGGATTGCAGTGCAGAGCATTTAAATACGAAGACAGATTCCCAGATTGAATTTGTCATAAATCAACTTAAGAAAAAACGATGAAAGGATTTGGACTTTTCATGTCTATGCTAGTTATTGTGCAGTGGGGTGTTGCGCAGAATTCTTCTGAGTTCGCGTCAAGTGAACTCCGATTGCTTGTGGGTGAAATGGAACTAGAGCATGCGAATAATGTAGAGCGTCTGATACAATGGAATGACTCTCTTTTGGTGAACAGAAAGAAGTGGCAAGTGCGCTATGATAGTTTGTTCACTGATACGCTGGCACTGGCACCCTCCGAGAGGCTTTTAATTCAAATGGATGCAGCTATTGCAAGTTATGTCGCTTCACCTTCGCAAAAGATGTATTTGATAATGAGGGCAGGCTTCCTGGAGTTTGATTTAAAGGTGGAAGGGGCGAAGGGTTATATGCGCGTATTGAATATGCTAATGCTCGAAGTTGCTCTCGAGTATCAGGATTTTGAGCTTGCTTATCGCATTCAGAATAGGGTTCATGCAGATAATTATAGTGACTGGAAACGTTCGGATGAGGCAAGGATAAAACAGTTAGACAGCTTAGACAAAGTCATAGTTGAATCCTCGTTGAAGAGTAAAACGGATTTGGATGTCATGTCGCGCCTCGCCATGCAATGGCATTTAACAGCCGTTGTTTTTATCGCGTTATTCGTTTTGGTGGTGATAACTCTGATTGTGCTTTTGAGCAGATGGAAAAAGCAACGAGGAAAACTTGCAGCGCGCGCCAATGACACCACCGAAGAAGAGGCGTTAGTCCATAAGTTGGAAGAGGCGCGTCGCGAAATACAAGAGTTAAGATTACTCGCCAAAAAGAAGGTTGATCCTTTACCCGCCCAAGTGGTCGTGCCTGCTGTTCCTACCGGCACCAAAATTTCAGCTTCTGAAATAGCTGAGTGGAACGACCAGGTTCAGCAAGCTTTGGTCAAGATTAAAACACATTGTGAAGCGGGTAAGAATTCGATGTCGGTTCCAACGTATATGTCAATTATCAACGATACTACCCGACTTAGTGCGCAGGTGGCGAAGAAAACAGAACAATGGATAGCTTTGTTGAATGCATCGATTTGAATAAAATGAAAAAGCACGTACTAAAATTTCTTAGTGTAATTGCGTTAACTTCCTTTTCGCAGGCATTGGAAGCACAGCAGCGATTCCACGAATTATGGGATGCACAGCGCTTGTCTGTGATTTCCTCGGATTATGAAGATGATGAAATGGAGGAGGATAGTATTTGGGGATTGAGTTTTGGTCTGAACCTGGGAGCCTATTTCGGCAACCCAAAAACAGCAGCTGTATACAACGGTGCCGGGCCATTCGGCGGTTATATCAACGAAGCGGCTATGATACGTTGGTATTCTATTCCCGAGCGAATCGGGATGGACGGACCTTTTCAGAATGATCCTAACACAGTTAATGTCATTAAAGATTTTTACAATACACAGTATTATTCATTTAATTCAGATTTCGCTTCAACGAACATGCGTTACAATCCGGCGATGTATGTGGGGCTTAATTTGAAGTGGAACTTCAATCGTTATGCAGCTATAGTCATGAATATAAATGCTGCTAAATTGAAAGCGGTAGGCCAGTTCACGATGCAAGTGACTCCCTCTTCTCAAGACAATCAGTTTAATGCAGGAACTCAATTGTTGTCGGTGGCGGGCGAAGAGCAACGTTTCAATTTGAACCTAGGTTATCGCCAAGGTTGGATGATGGGTGATATGTCGAACTTTTTTGTTCAGGTTGGAGGAAGCATGCTTGGCACCAAATGGATAAGCAATTATGCTCTTGTAGCCAATCGCCAATTTGATTTGATTACTCAGCAATTCGTTCAAGGCCAGCAAACTCTATCTGCAACACCCAACACAGGCGTGGGCTTCGGTGCATACATTGAAACAGGGGTAGAGTTTTGGATAGGAAAGTATTCGTTTGATATTGGTTTTGGTTTTTCGCGCGATAAAGTGATTATTCACACGCTCGAAGAAAACGTTACCAATAAGTGGTTGCAAGCTACTTTTAATATCTAACTTTTATCCGATTGAAAAAACGGAATCGCTGTTGAGTTTTCCAAGCTTTACCTCGGTTATTTCGTTGACAGCACTCAAGGTGTAGGGTTGTGTAACTTTCAGGTAGTTTTCAGTGAACCCGTACATGAACCCTTCGTCTTCGGAAGCTTCCCATAATACTCTCTGTGTCGAGTCTGCAAACTGTTCGTAGAATGCCCGTTTCTTTTTATCCGAAAGCAACCGGAACTCCAGTGTGCGCCTGTGTCTTTTTTCCATGGGAACAATGTCAGGGATGCGCAAGGCTGTTGTGTTGTCGCGCTCGCTGTAGGTGAAAACGTGCAAGTATGCGGCCTGAATATCGATGAGGAAATTGCGCGTTTCTTCGAATCGCTCGTCGGTTTCTCCGGGGAATCCGGTTATCACGTCGACTCCAATGCAAGCATGTGGCATCACTGAAAGAATTCGATTGACTCGTTCGCGATACAGACCGGTTCGGTATCTCCTGCGCATCAATTGCAGTATATCGTCGGAGCCACTTTGCAATGGAATGTGGAAATGAGGCATAAACTTGTTCGACGACGCCACAAAGTCAATAATATCGTTGGAAAGTAGATTGGGTTCGATAGATGAAATTCTATAACGTTCAACGCCTTCCAGCTTGTCGAGTCGCTGTATGAGGTTGAGTAGGTCAGTTCCATGTTGAGTCCCATAATCCCCAATGTTCACTCCTGTAAGAACGATTTCTTTCGCTCCCGAGTCAATAGCTTTTTGCGCCTGATCTACGGTTTCCTCTATCGACCCGCTTCTGCTTCGGCCACGTGCCAGAGGTATGGTACAGAAGGCACAGAAATAATTACATCCATCTTGAACTTTCAGGAATGTGCGCGTGCGGTCGCCGGCTGAAAAAGAAGGAATGAAGTCTTTAACATCTTTGATTTCGCCCACATGTATAACCGGTTCAGCGATTAGTTTTTGTTGGCGTACATGGTCGACCAAGTTGAATTTCTGTCCTGCACCTAGTACGAGATCGACACCGGGTATCGCGGCAATCTCCTGTGGTTTTAATTGAGCGTAGCAGCCAACAACTGCGACAAAAACATCCGGATTGGATCGGGTGGCGCGACTTACAATATTTCTGCATTTCTTGTCGGCTTGCTCTGTGACACTGCAGGTGTTGATAACCAGTACGTCCGGGCTATCTTCCATCTCGACTCGTGAGTAGCCCGCTTCGGCGAACTGACGAGCCAAGGTAGAAGTCTCTGAAAAATTCAGTTTACATCCCAGCGTATGGAAGGCTATGCGACCTGAAGTGGACATCTGGTTATAGTTCGTAAATGTTTTTTATGTATGAAGTGTGGATATGCAATTCTGCCTTTATTTTTACGGCATTCTTGCAAGTAACCAATAATGAGCAAATTTAAGCTGATCTTGTTGTTAGCGGGTTTATTGCCTGCTGTTTCATGGGCACAGGGCCCATGTGAGTTTGACGTTCCCCTCCCATCGTTCTATATATGTTATTCCCCAAACGGCTTTTATCTGCCGATACTCAATCAGCCAACCGGCACATATTCGGGTGATTTTGTAACGGCCGATGGATTTTATGACTCTGCTGCCGCGGGTGAAGGTCCGCACTATGTTATTTACACGGCAGATCCGGCGGTTTGCATAGGATCCGACACAGTGAGCTTTTACGTCATGCAAGAGGGCTTTTTAGAAATTGAAGGAGGTTCAACCAGTCTTTGCGCCGGTGATTCAACGACGCTCAGCGCACCGAACTCACTGGAGTATGATTGGCTAGGCGATGGAGTGCGCACTAATTCGTATACTTTCTCTCCTGATACAACAACAACGTATTTCGTGGGTGGTTTGGATAATACAGGTTGCCCTAATATCCTCGAGTTGACTATTACTGTTTTTCAATATGGTGAAGGTATTGCAATCTCTGGTCCGTCCTATGTGTGCTATGGTGATTCTGTAACTTATGAAGTGGAAGGCACCACTTCAGTGCTCTGGAATGACGGATCAACTTCACCTATTGTGGGAATGAGTCTCCAGCAAGATACAATTCTTTCCGTTTACGTTGGTGAAAATC
>Ga0315903_10005160_pt1 | contig 17118 bp, 21 predicted proteins | sample LakEriMetagenome_7_FD_203524 | JGI IMG/M metagenome (GOLD analysis project Ga0315903, IMG submission 203524) | Freshwater fungal communities from buoy surface, Lake Erie, Ohio, United States - Buoy 2 MA119 | ecosystem: Environmental > Aquatic > Freshwater > Lake | place: USA: Lake Erie, Ohio...
ATTTAGCTTTACAAATATAGCATGGATATGATGGCATAAAAAAGCCTCCCATCACGAAGGACGGGAGGCTTACTTAGTTTAACCCTTAAAAACTAAATCTAACAGATAGACAGCATAAATCCGGTAAAGGTTGCATTATTTATTTTTCGGTTATTATTGTAAACTTCCAAAAGGAATGTTTGTTTACTTTTTTCACCTCAAAATAAAATAAATATGGCACTAGCAGTAGGCACAAAAGCCCCAGAATTTCAACTATTTAGCAGCGACAAACAAGAAGTAAAACTTTCTGACTTTGCGGGCAAAAACTTAGTTATTCATTTCTTTCCGGCTGCCTTTACCGGAGTTTGCACGGAGCAACTTTGCAGTTCGAGAGATGATTTGGCTTATTACAACAACCTCAATGCCGATGTAGTAGGCGTTTCGGTGGATATGCCGTTTTCACTGTCTGTTTTCAAAGAACAACACAAAATCAACTTCCCATTGCTTTCTGACTTCAACAAATCGTTGATTAAAGCTTGTGACATGTATTTCGAAAACTTTGCTTTCGGTATGATAGGCGTAGCAAAACGCGGTGTGGTGGTTATCGACAAAGACGGCATTGTGGCTTACAGTGAAGAAACTGCCAATCCGGGTGTTCAAGTCAACTACGTTGCACTTAAAGAAGCCATCGAAAAACTGAACTAGTTAAATCAACAGTTACTTTATTAAAAGCATACCTCAGATGGGGTATGCTTTTTTTTGTATGGTCTATTCAGTAACCTTTTTTGTGCAATGATGTAAAAAAGGTGGACAAAGTGTGTTGGACTGTGCGCCAATACCCTTCATTTTTATACAAATATTTCAATTATGAAAAAAGTAATTTTCTTATTTGCTTGTATGGCCACAATAGCCTTTACTCAAGCACAATATACGCTCACGTTTTGTGAAGAAGTAAACGATGCAGGCCGGCCGAATATGTCTTCCAATTCTTTTGTGGTAGATGGCAATGGCGGTGTATTGAAATTTTTAGCACGAGCTGACGACAAATTCAATACAGCAGACATTGAGTTTAGAGTGTTCTACTTGAACGATGCGGGCAAAGAAGAGGAGATAACGCGAATGCCGCAAAAGGTAGAAAGCACTTGGAACTATGCTTGGAAAGAAGTGGTTTTCTTCGACCCGGGTGTTTACAAAGTGAAAGTATATACCTCCAAAGGAACTTACCTCACCTCATCTAACCTCAACATCAAGAACAAACTGTAAGCAAGCTAAAGAAAGTCACGTGTGCGCATGCTGCGCCCAGATTTCTTTTCACTGTTTTGTTTTTTCTTGTTTAGTATATCTTGTTTAATAGCAGCGGGCACCTTAGTAGGTATCCGCTTTTTTTCTTTAGTCAATGCCTTTTCTACAAGTGCATAGAACTTCTTAATCACATCCTCCTTGTTGGCCAACTGCGAGCGGCTTTCGCTGCTGTTGAGCAACAACTCTCCCGCTTCGTTTATTCTTGAACTTAGTTTATAGGAAATAATTTCTTTTTCTTCTGCTGACAAAAGTTGTGACTTTTCCACACAAAAAATCAACTCCACTTTAGTCTCTGTTTTGTTCACGTTCTGTCCACCTTTGCCGCTACTGCGCGAAGTGCGAAACTCAAAGTCTCGTTCAAATGGTCGGTCTCTTAATCGGTTCATTGTTCAACGCTTAAATAGCCACTACGGTCAATTCTGTTCTGCGGTTTTTGGCTTTTCCTTCGGGCGTGTTGTTATCCGCAATGCTCTTTGAAGAAGCATATCCCTTGTAGGTCAGGCGAGTTTCATCTACTCCTTTTCCAATCAAATAATCATAAACACTCTTCGCTCTGTTTTCTGAAAGTTTACGATTGCTCTCTTCATTACCACTATTGTCTGTGTGTCCACCGATTTCAATCTTCAAACTTGGATTTTTCTCCAACAACTTGATCATATTATTCAACTCAAAAGTAGACTCTTCGCGCAGCGCATATTCCTCAGAATTGAAAAATATATTATTCAACACTATCTTCTCCCCTACTTTTATTTTCTGCAATGGAATTGGAATTTCGAAAGGTATTCCCTCTTCCATTTCGGTCAGCGAGATATGTTTAGAGTAAAACAAATACCCATCCTTTTGCACTTGAATAGCATAGGTTTTACCGGCAGGCAAAGTAGAAAGAAAAACGCCATTCAATTTATCACCCGATAATGAAGCATATAACTTACCGGTGGCCAAATCATAGACTTGCACGTTAGCATAAAGTGCCTCTCGAGTTTCAGCATCATATACATTTCCTTTGATGTAGGATGTGAACGATGGACGACTAGCATTCGGCATTTCAAATTTATAAATATCCATTTGCCCTTTGCTGTCTTCTTGCTCGCTGGCAAAGTAAGCAGTACTACCATCGGCTGTAACATAAATGCCTAACTCATCACCGGCTGTGTTGATTGGATAGCCTAAGTTCACCGGAGAACCCCAATTGCCATCGGCTTGCAAGCGGCTCATATACAAATCAAAGTTGCCCATGCCTGCAAGACCACGCGAACTGAAATAAAGTGTTTGTCCATCAGGGTGAATGTATGGGCGCATTTCATCATATTGTGTGTTGATGCTTCGCCCTAAGTTTTTGGGTTCGCTCCAAGTGCCGTCATCGTTCAAATTGCTTACCCAAATATCACAACCGCCTTCACCTTTGGCCCGAATAGCTGAAAAATAGAGCGAACGACCATCGGCAGAAATACATGGCTGTGTTTCATAACCCGGTGAGTTGATGACCTTACCCATGTTGTTAGCGCGCTCCCATAAATCACCTACTTTGCGGCTCATGTAAATATCCGCACGACCAAATCCATCTGGGCGGTCTGCTGAAGTAAAAAAAAGATATTTGCCATTGGGCGAAACACTTTGCGCTCCTTCAATAAATCGCTCGGTGTTGATGGCTTCGCTGATGCTGGTGGCTGCTGCAAAACCTACGGTAGTGTTCAAACTCATAAAAATATCTTCATCTTGATATTTGCCCGAGCCGAAGTGACGCGTTAAGTACAAATACTTCCCATCGGCTGTCAAAGAAGGCATACTTTCATCATCGGGGGTATTTACACCTTCTCCCAAATTAATCGGCTTGAATGGCACAGGGTTTTTCATGGCTTCCTCTGCAAAGTCGCAATCCTTCACCATTTTGTCTGCTAAGAGACGTTGCTCTGCGGCTATTTTTTCTTTTCCGAGGAAAGATTGAAACGCACTTTTAGCCTTTCCATACTTCGACAAATTGATGTAGCAAATCCCCAATTGAAAATTGACATCGCCCATATATTTTTCATTCAGCAACTTTACTTTTTCATATGCCTCCGCTGCTTTCTCCCATTTCTTAAACGCTTGTGCGTTTAATTGACCCACCAAAATCCAAGCATCAATAAAGTTATCTTTATCGGCAATTGCCATTCGCGCAGTCTCTTCGGCTTGCTCATACTTTCCGTAAGCCACATCAAAATCAGCTTTTTCGTAATACTCCTTCGCTTTGCCTTTTGCGTTGTCTTTATAAGTGACTTGTGCTATGGCACAAGACGAAAAATTATAAACGAATAGCAACAATAAAATAGATCGAATAATCATCGGAATCGGTTTAAGGTATGTTCATGTATTTATGTACTTGCAAGGATATTCTCCATTGCTGATTTTCTTTCACATAGTCAATAATCATCGGCAGCACTTCCTCTTCTTTGCTCCATTCGGGTTGTAAAAAAAGAACGCACTTAGTGTCTACTTGTGCTGCAAATTCTTCCGCAAAGCGCAAATCGTTTCTATGGCTAATAATCACTTTCAATTCGTGTGCCGCTTTGATACACTCTTCCAAAGGAAGTTTATAGCGCTTGGGTGAAAGACAAATCCAATCCCAGTCTCCGCTCATGGGCGATGAGCCGGATGTTTCAATGTGCGTGCGCACACCGATTTTGTGCAATGACTTAGTGAGCGTTTCCAAGTTATGTAACAAGGGCTCTCCTCCCGTGATGACACAAACTCGTGCTTCACAATTTTTCACTAAATCTACGATTTCGCTTACCTCCATCTTCGGATGAGCTTCTGCCTCCCAACTTTCTTTCACATCGCACCAAGGACAACCCACATCACAACCACCCAGGCGCACAAAGTAAGCCGCCACACCTTGATACGCCCCTTCGCCTTGAATGGTGTAGAAGTGTTCCATCACCGGCAATTTACCAACTGTGGACGAGGCCAAATTCATGTTTGCAAAATGAAATAAATCAACTGAAAATAAGTCGCGCAATATCAACAAAAAAGGTTGCCTGATTGGTATTTCAGACAACCCCTTCACTAATTTTCAGCCTAAAATCACTCTTTAAGCTCAAAAATGTCTTTATCGTACTTAGCGCCTGCCAAGTGGAGCTTATCGCCCAACACCGGTATAGTCACCGTGGCGTATTCATTATCATCGCCATAATAGAAAGTCAACTGCACCGCAAAATCCTTTACATCATCTGCTTTATACTTTTCATCGGCCTTCATCAAAATCACTTCTTTCCCATCGCGGATGATGTTGACGTTATCATTCAGCGCCACAAAGGTCATGTCGGGTGTGTATGTCGGAATTTTATCCGCTACCTTCGAGCGCTTTAGTTTAATCTTTATGGTGTTCACACTTTTCTCACTGCTCGAGTAAGCCACCAAGCCTATCAGGTTTTCTTCCTTGCGTTCTTGAATTGGTTCTTTCACTGTGCCACGAGACGTAAACCCTACAAAACGCTTGCTTTTTACGTTCGGAATAGACACCAACATTTCGCTGTAAGACGCTTCAAATATTTTACGTCCATCCAGCAAACTAAATCTGGTGATTAAATCCTCCTCTCCGTCTTGCCCTTCGAGCACCGCCTGCAACGAATTTGTTTTATCGCGCAGGTGCAAGTCCGTGGCGACAAACTCTGTCTCCCAACTTCGCACTTTGTTATCTAACACGCTCCTTGCGCTGATTTGATACACTTTGTTTTTGTTCACCGAGTCAGCAAAACACAAATCCGTTTTCGTGATTTTGAGCAGCAAAGGAGATTTCTTTCCTCCTTCATACACATCTACCATCTCGTAACTGATGCTAGTCTGTTGAATGCACACCCGCCCATCGTTGTCAAACACCCTCACCGAAGACGAAGCCGTGTCTTCATACAACTTGGCGGCATTGTCATATTGGATAATAGCGGTAGAGGTGTCCGCATCAGCGGCATTCTTCTTCTCCTTGCAGGCAGAAAATAGCCCCAGCGAGAGTAAGAGCAGAGCAAATAGTTGACTTTTCATATTCTACAATTTTTGTTTGGCGGCTTGCAATGTATTGAGCAAAAGTGAAACCACTGTCATCGGCCCCACACCTCCCGGCACAGGCGTAATGGCACTAGCTTTCTTACTCACATCATCAAATTTAACATCTCCTTTCAAACGCCACCCGGCTTTAGATGTTGTGTCGGTGACGCGCGTAGTACCCACGTCTATCACCACCGCCCCTTCGCGCACCATGTCTCCGGTCAGAAACTCCGGCTTACCCAATGCTGCTATAATAATGTCGGCTTGTAGCGTGATATCCTTCAGGTTCTTCGTCCGCGAGTGACACACCGTCACCGTGGCATTTCCCGTAGGCAACTGTCCGCTCATCAATATACTCATCGGGCGGCCCACAATGTTGCTTCGCCCGATCACCACACAATGCTTGCCTGAAGTCTCGATGTTATATCGCTCCAATATTTTCGTAATTCCCAGCGGAGTAGCCGACACAAAAGCCGGCAAACCGAGCGTCACCTTGCCCACATTCACCGGGTGAAAGCCATCCACATCCTTGCTCGGGTCTATCGCCATTATCACCTTATCGGCAGAAATATGCACAGGCAGCGGCAACTGCACAATAAACCCATCTACGTCCGGGTCAGCATTCAACTTCGCCACCTCTTGCAGCAGCTCCGCTTCGGTCATGGCGCTGTCGAAGTGCAGCATCGTTGACTTGAACCCCACCTGCTCGCAGGCCTTCACCTTGTGGCCCACGTAGGTCAAACTTCCCCCGTCTGTGCCCACCAAAATAGCCGCCAAGTGAGGCTGCTTCTTGCCTTGGCTCACAAAGTAATCCACTTCTGTTTTTATCTCCGATTTCAGCTCATCGGCCAACTTTTTTCCATCGAGCAGTAGCATGCGTTTATATTTTCCGCAAAGTAAATCAACGCTGAAATGTTTCTACGAATTTTTATTCACAAGGGAGGAATTTCAGGCAACCTAATAATCAGTTTAATGCCACTAAAATCTATTGGTAAAGATATTTCATACACATTTAACAAGTTTTCATACGGGTTCAAGGCTTTTCAGTATACGTTCATTGAGTTTTTATACACATTCATCGAGTTTTCATGGAGGTTCAAGGCTTTTTCATATACGTTCATTGAGTTTTCATACAGGTTCAATGGTTTTTCGTATAGGTTCAAAGCAATTCCGAACTCATTTTCTTTAACTTTGGTGAGTCTATTCAACAAACTGTGTCAAAAACTAAATTTGACACCTAGGAAGAAAAAAGCAAATCTTGAGTTTGTCCTATGTAGTACTTGTCGAGCTGCAATGAATAGAGAATGTAAACAGAAAACATTTGTTGTTTTTGTTTTGCAGAGAGGAAGGGATTCGAACCCTCGATGCGCTTTCACGCATACACACTTTCCAGGCGTGCTCCTTCAACCACTCGGACACCTCTCTTTAGACTGTATGTTTAGAACAACCCAACAAAATTGGGACTGCGAATATAGATTTTTCGGGTATTAATCCTACAACTTAAAAAGCCGCTGAGCATTGGCGGTGGTTTGTCGGGCAATTTCATCGAGCGGAAGATTAAACGCCACCGCTACCGCTTCGGCAATCAAACGAATATGAGCCGGCTCGTTGCGTTTGCCGCGGTGCGGCACCGGACTGAGGTAAGGCGAATCGGTTTCTAGCACAATGTTCTCTAATCCGATGTTAGGCAAAAGTTCTTTCAAACCCGAATTCTTATAAGTAGCCACTCCCCCAATGCCCATCAAAAAACCTAACTTTTTTATCTCCTCGGCTTCTTCTTTTGAGCCGCTGAAACAATGAAAAACTCCGCTCACTTTTCCTTTATACTTCTTCACCGATTGAATACACTCATAGGTTGATTTTCGGCTATGAATAACTATCGGCAAACTTCGCTCCACCGCCCATTCGATTTGCCGCTCAAAGGCTATAATTTGTTGTGCTTTAAACTCCACATCCCAATAAAAATCTAAACCAATTTCGCCCACGGCACAATACTTCGTACCATTATCTAAAAACGATTTCGCCACCGCCAACTCTTCTTCAAAGTTCTCCTTAATGCTGCAAGGATGCACGCCCATCATAGGCAAAATAGAGCAACCATCATGCTGTTTAGCTGCTAAATCTATCAAGCGTTGATGCGTTTCCTCATCAATAGCGGGCAACAAAATGGTGTTTACTTTCAACGTGACCGCACGTTGAATAGCTTCCGCCACATCTTCTTTAAACTCATCGCTGTATAGATGACAATGGGTGTCTATTAAATTCATAACGTTTTGAATTGAAACCCGAGTGGGGTAAAATGAGTGAATAGTTTGGGTAGTGCATAGCGCACTTTATCCATAGCTTTGAGGCTATCGTGCATCACGATAATCGAGCCCGGCTCTGTATGTTGAAGTACATTGTCCAACACTTTTTCTTGAGATATACTCAAATCAAAATCGAAACTCAACACATCCCACATGATGATTTTGTATTGCTTCTTCAAGTGTAAATACTGTGAGAGGGTGAGCTTTCCATAAGGCGGACGAAACAATGCCCCCGATGGCACACCATGCTTAGCGAGTGTTGCATCACATTGCGCAATGTTGTTGTAATAGTCTTCATTATTCGTCTTCCAACCATTTAGGTGATCAAAAGTGTGATTGCCCACGGCATGTCCTTCGTCCACTATTCGTTTAAAAATATCGGGATGAGCTTCCACATTTTTCCCGATACAAAAAAAAGTAGCTTTAGCTTGATGTTCTTGCATACAATCCAATACCCAGGGAGTGATTTCGGGAATTGGGCCATCGTCAAAGGTTAAGTAGATGACTTTACTCTCCTCTTTCACCTTCCAGAGGCAATCGGGATATAAAGCCGAAAGAAGAGGCGAAGTTTTGGTAAAAAGTAAGGCGTCTAACACTACGCAAATAAATAAAGCATTTGCTGAAATTTCATTTTATCGTTTTTACTGACAAAAGTTATTTTCGCCACATATATAATCCAGCTATGAGCAGAAGAGTAAGAGTAAGATTTGCACCTAGTCCGACAGGACCTTTACACATGGGAGGAATTCGTACCGCCCTATATAATTATCTGTTAGCCAAACAGCAGGGCGGAGATTTCATCCTTCGCATAGAAGACACTGACCAAAATCGCTTTGTACCGGGCGCAGAACAATACATTATCGAATCGCTAAAATGGTGTGGCATTGAACCCAATGAAGGAGTTGGATTTGGTGATGGTCCACATGCGCCTTATCGTCAAAGCGAGCGCAAAGCATTGTATAGAGAGTATGCAGATAAATTAATCGCCAGCGACCATGCTTACTATGCGTTCGACACGCCCGAAGACCTCGAACTGATGCGCGCCAACATGCAAGCGCAAGGGGTACCGAGCCCTGCCTACAATGCAGTGACCCGCCAATACATGAAAAACTCACTCACGCTTCCTCATGATGAAGTGGAGAGTAAGTTAGCCAACAACGAGCCTTATGTTATTCGCTTCAAAATGCCGCGCAATGAGGAAGTTAAATTTCATGATGAAATCAGAGGCTGGGTAGTGTTCAACACCTCTCAATTGGATGACAAAGTGTTGTTCAAAAGCGATGGCATGCCTACTTATCATTTGGCCAATGTAGCAGATGATTACATGATGGAAATCACTCACGTTATTCGTGGAGAAGAATGGTTGAGCTCTGCTCCGCTTCACGTCTTGCTTTATCGGGCGTTCGGTTGGGAAGAAATCATGCCGAAGTTTGCGCACTTGTCGCTTATCCTCAAACCGGATGGCAATGGCAAATTGAGCAAACGCGATGGCGACCGCTTAGGATTTCCTTCGTTTGCATTGAACTGGACCGACCCTGAGTCGGGTGAAACTTCCACCGGCTATCGCGAACGTGGATTTTTCCCTGAAGCATTCATCAACTTCTTGTCGTTATTGGGCTGGAACCCCGGTGGCGATAAAGAAATCATGAGCAAAGATGAAATGATTAATCTCTTCAGCTTAGAGAAAGTACACAAAGCCGGAGCGCGTTTCGATTATGAAAAAGCTAAATGGTTTAACCAACAATACCTGAAACACAAAACGGATGAAGAATTGGCCTTAGCCATCAAAGACCAACTCACCGCCAAAGGATACCCGTTTGATTTACCTTTCGTCACTGAGTATTGCCGCTTGATGAAAGAGCGGGCTGTTTTCTTGAATGATTTGCCTATGCTTGGCACTTACTTTTTTGAGGACATTGAAAACTATGACAACGTTTCTATTAGTAAGAAATACAAAAAAGAAAATCGCAACATCTTTGAAGCCATTGCAGACAAACTAGCAGCAGCCGATGATTTTAGTCATCAAACACTAGAAACAGTTGTTAAAACTTACATCACAGACAACGGACTAAAAATGGGTGAAATTATGCCTGTTTTACGTTTGGCACTAGCCGGCACTATGCAAGGACCCACTATTTTTGACATGATGGCGCTACTAGGAAAAGAAAAGAGCGTAGCGCGTATCAAAAAATCGCTGAATTATTTTGACACGATTTAATTTTAAATTTTGAAAAGAATTATTTTTGTTTGAGTAACATTTAGAGCGCATTTTACGATTACCTAAAAATCTATATTCATATAATCTTTAACCCTTAAACAAGAAACCCATGCCACGTAAGAAAAAAGAGGAAGAGGAAGATCCTAAATTGAACAAAAAATCGAAGAAAGAGGAGGATGATGACTTCGAAGATGATGAATTGGAGGACGATGATGACGATTTGGAAGTTGATGAAGATGAGTTGGAAGTTGAGCCATCTGAAGATGAACTCAGTAGCATGGAAGGCTTAGAAGAGTTTGACGATTTGATTGAGAAAAAATCAGCCGGCAAAGGTCGCAAAGCCTCAAAGCAAGATGACTATGACGATGAAGACTTTGAAGACTTTGATGATTTCGGAGAAGATGATGATGACTTTGGTGGTGGCGGCTTTGATGATGATTATTAATTTATAGAACAAACACATAAACAAGGTGCTGCTCAAAACAGTACCTTGTTTTATTTTTACCACAACCATGAAAAGACCCATCCGAATATTAATCGCTAAAGTTGGCTTAGACGGCCACGATCGTGGTGCCAAAATCATCGCTACTTCTTTAAAAGATGCCGGCATGGAAGTCATCTACACCGGCCTTCGCCAAACACCGGAAATGGTCGTGAATACCGCACTGCAAGAAGATGTGGATGCTATTGGCATTAGCATCTTGAGTGGCGCACACATGACTGTTTTTCCTAAAGTATTGCAACTGATGAAAGAAAAGGGGCTGGATGATGTGCTCCTCACCGGTGGTGGAATTATTCCTGACGAAGATATGATTAAGCTAAATGAAATTGGATGTGGCACACTTTTCGCGCCCGGCACACCTACCGTTCAAATCAAAGACTATGTAGCCGAATGGGTGGCTGCTCATCGAAATTATTAATTCAAAAAAATAAACGATAACACTAAACCGATTTAAAATTTATGAAACAATACACTACTCTTCTCACTGAGTTAAGCAATGGCATTTTATTAATCTACATCAACCGCGAGGATAAACTTAATGCACTCAATGGTGCAGTAATTGGCGAACTCAACGAAGTGGTTGATGAAATTTATACTAACGATGAGATAAAAGGAGTAATCATCACCGGCAAAGGCAGCAAGAGTTTTGTGGCCGGAGCCGACATCAATGAATTTAAAGGATTGACCGAAGAAGAGGGCAAACGGCTTGCACAACGCGGACATGATGTATTCAATAAAATTGAAATATGTCCAAAGCCAATCATTGCTGCTGTGAATGGATTTGCTTTAGGTGGCGGTTGCGAATTAGCCATGGCTTGTCATATTCGTATAGCAAGTGAAAATGCAAAATTTGGACAACCCGAAGTTAAACTTGGACTCATACCGGGCTATGGTGGAACACAAAGATTAACTCAACTAATAGGCAAAGGGAAAGCACTTGAATTGATGATGACAGCCGACATCATTGATGCGGCTTGCGCAGAGAAACTAGGTTTGGTCAATGATGTAGTGCAAACCGTTGAGTTGATAGATACTTGCAAAGCCATGTTGGAGAAAATCTTGAGTATGTCTCCTCACGCTATCAACCAAGTCATTCAAAGTGTATACGCTCACTTCAAAGATGGTATTGATGGTTTTGACACAGAAATCGAATTGTTTGGTAAGTGCGTAACCACTAATGATTTTGTGGAGGGAACTACAGCTTTCTTAGAGAAAAGAAAACCTGTTTTCACCGGCAAATAACAAAACTAGAAAGAGAATAACTCTTTGAGTTTGCTCACGTTGCTTTCGTCCATTATGCCGAAAGCCACTAAGCCAAATAGTACCAACCAACCTATCCCTTTTAAGAGAAAGAAGAGGAATACAAGTATTCCTCCTTTTTTTAACCATCCGGCTTTGTCCGCTGAATTATTTTCCAAGGTTGTTGTTTCTAGTTTTATGGCCATAATGATACATCATTTTGCAATTACCTTATATGTTTTAAAGTCACTTTTCATTGGTGCAGGTCTTCCCTCTTCTTTTGCTTTTCGCAAATCTTCAAACCCACGTTTGTGGCCTTCAATAAAAGCCGGAGAAGATGTCCAAGTTTTAAAGGCATCTTCTGTTTCCCAATGGCTCACTATTAAATAAGCATCGCCCTCGGTCTTGGGTTTTAATACTTGCATCTACAAAGCCCGGCATCAAATCAATCACATGTGCACGCGTGCCAAATAGTTGTTCAAATCGTTTTTGGTATTCGGGTGTGCAGTTGATGTAATTAACCGCTACAAAGTTTTTTTGTTTTTCCATGAGTCTAATTTTTAGCACATTTTCTTATTTAGATTAATTCTAAATAAGAAAATGTGCTAAAAATTATGATTGCATTGTTGCTAGGGTTTTGCACTAAAGTAAATTCGCAGCTGATAATCATTAACCCTTAAAAAAACTCACAATGACTGGTTTTAGAAAAGAAAAAGACACCATGGGAATAGTGGAAGTTCCGGCAGATGTTTACTGGGGCGCGCAAACGCAACGCTCTATTGATAATTTTAAAATTGCGCAAGACATCAACAAAATGCCGCGCGAAATCATTACCGCTTTTGCGTACCTCAAGAAAGCAGCTGCACTTACCAACTTAGATGCCGGTGTTTTGAGTAAAGAAACGTCTGATTTGATTGGTAAAGTTTGTGATGAAATCATTGAAGGAAAATTGCACGATCAGTTTCCATTGGTGGTGTGGCAAACCGGCTCAGGTACACAAAGTAATATGAACGTGAATGAAGTGGTGGCTTACCGAGCTCACGTGTTAAATGGCGGTAGTTTGATGGACGAAAAAAAGATTGTTCATCCTAACGATGATGTCAACAAATCGCAATCTTCGAATGATACGTTCCCAACAGCTATGCACATCGCAGCCTATAAAATATTAGTAGAACAAACCATACCCGGCATTAAAAAGTTGCGTGATACCTTAGCTGCAAAGTCGAAAGAGTACATGCACATCGTTAAGATTGGGCGCACACACTTAATGGATGCTACTCCGCTTACTTTGGGGCAAGAACTTTCGGGCTATGTTTCACAACTCAATCACGGTATCAAAGCAATTGAACACACTTTACCGCATTTAGCAGAATTGGCTCTTGGTGGCACTGCCGTAGGTACGGGCATTAATACCCCAAAAGGATACTCAGAAAATGTAGCTAAACACATTGCCACTTTAACTAACATCCCATTCGTAACTGCCGAAAATAAATTTGAAGCCTTAGCGGCTCATGATGCTATTGTAGAAAGTCATGGTGCGCTAAAAACTGTGGCTTGTTCTTTAATGAAAATTGCGAATGATATTCGTTTGTTGGCTTCCGGTCCGCGCTGTGGCATCGGAGAAATCTTTATTCCGGACAACGAACCCGGTTCTTCCATCATGCCAGGCAAAGTAAACCCTACGCAATGCGAAGCGATGACCATGGTGGCTGCACAAGTGCTGGGAAATGATGTAGCGATAAACGTAGGTGGCGCAAGTGGCCATTTTGAGTTGAACGTATTTAAACCGATGATGATTTATAACTTCTTGCATAGCGCTCGTTTAATTGGTGATGTGTGCGTGTCGTTTACTGACAAATGTGCTGTCGGCATTGCACCGCTAGAGGAAAACATTAAGAATAATTTGAATAACTCACTTATGCTTGTAACTGCCCTGAACACTAAAATCGGTTATTACAAAGCAGCGGAAATTGCACAAACTGCTCACAAACAAGGTAAAACGCTGAAACAAACAGCAGTAGATTTAGGCTATGTGACAGCAGAGGAATTTGACCAATGGGTTGATCCATCCACTATGGTTGGTGAATTGAGTTAAAAGCGCAAGCGCACCGATGCGCCTACTGACGCCTGCGGGGAAACACCTGCAGGCGTTATAATTTCCGGTCGCCAACTCACGTTCAAATCATTGCGCATATTCCAATCAAATAAGTGAGCATCAACAGCTGCGTCTACAATATTTAAAAGATACCATACACCTGTACAAATAGCGGTGATATCGAGCAACCTTTTGTAATAATCGCGGTAAGATTTTAGCGCATTAGCTTCCAATACGCCTTTGTAACTGCCAATGGTTAGAGGATTTTCATCTATCTGAAGACGATAGGCATTGCGATAATTAATAAAATTTGAGCCTGTGTAATAGACACCAAAACCAAGTCCAGCCAAGCCGGCATATACAATAGGAATTTTCCAATACTTCTTATTATAGCCTTGTCCTAACCCTGGGAGTAATGCAGAAAAAAGAGCAGCTTTAGTAGGGCTGTGTCGTTTTTTCTTTTTAGCAACTTCAAGCGGTTTTTGCAAAGTGTCTACTGCTGAAATATTCCGTACAGTGTCAAAAATAGTTCTTTGCGTACTATCAGGTTGGAACCTAATCTTATCACCAATGATAGGCTTGGTTACGATAGGAATGGTATCGGATATTTGCGCTACACTATACAATGAAATCAGAGTGAACGCAAAGAGTGAAAATGTGTATGAAAAAAATTTACTCAAAACAGTTGTTTATTCTGTAATCACCTCCATTAAGCGATCTAAATCATCATCGCTGTAAAACTTAATGACAATTTCACCTTTACCATCTTTGGTGCGCACAATTTGTACTTTGGTGGAAAGTTTACTCATTAGTTTGTCTTGCATTTTCTGAACTCCAAACGGCACGGCATTGGTTTTATTGACAACAGCAGGAGTATTTTTTGATGGTTTAACTTCCAACTGACGAACCAACTCTTCTACTTGACGTACTGACATTCCTTTACTTACCACTTCTTTAAATGCATGCAACAAAGTTGGCATGTGATCAATAGACATCAACGCTTTGGCGTGACCCATCGTGATTTTTCCATCACGCAATCCCGCTTGCAAATCGGGTGGCAATTTTAACAAACGCAAAAAGTTGGTCACTGTACTGCGATTTTTCCCTAAACGCTCCGCTAATTGCTCTTGTGTTAAATCACATTCATCTTGCAGACGTTTGTAGTTGATAGCAATCTCTAATGGATTTAAGTCCTCACGTTGAATATTTTCAATCAATGCGATTTCAATGCTCTCTTGGTCAGTAGCCGTGCGTATATAAGCCGGTACTTCTGTTTTGCCGGCCAATTTTGACGCACGCAACCTGCGTTCACCGGCTATCAACTGAAATTTATTGTTGTCTGCCTTACGGACTGTGATTGGTTGTATCACACCATGAATACGAATTGAATCCGCTAACTCCTTCAAACTCTCTTCCTCAAAAGTAGTACGGGGTTGAAATGGATTTACCTCTATCAACTCTAAAGGAATAGAAATCACTGAACCGGTGGTGGTGGTGCCGGGATTAGTTATTATCTTCTTTTCATTGCCCCGCTCTGATGTGTCGTTTGCATCAAGCAATGCGCCTAACCCACGTCCCAATACACTCTTCTTCTTTTCGCTCATATATTCTGTTTAAAATGGATTAGTTAAGATCTGCCACATCTTCCGTTTCCTCATCAACGGCTAAGTTAAATTCTTTGCTGCTGTTCGGTATGTTTGTGTCATTATTTCTTTGCAACATTTCGCGCACTAGTGTCATATAATTGATGCTGCCCTTACTTTCTGCATCATACATAATGGCCGGTTTACCAAAACTTGGCGCTTCGCCCAAACGAGTGTTGCGATGAATGATAGTGTTGTACACAATATCTTCAAAGTGACGCTTGATTTCGTCCACCACTTGGTTAGCTAATCGCAAACGTGGGTCAAACATCGTCAACAAAATTCCTTCAATTTCCAAATCAGGGTTTAAGCGACTTTGCACAATTTTAATGGTGTTCAATAATTTGCCCAAACCTTCCAACGCAAAGTATTCACACTGCACAGGAATAAGTACCGAATTAGAAGCCGTTAAAGCATTTACAGTAATCAAACCAAGTGATGGCGAACAGTCAATGATAATGTAATCGTAATCGCCTCTTATCTCATCTAACAGTTGTTTAAAAATCTTCTCCCGATTAGGGCTGTTTATGAGTTCAATCTCAGCACCCACCAAGTCTAGGTGGGAAGGCAATAAGTACAAATTTGGTGTCTCTGTTTCCAAAATAATGTCTCGGGCTTTCACCTCTCCCACCAAACATTCATACAAACTCGTTTTGATTGACTTAGGGTCAAAACCAACACCTGATGTAGCATTGGCCTGCGGGTCAGCATCTACTAACAATGTTTTGTATTCCAACACAGCCAAACTTGCAGCAATGTTTATGGCCGATGTAGTTTTCCCTACTCCGCCTTTTTGGTTCGCAAGTGTTATAATTTTACCCAATCTCTCTTTCTTTTTTGCGCTCATAAATCTGCTTTAAACAATATAGATTAAATAGTGATAGTTTCTCCAATGGCCGGCAACAAAAGTTCAATTCCTGCATCAGCAAATTGCCGAATGGCTTCTTGATGATTAATTTTTATGTATCCAAACGTGTCATAATGTAAGCCAATCACTTTTGTTACTTCGACAAACTGTGCTGCCACGACAGCATCCTTTATTCCCATCGTAAAGTTATCGCCAATTGGCAACAGCGCTACATCCAATTTTGGCGAAGTCAAAGGAATAAGTTTCATATCCATAGTCAAAGCCGTGTCACCGGCAAAGTAAAAAGTGCCTTCATCTCCAGTCACTACAAATCCACCCGGATTACCACCATATGTTCCGTCCGGCAAAACACTGGAATGGACGGCATTTACATACTTCACCAATCCGAAATCAAACTTCCATTGACCACCGTGATTCATCTCATGACCGTTGGCAATACCTTTAGCTTTAAACCAAGATACAATTTCATAGTTAGATACCAGCTTAGCTCCTGTGCGTTGTGCAATATCAAACGCATCGGCCACATGGTCCTCATGTCCGTGAGATAGCAAAATATAATCAGCTTCAATTTTCTGCCAATCAATATGTTTCGCTAGCTCATTGTAACGAATAAATGGGTCAAAAAGCAACTTTTTGCCACCAAGTTGAGCCACAAAACAAGCATGTCCGTAGTATGTTATTTCCATAATATTCGGTTCAAAGATACATTATAAGCATGGGAAAGATTTTTCGTAATTCTCAACGTATAAACAAGGTGTCTGTTCATACGTATGTTGATAACGCCTTTTTTCTGTTAGCGAACGGTGCACACTGTGTGGACAGTGCTAAACATTCCAAAAACAAAAAAGCCTTCCGCTTTTGGCAGAAGGCTTTCTGTAATTGCTTATTAGTTAATATTACTTACTGATAGTTAAACGCTTAACAGCAGTTTTAGCACCAGATTGAATTT
>Ga0315903_10005161_pt1 | contig 17108 bp, 8 predicted proteins | sample LakEriMetagenome_7_FD_203524 | JGI IMG/M metagenome (GOLD analysis project Ga0315903, IMG submission 203524) | Freshwater fungal communities from buoy surface, Lake Erie, Ohio, United States - Buoy 2 MA119 | ecosystem: Environmental > Aquatic > Freshwater > Lake | place: USA: Lake Erie, Ohio...
CGATCGAGGGGGGGCGAATAGGTGGCTAGACCGCCTTTACCGGGGGCCACGGTGATCATGCCGCCCGATACGCCGCTCTTGCCCGGCAGGCCGATGTCGTAGATCCAATCTCCGGAGGTTTCATACAGCCCCGCCGTCACCATCACCGCCAGCACCAGCTGGGCGATGCGCGGCGCGATCACCTGTTCGCCGCTCTGGGGTTGACGCCCTCCATTGGCCAAGGTGGCGGCCATCAGGGCCAGGTCGTGGGTGGTGACGCTGAGGGAGCATTGGCGTGTGTAGAGGTCGGTGCTGGCCTCGGGGTCGAACCAGATGCAGGCTTGTTCCTCCAACAGGTTGGCGATGCCCAGATTGCGGCGATTCGTGGCCAGCTCTGAGGCGTAAACCGCCTCATCAAGCTGCAGCGAATGGCCCGCGAAGCGGGAAAATCCCTGTTGGATGAACGTCCATTTGGCCTCCAGCGTGTCTCCCGGGGCCAGGCTGGTGGCAGCGATGGCTCCAGCATTCACCATCGGGTTGGAGAGGCCGTCATCGGCCCGTTCCACCGCCTGCACCGAATTGAAGGGCAGCCCCGTGCTGTTCACCCCCAGCTTCTCTCGCGCTTCCCGTTCGCCGATCGCCTCGCAGACCAACGCATACAGAAACGGCTTGGAGATGCTCTGGATGCTGAACGGCACCTGGGCATCTCCCACCTCAAACAGCTGTGCCTCCGTCGAGGCCACGGCCAGGCCGAAGTGGGCCGGATTGGCGGCCGCCAGAGCCGGGATGTAGCCGGCCAGCTCTCCCTCCTCAACGCGGCTGAAGCGCCGATGGGCTTCCGCCACCAGCTCTTGCACCACCGCCTCGCTGGGCAGTCGGCCGGTGGAGATCCACTCCGGCAGCTCTTGGGGGCTGGAGCGCACGATCCTCAATCCTCCTCTGCCCGCTCCCACGGCAGCCTGGGCAGGCGGTACAGCGCCTCCCTCTGGGCCTCGCTCCACAGATCGATGCTGCTGGTCAACGCCGGATCATCGGCCTCGAACTTGAGCTGGTGGGCGATGCTCAGCCGTCCCGCCGGGATGATCGCCAGCTCGAACGGTGGCCCCACGCTGAGATTGGAACGGTGGGTGAGCACCTCGGAGATCAGGCAGAGACGGGCCGCATCCTCCAACGAAAGGTTGGTGTGGCCGACGTTATCCAGCGGCGGCTTGCCGTACTTGCTCTCGCCGATCTGCAGAAATGGAGTCTCAGGCGTGGCCATGATGGCGTTGCCTTCCGGGTAGACCAAATACAGCCCATGCGGTTCGCTGCCGATCTGGCCCGCCAGGATGAAGGAGGCGCTGCCATTGGCATTGCTGCCCCGCAGCCCCTCGGCGTTTTCGGCCTGCACCGCCAGGCTGACGCGGCCCACATAGGCGGCGGCCTCAAACAGGTAGTCGCAGTGGCGCAGATCGCGGTGCTGCCCCGCCGCCTGCTCTCCGGGGCGATCGAGATCACGGCGGATCCAGCTCACCACCGCCTGGGTGGTGGCCAGGCTGCCGGCCGCCAACAGCACGAACAGCCGGTCCTGGGCCGGCTGGAACACATGCATCTTGCTGTAGGTGGAGATGTAGTCGACCCCGGCATTGGTGCGCGAGTCGGAGGCGAGCACCAGGCCTTTCTGCAGCCAGTAGCCGATGCAATAAGTCATGCTTTCGCGGTCGTGGGCGCACGGGCCTGCTAACGCTACCGCTCTCCCCGCCGACCGCGGCGATAGGCCGGATCGGGGTTGTTCTCGCTCAGCTGCCGCACCGCCTCCAGGGCCATGCCCGCCCCGAAGCCGATGCAACTGAGCAGCACCGTGCTCCACAACAGGGTGAGGGACGTTACCCGCACCGGCGTGTTGGCGACCACGGCCCGCAAGAAAAAGGAAAGGGCCAGGCCGATGCAGCCGCTCACCAACCCGGCGGCGACGACGCGACGACCGCTGAGCGGGGCCGGTGGAGATGGAGATGGCGCTGCTGCCATCACCGACGCCGGATTCGGGGCGGCAGGGGTGTTGGCGCCAGGGATGCCAGCGGCTTGCTGGGGCTTGGCTGGAGCGAGCTTGTTGACTGGAGCGGGCTTATTGACTGGGTTGGGCTGGTTGGCTGGGTTGGAGGAGGGATCGCCGGCGCCGGAGGGTTGATTCATGGCATGGGAGCCTCGGGAGCGGCGGGCAGGGCGCCGGGGCGGGCGCCGCTGAGTTGCTTCATCACCACGTAGAACACCGGCACCACAAACAGCGACAGCACGGTGGCCACCGTCAGGCCCCCGAACACCACCGTGCCAAGGGAGGCCTGGCCGCGGGCGCCGGCGCCGCTGGCCAGCACGAGCGGTAGGAAGCCAAACAGCGAGGAGATAGCGGTCATCAGGATCGGCCGGAAGCGGGAGCGGGCCGATTGCGAGGCCGCCTCCAACGCCGTGGCCCCCTCCGCCATGCGCTGGTTGGCCATATCCACGATCAGAATGCCGTTTTTAGCCGCCAGGCCAATCAGCATCACCAGCCCCACCTGGGCAAAGATGTTGAGCACTTCGCCGCGGGCCGCCAGGAACAGCAGGGCCCCGAGCATGGCGGTCGGCACCGTCATCAGGATGATCAACGGATCGGTGTAGCTCTCGTATTGGGCCGCGAGCACGAGATAGGCGGTGAGGATGCCGAGCGAAAACACCACAATCGCCAGTGCTCCGGCGCGGATTTCCTCGCGGGAGATGCCGGTCCAATCAATGCCCACGCCATTCACCGAGAGCTCCTCGAACAGGCGGCGGATATCGGCGATGGCCTGGCCGGAGCTGCGGCCGGGGGCCGGCCCGCCCTCCAGCATGATCGCCCGGAACAGGTTGAAGCGGGGGATCACCGAGGGACCGCTGACCGGTTCGATGCGAACGAACTCCGACAGGGGCACCGGTTGGCCGGCGCCGTTGCGGGTGTAAAGGTTCTGCAGCTGTTCAGGATTGGCCCGGAAGGCGTCATCGGCCTGCACGAACACGCGCCGCACCCGCCCACCTTCGAAGGTGTCGTTCACATAAAACGAGCCGATGTTGAAGCTGAACGACTGCATGGCCGTCTGGAAATCCACCCCCAGCGAGGCCATGCGATCCCGGTCCACCAGGATCTGCAGCTGGGGCGCCTCCGGCGAGAACTGACTGAACACGCGATCGAACAGACCGCTGCTGTTGGCGCTGCCGATCAGCTTCTGGGCGATCTCAAAAAACTGGCTGTCGTTGAGAGCTCCACCGCCGCGGTTGAGCAGCTGCAGCTCGAAGCCGCTGCCGGTGCCGTAGCCGGGGATCGCCGGCGGCTCCACCACGATCACCCTGGCCTCCTGGATCGCCGCCAAGCGGCGGTTGAGGCGCTTGGTGATGGCATTCACCGTCTGCTCGCTGGCGGGGCGGTCGCTCCAGTTCTTGGTGCCGAAGAAGAACAGACCCCGGTTCGGGGCATTGCCGGCGAGGCTGGCGCCGCTGAAGATCGCCGCCCCGTCGATGTCCTTTTCCTCTCGCAAGATCGCCGCAACCCGCTGATTGATGCGGCGCATGTTCTCCAGGGAGCTGCCATCGGGGGCCTGGATGATGCCGATGGCATAGCCCTGGTCTTCCACCGGCACGAAGCCGGTGGCGATGGTGTTGAAGGCCACGGCGGTGAGGGCGATGCCGGCCAGCAACCCGCCCATGATCAGGCGGCGATGCCCCAGCACCCAGGCCAGGCCGCCGTGGTAGCCGCCTTCGATCTTGGCGTAGCCGATGTTGAACCAGCGGAACAGCAGCGGCGTGGCCCAGCCGAACAGGCCTCCAAAAGCGGTGAATGCCGCCACCGTGAGCGGACTGGCCACCCCCGCCAGCACCAGGCCCGCCACGGCGCCGCCGATGCAAAACGGCAGCCGCAGCGGCCGGCGGGTGAGCAGCTGCAGCGCGAAGCCCAGCACCAGGCCCACCGCGAGGCAGGCCAGGGCGCCGAGGGCGCCGCTGCCCACCGTGAGTAGGCCATATACAAACGCCACGGAAGCTCCGGCGATGGCGTAGGTGCGGCGACCCGGCGGCTCGCTGTCCCAGGCCAGCAGCAGGGCCGAGAGCATCGGCGAGAAGGTGAGGGCGTTGAAGGTGGAGATGGCGATCGCGAACAGGATCGTGGCCGCGAACTGGCGGTAGATCGTGCCGGTGGCGCCGGGGAAGAACAGCACTGGCACGAACACCGCCAGCAGCACCAAGGAGGTGGCGATCACGGCGGCGAACAGCTCATCCATGGTGGATTTCGCCGCCGCCAGGGCGCTGAGGCCAGCCTCCTTCTTGCTGGCGGTGTTCTCGATGATCGTGATAGCGTCGTCCACCACAAGGCCCGTGGCCAACACCAGGCCGAACAGGGTGAGCTGGTTGAGGGTGAAGCCCGCCACCAGCACCCCCAGAAACGTGCCGACCAGGGCGACGGGGATGGCGATCGCCGGCACCAAGGTGGCCTTCCAGTCCTGCAGGAACAGGAACAGCACCAACACCACAAGCACCACCGCCTCACGCAAGGCGCTGCTGACGCCCTCAATCGAGGCCTCCACGAATTCGGTGTTGTCGTAGATCTTTTGCATCTCCAACCCCACCGGCATGGTGGCGCTGAACTCTTTCAACACCTCCTCAACCCCCTTCGATACTTCCAGGGCATTGCTGCCGCTGAGCTGATAAATCGCCATGCCCACCGAGGGCACACCGCGCAGGTCGCTGGCCTCCACCGAGAAGTTCTCCCCCCCCAGGCTCACCCGCCCCACATCGCGCAGCCGCACCAGGCCACCGTCGCCGGTGGAGCGCAGGATCAGGTTTTCGAACTCCTGGGGTGTGCTCAGCCGCCCTTGCAGCTTCACCGTGAAGGTGAACTGCTGACCTTTCGGGGCGGGTTGACCGCCGATCTGGCCCACGGGCACAAGGCGGTTCTGGCTGCGCAGGGCCTGCACCACATCCGAGGCGGTGAGCTTGTTGGCGGCCAGGCGCACCGGATCGAGCCAGAGCCGGAAAGCCAGCTGCCGATTGCCGAAATATTGAAGATCGCCGACGCCGGCTACGCGGCGAATGGCATCGGTGAGGTTCTGATCCAGCAGCCCACTGATCGTCTCCAGGCTGTAGGGCCGTTTCGGGTCCTCGCTGGTGAAGTTGTAAACCAACAGGATCGAGTTCGAGGCCTGGTTCACCGTGATCCCGGATTGCCGCACCTCCTCCGGCAGGCTCGGCTGGGCCAACGCCACCCGGTTCTGCACGTTGACCTGGTTGATGTCGCCATTGCTGCCGCTGGCGAACGACACGCGAATCGAGCTGGTGCCATCAGCGGCGCTGGAGGAGGAGATGAAATCCATGTTCTCGACGCCATTGATCTGCTGCTCCAATACGCTGGTCACACCCTGCTCCACGCTCACCGCATCGGCACCCACATAGCGGGAGGTGACCTGCACGGTGGGAGGCGCGATATCGGGCAGGTTTTCGATCGGCAGCAACGGCAGCGCGATCAAGCCAGCGATCACGATCAGCAGGCTGCACACCGTCGTCAAGACGGGGCGAACAATGAAGTTGTTAGAGAGAGACATGGACCCGATCCCCGCCGCGCTTAGTAGAGCCGCACCGGCAGGCCGTGCCGGAGATTGATCAGGTTGGTGGTGATCACGTTCTGGCCGGGCTTGAGGCCTGCCAGCACCGGGTAGCGATTGTTCTGCAGCGGCCCGAGCAGCACCGGTGTTTGCAGCGCGAACAACGTGCTGGGGGGCAGGTTGCGCAGGGTATCCAGCTGGGCCTGGCCCGGCCGCTGGGCCAGCTCAGCCAGGCTGCCGGCCACGAACACGAAGCTCTGGCCGGAGATCTGGGTGACAGCGGCGAAGGGCACGGAGAGCTGGTCGCGGGCGTCGAGCACCACCGTGGTGCGGGTGCGAAGGCCATTGCGCAGCAGGCCGGTGGGATTGGCGAAATCGGCCTTGGCCAGCAGCGCCTGGGTACCGGCCGCCACGGCGGGATCGAGGGAGCGGATCATGCTCTGGGCGATGGGACGGTTGCTGGCCGGGTCCATCAGGATCACCGGCAGGCCGGGCCGCAGGCGGGCCGAGAACACCGCCGGCACGTCGATGCGGGCCACCAATCGGTCGTTGCGGATGATCTTGGTGAAGGGGGCGCCGGCCTGCACCACATCTCCCTCCTTCACCTGCACATCGCCGACGATGCCGGCGATCGGCGCCCGCAGGTCGCGGAAGCCCAGGTCGGCGGCGCGGGAGATCAGGTTCATGCGGGTGGAGATGAAGTCCTGCCGCAGCTGATCGCGCTGAATCGGACTGGCGGCGCCCTGGCTCACCAGATAGTCGAAGCGCATGTAGTTGAGCTTCTTCGTTTCCATTTCGGCCTCCAGCCGCGCCACATCGGCCCGGGTCTGGGTTTGATCGAGCACCAGCAGCGGCTGACCAGGCCGCACCAGATCGCCCTGGCGCACGAACAATCGCAGGATGCGACCACCGGCCTGGGTCGCCATGTTCACCTCGCTGAGGGCTTCGAGGGTGCTCACGGTGTTCAGCACGTCTCCGAAGCGGGCCACCTTGGCGGGTTCCACCTGAACGGAGAGGGGGGGACGGGCCGGGGCCTGGGCTTGGTTGCGGCAGGCGCCCAGCAGGGCTCCGCAGGCCAGCATCGCGGCCATGGCGGCGGTGCCGTGGCGGCGGGGATGGGGAGGGTTGATGGTTCGGCTGGTGCCCCTCGGGCGCTCAAGGGCGGCCCAGGGGCTAGGGACCCACGGGGCGTCACGTCGGGGCAACAGAGGCTTGGCCAGCTGGCCCGCCGCGCCCCCGATGCCCGCCATCCGGCTGCTTCGGGCAGGGCCCACGGGAACCTTCGGCAGTGAATCCACCCCTGGCGCAGACCTACTGCCGCCCATGGTATGCGCGCTTGCCGGGCTTTTCGGCCTGTGCCGGCTGCAGGGGCGACACCTGGGGGATCCGGTTGCGATTGGGTGGTCAACATCATGAAAAGCTGCTCGCAAGCTCCTCCTTCTTCATGCCGATTGGCGAGCTAGCGGCTGATGAATTCAAGTCATGTCTTCAGCAGCGGTCGCCTTGTCGTCACCGATCGACCAGTCAGTTCCGCTCGCGGCAAGGGATCTGCCAAGCTGGATAGAGATGGCCGAGGGCGACGTGCGGCAAACCAGTCGGTCTTGCCGCTCACCGCGGGGCCGCTGCCCGACGCCCTCGCAACCCTCGCTTCCAGCCCCGCCCCGTCCGCGCTGGCCGGCCAGCCCAAGCCGGAGCGGTTCAGGCAAAACAGCAAGGCTGAGGCAGGTGGGAGGGTGAAGGCGTTACACGCTCGCCTTGCAGGCCTCGCGGGAGAGACGCGTCACGGCGGGCGGGATACCGGAGCGGCTGCGTTGCAGCCCGTAGCCGCCGCGTAGCAGCGGCGCCAGCTTTCGGCAGGCTTCCACCTGGATCCGTTGGGGCTCGATCACCAGCAGATCGCCTCGGTTGGTGCCAATCGCCAGGCCGTTATCGGAGAGGGCCGCCAATGCCGTGGCCGCCACCGTGCCGCTGTCTTGCCCGAACGGGCGCGGCACGGGGATCGGCTGCCCCACCCATACCTTTTCCAACAGATCGAAGACCTGCACCAAGGCCGCCTCCCCCGTCCGCTGGCCGCTGGCGATCACCAGATAGCGGTTACCGGGGAGCAAGGCCAGGGCACCGATGGCATCCAGGCCGGTGTCGAGCGTTTCGCTGGCCAGCAGGCTGGCCGTGCCCTGGGGACGCCAACGCCGTAGGGAGCCTCCCTCGGCTTCGGCCGTGAGCAGATCTCCGTTGGGGAGCCGCACGGCTTTGAACCAGCTGACATCTCCCTTGCTCTTGTTCTCCCCCTCCCGTGGCCGCAGCGGATTCCAGCGCCACAGCAGTGTGCGGGTTGGATTCGCCGCCTGGCTGCCGAGGCCCAGCATCTCCCCGGCGTCGGCTGCCAGCATGTCCTGAAGGGTGGTCCATGCCGAGGCGGAGGGTATCCGCTGGAACCCCCAGGGGGCCTGCGCCTTGCCCCCGGCCTGTTGCCAGCTCTGGAACACCACGCTGTTCTCCGGCATCTCCGTGCCGGGGTTGCCGGAGACATTGGTGGCGCTGAGCATCGCGCCGTCGGGCAGGGGCGCCAGCACGACCGCTCCCGCCTGCTGCTCCTTGCCCTCGGAGCCGAGGCTGCCGACCCGGCAGTTGCTCCCGGCGCGGCCCTGGCCCATCGCCAAGGGTTCGAGCCGGCGGCCGGTCACCCAGAAGCACAGCCTGCCATCGTCACCGCCGCCGCTGATCAACTGGTTGCCGGGGCGGGCCAGCAAGGCGTTCACCGTCTTCAGGCCGCTGGACACGAGGTCGGTGCGCTCGCCAGCAACCTCGTGGGGATCGGGGTGCTGGATCAGGTGAAGCTTGTCGCTGGGATCCGCGGCGAGCAACTTGCCATCGCCCAGGCCCACGAGCAGCGGCAGTTCATTGCTGTCGGCCTGACCGACGGCCTGCAGCCGTAGGACGCCTAAACCGGGTGAGCCGCTTTCGCGGTGCCACAGGCGCAGGCTGCCATCGCTGTGCAAGGAGAGCAGGGTCTTCCCGCCCGCCAGCGATAGCAGCTGATCCACATCCGGCCGGTTGCCTCGGCCGGGAAGCTCGAGCTGTTGGCTGGTGCCCCGGGCCAGATTCACCCGCTCGACACGGCCCTCGCTGCCCAGGCTGAGCACCTGATCGCCCCAGGCCAGCAGCTGCTTCACCACGGTCTGCCCGGTGCGCAAGGGAGGGCCGATGGGGCGTCCCTTGCGCCAGATCTGGAGCGCGGCGCCGCCGAGGCGATTGTTGGGGTCGGCGCCGCCACTGAGCAGCTCAGCGTTGGGCAGGGCCAGCAGCACGATGTCCGACACACCGGTGGCGATCGGGGCGGCTAGAGGCTCCAGACGCCAGCTGCCCCCCTCGTTCACGCCGCGCCAACGCCGCAACGATCCTCGCCCGTCTCCGCTGATGATCTCGCCATCGCTGAGCTGAACCAGGCTGTGGATCGGGGCGGCCTCGGGGCCCGCGGCCTGGGGCGCCGCCATGGGCTTGATGGACCTGTCCAGCTGCCAAAGCCGCAGCGTGCCATCGCTGCCCCCCGAAACGACCCGGCCATCGGCCAGCTCCAGGAGCACCGTCACCTCCCCCTGCTCCGTGGGGACAGCTTGGCCAACGGCGGTGCTGCCCCGCCAGCGCTGCAAACAGGAGCTTGCCTCCCCTGGCCCGGGGCCGCAGCCGGCCGCCGTGATCGACGTGCCGTCGCCCAGCGCGAGAAGGGCTGAAATGGCTTGGCGGCCCGCGCCCCGCGGATTGATCTCCCACTGCTCCCGCTCCCAGTTGCGCAGCGACGCCCGGGCCAACGCGTAGCTGACTCCCAGGGCTTCGGCCGGTTCCTGAGCGAGCCGTTCCAGGGCGGCCAGGCTGTAGATCACGCTCTGCAGCGGCCGTTGCTCAAGGGTGGCGGCGGCGGTGGCGGCATAGGCGCGGGCGCGGCTCAGGCGGGTCACCTGCCATTGCCACCAGGAGAAAGCGCCCACCGCGGCGGCCAGCAGGCTGAAGGCCGCCAGGCCAGCGATGGTGCGTTGCCGCCGCAGCTCCAACTGCCGCCGTTCCGCCTGGCGGGCAGCGCGGCTGGCCTCCAGGAAGGCCAGGGCCTCGCCTTGGTTGGCGGCATAACGCTGGGCCCAGGCCTCAGTGGGTTGTTCCCGTTGGCGCCAGTCGAGCGCGAGCTGCAGTTCGGGATCGCGCCAGAGGGAGGCTTGGCCGCGGCCATGGCGCCTGGCGGTGTCGGCCAGGCGCAGGAACAACGCCGCGGCGGCCGCCTCCTGATCAGCCCACTGGTCGAGGCGGCGCCACACCCGCATCAGGCTTTCATGGCTGATGTCCACCACCGAATCGGGGCTGAGGCTGGTGCCTTCTGGAGGCATCAGGAAGGCGCGGTCGGACTGGCGGAAGTGCTGCACCAGTTGCACCACCGCCGCCGGATCGCCACCGCAGATCGCCTGGAGCTCGGCCAGGGTTGTGGGGCGGCGGATGCCGCGGGGATCCGAGGCCTTGTCGGTGAGGGCGCGGAACAACCGGCTCGAGAGGACCATCCCTTCGCTGGTCTCGCCGCTGGCCACCTCCGCCAGGGTCTGCTCGGCGTGGCTATCGATGGCGGTGGCCAGCGTGCCGATCGCTTCGTAATCGGCCAATGTGATGGGCCCCTCGCCGCCGCGTTGCTGCCAGTGGGACCAGGTGCGGCGGAGGGCGTGCTGGAGGATCGAGAGCTGGTCGGGGTCGTCGCCGACATCGTTCACCAGCTGGGTGAGCAGCGCCGGATCGATCTCGGTCCCACTCACCAAGGCGGGCATGGCGATCGCCTGGCGTCGTTCCTCACGGCTCAGGCGTGGCACTAAATAGAGGGCGGCGGTGATCGCCTCGGGCAGGCCGGGGAACCGGGAGCAATCGCCGAGAAAATCCGAGCGCATCGTGAGCACCAGATGGATCGGACAGTCCTGCTGCGCCCCGCTGGCCAGCAGCAGGTTCACCAGGGCCTGGGCCTCGCCCTGAACGCTGGCCATCCGCGCCGCCGCGGTGTCCTCGGCCAACACCTGGTACCGGAACAGTTCCTCGAACTGGTCCACCACCACGAGCAGATTGGCGTCGGTCCCGATTCCCGCCTGTGCCGCCACCTCCACCAGGCCGAGGCGGCTGAGGCGCAGCTGGGTGGCGATCACCTCCGCCGCCGAGAGGTCGGCGGCGGCCAAGGAGGCGATGGCGTCGCCATCGGCTGGGGCGAGGGCCGTGGCGAGACCCTGGGCAAGGGCTTCGATCGGCCGCAGCCCGGGGCGGAAGCGCACCATCCGCCAGGCGGTGCCGGCGCTGGCCATCAGGCCGCGGCGCAGGGCGGGTTGAAGGCCGCAGTTCACCAGGGACGACTTGCCACAGCCCGACCCCCCCACCACCGCCAGAAAGCGGCTGCGGGCCAGGAGGTCCACCATGCCATCGATCTGACGCTCGCGGCCAAAGAAGAGGTGCTCCTCCCGCTCCTCGAAGGGGCGCAGCCCGGGGTAGGGGTTGCTGCCAGCGGCGGCCCTGGATGCGGTCATGGGGACCCCGTGGGATCATGGATGGACGCGAGGAAGGACTGGAGCAACGCGGGCTCGAATCCCTCCCGGCCATCCACCAGGTTGGCCTCCTCCATGTCCACCATGTCCTCCTTGTCGTCGCTGGAGGGGCTGGCCAGGTAAGTGATCGGAGGCGGGAGCGGCACCCCATCGCGGTAGGCGGGGGCACGCCGAAGGTCCATCGTCACGGAACGGTGCCAAGCTTCATCCCCGGCCCCGTAGAAGATCAGGGCCGCCCGGCAGGCGCGCAGTTGGCCCTCGTGGGTTTCGCGCAAGGCGGCGGCGTCGCCTTCGAAGGCGGGCAAGGTCACCTCCCAGCCTGCCGCTTTGAGCCATTTGCGCAGGGGCAGGGTGGCTTTACGGTCCTGGGCCACGCAGATCAGATAGAGCATCCGCCCGGCGGCCCCGCTGTCGTCTGTCGCTTCGGCACGGGCGGCCCTGGCCGGCGACGAGGGGGGCGGATTCTCCAGCCGATCCAAGCTGGAGTGCAGCAAGGTACGCAACTCCTCCAGGCTGCCGCTGAGCAGATCGGCGCCCCGTTGGGGGGCGGCTTCGCGGCGCAGCGACTTGAGGAAAAGGGCCTGATTGGGCTGGTCGCTGCTGGTGTCCTGCGGCAACCAGATCAGCCTGGCAAGGCCATGGCAGGCGCTGCGCTCCGCCGCCATCGCGTTCTGGATTTCCACCAAGGATTGATGGCTGGGGCCGTCGGGCACGGCGCCGTAGCCGCTGCCGATCATGTGCAGGCTGAGTTGGGCCTGCTCGAGCAGGGCCGCCACCGCCTGGCGGTGTTCGGCCTCCTCGTCGCCGGGCAGCCGTTGTTCCGGCAGCACCCGGTAACCGTGGCTGCGCAGATCGGCTTCGATCAGCTCGCGTTGATCGCGCAAATCGAAGCTGCAGGAGGCGAGGAACACCACGGTTCGTTTGGCTGCGGCGACTACGGCAGTGCCGGCTGCGGCGGGGGCGTCAACGGCGGGGGCGGCAGCGTCAATGGCGGCAGCGTCAATGGCGGCAGCGGCGGTGGGATCATCGACTGGAGGGGCAGTTTTGGCGGCGGGGGTAGACTTGGCGGCGGAGGCACGTGATGCCCGACGGGCAGGCTTGGCCGCTGGGGCAGGCTTGACTTCGATCGTGCCCGTGCCCGCATCGCTGCTGGCCACGGCATTGGCTTGGCCCTTGGACGCCGCTTCGGCATCAGCGCGCGCCTTCTGCACGGCCCGTTCATCCTCAACCTGCTGGATCAACTGGGCGGCATTATTAGCAAGAATGCACACCTTGCGCAGGTAATCCTGCTTATAACGTTCACCGAAGTCGGGATCGAGCTCAAGCGGCCCTTGCTCATCCTGCACGTAAAACTCATAACCCAGGCTGTCGCGGACCACGGGCGGCAGAAGCCGCTCCGCGGTGTTGCGATCTACAGGCGTTTTAATAACCTTAAATACGCGTGATTTATTCTCGATGACAAGCCCATCCGTTTTTTCGGCAAACTGACAGAATTCTTCGATTTCGCGCTTACACCAATCTGAGCGGACATAGCGGGGCGTGAGGATGGAAAAAAACAGCGCTGTCTGGCGAAAGGCATCCACGATTTCATCGCCAAACACATCGTTGCCTTGCAATTTCAGGTCGCGCCAGATGCGGGCTTTGCCACCGAGCCGTTGACTAAGGAACACTTCCAAGGTGCTGTGAAAGCGTGAAATCCAGCCCTGCTGCTCCTCGGTGATCGGCACGTTGTCGATGTGGGCGTAGCTGATAAAAACGTGGTGGGCAAACATGACGAGTTCAGCTCCAGTTTCCAAGCAGGGTGAAGGCAGCCCAGTAGTAGGGGTGGCGGTAGTCGTTGCTGTTGCGCAGCTCGGCCTGAGCCAAGCCCAGGGCCTCAGCCTTGCTGATCCAGCGATTGTTGGGTCTATCCTGCAGCCAATACCGGTAAAAGGCATCCATCAACTGGGCGGTGGACTGATCGTTGACGGACCAGAGGCTGGCGAGGGTGCTGCTAGCACCGGAGCGCACCGCCACCGCGGCGAGGCCGAGGTTGGCATCGGCGTCGCCGAGGGCGCCCTGGCAGGCGCTGAGCACCAGCAGGTCAAGGGTATTGCCCCTGCGGCCCTGGCTGGTTTGGAGCAACATGGGCAGCTGGGTGACAGGGATCAGTTCCCGCTGGCCGGCCAGCAGAAAGGTTTGGCTGGGATTGGAGCTGAACTGGCCATGGGTGGCCAGGTGGGCCACCGCATAAGCACCGCTCTTGATCGCTTCCCGCAGCGCCTGGCTAGTAAAGCGATTGTTGAGCAACAGGGTTGCTGCCGTGCGGCTGCGCAGGCTGTCGAGTTCCCGCTCGACGGCGGGCAGGGCGGGAAACGAATTGCTGCCTTCGGGCAGACCAGCCACTCGCGGGACAGCCTGCGAAATACCGGCCAAGAGCGCTCGCGGCCTGCTGCCCGGATGGTGGATCGCAGGCATGAGCTGCATGCCGGGGGCCAGGGAGATGCCATAGCGCTCACCGAGATAGCGCTGGCCATCGTGCAGCACCGCCATGGGCAGATTGCGCAGCGCTGCGTCGGGCACGAAGACCAGCTGCTTCACGCCGCTGGCCTGGAGGCGCGGCTCAAGGGGGGCCAGCAGCCACTGGTAGAGCAACTGGGCGTGGGGCAGCAGCAGGCTGGTGGGATCGGCGCTGCTGGAGCGATCAGGAGGTTTGTGCAGCTGGCGATCCAACTTGGCGACGGTACGCTCAAGGGAGCCGGCGGACAACGGTTGGGAGTGGTGCATGATGGTGCCGTCGGAGCCGGGCAGGCGGGCGATCACCTCCAAGCGATCGGGCAGCAGGATGGGGTAAATCTCAGCGACAGACTTGTCGACGGGCCGTTTGATCGAGCTGGTTTGCAGGCAGGGCTGGTTGAAGTAAGCGTTCAGTTCCGCCACCTGGAGCTGCTCCATCGTCTTGATGGCGCGCTCAAGCTCGACAGGGGAGGGGCTGGGGGAGGCCGTGAGCAGATCGATGTATTGGCGGCTGATCGGTTCGTATCTGCGGTGGAAGGTACCCGCTACGGCGTTATTGGAGCTGTTGAGGTCAAGCTGCAGCGTGTTCAGTTCAACCAGGGCCTGTTGGTAGGCCGCCAAGGCCGCCTCCCGGTTGCCCTGTTGGCGGGAGATGCGGCCGAGCTGCCAAAGCCAGAGATAGGACAACTCCGGTGCTTTGTGAGCGATCGATTGGCGCACAGCCAGCTGGGTGAGGGATTCAGCCTCAGCCCAGTTGCCGGTGGTCTCGGCCATGGCGCCAAGCTCGCCATTGGCGAGGGATTCGGAGCGGCCATCGCCCAGGCGAGCGGAATCCGCCCGGCAGCGCTGTAGCAGGGTGCGCAGAGCGGTTTCCGGGGAGAGGAAGGAGGTGGGCATAGCGATGGCCACCTGGCGGAGTTGGATCAGGCTGCGGGCGAGATGGAGCCGCAGCTCCAGGGAAGCGGGGCTCGAGGGCAGCGCCTCGACTTCCGCCAACAGCTGGGGCCAGAGGCGGCCGGCACTTCCGTATTGGTTGGTGTCGACCAGCAGGGCGAGCTGGCTGGCTTCGGCCTGGAGCTGAGGCAGGCGCGTGGCGGAGCGGCCTGGGGCTGGGGCTGGGGCTGGGAGCGTGGGCGTGGGCGTGGGCGTGGCGACTGGCAAGGCGGCCGCATCCTGGAAGTCTCGCAGCGCGCCAGCGGTTTCCCCCTGCCTGGCGAGATTGTCCGCCAGGCCGAGCAGGGCCGCGTGGGTGGCTGTGGCGTCACCACTGGCCCGGGCCGCCTCGAGGCTGCGCTCATGAAGCTTCTGGGAGAGGGATTCCTCGCCTTGGCGCTCGACGGTCGCGGCGAGGCTGGCGAGGGCAGCGGCCTTAAACCGAGGCAGGGTTCGCAGCTCCGGGCGCTCGAGCAGGGATTCGAGCAGGGCGCGGGCTTCGTTGAGGTTGCCCAGGTTCTGCAGGGCTTCCGCCTGGTTGATCAGGCCGGCCAGTTCGGCCTCGGTGGCCCCCACCTGGCGGGACAGCCGCACCGCTTGCTGCCAGGCCTCGAGGGCGTCAACGAACCGGCCCGACTCGAAACGCAGGCGAGCCTGGGTGTGGAGCGCCTGGGCGCGGCTGCGCAGGAGGGAAGGGCCCGGGGGAACGACGGGGTTTTCCAGCAGAGCCAGGCTGGCAGCCAGGCTGCGCTGGGCTTCAACAGGTTGGCCCTGTTGCTGCAAGGCCAGGGCGAGGTTGCTGAGCATCCTGGCCTGCTGCAACGTGTCGCCGCTGCCGCGATAAAGGTCGGCGGCCTGGCCCCAGAGCTGGGCGGCGAGGGCGGAATCACCCGCTCCGTAGGCCTGACGGGCACGCAGGTCCATATCGGAGCCGGGGTTCGCGGCGGCGGCTTGAGCAGCCTGCGGCAGCGAGCCGGCCCGACTGGCCTGAAGCCCAGAGGGAAGCCAGGATGGCGCTAGGGCGAGCAGCAGGCCGACCAGCAGGGCCAGCCCTCGCTGCAGCGATCGGTTGGGGAGCTGCATCAGCGGAGCGAAGAACGGGTTACTGGAACGGCCTTCGATTGGGGCGCTGGGGCGGGTGGACCGAGATCATCCAGTAGAGGACGACGGCCTGGGCTCGCTCCAGGCAGGCTGGGCACCCCGCCGCGACCACAGGTCTGGAAGGAGCTGCGGTCGACTCTTGGCGAACAGCTTTGATCAACAACGTTAGAGGGATTGATGATGGCCTGATCGACGGCTGTAGAGCTGGAATCCGATCCGGGAACCAGGAAAGGGGCGTAGAGAGAGGAGAGAACATCTGGCCTGACCACAGAGTCGAGTTCAAAGCAGCTCGCACTGAGTAAGTTGTTAGCGATGCGCAAGGAGCCGTTGGGAATATTTATGAAGACCTTGCCACTGTTGGCAAAGCCGATCGCCGAGGTATTGATGATGCTGTTGGGGGATCGCACAAGATCGCCCCCTACCCAAATGTTGATCGAGCCGCCGGTGGCGAACCCAGATGCCGCGGCAGTGATGGAACTGTTGCCCAGGAGCAGGAGATTGCCGCCCACCTTGAGAGTGATGTTGCCCTCTGTTGGCAGGGCAGCGAAGGCCGAGGTGCTGGTGTTGATGCTACAGCGATTGCAGAGCGAGAGGTTCTGGCTGATGGACAGGTCGATGGTGCCGGCCGGACCTGTGCCGCTGCCCACGGCACTGATGCGGCTGCCGTTGTTGAGATCGACGCGGGCGGCGTCGATTTTCATGTTGCCCCCCTGGGCAGCGCTAAAGGCGTTGGTGCTAATCGTGCCGCTGCCGTTCAGCTCGAGATAGGGCGTGCGGATCACGATCCCGCCGAGATCTGCTGGATCGCGGTAGGGTTGGCTGGAGTTGGTCGAGGCGCTGATTGCGCTGCTATTCAAGATATGCAGGCTGTTCGGTCCCGCGGCGGTGATTGTGATGGTCCCGGCAGGACCGGAGGCCGTGGCGGGACCAGGGCTGCCGTCCGGATTGAAAATCCCCGCTTGTGTGGTGATCTTGGATCCAGTATCAAGGACGATCGTGTTTCCCTCTACCAGAACCGATGCGCCGCGACCGCTGCCTGTGGTTTGGGTTGTGATCGTGGAGCCAGTATCCAGGTTGATCGTGTTGGCATTGAGGTTGATCTGTCCGCCATTGCCAGCAGCAGTGGTTTGGCTGCTGATCAATGAATCATTCTTAATCGTGACTGTTGAGCCGGAGATCTTGATGTCACCGCCAAGACCGCCACTTGATGTTTCAGTGTTTAATTTCGAATTGTTCATCAACACATTGGCAGCTCCGTTGATGGAGATCACGCCACCTTGATTGGCGGTTAGTTTGCCGGCATTGATGACGGTGGCGGAGCCGTTGAGGCTGACGGAGCCACCAGCAGCGTCCAAGGTGCCGCCGCTGATCGTGAGCGCCGGGCCGTTCAGGTTGATGGAGCCCTGATTGGCGGTGATGGTGCCGCTGGAAGTTGTGCTACCAGTGCTGACCACATCAATGC
>Ga0315903_10005162_pt1 | contig 17100 bp, 18 predicted proteins | sample LakEriMetagenome_7_FD_203524 | JGI IMG/M metagenome (GOLD analysis project Ga0315903, IMG submission 203524) | Freshwater fungal communities from buoy surface, Lake Erie, Ohio, United States - Buoy 2 MA119 | ecosystem: Environmental > Aquatic > Freshwater > Lake | place: USA: Lake Erie, Ohio...
ACATGTAGGAAAACCGGGAGTAGCCGCCGGTGCGCCGGATATCGCGGTCCTTGTCGGTGTCGCGGCTGACGATGGTGAAGGTGTCGTAGCCGGACTGCAGGGTCAGTTCGGCCGCGCGGTAGAGAAGATAGTTCTCGACGGTCTCGCGGCCCGTGAGCGAATTGCCCTTGAACGAGATGCGGTAGCGTTCCGGTTCAATCTTCTGTTCCGAGTAGCCGCGATCGTAGCCTGCAGCTGGCTGATAGGGCGTGGGGCCAGCCGAACAGGCGGCAAGGCCGGTCACAGCTGCAACCATGGCGACGGCAAGGGTTTTTCTGAGCATCGGCGGCCTCCTGAGGCGCAATTCCACACCCTTTCAGATAGGAAGGCAAACCTGAACGGCAAATGAGCAGGCCGGCCCGCGTGCAGCGGACCGGCCTGTTTTCGAACGATTTCAGCTTGCCGAGGGTTAAGCGGTTGCGAAGCCGAAGACCGACTTGGTCTCGAGGAATTCGTGGATGCCTTCCACGCCCCACTCGCGGCCATTGCCCGACTGCTTGAAGCCGCCGAAGGGCATGGTCTGGTCAGAACCGGCGCCGTTGACGTGGACCATGCCGGTGCGCAGCTGGCGCGCGACTTTCTGCGCGTGTTCCTGTTCGCCCTGGACGTAGCCGGAGAGGCCATAGACCGTGTCATTGGCCATGGCGATCGCCTGCTCTTCGGTGTCGTACGGCAGGATGCAAAGCACCGGCCCGAAGATTTCCTCGACGGCGATGGTCATGTCGTTGCGCACATCGGCGAACACGGTGGGCTTCACATAGTAGCCGCGGTTGAGACCGTCGGGACGGCCGAGGCCGCCGGTGACGAGGGTGGCGCCTTCTTCGATGCCTTTCTTGATGAGGCCCTGGATCTTGTTCCACTGGGCTTCGGAGACGACGGGGCCGATGGCGCCCTTCTCGGCGGTCGCCGGGTCCTGCACCTTCACCGCCTCTGCCGTCGCCTTGGCGATCGCCTTGGCTTCCTCGTTCTTGCCGCGCGGCACGAACATGCGCGAGGGCGCGTTGCAGCTCTGGCCGGTGTTGGTCATCATCTGCATGACGCCGGATTTCACAGCCTTGGCGAGATCGGCATCGTCGAGCACGATGTTGGCCGACTTGCCGCCGAGTTCCTGCGCGACGCGCTTGACCGTAGGGGCAGCAGCCTGCGCGACCAGCACGCCGGCGCGGGTGGAGCCGGTGAACGACATCATGTCGACATCCGGGTGAGCCGAGAGCGCTGCGCCAACGCCGGGTCCATCGCCATTGACGAGGTTGAACACGCCTTTCGGCACGCCCGCTTCATGCATGATCTCGGCGAAGATGATGGCGTCGATCGGCGCGATCTCGGACGGTTTCAGCACCATGGTGCAGCCGGCGGCGATGGCGGGAGCGACCTTGCAGGCGATCTGGTTCTGCGGCCAGTTCCACGGCGTGATGAAACCGCAGACGCCGATCGGTTCTTTGCGGATCAGGTGCTTGCCGCGACGCTCTTCGAACTCGAAGGTGCGGAGGTAGGCGGCGGCCTGCATCAGGTGGCCAAGACCGGACGGGGCCTGGGCTGCCTGCGACAGCCACATTGGCGCGCCCATTTCCTCGGAGACGGCTGTCGCCATATCGGCGAGGCGCTTGCCGTAAATCGCGATGATCTTGTCGAGCAGGTCGGCGCGGTATTCCTTCGTGGTCGCGGCGAAGGCCGGGAACGCGGCCTTGGCGGCGGCGACCGCCTTGTCGACGTCCGCCTTGGAGCCGAGCGAGATGCGGGCGTAGCTTTCCTCGGTGGCCGGGTTCTGGACTTCCAGCGTGCGCGGGGTCACCGGGTCGACCCACTCGCCGTTGATGTAGAATTTCAGGTAGTCGCGCATGGGATTCTCCTGGTCGAAATCTGGCCGGACCATGTGCGGCCGGAACACGGGGGTTGGGCTCTAGATAGTCGATGTCGTGGCGGATTGGGAGGGCCGGCTGTGCGCCTCGAACTAGAACGTCAGGCCCTTCCAGACACCGTCGCACTTGTGCTGGGCGGCGAACTTCCACGACGGCATGGCCGCGACGCCGCCGCCTGACGCTACGTCGAGCTTCTGGATGGCGCCGGATGCGAAATCAACCCATTCCGGGACGCCATTTCCGTTGGGATTTCCGGAGCGCGCGAAGTTGACCCAGTAGTGCGACATGGTGGCCTGCAACGCTGTGCGCTCGGCGTTCTGCATGTCGTGCAAATTGAAGACGTAGGGGAGTTCGGCGGCGTGCGCCGCGCCCTGCTCGAGGCTGAGCGGGTACTTGCCCTCGATGATGCCGATGATCGGGATCGCGGTCTGGTCACGGAATTCGTACATCCATGTGGGCGAGCCCTGCGCCTTGATGCGGGAGGAGACGTTGAAGCCGTTGCACGAGAACGTGGCGTCGGTTCCGAGCGCGGTCGCCGCAAGGCTGGCCTGAAAGTCCGTATCTGTTCCGTAGCTGGCGAGGGGATACGCCGTCGCGCTGAGCTGGGACCCGGAGACGCCGAGGCCTCCCCCGGCGGCGAGCGCATTGACCGTCATCGGGTAGGCTGCGGCCTTCATCAGGTAGCGCTTGTCGGTGGGATCGAGATTGGGTGGCGAGGCCCTGGTGCGGGCGGCGAGTTCGGTCATCGCGAAGAACAGGGCGAACTCGTCCTGGTTGGAGCCGTTGATCACCGGGACCTTGTTGTTGCGACCGGCGGCAAACGTGTCCTTGATCGTGGCGGGCAGCACCTTCCCATCGACGGAGGGCACGGGGTTGCTGATGTTGGCCGCGAAGGCTGTGGCAAGCTGGTTGCGGACGAGCGCATCCGACAGCCCGCGGAGGCAGGCGGCCGTGACCGCATCGACCGGACAGCCCGGCAGGTTGCTGGCCGTCAGGATCACCTTCTCGGCGATGGCGACGCTCTTCCTTTCAAGCTCGGCCTGCGTGAGCTGGCTGCTGACGCCATAGGCGCCGCTCTGGATGATCGCCTTGTTGAACAGGCCCGCTGACAGCGGGGATGCGAGGTGCGTCATCACGCTGAAGCCGCCGGCGCTCTCGCCGAAAATGGTGACGTTCTTAGGGTCGCCGCCGAACTGGGCGATGTTGGCCTGCACCCAGCGCAGGGCGGCCTGCTGGTCCATGATGCCGTAATTGCCGACGCTGCCGTCCGCATCGCGCAGAGCCGGATGGCCCAGGAACCCCATGGCGCCGAGGCGATAATTGATGCCGACAACGATGACGCCCTTGGAGACGAGCGGTGTCGGATCGGCAAAGACGGAAGCAGCGCCCGTGTTGAACGCGCCGCCATGGATCCACACCATCACCGGGAACGGGCCGGCGCCGGTGGGCGCGTGCACGTCGAGATAGAGGCAATCCTCGCTGTCGCCGTTGACGCGGAAGGGATTGTCCTTCTCGCCGGTCTGCAGGCAGGACGCAGCAGATGTCGTGTTGGCGAGTGGCGCGCTCCAGCTGGCGGCCGGCTGCGGCGCGCGCCAGCGAAGGTCGCCCAGCGGCGGGGCGGCATAGGGAATGGCGAAATAGGATTTCATCGCCTCGCGCGGCACGGCGCTTACCGGGCCGCTGGCGGTTGCGGCCGTGTCAGGCGCGAAGGTCCCTCCACCCGTGCTGGTGCAGGCGGCCAGCGTGGCGCTGGCGAGCGCGGCGAGAGCGAACGAGAGCTGGCGCGTCTTGCGTGGGGTCATGGACGTTCCTCCGTGCAGCATCTGGTCTGCGATCGCCGGCGTCATGTACACGAGCCGGGATGGACCGCGCCAACGAAAATAATGAGGCTTGGGCAGGCTCGCACTTATCCCCGAGCCTGTCCCTCGCGCCGCCTGCGCAGTCAAACTGATGCGCTTACCCCGCGCCTGATCCGCCGACCTGCTGGATGCCGACCGTCACTGCCTCGATGACGTGCCGTTTGAAGGCCGGGCGCAGGCCGAGGGCCTTCAGCCATCGTGAGATCCCCGGCGTCGCAGGTAGGCCAAGGGCCGCCGGAACACGTCCGAGGCGATGCCCGATGACGCCGAGGGACAGATCCGCCATCGACAGGGATTCGCCCATCAGAAATGATCTGTCCGCGAGCCGGCGCTCGAGAACCGCGATCACGTCAGCTTCGGCGCGCACAACCGGACGACAGGTTTCTACTGTTGCGCCGACCGCTCGATAGGCCGATCTGATCCGCCCGACCGCGCCGCCAAGGGAGGAAGACCAGTCCATCCAGGCTTCGGCCTCCGCACGCGTGAGCGCATCTTCAAACCAGAGCAGGTTGGGCGTATGCGTGCATGTCAGGTAACGGATGATCGCATTCGACTCCCAGAGCGTTGCACCGGTCGGCAAGCGAAGCGCCGGGATGCGTCCTGCGGGATTCAGCGCACGATAGGCGGGATCGTCCAGTCCGCCGAATGCGCCGCCGCGATCAAGTCTTTCAAATGGAAGACCCAGTTCCCCGATTGTCCACATCACGCGCGCGACAGCCGAGGAGTCGCGACGCCCGAAAACGGTGACCACACCCTCATTCATTCCGCGCGCTCCTGTCTTTGCGATCATGCGTGGATTCCGCGCCCCCGCGAGAAAAAAGTCGGGCGGCTCGATCCGGGGGCGATTGCAATCGAAGCGGTCAGCCGTATCCGCCCCGGCTGTTGTGGCCAAGACCGGACGCAACCGCACTGCTGCAACATCGCCGGCGCGCCAAACGGCCTGCCCGGCCTCGTAACCCCAGGCCAGAGCGTGCGCCCCCCGGCGCGAACAGTCAGGGCGCGCAGTCAGGGCTCGAGGCGATCCCCCGGATCGATCCGCCTGAACGTGATTCGCCCGACCTCGTTGATCATCGTGTCGTTGTCGATGAAGGTCCGGACCGTCGAGGACAGCGGCTGGCCGTTTTCGTCGATGGTAAACAGCTTGAACCGCGTGCGGTCGAGCGGCTCGATGCGATAGCGGCCGGTCTGGGTGACAGGCTGGGCCGCGACGCCGCGTATCTCCATCTGGTGGCGGGTGATATACGATCCGTCCTCGTGGAACCAGGCGAGGATCTCGCCCTTCACGTCCCCGGAAAGCGTTTCGGCCCGCCACGCCCCGACGAGCGTGTGGACCAGGGTCGCCGGTTTTGGCTTGCCACGAAACAGCATGGCTGAAGTCCCTTCCAGAGCCATGCCAAGCACAGGCTAGTGCCTGCGCCAACCTCGGAGAGTCGGCCAGGCAACGCCGGGAGTGGCGGGCGCAACCAGACGTCGCACCTTTACCATAGCGAGGGAAGTTTTACCTGTTGGTTGAACCGAGTGCGCGAACCTGCAGGCGGAGGGGCGGAAAATCATGGCCATTACAGGCGGGTGCCAGTGCGGCTCGGTACGTTATGCGATGCATGTGGCGCGGGTCGAGAAGCCGCATGTGTGCCACTGCCGGATGTGCCAGAAGGCGACGGGTGGACTGTTTGCGGCGCTGGCGGGCTGTTCCAGGGTGGACCTGGAATGGACGCGCGGGGAGCCTGCGCTGTTCGCCTCCTCCAACCTTGCGAAGCGCGGCTTCTGCCGGGACTGCGGCACGCCGCTGACTTTCGCCTACGACACGCCGGAGGCGCGCATCTACGTCACGATCGGCTCGATGGATGATCCGGAACTGGCGGGGATCGAGATCCAGTACGGGCTCGAGGCCAAGGTCAGCTGGGTGGAGTTCTGCGATGATGTGCCGGGCGAAGTGACCGGTGAGAGCCCGGCAGCTCAGGAATTCCTTGCGGGCATTGTGAGCAATCAGGGTTAGGCCGAGATCGCCACGATCTTCGCTTCGGTCGCGCCGGCCTCGATCTCCTCGCCGGTGACTTTGCCGATCAGCTCGCGCGCGAGCGGAGACGCCCACGCGAGCAGCCCCTTCGCGGGGTCGGCTTCGTCTTCGCCCACGATGCGGAAGGACTGGCGGCGGCCACCCTCGCGCAGGATGGTCACCGCCGAGCCGAACTGTACCTCGGCGGAGCCGACCGGCTCGGGCTGCACCTGCGCGCTGTTGCGGCGGGCGGTCCAGTAGCGCAGTTCGCGAGTGGCGCGTGCGGCGGCCTCCCTGTCGTCAGTGGCAAGGGCGGCTGCGTTGGCGGCGCTGTGGCGTTCGATTTCCGCCTCGATCAGCGCAAGGCCACGCTGGCTGACGAGGTTCGGAAGCGCCGAAATCTCCCGTTCGGACAATTCCACGCTGTCGTCCGCGTCAGTCTCCTTGGTGAAAGCCTTGCTCATGCCCCTGAAAATAGGGCGGCAGCGGGCCGGAGGCCAACTCCTTACCCAGTTCTTGCCGCACCCGGCGAAATGGCGCCAATCGGCTTGGTGCAATCCTGACCAATTTTCTCTATCTATTCAGGATAATTCCCGGAGACGCGTTCTGGACGGCAAGCGCATCCTACTGATCGTCGGCGGCGGCATTGCGGCCTACAAGTCGCTGGAGCTGATCCGGCTGCTGGCGCGCGAGGGCATTGGCGCGCGTGTGATCCTGACGAAGGCGGGCGCGGAGTTCGTGACGCCGCTGTCGCTTGGATCGCTGTCGGGCGACAAGGTCTATCAGGAGCTGTTCAATCTCACCGACGAAGCCGAGATGGGGCATATCGAGCTGTCGCGCTCGGCCGATCTCGTTGTGGTGTGCCCGGCGACGGCGGACCTGATGGCCAAGGCCGCGAACGGGCTTGCCAACGATCTTGCCTCGACCGCCCTGCTCGCGACCGACAAGCCGGTGCTGATGGTTCCCGCCATGAATGTGCGGATGTGGGCGCACGCGGCCACCAAGCGCAATGTCGCGCAGCTTCGCGCTGACGGCGTGACGGTGATGGAGCCGGATGTCGGGCCGATGGCGTGCGGTGAGTTTGGCGCCGGACGGTTGCCCGAGCCTGATCGCATCGCGAAGGAAGTTCGTCGCATGCTGGCGGGCCCGAAGGGGCACGGACCGCTTGCGGGCTTTCGCGCCATCGTCACTGCAGGTCCGACGCGTGAGCCGCTGGACCCAGTGCGTTTCATTTCCAATCATTCGTCGGGCCGGCAAGGCTATGCGATTGCCGAAGCGCTCGCCCGCCTCGGCGCCGATGTGCGGCTTGTCACCGGGCCGACGCAGCTGGCGATCCCCGATGGCGTGACGGCGTTGCGTGTCGAGACGGCTGTCGAGATGCAGGACGCGGTGAAGGCGAGCCTGCCGGCGGACATTTTCGTTGGCGTAGCTGCTGTCGCCGACTGGCGCCCGGCGACGCGGGCGCAGGGCAAGCTCAAGCTGAAGGGCGGAGCCGAGGACAAGGTCGCGCTTCATCTGGTCGAGAATCCGGACATCCTCAAGTCGATCGGGGCCAAGCGGAAGGATCGTCCGCGTCTCGTGATCGGGTTTGCGGCCGAGACGAGCGATGTCGAACGCCACGCGCGGGGCAAGCTCGCCCGCAAGGGCTGCGACTGGATCGTCGCCAACGATGTCTCGGGCGACGTGATGGGCGGGGCGGACAATGAAGTGCTGCTGGTGACCAGGGCAGGGACGGAGCGCTGGCCGCGCATGGGCAAGGCGGAAGTCGCGATGAAGCTTGCCGAGCGGATCGCAGCGACTTTCGACGGTTCCCGGACGAGCGCGGCGGAATAGCGCAGCCATCCGGAATGGCCCCGGAACGGTTCTCCTCCTAGGTGTCCCCCATGATCCGGCACATCGTCTTCTTCACGCTGAAGGACCCGCGCGAGGCGGCGGAGATCACCGCGCATCTGAAGCGGCTCGGTACAATTCCGGGCTCGACGGTTTTTGAGGTCACCCCCAATCGCAAGGCCGACCTGTTCGCCAACGAGATCGATATCGTTGTCTATGCGGAGTTTCCCGACATCGAGGCGCTGCATGCCTACAAGCGGCACCCGACCTACATGGACGTGACGAATACGGTGCGCCCGCGGCGCGAGCTGCGGTTTGCGGCGGACGTCGAGGCCTGATCCTCTGTGGACGGCGCCTGAGCAGCGCTCGCCCGACCGGGTCATCCGCGCTAGTGATGGCGCCTCGAGGAGCCACCCAATGACTGTCACCATCCGCGTCGTTCCCCTCCCGCATTTCGAGGGGCTTGCCCTGCCCGCTTACGAGACGGCGGATGCGGCCGGGATGGATCTTCGCGCGGCGGTTGCTGACGAAGCGCCGGCGACGCTGCAGCCTGGTGAACGGGCGATGATTCCGACGGGGCTCACCATCGCGCTGCCGGCAGGGCACGAGGCGCAGGTGCGTCCGCGCTCGGGGCTGGCGGCCAAGCATGGCGTCACCTGCCTCAACACGCCGGGCACGATCGATGCGGACTATCGCGGCGAGGTGAAGGTGATCCTGATCAATCTCGGCCAGGAGCCCTTCGTCATCAAGCGCGGCGAGCGGATCGCACAGATGGTGATTGCTCCGGTGACGCGCGCCGAGCTGAGTGTTGTCACAACGCTTGACGAGACGCAGCGTGGTTCCGGCGGGTTCGGATCGACCGGGCGATAGCAGCGCGACTGCTTGCCGGGCCGGGACTTTTCCGACAGCCTGCAAGCATGAAGTTCGCCGCCGTCATGCTACTCGCGAGTGCGATCCTGCCTGCAGCAGCTCATGCCCGGCAAGAACCTGCGCCGCTTGTTGCCGGCGCCATCGTCGAGAGCTTCGAGATGGTTCCGGATCGCACGGTGATCTTTGCGCCGGCTGCAGATGGAAAGATCCGCATCGTCAAATCGACGGACAGGAACCGGCTTGCGCCCATGCCGCGCAATCCCGGCGAGGTCGCCGTGTCGCTGACCGTTGCGCGGGAGATAGGCGCGGTGATCGAGTTCAACAACGGGCTCGATCATGCATTTGTCTACGAGGCGCGCACTGGCGACATGCGCATTCCCACCTGCCCAGTTCGCGACAATGCGGTTGCGTCGGACCAGTGGCCGCAGGGATATCGGTCTATCGTCATCGGCCCGCTAAAGCGCGTCGAGCGGACGGCGCCATGCGAGGCGGCTGACTAGCCTTTCAGCTCCAGCTCCGGCTTCGCCATGTCGGCCAGCAGGAAGTGTTCGGTGTCGCTGACCGGCGTGAGACCACCGAAATCGAAGGCCGAGCGGTCGATGATGATGTCGCGGGGGCGGAGTTCGCGGGAGAGTTCGAGACCCTCGAGCGAGCGGCAGCGGGAGAAGGCGACATAGGCCTGGCCATGGGCGAACATGCCGCGGTCGAAGTCGATATAGACCTTGTCGAGCGTCATGCCCTGGCTCTTGTGGATCGTGGTGGCGTAGGCGAGGCGCAGCGGCAGCTGCTTGAACGAGCCGACGACGGAGCGCGAGACGGACTTTGAGGCGGCATCAAACTCGTAGCGGAATTTCTCCCAGGCCTGCTGGCTCACGCGATGGGTCTCGCCGGCGATCTTCACATAGGCGTCGGACTCGCCCAGCCCCTGCACCACGCCGAGAGATCCGTTGACCCACCGGCCCGACGGATCGTTGCGGATCATCATGACGCGCGCGCCGGCTTTCAGTTCGAGCACTTCCTCGGTGGGGAAGGCCTTGGGTTCGAAATTGCCCTCGAGCGATGCGGTGTAGTTGCGGGCTGGTCCATCGAGTTCTGCGAGGCGCAACTGGTTGATGCGCCAGGCGGCGTTGTTGTTCGGTGTAAGGACAACGTGGGTCTGGCTTGCATCCGCCGGAGAGCGGGTTGAGACACGCGTGCGCAGGATCTCGACATCTTCCGGCGCGAGGCGCGCATTGCGCAGCCCGTTGAGGATGCGGATGAAGGATGCATCCTCCTGACGGAAGATGCGCTTCAGGGCGGCGAGACGGAACTGGCCGGCCTGGAAGCCGGGCGCCTTGAAGAACCAGGCGCCGCCATAGCTTTCTTCAAGTATGTGTTCGACATCGCTGCCGACCACGGGCGGGAGCTGGTGGAGGTCGCCCGAGAGGATCATGCGGACGCCGCCGAAGGGCTGGCGGTTACCTCGATTCAGACGAAGGGAGTTGTCGATCGCCTGCATCATGTCGGCGCGCACCATGGAGACCTCGTCGATCACCATGGTCTCGATCGCCTTCACCACGCGCTGGTTCCGGATCTTCTTGGTGTCCCCCATGTCGAGGAGGCGCGGCGGGAAGTTGAAGAAGGAGTGGATGGTCTGGCCGCCGACATTCACTGCGGCGAGGCCGGTTGGAGCGAGAACGATCGCCTTCTCCAGCGAGTTGAAGATCAGCTGGCGCAGCAGCGTGGTCTTGCCGGTGCCGGCGCGCCCGGTGAGGAAGATGTTGCGGCGGCCGGCGATGATCTCGTCGATCAGCGGCTGGTAGACGTTGGATGTGGGCTCGGCGGTCAACCTGCGCAACTCCGGCGTTGAATTGCTGGGAGGCTCATGATTTCTGCTCCCGACTTGTCTGCTGAATGGGATTGCGCGTCATGAGTCTAACCCCCTCGCAGCTGGAACGCTACGCCCGGCACATCATGCTGCGGGAGGTCGGCGGACCGGGGCAGCAGAGGCTGCTTCTGTCGCATGTGGTGATGATCGGTGCGGGCGCGCTGGGCGGGCCTGCGGCGATGTATCTGGCGGCTGCCGGGGTCGGGTCGCTGACGATCATTGATGATGACACGGTGTCGCTGTCGAACCTGCAGCGGCAGGTGCTGTTTGCGACGGCGGATGTGGGGCGCGCGAAGACGGAGGCCGCGCGTGAGCGTCTCGGCGCGCTGAATCCGGATGTGGCGCTTCGCGGCGAACAACTGCGACTCGATGCGGCGAATGCCGATGCGCTGATTGCGAGCGCCGATCTTGTCGTCGACGGGTCGGACAGTTTCGCGACGCGGTTTGATGTGAATGCGGCGTGTCATCGGGCGGGTGTTCCGCTGGTGTCAGGCGCGGTTGGACGCTGGAGCGCGCAGGTCTCGGTATTCAGGTCGGGACTGACGAAGGGCAAGCCGGCTGGCGAGCGCCTGCCCTGCTATCGCTGTCTCGTCTCCGACATGCCCGAGACGGAAGAGACGTGCGCGATGGTTGGCGTGGTCGGGCCGCTGACGGGAATGATCGGCGCACGCATGGCGCTGGAGGCGGTGAAGGAGATCACGGAGGCTGCGCAATCGATGGCGGGCAAGGTGTGGCTGTTCGATGGGCTGAGCGGGGATTCGCGGACGGTGAAGCTTGCGGCGGATCCAGCGTGCGTGGTGTGTGGGGATGGATGACCTGGCTCGCGTTGTTGCAGCCAGGCCGGTGTGAACCGCCTGTGATGTTGTCGTCCTGGGTCTCCAGATCAGTGGAGGGCCCCGGGGACGCGGAATGCCCCGCGTGGTTTGGCGTCTCCGCTTCTGAAGGAGCTACCGGTAGAAGAAGGAGGTTCGCGGATCACGCGTCCCCGGCAGTGTGTTGAGCGACAGCGCGTTGAAATGTTTCAGATCGACCGCGAAAGCTTGCGTTCGGAATCGGTCCCTTCTGGCGGCGCGGGGATTCATTCGGTTCCCTCGACGCGGCAACCGGGATTCTCGGGACAAGCCCAAGAATGGGTCCATGGGTGTTGCGGTAAGGAGCCGGCCTGGAGTCCGGCGTTCCAAGCCTACTTCTTCAGCTCGTTGTAGATCACCGTTGCGTAGGCGTCGTCGTTGATGAAGCCGCCGGGGCCGCCGAAGCGGGCGTTCCACTGCGCGAGCGGTTTGGCGGCGATGGTTTCCTGGAGCGTCTTGCCTTGCTTCACGAGCGCGTCGACAGCCGCGCGGGCGCCCTTGTGCATGTCGAGCGCGGCCTGGAGATCGGCTTCGGTCGCGAGATCGCCGTGGCCGGGGATGATCTTGGTGTTGGGGCCGGTGATCTCGAGTGCGCGCGTGAGCGTCGCGATGAAGCCCGCCTGCGTGCCTCCCGAACCGGTGTCGACGAAGGGATAGCGGTCCTTCATGTAGGTGTCGCCGGTGTGGAGGACGTCGGCCTCGACGAAGTAGATCAGCACGTCGCCATCGGTATGAGCGGGCAGCGGCGCGTTGATGGCGCGGATGGTCTGGCCGTTGAGGTGGAAGTCGACGCCCGCTGTGAAGGTGACGACGGGCCAGGCGGCTTTCGGCGCGGCTTGCGGCTGCGCTGTGCGGCCGGTGGTGATGATCTCGTTTGAGAGGCGCTTGCGGACATTCTCGCTGGCGAAGATGGTCGCGCCGGCTTTGGCGAACGTCTCATTGCCGCCGGCATGGTCGAAATGCCAGTGCGTGTTGACGAGGTATTTGGGTTTGCCCTTCGCGAGTTCCTCGATCTTCGCGAGGTTGGCCGCAGCGTTGGTGACGTACTGATCGTCGATCAGGAAGACGCCGTCCTCACCGACGCTGAGGCCGAGATTGCCGCCCTGCCCGATCAGCATGGAAATGCCTGAGCCGAGATCGACGGTGCGGGAGAAGGCCTGGCTGTTGGGGGCGGGTGGCGGCGGTGGTGGCGGGACCGGCAGCTGCTCGGGCGGATGCAGAGCGATGAGGTTCGGCTCCCTCGGGGTCGGCGGGTTCGGCGTCGCACAGGCGGCGAGGCCGATGAAGCAGGCGATGGCCGCCGTCGAGAGAAGGATGCGCATGTCGATACCTACTGCTTGAGGCCGTTGTAGAGCGTCGTCGTGAAGCTGTCTTCGCTGATGAAGCTCCAGGCGTATTTCGAGAAGGGCTTCAGCGGTTTTGCGGCGACAGTTTTCTGCAATGAGTCGCCGGCCTTCACGTGCTTCTCGACGGCGGCGATCGCGCCGGTGAGCATGTCGATCTGCTTCTTGAGGTCGGCCTTGGTCGCCATGTCGCCATGGCCGGGAATGATGCGCGTCTTGTCATCGGCCATCGCCCAGATGTCCTGCATGACCTTGAGATAGCCCTTCACCGAGCCGCCGGATCCGAGGTCGATCACGGGGAAGATGCCGTTGAAGAAGAGGTCGCCGGTATGGATGATGTTGGGCTCGACGAAGCGGATGATCGAATCGCCGTCGGTGTGCGAGGCCGCTACCTTGGAAACCCGGATTGTCTCGTCGTTGAGGTGGAAGTCGACGCCTTCGGTGAAGGTGACGACGGGCCAGGCCGCTTCTGGCGAGGCAGGCGAAGGCTGGCCGTTGAGGCCGATCGATTTCACCTCGCCGGAGAGCCGCTTGAGGACATTCTCATGCGCGAAGATCATCGCGCCGGCTTCGGCGAAGGCGGCGTTGCCGCCGGCGTGGTCGCCATGCCAGTGCGTGTTGACGAGATAGCGCGGGCCGGCGCCGGCGATCTCCTTGATCTTCGCAAGGTTGGCGGGTGCGGTGCCGGGATACTGGTCGTCGATGACGAAGACGCCATCGGGCCCGGCCGAGACGCCGATGTTTCCGCCCTGCCCGAAGATGACCTGGATGCCGCCGCCGAGATCGGTGACCTTGGCGGATGGCAGCTGGGCCAGCGCCGCGGGCGCGAGGGCCAGCGCGGCAAATGTGGAAATCGCGAGCCTTCTCATGAGGCGTCCTCCCCTGTTGCGGGAAGAGAGCCCGCGATGGGGCGGGAGTTCAAGCGAAATCGTTGACGGGCGCTATTGCAATTCTTCCGCTAGGCAACCTTCGCCATCGAAGGAGACGTCCACGACGCGGGCGGCGGCCATGACGAAGCGTGTGGTGCACTGCGACCGGAAAGTCTGCGGCGGCTCCCAGACCGGAAAAGTTTCGGTGATGGTCTCCGTGCGCTGGACGCCGTCCTTGTCCTTGTAGGTGCGGGTGACCTCGCGGGTGTCGTCGCGCCAGAAGCCGGCGCGGTCGTCTATCGTGGTCCTGGCATAGCTCCACAGCTCGCGGCCGTCGGACATCGGCGTGCGGCTTTGCGGCGGGCCCCAGTCGACAAGCACGGCGTCGCTTGATGCCCCAATCAGCATGTCCATCCGCTGGCGGTAGCCTTCGGCAGTTGCGCAGGCTGTCAGTGCAAGCGTGGCTGCGAGCAGCATGATCGAATGGCGTTTCATCGTCCCACCTCAGCTTGGCCCGATCCCCAGTCTGGCGGGGGGGAGCTTAACCTGGGTTGAACAGCTGCGTCTGCCTAGCGGGCCGAGAAATCCACGCGGACTTCGCCGCCGGTCGCGTAGCCTGCCGGCACGTCATAGCCGAGCGCGTTGCAGGTGCGCAGGGCGGCGCGGGCCTTGGCGATGAAGACCATCATGGCGGGGTCGCCAGCGGGCTCGGCGGCGGGCTCGATCAGGCGGGGCTCGGCTGCGAAGCGGCCGTTGGCGTTGAAGCTGACCGCAAAGCTGGCCTTGAGGCGGCCTGCATCCATCATGTTCGAGCTGTCGGACCAGCAGCGCTTGGCCTCGAGCTGGGCGCGGATCTGCTGGCCGGCGGTGGAGGGGGAGGATGAGCGCGCGGGGGAGATCGGCGCGAGGGTTGGCGTTGGCGCGACGGGCGACACGGAGAGCAGCCCATTGTCGACAGGCGCCGGGGTTGAGACGGGCGGCAACGGCGTTGCGGCGGCGCCGGGCGTGAGGGAGATCGCACCGCTGCTGGTGAGCGGTTGCGTGGGGATGGGCGGCAGCGGCTGCGCGGTGGGACGCGGCAGGTTGATCGGTGGCTGCGGCATGACAGGGGGCGCGACGACGGGTGGCGCGATCACAGGCGCGGCTGCGATAGGCGCCGTTGTGATGGGCGGCATCACCGGGGCCGGATAAGTGACGGGGTTCGAGGCTATCGGCGCCGGCGTGCTGTCGCCGCGAGAGGGGGCCGAGGTGAGGTCGGAGCGGATGAAGGCCTTCTGCCCGTTGCGCAGGACGACCTGATACCAGTTCCAGTCGGGCTGGCGCGAGATGCCGACCACGGTGAGCTGCATGCCAGTGGCGCCCGAAGACAGGACAGGCGTGTTGCCGGTGAAGGGCTCGGCGCGCAGGCGCACGCCGGTGGCGGTGATGGTGATGGGGGCAGCCGGCGTGAACGGCTCCACCATATAGGCGCGGGTGGCGGCGGGCTGCCCGGCGCCCTGCGAGATGGCGGGCGCGATGGCGGCCACGCTGAGGACTGCAGCGAGAGCTGAAACAATGACGAAACGCATACGCTAAATCCACCCAGCTGCTTTGCCCGCCCGAGCGAGACGGGCATAAGGCAAGTCGCATGAACTGGCCATAACAGCCGGGCCAAAGCATGGCGGGACTGCAGCGGGCTTGGTGACGCTGCGTGACCGAGTGGTGGCGGCGGGCGGATCAGCCCTCCCGCCGGGTCGGCGCTAGTCGTCACTCCGCGTGGGCCTCGAGCGACCCTTGGGTCAGCTTCAGGCAGAACCCGGTCAAGCAGGTGTGGTCCTCGAGGGTAACCAACCCGCGCGCGGTTTCGCGGCGCTACAGCATCGCCGGGATGACGCGGTCTGGCGGCTTGTGCCCGTCGGCGAAGGTCTTGATGTTGATGATGACCTTCTCACCCATGTCGATGCGGCCTTCGAGGGTGGCGGACGACATGTGCGGGAGAAGGACCACGTTGCGCAGCGCCTTGAGGCGGGGGTTCACGTTGGGCTCGTTCTCGAACACGTCGAGGCCGGCGCCGGCAATGTCGCCTGCTTCGAGCGCGCGGATCAGGGCGGCTTCGTCGATCACCTCGCCACGGGCGGTGTTCACGAGGTAGGCCTCGGGCTTCATCAGCTTGATGCGGCGGGCGCTGAGCAGGTGGAAGGTGGCAGGGGTGTGCGGGCAGTTGACCGACACGATGTCCATGCGCGCGAGCATCTGGTCGAGGCTGTCCCAGTAGGTTGCCTCAAGCTCTTCCTGGACCTGCGGGCGGACCGGCTTTCGGTTGTGGTAGTGGATCTGCAGGCCGAAGGCGCGGGCGCGGCGGGCGACTGCGGTGCCGATGCGGCCCATGCCGATGATGCCGAGGCGCTTGCCATGGATGCGGCGGCCGAGCATCCAGGTGGGCGACCAGCCGGTGAACTGGCCCGACTGCATGGCGGCGACGCCATCGACGATGCGGCGCGGCACGGACAGGATCAGGCCCATCGTCATGTCGGCGGTGTCTTCGGTGAGGACGCCGGGGGTGTTGGTGACCGTGATGCCGCGCGAGATGCAGGCCTGCACGTCGATGTTGTTCACGCCGACGCCGAACTGGGCGATCAGGCGCATGCGGTCCCCTGCCCGGGCGAGCGTGCGGCCGTCGATGCGGTCCGTGATCGTCGGAACGAGGACGTCGCAGCGGGCGGCGGCATCGCCCAGTTGCTCAATCGTCAACGGCGTGTCGGTCGTGTTGAGTTCGACGTCGAAAAGTTCGCTCATGCGGGTTTCGACCGGCTCTGGCAGCCGGCGCGTCACGATGACTTTGAGCTTGGGGCGTGACGTCGGCATGGGCGGGACCGTTTCCTCTGGTCTTCTGTGGTCTTTTGGACTTCTAGGTCTCTGAGCGTGCGAGCGCGCAGCTTGTGGTAACCGGTCTATCAAAGCAGGGGCGAAGGGCCAACTGCAGCCGACGCGTAAACCCTAATGCGCGATTCACCGCAATTTCCTCTTCGCGATTAAGCCTGTTTTGACGACCCCGTGCTTCTCATGACGGCTTGATTACCAGCATGGAGGCAGTCGCGCCGTGAGCAAAAACAGCCGCCGCCCCATCGTTTTCCTGGCCATTGCCCATGTCTTTGGCGCCGCCTTCGCGCTTGGTTACCCGGCAGTGGCGCAGGAGACGCTGACGCCTGGCAGCTTCAAGGCGTTTGCCGCTGACGGCATGGAGGCGCGCGTCAGCGACTTTTCCGGCCAGACCGTGCCGCGCTACGCCAGCTTGCGCTACGACGAGGTCAATGGCCGCGCCGGCCCGAGCCCGGACTATCCGGTGCGCTGGACGTATGAGCGGGCGGGCCTGCCGGTGGTGGTGATCCGCGAAAGCAAGGACTGGCGGATGATCCGCGACCCTGTGGGCGATGAAGTCTGGATCAACCAGAGCCAGCTTGCCGCCCGGCGCACGGCGATCACGACGCATGCGGGCGTGATCTATGGTGAGCCGCGGACTGACGCGGGCAAGGTTGCCCGATTCGACGCCGGCGCCGTGGTTTCGCTGGGCGATTGCGGCCAGGTCTGGTGCCGGGTCGATGGCGACGGCCGCAAGGGATGGGTCGAGAAGGCGCATCTGTGGGGCGCCGACACGCTTAAGGCCGCGCCCGGAAAACGCTAGGTTTTTCGATCGGAGGCCTGCAGCCGACGCGGCTTGGCCCCTCGCCTCGCGCGTGT
>Ga0315903_10005165_pt1 | contig 17094 bp, 17 predicted proteins | sample LakEriMetagenome_7_FD_203524 | JGI IMG/M metagenome (GOLD analysis project Ga0315903, IMG submission 203524) | Freshwater fungal communities from buoy surface, Lake Erie, Ohio, United States - Buoy 2 MA119 | ecosystem: Environmental > Aquatic > Freshwater > Lake | place: USA: Lake Erie, Ohio...
CGCCTGCGTTGATGAGCGATTCGAAAGAGGCGATTCCGCTCGAAGACCTTGGCTCTTTGCTTGGTTGATGTTTCACTAATGGCGTGATAAACCCTCACCAAATCTACAGGAGAACTGTGCTATGTCGCTTCAGGTTGTGGCTTTTCGGGGTTTCGGTTTGCCGGATGGGAACGGCAATGGGATTCTTCAGTTGCCTGATGGTGAACCCGTTGATGTAACGGCAAACACTTTTACCGGCACCTACACTGTTCCTGCCGGTGTGCGCTTTGTGAAACTGAGCGGGACTGGCACTGTGACATGGACGACCGACGCGACACCTGAAGACATCAGCGGTGTCGAGTTCCGTGGTGTGCGACCCGCACAGACCTTTGTTGTCGGCTAATTTCAACTGCAACTTGACTTTCTGTAAAGAATCACTAAATAGTTGCAAGCCGTCGAACTTTGTGCGATTGCCATTCGGGATATGGCAACGCTGCAAGAACTCCAAACGCGCCTAGCAGACGCTGAGTCTGCCTTGCACAACGTCCTCATCGGTCGCGGTGTGAGCGAAGTGCGCGATTTCAATGGGGAAATGGTGCGTTATAGCCGCGTCGATACCGCCGCTCTCCGAGCCTACATCAAGCAACTGCAAGACGAGATCGCTGTGCTGCTTGGCACCCCGAACGTCAGCGGCCCGATGAGACCCTTCTTTCTATGAGCGGCACCCCCGATAACTTCGACTTTCTTTTCGATGACGGTGCCTCCGTTCCGCGCATCGAAGTCCCCGATGGTGCGGTGACGGTCCCCGCCGTGCCATCGGGCGATCTTGCCATGGGTCCGTTCGAAGCTGCTGACCGACTGGACTCGTCGATTGCGCTTTGGACTTCTCCGCTTCGTTCAGCGGATGCTGACCTTCTACCGCACAAAGAAACCATTGACGGTCGGGCGCGCGACATTCTTCGCAACGACGCCTACGTTCAGGGCGGCTCGAACCTTCACAAAGACAACATCGTCGGCTCGCACTTTCTGCTTAACAGCCGCCCACTTTCTCGCGTCGTGCTTGGTCGTCAAGACGACCAGTGGGAGCAGGAGTTTCAGGAAGAGGTCGAGGAAAAGTGGGAACTCTACTCGGACTCGCCTGACTGCTGGATTGACGCAGCACGGATCAACAATTTCACTGAACAGGTGCGACTTGCTGTCGGCATTCACCTCATGGCCGGTGAATTTCTGGCTGTCGCAGACTGGGTGCGCGACGATGGCGCTCCGTTCAAGACTGCTATTCAGTTTGTTGACCTCGACCGCCTCAGCACTGGCCCGCTTTCTCTTAACGAGAGCGACGTGCGCGAAGGTATTCGTTACAACCGTCGCGGCGCACCTATTTCCTATCAGATCCGCAACCGGCACCCCGCCGATTACGGCCCGCTGTTTGGTCGTTTGACGCTGCCTGAGTGGAAGGAAATTCCCAAGTACAAGCCGTGGGGTCGCCTTCAGGTCATTCACCTGTTCGAGCAGCTTCGCGTAGACCAGTCGCGTGGTGTCACGGAAATGGCTGCGGCGCTGAAGGAAATGAAGATCACCCATCATTGGCGTGACCTGAATATCCAGAACGCAGTCACGCAGGCGATGTATGCCGCTGCGATCACTTCTGACCTTCCGAGCGAGGCGGTCTTTACCGCACTTGGCGGTGGGCAGGTTAACGCCGATACTATCCAGAAGGCAGTCACCGGCTACGCAGAAGGCTACCTGAGTTCGGTTGCCAAGTATGCGGGCACGGCTCGCGGGCTTCAGATCGACGGTGTGAAGATTCCGCACCTTTACCCCGGTACAAAGCTGGATCTGCTGTCGCCCGGTAAGGGTGGGCCGCTCGGTCAGGAATTCGAACAGTCGCTGCTGCGCTACATCGCGGCGTCGATGGGTGTCAGTTACGAGCAGTTGAGCCGCGACTACACCAACACGAATTACGCTTCGGCTCGCGCGGCTATGGCCGAGACGTGGAAGTTCATGCAGGCGCGCAAGAAGTTGGTGGCCGACAAGTACGCGACCATTGCTTTCCGTCTGTGGCTGGAAGAGGCCATAAACAACAACGAAATCGCCGCCATGCCTGCGAGTCAGGCGTCTGTGTTTTACACTAATCGCCGCCTCAACCTTCGCTTTGATGCGCTGGCTAAGTGCGACTGGATTGGCGCATCGCGCGGCCAGATCGACGAGTATAAGGAAACGCAGGCTGCGGTTCTTCGGATTGAGAAGGGTCTCTCTACTGCGGAAGATGAACTTGCACGTCTTGGCAAGGACTGGCGAAAAGTGTATCGCCAACTTCGGCGTGAAAAAGAAATGCGCGATGCGATGGGTCTTGTCTTTGGTGGTACTGACCCGTCACTTCTTGCAGAGCCGAATACGATGACTGACAACACGACACAGGATGCGAACAATGGCGAATAAGAAGAAGCCCGCGCTCAGCACTCTGGCGGCGCTTTTTGCCGGTCAGCCCGTTCTTGTGTCTGAAGAGTCCAAGTCGCAGTTCGAGGCACTGATTGCCAGTGCCGCCGAACACGAAGATTGGCCGCGCATCGAAACCGCAATGAGCAACGTGCCAATGGCGGCTGCTTCGGATGACGACGACTATTGGAACTACAAGGACGAATGGGACGAACGGCTAAAACCGTATCAGGTCAGCCCTGACGGCGTTCTTTTTGTTCCGGTGCGCGGTGTGCTGCTCAACAGTTTTCCGTATGCGTGGGGTAACTACGCGACTGGCTATCATTACATCCAGAAGGCCATCGAACGTGGCATGGGTGATCCGAACGTGCGCGGCATCGCGCTCCTGTGCAACAGCCCCGGTGGTATGGTCGCTGGCTGCTTCGAAGCAGTCGATAAGATTTACGCTCGTCGCGGTGAAAAGCCGATCCGTGCTTTCGCGCATGAGTCTGCCTATTCGGCGGCTTACGCGATTGCCTCCGTGGCAGACAGCATCGTGGTCAGCAAGACGGGCGGCGTCGGTAGCATCGGTGTTGTAACGATGCACGTAGACTGGTCGAAGTGGAACGAGGAAATGGGCCTCAAGTACACTTTTATCTTCGCAGGTAAGCACAAGGTTGACGGCAATCCCGAAGAACCTCTGAGCGACGACGCGAAGAACCGAATTCAGGCTCGCATTGACGAGTTGTATGATGTTTTCGTGTCCAATGTGGCGCGGAACCGTGGCATGGAGGAAAAGGCTGTCCGAGGTACGGAAGCCCTGACCTACACTGCAACGCAAGCTGTGTCGATTGGGTTGGCTGATTCCATTGGCCCGCTCGACGACGCCGTGGCGCAATTCTGCGTCGATCTGTCCACTCCCACTGAAGGAGAACAAGCAATGTCCAATCAGAAGGACAATACGGCGGTCGTTGAACAGGCCGTCCACGAACAGGCTGTGACTGCCGCGAAGGCGGAAGGCATTGCCGAAGGTGCCGCTGCTGCCACTGCTCGCATTGGTGCGATCCTCGGTAGCGAAGAAGCCAAGGGTCGCGAGGAACTGGCAAACCACTTCGCGTTCAAGACTTCGATGAACGCTGAAGACGCCGTCGCGGCTCTGGCCGTGTCCCCCAAGGCCGAAGCGCCTGCGCCGAAGGAAACTGCTGAGCAGGCTGGCTCGGGTTTTGACTCGGCCATGTCGCAAGATGCGCCGAACCTCAGTGCCGATGGTTCGGATGCGGATGCGTCGGATGAGAACAGCCCTGAAGCGATTCTGGCGCTGGCTCAGCAGTTCGGCATCGCCAAGAAGGCGAAGTAATCGGAAAGGATCGAACCCATGTCCACTCTCCCCAACTACCAGAACGCTTCGTCGGCCACTAACGGCACGCCTGCGTTCGAAACCATCGCCACCTACACGAACCAGTTCCTGCTGGCACAGAACGAACCTGCCGTTCAGCAGCCGGTTCGCGTGCTGCTCGGTGACTCGCTCACTCTCGCCCAGTTCACCGTGGTCGGCCTGTCGAGTGGCAAGCTGGTCGCTGCGACTTGGAACGCGACTGAAGCGAGCGCGATCAAGCCCATCGGTGTGCTGGCTCAGCCCGCCACTTCGGGTGCGAGCAACACCACCATCTTCGGTGAAGTGTTTCTCGAAGGTTCGTTCAACACTGACGCCGACTCGCCGCTGGTGTGGGATTCGTCGTTCGACACCGCTGCGAAGAAGCAGGCTTACAACGCCACCAATTCGCGTCTCCGCTTCGTCAGCCGTCGCTCGACCGCTGCGATCTAAGAAAGGATCTGAACAATGACCGGAACCCCCTATGCTCTTTGGGACACGCGCACCTCCCTTGGCATGATGCGCGCCACCAAGCCGGAAACTTGGCAGTTCGGCCAGTATTTCACCCGCAACGTCGCCACCGAAAGCGAGTGGATCGACTTCGAGAAGCTGCCCGTTCCGAGCCGCCGTCTCGCTGCGTTCGTGAAGCCGCTGGGCCGTGGCACCAGCATCTACAACGACACCACGACCACTCGTCGGTTCAAGCCTGCGAACATCGTGGTCGAAGAACAGATCGACCCGCTGCGTGTGTTGTCGATGGCCCCCGGCATCGACTCGATGCTTGAGCCGATGACTCTCTCGCCCGCTGCCCGTCGCAACCTTCTCCGTGCGGAAATGACCGCTCAGGCGATGGCTGCTATCGAGCGGCGCTGGGAGTGGATGCGCGCCCGTGCGATCATCGACGGCGCTGTCACTGTCCGCTACGAAGACGGCACTTCGGTTGCTGTCGATTTCGGTCGTGCCGCTGGCCACACCGTCACGCTGACTTCGGGCAACCGCTTCGGTGACTCGGGCGTCTCGGTGCTTGACCGCATCCAGTCCACCATCGACACCATGACCGATGCTGAGTTCGGCGGTATTCCCGTTGACATCATCATGGGTGGCTCGGTGTGGTCGGTCATCAAGAACGACACCGCGCTTCAGAAGGCGATGGAGTTCGAGGCACAGCGCAACGACATCAACCTCGAACGTGGCCTCATCGGCTCGACCGGCAAGGTGTTCAGCGTGGGCACCATTTCGGTTGGTGGTCCGAGCGGTCAGACTCTGCGCCTCTGGGTCAACAACGAGACCTATGTTGACAACAGCGGCACGACTCAGCGTTACCTTGGCGCTCGGGACATGGTGTTCTGCGCCTCGCCCGATGCGATCATGGGGATGCAGTGCTTCGGTCGCATCATCGACATGGACGCCGACTATGCCGCGCTTCCGATCTTCCCGAAGAACTACTTCAAGGGTGATCGCGTCAAGACCGAGCATATGTCGTTCGAGTCGGCTCCGCTGATGGTTCCGGTCAACCCGGACGCCACCTTCCGCATCGTCACGGCTGTCAACTAACCCAACTGAGTGGCGGGATGGCCGTGTCCCGCCAGTCAACAAATAGGTGATCCAATGACTGAAGAAAAGAAGCCTGCCGCCGCCGCTGCTGCGGCTCCCGCCAAGGCCGCTGCGCCGAAGAAGGCCAAGACCGTGCTGTTTGCCGTTCACAACATCAACGGCGTGGTTGCCCCCGGCACCCCGTTCACTGGTCCGACCAAGACCCTCAAGGAACTTCTGGAACTGGGCGCGGCTCGGGAGCCGGAAGGTGACGCCGAAAAGGCACTGGTCGAAAAGCTGGACGCTACCATTGTCAGTCTCGGCACCGCTGCCGACGACATCGACGCGGCTCTGGAAAACTAAGCACGATGGGCCGCTTTCGTGAATTGAAGCGGCAGATGAGGGGCGACGTTCACCGTGAGGCGAGCGTCGCCGCTCTTTACATTCCTGTGCCGAACGCGACTCCGGTTCCCGTAACCGTTCGAGTCCATCGGCGTCTTGACGGCCCGACCATTGGCGACGCGGGTTCGTTTGGCGGCTTCAGCAACGAAGCCATGATGGCGGTGACTGAAGACCGCATCCGTTTTCTCCGCGAAGAACTCCCATCGCATCTGCGTGTCGGTTCCGTGGTGTCCGTGGAACTGGGTGAAGCCTACCACATCGAGTTCTGGTATCCGCGTGACGACGAATTCATTACTGCGCGCGTGACGCCTATGCTAGAAGGGGAAGCTGAAGGGCTTCCTGTCCCCAATGGCTGATGGTGCCTATGCGGTGTTCATCGAGGGTCTGTCCGAGACAATGACCGACATCGACGAGTTGCCTGAGCGCGTGAAGCGTTCGGCACAGATCGCGGTCAACTACGCCACCAAGCGCGCCCGAACCGCAGCAAGTCGTGCGATGCGCGACCAGATCGCATGGTCGGCCTCTTATCTCGACGGAAAACTTTCGATTAAACTTGCCCAAGGCGGCGAACTGGAAGGTCAAATCGGCGCGGTGTTTCGCCCGACCAGTCTCGCTCGCTTCGCCAGTGGCAGCAAGCAGGCGTGGAAACTCGCCAAGCAACTCCATGTCGGAGCGGGGCGCTTTACCAGCGGCAACGGCAAAATGCTTTTCGTGCCGCTCAAGCGTGGTTCAGGACCGATCACTGAAGACAACATGAATCTCGGTCTTGCTATTCGCCTCAAGGAAGGTGAGAAGGTCAACGCCAAGTATCGCATGAAGCCGTTTGGTAAGGGGCTGTATCTTCTGTACGGCCCGTCCAGTGCGCAGGTGCTTTACACCGTGGCCGAAGACATTTCCCCTGATGTGGCTGAATGGCTGAACGGCGAATTCGAGCGTCAGATGAACAGGACCGACAACCGATGAGCGATCCGATCAAATTGCAGATCCTGAAAGCCGTGGTGGACGAAATCAAGACCATCACTCCTGCCAACGGTTACGCCAGCGACCTTTCGGATTTCGACCCCGGTGACGGTGTGTTCACGTCGCGCGTGTATCGCGGACGGGCGTTCTTCGGTGAAGGCGACCCTGTGCCGATGATTTCCGTTCTGGAAGCGACCAATGGCGAAGACGTGCGGAACGAAATGGTCGCTTCAACGCCAGTTTCAGAATACTGGTGGCCGCTGTTGATTCAGGGTTGGGTGGTCGATGACAAGGAAAACCCGACCGATCCGGTTTACCCTTTGCTGGCGGATGTGCGGAAGTGTTTCGCCAAGCAGATGAAGCGAACTGCTGGTCATTACGACCGCCACATCTTCGGTTTTGGTGAGGATGTTATCACGGGTATTCAGTTTAGCGGTGGACTGGTTCGCCCTGCCAACGAGTTGTCGGCTTACGCAGGCTTCCATATGATGCTGGAACTGTGCATCTTGGATAAGGCCGATGCTTAGGAATTCGGTCGGGAATCCACCCGCGCCGTGGAAATGGAGTCATTCGACTCCTTACGTCGAAGGGCTTTGCAAAAGCCCATTTTCACTGTAAAGGTGACACCAAACAGTAGGAGTTGAAACTATGTCTCTCGAACTCGGCAATCAGACTCTCGGTCGCGGAAAGGTGCTTTTCTCGAAGTTCCAGACCGGCACCTTCACGCCCGAAGGTTTTCGCTATCTGGGCAACTCGCCCTCTTTCTCGATCAACATGGCACAGCAGAAGCTTGACCACTTCTCGTCGGACACTGGCGTCCGCGTGAAGGACAAGTCGATTGTGCTTCAGGTGGACATCACCGGCAACCTTGTTCTGGATGACATCAACTTCCAGAACCTCGAACTGTTCTTCTTCGGTTCGTCGTCTGTCATCGCCCAGACTTCGGCCACCAGCCAGACGCAGACCTTCACCAATGTCCAGACCGGCTTCGGCTACCGTCTCGGCATGACCGGCAACAACCCGACTGGTGTGCGCAGCATCAGCAACGTCAGCGTCACCAGCAACACCACTGCTCGCACCCTCGGTACGGACTACACTGTCGATGCTGAGCGCGGCATCATCTATCCGGTTGAAGGCGGTGGCATTGCCGATGGTCACACGATGGTCGTGACCTACAACCGTGCGGCTGTGAGCCGTCGCCAGTTCATCAGCGGCACCACGCAGATCGAAGGCGCGCTGATGTTCCAAGCGGACAACCCGCAGGGGCAGAAGAACGACTTCTATATGCCCTACGTGCGCCTCGGCCCGAACGGCGACTTCAACCTGAAGGCCGACGAGTGGCAGCAGCTTCCGCTTCAGGCGGAAATCCTCGCCAACACTGCCGTCATTCCGAGTCAAGCCGCCATCTATTGCGATGGTGTACCCTACGCATAAGGAGTCTGAGGGACCATGACTCTCCGTAACATCACTATCCCGAAGGCAGTTGTCGCCGTTGACGCCGAGCAGATGTTCAGCGTCAGCGGCGTCACTGCCGCTCAGGTGTTTTCGCTTTACAACCGTCACCGTGAGGATCTGTCGGTTCTGTTCGACCGTCTCGCGGGTCGTGGAGACGCAGATGCGTCCGAAGTGCTGAATAGCATCGAGGGTATCATTTCGCAGTTCCCGCTTCTGGTGGCTGAAACCATCGCGCTGGCGTCGGGTGAGAAGATCGACGACGCCGACACATGGCAGGAAGCGGTCAGCATTGCGCAGAATCTGCCGTTCAGCGTGCAGACTGACGCACTCATCAAGATCAGCGAACTGACTTTTTCGCCGGATATGCCGCCAAAAAAGTTCTTCGCCCTGCTGGTGGGCATGATCCAGCAAGTCGGGCTGACGAAGACCTCGGTGACTGGATCAGGCGACTAAGGGCGCATTGCAGCCTGCTTCTCGATCACGGTCACGCGGATGTTTATTCCTATCCCATATCGAGGGTTTGGGAAGAAGTAGAACTTGTGGTAGAGCGGCAAAATAGGAACCTCGTCAACCTTGCCGTGATTATTCAAAAGGCGACCAGCACGACTGGGATGACAGCTTCCAAGGAAACGGTGAAGGCATTTACTGACTTCATCACGAAGTTTGGAGACGCATAGTGGCTGGTCGCAGTGTTGATGTCAGTCTTCGGATCAAGGCGCAGGACGAAGCGTCCAAGGCGCTCGACACAGTAGGTAAGGCGCTCAGGGATCTCGCGGGTGCGCAGAATGCGCTCTCCGGTGGGAGCAACAGCGTCGGCCAGTTCGTCGAGAACCTTGGGCGCAACGTCGATCAACTTTCTGCGGTCTTCAAGAAACTCGACGCATCGCTCGCTGGTGCAAACCGCGCCTATGAAGCGAACGCGCGACAGATCACTGCCGTCAACGCTTCGATTGATGAGCGTAAGCGCCGCATCGCTGAATTGGCGAAGCAGGAATCTGACCTTCAGCGGATTCAGGGCAACTACAAGAACATCGGCCCGTCGAAGCAGGCTACGTTTGTCGGGCCGGTCCCACCTCGCCTGTCTACGCTGCGTGGCGAACTCGGTCGTGAGTCTGCGACGCTCGCCAAAGAAGAAGCGGCGCTCAACAACCTCATTACCAAGACGGCTGAGGCTCGCACCGCTGCTATCGAGATTCGGTCGGTGCAGGGGCAGGTGGCAACCGCGCTGGACGCGACCACCAATGCTTTCGTCAAGCAGGCGAACGCTCTCGACCAGTTGACCGCTGCCGAGAAGCGTGCCGCCGATCAGGCGCAGGCTCGCCAGCGAAACGCAGCAGTTCGTGACACCATCAACCAGAATACCGGCGTCAACCGCACCGGCACGCCGGGGTCGCTGCGCAGCATTCGTCAGGCGGAACTCGAAGGTGCGTTCGCGCCGATCTTCCGTGCTGAAGACAACAAAATCGCTGAGGAAGCCAAGAAGTCGGCAGCGGCGTTCTCTGAGTTGCAGCGTTACGCGCGCGACGTGGCAGAGTCGCTCGATCCTGTGGCTCGTATCAGCCGTTTGGTGGCCGAAGAACAGGAGCGGTTGTCGGCTGCGGTTCGTGCTGGTGTGCTGTCCCAGACGCAAGCAGATGCGGCGCTGTCGAAGTATCGTGCGTCGCTCGACGGTACTGCTGCTGCCACTGATCGTCAGGGCCGCGAGTTTGCGGAACTCAGCACCTACGTTCAGGAGTTGCGCCGCGATTTCGACCGCGCAGGTTATGCTGAACGGTTTCTCGCTCAGGAGACCGACAAGCTGAATCGTGCCGTCAAGGCGGGCATTCTCACGCAGGCGGAATACGCTAGGGCACTGGAAACTGTTCGCCGCAAGGCCGAGCAACTGGGTGAGCAGTCGAACCCTCAGTTGTTCGGCCTGAATCCTTACCAAACCCAGAACCTGCTGTTCCAGTTCAATGACATCGCCACGCAGCTTGCGTCAGGGACTTCGATTACCCAGACGCTTGCTCAGCAGGGCGGTCAGATCCTTCAGTTGTTCCCGCGCGCCGGTAACGCGATTGTCGGTGCCTTCGGTGCGGCGCGTCTCGCTATCGGCCCCGTGGTGGCTGCGATTGGCGCACTGGTCATCGGCATCAACGAGGCCATCGACGCAGCAGGACGGCTGCGCGAACTCGACGCCGTGCTTCGTGCGACGGCTGACGGCGCAAACTTCAACGCCGATCAGGTAATTGCCTCTGCCAAGGCGATGCGCGAGTTCGGCGTCTCGATTGAAGATGCGATGAAGGTCGCCCGCGTGGCGATCAAGGCAGGTTTCGATCAGACCGAGATTACGTCCTTCGGTGAAGCGGCCAAGGGTCTGTCGATCATTCTCGGCAACGATGTTCCCACTGCGGCCAAGACGCTCGCAGATGCGCTGACTGGCGGCTATGACGCACTGGTCGAACTCGACAACCAGACGCAGATTTTCACAGCGAATGAACTTGAGCGAATTCGCACTCTCATCGAGTCGGGTAATGCCACTGAGGCCAATGCGCTTGCCACCAGCATCCTCTCTGAACGCCTGTCCGATGTCGCCCGAGACGCCGAAGGCCCATGGCAGGATGCGATCAACAAGCTGGCAGGTGCATGGCAGCGACTGAAGGAGTCGCTTGCTAACAGCACCGTCATTCAGGCGGTGGTGACGGGTCTGACCGCCATTGCCAACGGTGTTTCTGACATCATCGACGGGATTGATCGACTTGGTCAGAATCCCTTGGCTCGGGTCTTGTTCGGTATCAGTCCCGGCACTGCGATTGCTAGTGCATTTCTTCTCGGGAACAATGCTCGCACCGGCACCACTCCCTCCGTTCTACCGAGTCAGAACTCGGCGGCTAACCGCTTGCAGAACGCGGCGGCGGGCAACACTGTTGCGCAAGGAGAGCAGCAGCGCCAAGCGACCGAGATCCAGAGGAAGGCCGACCAGCGCATTGATTCGACCCTGCGTCAGATTCGTGCCGAGCGGGGTGTCACGACCGAGCAGGAGAAGCAGGTTCGCCTTGCCGAAGACCTCGCCCGCATCCGACTGGAAGTGCAGCGTGACAATCCGCAGGCGAGTGCCGCCAAGCAGGAAGAACTTGCGCAGGCTCGACTGGCGACCATTGCCGAGAAGTATAACTCGCAGTTGGAGCGCATTGCCGACACCCGCCGCCGCTCCGCTGAGCAGGCGCAGCGCGAAACTGACCAGTTGGAAAAGCAGTCTCGCACTTACCAGTTTCAGGCTGCGGCGCTGCTACGCGATCTGGAGTCCTTCCGGTCGAAGCCTTACTGGGATGTCAATGCGTTCCGTGTCGGCTTTGGTAGCGACACCATCACCCGCCCTGACGGCACCGTGCAGCGCGTTACGCAGAATAGCCGCGTCACCCGTGAAGACGCCGAGCGCGACCTTGCGCGGCGAATCGAAGAATTCGCCAACGTGGTCAAGCAGCAGATTGGTAGCGAGCGGTTCGGCCAGTTCAATGCGCAGCAACAGGGTGCGCTGGTTTCGATTGCCTACAATTACGGTGAGTTGCCCGACCGGATTCTTGACGAAGTTCGTCGAGGCACCATTCCTGAAATTGCCGCTGCGGTGCGAGGTCTTCGCAACGACAACAATGGCGTCAACGCCAGTCGCCGCGACCGAGAAGCAAACATCCTCGAAACCGAAAACCTCGCTGTCGATCAGGGGGCACAACAGGCCGCTGATGATGCTCAGGAGAAGATCGACAAGTTCAACGAGTCGCTCGATGAGAAGTTGCGCCGTGAAGCCCGTTCGATTCAGAACCAGCAGGCACTGGTCGGGCTTCAGGGTGAGGCACTGCGCGCCGAGATCGAACGTCAGCAAATCGCGGAGCAGATCGCCCGCGAGACCGAGAATCTGCGCAACGCAACCAACAACCCGAACGCAGAACTCGACCAGTCTCGCATCGACCAGATCACGGTCAACGTTCGCGCTCGTCTGAAACTCGACGAGCCTACCAAGGTTTTTGCCGACCTTCAGAAGCAACTCGACGACATTCAGGGCTTCCGTGGGTTGCTTGGTCAGCAGTTGCAGGAGGCGCAGCAGACCGGCGACAATGCTTCGGTGGCTCGCCTTCAGCAGCAGATACAGGACACTGATCTGCGCATTGCTGAGGCTGCGACAAACCTTGAGAACTTCCTGAACACCCCCGGCAATGCCGACGCACTGGGCCTTTACGGACAAGAACTCGACAACCTGCTGTTCAAGTTGCAGGCGCTTAAGGACACCACTGTCGATTGGCAACTCACTATCGGTGGTGCGACCATCACCGCCCAGCAGTTCGCCAATACCTTTGCCAACAGTGCCGTCAACGCTATCGACCAGTTCGCGCAGTCCATCGCCAGTGGTCGAGACGCTTTCGGTTCGCTGTGGGATGCGTTCAGGCAGTTTGCCGCCGACTTCCTGTTGCAGATTGCGCGGATGATTCAGCAGCAGATCATCTTCAATCTCATCAGCGGATTGTTGAATGGCTTGGGTGGCGGTGGTCCTAGCGGCGGACTCCTCGGTAGCGTCAACGGCGCTATGGCAGCGAACGCAGGTATCTTCCACCAAGGCGGTATCGTGGGCGGCGCTGCGCCCTTCCGCACAGTGTCTGCTGCCATGTTCGCCAACGCTGCGCGCTACCATTCTGGCGGTATCGCCGGTCTCAAGCCCGGTGAAGTTCCGGCTGTGCTGATGCGCGGCGAAGAAGTGCTGACCCGCGACGATCCGCGTCACATGATGAATGGCGGAGGCGGTCAAGCCAACGTGAAGATCGTCAACGCCTTCGACGAAGGTGACGTTATCAGCAAGGCGATGGAGACTCGCGCTGGTGAACGCGCTGTTCTGAATCTGGTTCGCCGCAACCCGCGAGCATTCCAGACGGCTCTCAATGGTGGGTGATTGAATGACTGAACTATTTCCTTTTCGACCGAACTGGACAGACGGCGTTGAGGTTCGCACGTCTCACAAGACTGACGTGTTCACTTCGCGCTCGGGACGCGAGCAGCGTCGCGCGTTGCGCATGACACCGCGTCGCACAGTCACCTATTCCTCGGTCACTGTGGGTGATGAACTTGTCCGGTTCCAACGCCTGATGGGGACGAAGTCCAACCAAGAATTCAATATGCCCGACTGGTCGAGATTTGTTCGGACCCACGGGATTGAGCAAGGCGCTTCGCATTTCACCGTGCGGGAACTCGGCGTCGAGTGGCTTTCTAACGGCACGACTATTGCTGTCGTCGAGGGTGAGCGCATCCTGATTGCCACCATCACCATGGTCGAAGGTTACACGGTCGAGGTAAACCAACCCATCGGTCAAACCTTCAGCCCTGCGGCTGTAGTGCGCCCAGTCTTCGTGGGGATGCTGGGAGGTCTCACGTCTGTCACCAATACCAGCACGGTCGCATCGGTGCGCGTGGTGTTCGACGTACGACCGGGTTCCGTTGCCAACAGCGAAGAAATGTTCACTCCGTTCCTGCTTGCCGGACAGGAGGTATTCGGTTTTGCATGGAACTGGGCCGAAACTGTCACCTGCGACTATCAGTGGGATGTCGAGAAGGTTGATTTTCAGCGCGGGGTCACGACCACCTATACGCCCGTCGATTTCGGAACTGTGACCCAGAAGGCCACCATAGTTCGTCAGGATGACGCGATTGGATCTGTGCTGCGCTTCTTGGAGCGGGCGAAGGGTCGTCGCGCACAGTTCTGGTTCCCAAGCGGCACTGCCGACATTACGTTAATGAGCGACGCGGCCAGCGGGGCGACGGCTCTTGTTGTCGAGGGTTCCGACCTTTACGACAAGTTCGCAGGCGATCCGGTCTACAGCGGCCTTGCTATCCACACCACCGATGGTCGCCGCGTCTTTCGGAAGATCAACAGCATCACCTTGGCGAGCGGTAACAGCGTCCTGAATCTCAATTCACCGCTGTCCTTTGCGCTACCGACTGCACTGGTGGCAAAAATCAGTTGGCTTCGCCCGTCGCGCTTCGCCAGTGATGACCAGTCCATCGAGTATCTGACCGATAATGTCGTCCAGCTTCAGATCACGACTTCCTCGGTGGTGCTTGCCGAAGACGTTCAAGACTATGCCGATCCAGACGGCGCAGGCTACTGGGTCATGGATAATTGGGGCGAGCAGTCTCAAGCAACGCTTGAATCGCTGGACTACTTTGTCAATGTCGCTATGGTCTACGGTGACGTGGAGTCGATGGGTCTCGATGAGTTCGACGACTTCATCAACTCTGAAACTTGGACGGCTATCGGATGAGTTATCAGGAATACGAGGAATCTCTTTTCCACGGTGAACCCGTCGAACTGTTCCTGTTCACCTACGGGAGCGGCGTCAACGATTTCGTTGCTTACACCGACTCCGAAATCACCATCACCCATGAAGGTCGAACCTATGTGCCGTTCCCTTTGGAGCGTGATGCGATCAATTCGAGCGGGACACTAGACAAATCCGGCCTCTCACTCAGGGTCGATGGCAACTCGGCAATCGCGGAACTGTTTCGCGTTTATCCGCCGTCGCAGACCGTTTCGCTTATCATCAAGGCGGGTCACATCGGAGACCCTGATTCCGATTTCAATGTGATCTGGACTGGACGGGTGCTGAGTTGTGGGTGGGAGAACAACATTGCCACTCTCACCTGCGAGCCTGTGGCGAGTTCCATGCTGCGAACGGGGTTGCGGCGTCACTACCAGTATGGGTGTCCTCATGCTCTTTACATGGGCACCGCTGAAGGTGGTTGTCGTGCGTCGAAGGCTGCGGCGACGCGCTCGACCACCGTGGCGGCAATCACGGGTTCGCTGCTCACGCTACCTTCCGGTTGGAACGGGCCGCATGACAAGCAGAAGTTCGTCAATGGGCTGATCGAGTGGACTGCGCCCGGAGGTTCTGTCGTTCGACGCTCGCTTTTGCGGGTGAACTCGACGACCAACGTAATCACGATGGGCGGGCCGATACCCGCGCTCACTGTCGGTGCGACCGTAGCGGTCATTCTTGGCTGCAATCACCAGATGACGGACTGCGCCGATTTGCATAACAACATCAACGACTTTGGCGGTCAGCCGTGGATTCCGACCAAGACTCCGTTCGGCAACACGCAGAACTATTACTGAGGACGCAGGCCGATGGTTGCATGGTTCATCCCACTGCTTATCAGTTTGGCGATCCAAGTGGTCGCCTACATCCTTATGCCCAAGCCAAAGGCTCCAAAGCCCGAGGCCGCACAGGATCTGCAAAATCCGACTGCTGAAGCCGGTCGTCCGATCCCAGTTGTGTTTGGCACGGTCACTGTCAAAGGCGTGAACATCCTCTGGTACGGTGACAAGACCATTCGAACTTACAAGGTCAAGTCATAATGGGTGTTATCGTCACCATCACAGATGTCCGCATGGCAGGCCACTGTGTTGCTGGTGCGCGCGACTGGTTTCGCGCCTACGATCTTGACTTCCGTGAGTTCGTTCGCAACGGAATGGACTCGGACATTCTTCTTGCCACAGACGATGCGCTGGCGAAGCAAGTAATCGAGCGAAAGCTACAACGGGAATCTGAAGATGGGTAAGGGCAAGAAGGGCGCAGAAATTGAGGTCAATGAATACCTCATGTCGATGCACGTTGGCATTTCCATCAGTGCTGACGAACTGAAGGGTATCTACGTTGGCGAGAAGCCTGCTTGGGAGGGTACAGTCTCGACTGAGCAGGACATCGTGGTCAGCGCCCCGTCGCTTTTTGGTGGCCCTAAGAAGGAAGGGGGCGTCCAAGGGATCGTTCGCTTTCTGCCCGGTGGTCCCAATCAGGTTCTCCCTGACGCACTGGCCCAAAAGCTGGGTCGTAATTCCGGCGCAGATTGCCCCGGCTTTCGCGGTATCACGTCCTTGTTCTTTACGGGGCAGAGTACGGAAACCTTCACATTCAATGGATTTGGTGGCGTCGGCTATTCCGTGAGCGGGGGCGGCTTCCACTGGGTTACGAACAATCCTTATCTCAAAGACCTCTGGGTCAAGGTGAGGCGGGTTCCCAAGGGTTTGAATCCTGCTACTGCCAGTGTACCTCGCACCAACGGCACCGGCTTGACGCAATTCACCAGCGGCGCACCTGTCGTCCTGAAGTGGTGGCAGCGCAGTTACCCGCAGGCAGGTGGTGCTAACGACAAAGCCCGCATGGGGGTTCGCTATTACGGTAGCGACGGCGAGCCGCTTGGTGACATCAACTGGGCGTCTCTGATTGCTACCCCCACGGATGTCTGGACAGAACGGACTCTCAACAGCACGATTCCGGCCAATTGCTACGGCGTCCGCATCTACATGGAAATGGAGCGCGTCAGCGGAAGCTACAATGACGGCTACATCGACGACATTTCTCTGACCATTGATGGAAACAATGTCGGTGTGACCAACGCTGGCGGCGAGATCACAGGAGATTTCGGCTGGACGAATGAGGTCGGAAATATCGCTTGGCGCACTACCAATCCTGCGCCGCGCACAGGACTCGCCTATTTCACGGGCGGCGCTTATTCGGTGTCCCGCGCCTATCAGACGTTCACCGGCATTTCCACGGGCGATGACGCAAATCCTGCGCACATGATCTACGAGTGCTTGACCAATACCGACTGGGGCATGGGTGCCAGTCCAAACTCGATTGACCGGACATCATTTGAATCTGTAGCTTCGACACTGGTGTTTGAGGGTCTGGGTCTCTCGATGCTTTGGACGCGACAAAGCACCATTGAAGCATTTGTCACCGAGATCCTTGACCACATTCAAGCGACGCTATTCGTCAATCCGCAGAACGGCTTGCTGACGCTCAAGCTGATTCGTGGCGATTACAGCGTAGCCGATCTGCGACTTTTCACTCCTGACAATGCGCGGATGTCGAACTTCCAGCGTAAGTCGTGGGGCGAAATCATTAACGAAATCGTGGTCACTTGGACGAATCCTGAGAACGAACAGGAAGAAACCG
>Ga0315903_10005167_pt1 | contig 17091 bp, 16 predicted proteins | sample LakEriMetagenome_7_FD_203524 | JGI IMG/M metagenome (GOLD analysis project Ga0315903, IMG submission 203524) | Freshwater fungal communities from buoy surface, Lake Erie, Ohio, United States - Buoy 2 MA119 | ecosystem: Environmental > Aquatic > Freshwater > Lake | place: USA: Lake Erie, Ohio...
CTCTTCGCTCCTCATCCTCTAAGCCTCAGCGTTTGTGCCGTCAATCACAGGCCTAACGCCATGCCTCGCCTGGGCGAAGCGCGAGTGCCGGCCAGAGCCCTGCTGCTGATCAGGGTGGTTGCAGCCTGAGTGGGCACGTTGTATGGCCCAGGCCATCGTGGGGGAGAAGCCACCGCCCTGAGGTCCCACAACCAGGGCAGGTCGGGCTTGCTCGAGCGGCCCTTCGCGCCGTTGAGGCGCCCCAACATTGCGAGACCAGAGCCCGCGAGGCCCGACCCGGCCAACCATGGCAGAAGTCCGTGGCAGCCGTCCGTGGCAGCCGTCCGTGGCAGCAGTCGTGGCAGCCGTCAGTGGCAGCAGTCCGTGGCAGCAGTCGTGGCAGCCGTCAGTGGCGGCAGTCTCCGCCAGCCCCGGGTTGCGCCCTTCGACGGAGTTGCTCCGCTGAGACCCTCACCGGAGATTCGAAGCTGAGCCCCATCGCTGACAGCCGGCGTCGTGTCCCTGGCCACGCCTCCTCGGCTCGGCGCCGAAGTGTGTCCGTCTTGGTTTACCGCCGCAGCCAGCGCCGCTTGGCGTCCACGTTGCCCTTGGCGGGGGGCGCGACAGTGGGCACGGCTGAGCTCCGACGCCGAGCTCGATCACTGACAGCTGCCGACGTGTCCCTGGCCACGCCTCCACGATGGGGCGCCGAGGTGTGTCCGTCTTGGTTTACCGCCGCAGCCAGCGCCGCTTGGCGTCCGCGATGCCCTTGGCGGCGTGGCGCGACAGTGGGCACGGCTGGGGGATGCGGCAGTGGCCGCGGCTGGGGGGGGGCAAGGCGGTTGGCGTGACGGTGGAACTGGCAGTGGCGCGCGGCGGCATGGCGCGGCGGTGTTGCGCGGCGGTGGGGCTGGCCGCCGGCAGCGCCCGCAGCGCTGGGGAGATTAAATAAATCTGGAAATCCAGCAACAGAAGCCTGCCAAACGCCGGGATTTCCTGCTATCAGCCCCGAAACCGCTAACAATGCCCTGACGCTCACGGCGTCCACAGCCCTACCGCTGACGCCTTCCCCCCCGGTCGCCCTCCCCCTGCCCCGCGATGAAGCCCTGCATCCTGCTGATCGAAGACGACGGCGACATGCGCGATCTTGTCGCCGGTCACCTCGAACACGGCGGCTTCGATGTGCAACGGGCGGAGGATGGCATCAAGGGCCAGGCGTTGGCGCTTCAGTTCAGCCCGGATGTGATCCTGCTCGATCTGATGCTGCCCAAGGTGGATGGTCTCACCCTCTGCCAGCGCCTGCGCCGTGATCAACGCACCGCCAAGATCCCGATCCTGATGCTCACCGCCTTGGGCAGCACCAAGGACAAGGTGAGCGGCTTCAACTCCGGCGCCGACGACTACCTCGCCAAGCCCTTCGACCTCGAGGAGTTGATGGTGCGCGTCAAGGCGCTGTTGCGCCGCACCGATCGCGCTCCCCTCTCCTCCAAACACAACGAGATCCTCAGCTACAGCTCCCTCACGCTGGTGCCCGAGCGGTTTGAGGCGATCTGGTTCGATCAGCCCGTGCGGCTTACCCACTTGGAGTTCGAGTTGCTCCACTGCCTGCTGCAGCGCCATGGCCAGACGGTCGCTCCCTCCCTGATCCTCAAAGAGGTGTGGGGTTACGAGCCGGACGACGACATCGAGACCATCCGCGTGCACATTCGCCACCTGCGCACCAAGCTCGAACCCGATCCCCGTAAGCCCCGCTTCATCAAAACGGTCTACGGGGCGGGCTATTGCCTGGAGCTGCCCAGCACTGACCAGCTCGTGGAGGTGGCGGAACTGATGGGCCGTTTCCGCGAAAGCCGTCGCCTGTCCCAGGCCAAGGACACCGCCGTCGCTTGAGGGGCGGGCTCGCTGGGCCCAGCCGCAGCCGCAGCCCCAGCCCCTGGCCAAGGCCCCAGCCCACTCCGACCCCCGGCCGTGGCAGCTAGCCCTGGCAGCGGGCCGTGGCAGCGGGCCGTGGCAGCGGGCGGATCCCACCAGCCTCAACCTGTTCTCGCATGGTGGGGTTCTCGCAAGGTGGGGTTCTCGCGAGCTGGCGTTGTTGAAGCCTGGGGCGAACACCGCTGCAGCGGCGGCAACGAACGGCCCTACTGCGCCTTCAGCCCCGCCAGCTCCAGCAGCGCCACCTCCCAGGCCAGCCGTGGTTGCACGTGGGAGCGCAGCTGCCGCCTCAGTTGCTCCAGCCGTTCCAGCTCCGCGGGCCTGGGCTGCCGCCGCCAGCGGCTCAGCTGCAACCAATTCAGCAGCCACAGCTGCTGATCGCCATCCAGGGCCTCGCTCAGGTCCCGCGCCAGGGCCAGGGCGCTGAGCGGATCGCTGGGCAGCGCTCCAAGGCGCTCGGCCAGCCCCTCCGGCAGCCCCCGCCACTGGCGACGATGCTCCAGCAGCGCCCCTGGCGAACCGGCGGCGAGCTCCAGCAGCTCGGGCGGATCGTCGTCTCGGGCCCCCCCGTCTCGGTCCGTACCGCTCTTCCCGGCCGCCCCGTCTCGGCCCCCCCCGGCTCCGGCCGAGCCCCCATCTCGGGCCGCACCGGCTCCGGCCGCCCTGTCTCGGCCCCCCCCGTCTCCGGCTACACCGCCCTCTCCGGCCGCACCCTTGCCGCCGGCCCCATCGATCGGCCCAGCCCCCTGCCGCTCCAGCACCTGCCGCAGCTGCCGCGGTTCCAGACGGCGGAAGGGAATCTGCTGACAGCGGGAGCGGATTGTGCTCAGCAGCCGATCGGGCGCCGCGCTGATCAGGATCAGCAGCCCATCCCCCGGTTCCTCCAGGGTCTTGAGCAGCGCGTTGGCCGCCGCCTCGGCCATCGCCTCCGCCGCCTCCAGCACCACCATGGCGCCGCGGGCCTCCACCGAGCGGCGGCTCAGAAAGCGCGACACGTCGCGGATTTGCTCCAGCCGCAGCTGCGGCGGCGTGCGCCGATTCACCCCCTCGGCCTCCGCCTGGGAGGCCGGCACCAGCTTGCCCTGATGGCTGTAGGTGGGCTCCACCCAGAGCAGGTCCGGGTGGTTTCCCTGGGCCAGCCGACGCCGCACCGCCGCATCTCCCTCCACCCCCTCTCCCACCACCAGCCCCTCCAGGAAGCGCAGGGCGGCCAGGCGCCGCCCCACCCCCTCCGGCCCGGCGAACAGGTACGCCGGCGCCACCCGCCGCTGGCGCAAGGCCGCCTCCAGCAGCCCCACCGCCCGGGGCTGTCCCACCAGATCCCCGAACAGCGAGGCGACCCCCTCGCCGCCCCCCTCGCGGGCCAGCTCAGCCATGGCTGATCGGGGCGCCCAGCTCCGCCCACAGCAGCTCCTGAATCGCGGCGCTGACCGCGGCCGGAGCCAGATCGGCCGCCACCCGCCGCCAGCCCCGTTCGCGGGCCAGCCGCCCAAAGCCCGCCGCCACCCGCCGCTGAAACGCCTCGCCGCTGGCCTCGATGCGATCGGGTTGGCGATCCTGGCGGCGGCGCTGGGCCACGGCCAGGGGAAGATCCAGCCAGATCGTCAGATCTGCCTCCAGACCGCCGGTGGCCAGGCGCTCCAGCTGGTCGATCCACTGCGGCGACAGGCCGCGGCCATCTCCCTGGTACGCGGCGGTCGATCCGGTGAAGCGGTCGCACAGCAGCCAATCGCCCCGCTCCAGGGCCGGCCGGATCACGGTGTCGACATGCTGGGCGCGATCGGCGGCATAGAGCAGCAGCTCACTGCGGCTGGTGGGTGCCGCCGCTTGCGGCGGCTGCAGCAATAACTGACGCAGGGCCTGACCCAGGGGCGTGCCCCCCGGTTCGCGGCTGACCACCAGGGCCGCCGCCTCCGGCATCAGGCCGCTACCGGGAAGCCACTGGCGCAGGGCCTCGAGCTGGGTGGTCTTGCCGCAGCCATCGATGCCCTCCAGCACCAGAAAGCGTCCCTTCTTCATCACCCCCTCATCGCCCCGTGGCCGCGGGCCGAGCGCTCCGCTGCAGCAGCAAAGCATTCAGCACCACCGTGATCGAACTGCCGGCCATCAGCAGGGCCGCCAGGGGCGGAGACAGCCGCAAGCCGAAACCCGGCAGCAGCGCCCCGGCCGCGATTGGCAGAGCGATCAGGTTGTAGCCGAAGGCCCAGGCCAGGTTCTGGCGCACCTTGGCCATGGTGCCGCGGGCCAGGTCCAATGCGATCACCAGCCCCTCCAGCCGCTCGCCGAGCACCACCAGGTCGGCGCTCTCCTGGGCGATCTGGGTGCCGGTGCCGACGGCGATGCCCAGATCGGCGGCGGCGAGGGCCGGGGCGTCGTTGATGCCATCTCCCACCATCGCCACCGGTCCGTGGGCCCGGGCCGCCAGGATCCGCTCCTGCTTCTGCTCCGGCCGCAGCTGCCAGGCCAGCTCCTCGGCCTGAAGGCCCAGCTGGGCCGCCAGGCCTCGCACCGCCTCCTCGCGGTCGCCGCTGAGCAGGCCCAGGCGCAAGCCCCGCTGGCGCAACGCCGCCAGGGTGCTGGCCGCATCCGGGCGGGGCGGATCCTGCACCGCGATCAACCCCAACAGCCGGTCGTCCGCGGCCACCGCCAGCACGCTGGCGCCTTGGCCCGCCAGCACGCTGGCGCCTTGGCCCGCCAGCTCGGCCTGAACCCTGGCGGCGGCGCCAGCTGGCTCGGGACCCTTTGGGCTGAGGCTGCCGTAGCCACTCTCCCCAAGCCCCCTCTCCCCAAGCCCGCTCTCCCCAGCGCCACTCTCCCCAGCGCCTCGTACCCCCTCGGCCGCCAACCAGTCGAGCCGCCCCACCCGGATCAGGGGGCCATCCTCCCGCAGCTGGCCCTCCACCCCGGCACCGCTGATGCTGCGGGACCAGCGCACCTCCGGCAAGGCCAAGCCGCGCAGCTGGGCCTCCTGCAGCAACGCATGGGCCAGGGGATGGCGGCTCTGCTGCTCCAGAGCCGCCGCTTGGCGCAGCAGATCAGCCGCCGGGTCGCCCGCCAGGTCGCCGATCGGGGCCCCTGAAGTGGCTCCTGAAGTGGCCCCTGGAGAGGTGCCGGCCTTGGCCCCCGCGTAGGGCTCCGCTGCAGGGCCGGCCGCGATCGCGGTGCCGATCGCGGCACCGATCGCTGCCGTCGCGCTGGCGCCGGCCGGCGGCGTCGCCATGGTGTTGGACAGCACCACAATTCTTTGGACCAACGGCCGTCCCAAGGTGAGGGTGCCGGTCTTGTCGAAGAGCACGCTGCGCAAGCGCGCCGCGGTCTCGATCGCATCGCCTCCACGGAACAACAAGCCCGAGCGGGCCGCCTGGCCCAGGCCGACGGCAATCGCCGCTGGGGTCGCCAGGCCCAAAGCGCAGGGGCAGGCCACCACCAGCACGGCGATCGCCAGTTGCAGGGCCAGGCCCAGGGGTGTCTCGGCGCTGGCCATGGCCATGCCGTGGCCGGCGAGGCCCGAGGCTCCGCCCTGGCCATGGCCCGCCATCGCCGCGCCCGGCTCCAGCAGCTGGGGCCACAGGGAGGCCCCCCGCAGCCACCAGAACAGGAAGGTGGCCAGGGCCAGCAGCAGCACCACCACGGTGAACCTGCCGGCCACCCTGTCGGCCAGGCCCTGGATCGGCGCCTTGCGCTCCTGGGCCTGTCGCACCAGGCGCACGATCCGGCCGATGGCGCTTTCGGCGCCGCTGCGCCGCACCTCCAGGTCGAGGGCTCCATCCAGGTTGAGGGCTCCCGCTGGCAGCTCGGTCCCGGGGCCGGCGCTCAGCGGCAGCGACTCGCCGGTGAGCGAGGAGAGATCGAGGTGCGCCTCACCCCGCAGCACCAGCCCATCCACCGGCAACCGATCGCCCGGCAGGATCCGCAAGCGATCGCCCGGGCGCAGCCCTCCGACCCGCACGGGCCGCGGCGGACCGTCGCCGCTGAGCAACAACGCCTGGTCCGGCTGGAGCGCCACGAGCGCCTCCAGGGCCCGCCCGGTGCGCCAGCGGGCCCGCTCCTCAAGAAACCGGCCGGTGAGCACGAAGCCCAGCAGCATCACCGGTTCGTTGAAGAAGCAGGGGAAGCCGATGCCGGGCAGCAACCAGCCCAGCAGGCTGGAAACGTAGGCGCTAACCACCCCCAGGCCCACCAAGGTGTCCATGCTGGGCATTCCTGCCAGGGCGCTGGCGAGGCCGTGGCGCAGGATCGGCCGCCCCGGGCCCAGCAAGGCAACGGTGGCCACAATCGCGTGGAAGCCCGGCCGACCCAGCAGGTTCCAGGGGTCCTGCCAGGGCAGCTCGCCGGCCTCCGCCAGGTGGCCCAGCCCGGAGACCAGCAGCAACGCCAGGGCGTACACCAGCTGGCGCCAGTGCTCCCACCAGTGGCGTTGGCGGCGGCGTTCCAGCCCAGGCAGGGCCTCGGCATCCTCGTCGCGGCGCCGGGCCTCGAAGCCCAGGGCGGCCAGGCTGGCCCGCAGCTCAGGCACGGGATCGAACTTTCCCTCCCCCTCGCTGGCGTTGAGATCCACCCAGGCGGTGCGGGTCAGCAGATTCACGCTGGCGTCGCGCACGGCCGGGTGCTGAAGCAGGCGTTGCTCAACCGCCCGAACGCAGCCGCCGCACTTGAGGCCCTCCACCTCCAGCAGGATCGGCCCGGGGGCTTGTTGGGCGGGAGCGGCGGGAGAAGCGGGGGGGCGGGGCACCGGCCGGAATGGCGCAGCAACCCGCAGGCTAGGGAGTTCGGCGCGGCGCACCGCTGCCCCGCTGGCCGGAAGCCGGAGGCCCGCTGGCAGGAAGCCGGAGGGGGCCAGCCGCGGCGGTCCCGGGGCTTCCCCCACCCCGGCCGACTCCCTGGCTGGGCCACCGCCCCACCGCCCATCGCCCCACCGCCCATCGCCCCACCGCCAGAGGCGAGGGCTGGACGACCAGGCCGAGGCGCGCGGGCAGGCTCTCGCCGGGCTGGGCTGGCTGCCTGTGCTGGGACAGCCGCGGCCCCTGGCCAGCCCCGGGGTCGGCAGGATGGAAGACCAGCTGTTCCGCCGCCGTGCCCCGCTCCCAGCGCAACGACAACTTCATCGACAAGAGCTTCACGGTGATGGCCGACCTGATCGTGAAGTTGCTGCCGATCGATCCGAAGGCCAAGGAGGCCTACGTGTATTACCGCGATGGGCTGTCGGCCCAGAACGACGGCGACTACGCCGAAGCGCTGGACAACTACGAGGAGGCCCTCAAGCTGGAGGAGAACGCCAACGACCGGGGCGAGATCCTCAAGAACATGGCGATCATCTTCATGAGCACCGGCGATGAGGAGAAAGCGCTGGATTACTACCGCCAATCCTTGGAGGCCAACCCCAACTCGCCCTCCTGCCTCAAGAACATGGGGCTGATCTTCGAGAAGCGGGGCCGCATCGCCGCCGAACATGGCGATCAGGATGCCGCCGACCGCTGGTTCGATCAGGCCACCGACCACTGGAACCGGGCGGTGAAGCTCTACCCCGGCGGCTACCTCGACATCGAGAACTGGCTGAAGTCGTCAGGCCGCAGCAACGTGGATGTGTATTTCTGATTCAGCCCTCAAGCGTCGTCAGCCGCGGGATCCACTCCCAGGGCCGCCACCAGCGCCTCGGCCACGGTGCCGGCCTCCCGCAGCTCCAGGTCGAATCCGGCGGCCCACGGCCCTAGACCGCTGCCGCGGGGCACCACCGCCCGCCGGAAGCCCAGCCGCGCCGCCTCCTGCAGCCGCAGCTCCAGCTGCCCCACCGGCCGCAGCTGCCCCCCCAGCCCCAGCTCGCCGATCAACGTTGTGCCCGGCGGCAGCAGCAGGTCGCGATAGCTGGCCACCACCGCCGCCGCCACCCCCAGATCCGCCGCCGGCTCCTCCACCTCCAGGCCGCCCGCCACCGCCAGGTAGCAATCGAAGCGCGACAGCGGCAGGCCCAGATGTTTCTCCAACACCGCCAGGATCTGATGCAGGCGGTTCACGGCGATGCCGGTGGCCGTGCGGCGGGGGCTGGCGTAGCTGGTGGTGCTCACCAGGGCCTGCAGCTCCACCAGCAGCGGTCGGGTGCCTTCGCAGGCCACGATCGTGGCGGTACCGGCGCTGGGCGCGCCGCCGCCGAGAAACAGCTCGCTGGGATTGAGCACCTCCACCAGCCCACCGCCTTGCATCTCGAACACCCCCAGCTCATGGGTGGCGCCGAAGCGGTTCTTGGCCGCCCGCAGCAGCCGGTGGCTGGCGAAGCGATCGCCCTCAAACGTGAGCACGGCGTCCACCAGATGCTCCAGCACCTTGGGGCCCGCCAGCGCCCCCTCCTTGGTGACGTGCCCAACCAGGAGCAGGGCGGTGTGCTGCCGTTTGGCCAGGCGTTGCAGGGCGGCGGCGCAGTCGCGCACCTGGGCCACCGAGCCGGGGGCGCTGCTGAGATCGGGATCGTGCAGGGCCTGGATGCTGTCGATGATCGCCACGGCCGGTCGCAGGGCCTCCAGTTCCTCCAGCACCGGCTCCAGGTCGGTTTCCGCCAGCAGCCGCAGCCCCGGCGCCGCGCCTGGCGCCGCCGGCTGAGCCAGGTCCATCGCCACCGGCGGCGACGCCGCCTCGCCGGCGGGGCGCAGCCGCCGCCAGCGCAGCTTCACCTGCTGGGCCGACTCCTCCGCACTGACGTACAGCACGGGCACGCGCTCGGCCAGGGCGCAGGCGCTCTGCAGCAGCAGGGTCGACTTGCCGATGCCGGGATCGCCGCCCAGCAGCACGAGCGAACCGGGCACCAAGCCACCACCGAGCACCCGATCGAGTTCGGCATATCCGCTGCGCAGGCGCTGCAGCGGCCGCTCTCCCACCGCCTCGATCGGTTCGGACCGGCGGGGCTGACCGGGCGACGCTGAGCCTGGCGTCGCCGAGCCCGGAGCGGCCGCGCCGCCTCGGCGTCGCCCGCTCGCTTCCGCGGCGCTCTGGCGCTGCTCCAGCAGCGAATCCCAGCTGCCGCAGCCTGTGCAACGGCCGAAGAACTGCCGGCTGCGGGCGCCGCACTCCTGGCAGACATAAACCGTGGTGGGACGGGGCAAGCGGGGCGGTGCAGCGGGGGGGGCGGACGCCCGTTCGAGGCGGTGGCGCTGGTGTGGCGCTGATTATGAAGAAAGGTGGCGTTGGGTGAATTTGCGGGCCAACGACCCTTTCAGTAGTCCGGATTCATGCTTCGGACCCGTTGCGCGATGACGGCCGCCATACCCAATCACAACCACGGACGCGAAACCATTCTGGTGGTGGATGACGAGGCCAGCATCCGCCGGATCCTCGAGACCCGCCTCTCGATGATCGGCTACCAGGTGATCACCGCCAGCGATGGAGAGGAGGCGCTGGAGTGCTTCCACCGCTCGCCGCCGGACCTGGTGGTGCTCGACGTGATGATGCCCAAGCTGGATGGCTACGGCGTCTGCCAGGAGCTGCGCAAGGAATCGGATGTGCCGATCGTGATGCTCACCGCCCTGGGCGACGTGGCCGATCGCATCACCGGCCTGGAGCTCGGCGCCGACGACTACGTCGTCAAGCCCTTCAGCCCCAAGGAGCTGGAGGCCCGCATCCGCTGCGTGCTGCGGCGGGTCGAGAAGGATCAGGGGGCCGGCATCCCCAACTCGGGGGTGATCCAGATCAGCGACCTGCGCATCGACACCAACAAGCGGCAGGTGTACCGGGGGGAGGAGCGGATCCGCCTCACCGGCATGGAGTTCAGCCTGCTGGAGCTGTTGGTGAGCCGCTCCGGCGAGCCGTTCAGCCGTGGCGAGATCCTCAAGGAGGTGTGGGGCTACACACCGGAACGTCACGTCGACACCCGCGTCGTGGATGTCCATATCTCCCGGCTGCGTTCCAAACTGGAAGATGATCCGGCCAACCCCGAGCTGATCCTCACGGCTCGCGGCACCGGCTATCTGTTCCAGCGCATCGTCGAATCCGTTGCCACCGAAGGAGCCTGAGCCCGCCCGCCGGATCCCCACCCCCGGCCGGAACCGCAACACCAAGCCCAGCCGCGCGATCCGCCGGCTGGTGGTCTGGTATCGCCGCAACCCAACCGTCACCGGGCTGGTCGGCACGGCCAGCGCCACCGCTGGCGTCGCCGGCAGCGTCGCCGGATCGGTGCTGCAACCGCTGGTGTTCGATCCGTTGCGCCGCCTGCAGCAGGGCAGCGACGCCGCCAGTGGCTTGATCGACGACCGCCAGCGCCTCTGGGTCGCCGTTGACGGCATGGGCGGCGACCATGCCCCTGGGGCGATCCTGGAGGGTTGTCTGCGGGCGCTGCGGCTGCTGCCGGTGCGCGTCCGCTTCGTGGCCGAAGAAGCGCCGCTGCGCCGCGCCGTCAGCGAACTCGAGCTGCAGCCGGCCCTGGATGAGGCCGTCAGTCGCGGCCTGATCGAGTTGGTCTTCAGCGGCTCCTCGGTGGGCATGGATGAGGAGGCCACCGCCGTGCGCCGCAAGCGCGACGCCAGCATCAACGTGGCCATGGACCTGGTGAAGCAGGGACGGGCCATCGCCGCCTACTCCGCCGGTAACTCCGGCGCCGTGATGGCCTCAGCCATCTTTCGGCTGGGGAGGCTGCCCGGCATCGAGCGGCCCGCCATCGGCGCCCTCTTCCCCACCCGCGATCCCGAGCAACAGGTGCTGGTCCTTGATGTTGGGGCCAACGCCGACTGCAAGCCGGCCTGGCTGCATCAGTTCGCCCTGCTCGGCAGCATCTACAGCCGCGACGTGCTGCAGGTGAAGCGTCCCCGCATCGGCCTGCTGAACATCGGCGAGGAGGAGTGCAAGGGCAACGACCTGTCCCTCAAGACCTACCCGTTGCTGGCGGCCGAAGAGCGCATCCACTTCGCAGGGAACTGCGAGGGGCGCGATGTGCTTTCGGGCGACTTCGATGTGGTGGTCTGCGACGGCTTCACCGGCAATGTGTTGCTGAAATTTTTGGAGTCCGTCGGAGGCGTTCTGCTCGATGTGCTGCGCGCCGAGCTGCCCCGGGGCCGCCGCGGCAAGGTGGGCTCGGCGTTCCTGCGCTCCAACCTGGTGCGGATCAAGAAGCGCCTCGACCACGCCGAACATGGCGGCGCCTTGTTGCTCGGTGTCGACGGGGTCTGCGTGATCGGCCACGGCAGCAGCCGCGATCTCTCCGTCGTCAGCGCCCTGCGCCTGGCCCATTCCGCCGCCAGCCACGGCGTGATGGACGACCTGCACGCCCTCGGCGGCTAAGGCACCGCCCGCCCTACGGGCGAGGCCCTACCCGCCTTGCGGGCCAGGCACGACCCGCCCTACGGGCGAGGCACTACCCGCCTTGCGTGCGAGGCAAGCACCTGTGATTGACTGAAAACCACCTTGGGCTGACCCCCGGATGGCTGGCTTCGGCATGCGCCTCGTCGGCTGCGGCAGTGCCCTTCCCAAGCTGAGCCTCAGCAATGAAGCCCTGAGCCAGCGGGTCGACACCAGCGACGACTGGATCCGCAGCCGCACGGGCATCGGCAGCCGCCGGCTGGCTGGCCCTGAGGAGACGGTGACGAGCCTGGCCAGCCGCGCCGCCGCCGCCGCCCTCGACCATGCCGGTTGGCAGCCCGAGGATCTCGATCTGATCTTGTTGGCCACCTCCAGCCCCGACGATCTCTTCGGCACGGCGCCCAAGGTTCAGGCCGCCCTCGGCGCCCATCAAGCGGTGGCCTTCGACCTCACGGCGGCCTGCAGCGGCTTCCTGTTCGCCCTGATCACCGCCGCCCAGTACCTGCGCAACGGCAGCCAGCGGCGGGCGCTGGTGATCGGCGCCGACCAGCTGAGCCGTTGGCTGGACTGGGACGACCGGCGCACCTGCGTGCTGTTCGGCGATGGCGCCGGCGCCGTGGCGGTCGAGCGGTGCGCCGCCGACCAGGACGACCTGCTGGCCTTCCGCATGCATTCCGATGGCAGCCGCAACAGCTGCCTGACCCTGGCCCAGACGGAGCGGCGCCAACCCTTGCTGGAGGGCATCTCCACCCAGGTGGGCGGCTTTGCGGCGATCGCGATGAATGGCCAAGAGGTTTACAAGTTCGCCGTCCGCGAGGTGCCCGCCGTGCTCTCCGCCCTCCTTCAGGACCGCGATCTAAAGGCGGCGGATCTGGACTGGCTGCTGTTGCATCAGGCCAATCAGCGCATCCTCGATGCGGTGGCCGATCGCTTCCAGGTGCCCCATGAGCGGGTGCTGAGCAACCTGGCCCACTACGGCAACACCTCCGCCGCCACGATCCCGCTGATGCTGGATGAGGCCGTGCGCGATGGCCGCATCCGCCCGGGCCATCTGATCGCCAGCAGCGGCTTCGGGGCTGGCCTCAGTTGGGGTGGAGCGCTGCTGCGCTGGAGCGGGCCCCAGCCCCAGCCAGGGTCGGCTCCGCCCCAAGGCGAGGCCGCCGCCTAATCTCCCAGCCGTTGTTGGCTGGAACCACGCATGTCGATCGCCTGGGTGTTTCCCGGTCAGGGGTCGCAGAAGGTCGGCATGGCCGAGCCCCTGCTGGATCTGCCCGGCGCCCGCGAGCTCTTCAACCTTGCCTCCGAGTTGCTCGGCCGCGACCTCTGGGCCATCTGCGCCGGTGAGCCCGCTTCCGAGCCCGCCGCCCTGGACGACACCCGCAACACCCAACCCGCCCTGTTCGTGATCGAGAGCCTGCTGGCCGAGGCGCTGCGGGCCCAGGGCCGCCGGCCCGATCTGGTGGCGGGCCACAGCCTGGGCGAACTGGTGGCGCTGCACGTGGCCGGGGTGTTCGATTTCGAGACAGGGCTGCGGCTGATGGTCCGCCGCAGCGAACTGATGGCGGCGGCCGGGGGTGGGGCGATGACGGCGGTGATCGGCTTCGATCGCGCCCAGCTGGAGCAGCTGGTGGCCGCCAACGCCGACGTGGTGATCGCCAACGACAACAGCGAGGCCCAAGTGGTGCTCTCCGGCACGCCCGAGGCGGTTGGGGCGATCTGCGCGGAGCTGCGCTGCAAGCGGGCGATCCCCCTGTCGGTCTCCGGCGCCTTCCACTCGCCGTTCATGGCGGCGGCGGCTGAACGGTTCGCCGCCGAGATCGAAGCGGTGCCGTTCGCGGATGCCCAGGTGCCGGTGCTGAGCAACACCGATCCAACACCCTGCCGCGACGCCGCCGTGCTGAAGCGGCGCCTCCGGGAGCAGATGACCCGCGGCGTGCGTTGGCGGGAGACCATGGCGCAGCTGCTGGCCGCTGGTGTCGACACGGCTGTGGAGATCGGCCCTGGCAACGTGCTCAGCGGCTTGATCAAGCGCGGCTGCCCAACCCTGGCGACCGCCCAGATCAGCGCCGCGGCGGACCTGGGCTGATGAGCGATGACGGCCCCGCTCCCCTCATCCGTCGCGACAGCTCCCGTCCGGCGCTGTTCGATCGGCCGGAGCCCAACCTCGCCTACCTGATCGTCAGCAATCTGCTGGTGATGCCGGTGCACCGCTTGCTGTTTCGCGGACGCAACTGCGGCCGGGAGCGGGTGCCGCCCCGCGGCGGCCTGGTGGTGGTGGCCAACCATGGCTCCCACCTCGACCCGCCGCTGCTCGGCCACACGATCGGTCGGCCCGTGGCGTTCATGGCCAAATCGGAGCTGTTCCGGGTGCCGCTGCTGGGTCCGCTGATCCGGGCGCTGGGCGCCTACCCGGTGGTGCGCGGCGGCAGTGATCGGGAGGCGATCCGCGTCGCCTGCGAGCGGCTCGCCGAGGGCTGGGCCGTGGGGGTGTTTCTCGACGGCACCCGCCAGAGCGATGGCCGCGTCCATGATCCCCAGCCCGGGGCGGCCCTGCTGGCGGCACGGGCTGGCGTGCCGCTGCTGCCGGTGGCGATCCTGGGCAGCCACCGCGCCCTCGGCAGGGGCCAACGGCTGCCGCGACCCTCCCGGATCCACATCCGCATCGGCAGCCTGATCGATCCGCCCGCCTCCCGGCGCCGCCAGGACGTGGAGGCCACCACCCGCCTCGCCCAGGAGCAGATCAACCGGCTGCTGGACGAGGGCCCGATCCGGATCCGCCGGGACGGTCGCCCTGCGGATCGCGCCTCCCTGGCCAGCGCCACTGAGGGAACAGGCTCCGCAGATCCCGGCCGCTGACCACCCAGAACGCCGCCCGCAGTCCGTCCCCCCAGATCTTGCCGCCGGCCTCTGGGACACAGAGATCCCCGCAGGCCACCGGCACCGGGGTGAGGTGGATGCCCCGGCTGCCGGCCACGATCCGGCCCACCAGCAGGGCCCGGTCCATGTGGTCGCTGCTGGTGACGAGGAGGGCGTGGCGCACGTGGGCCCGGCGCAGGTCGTCCACCAGCGAGGTGAAGTTGCTGAAGGTGTCCTGGGCGCGGTAATCGAGCAGCACCCGATTGGGGGGCAGCCCAGCCCGCTCCAAAAACACCCAGCGGGCGTATTCCGGGTTGGTACCGCCGCTCACCACCACCGGCAGGCCATCTTGGCGGGAGATCCGGGCGGCCACTTTCTCGCGCTCGCGGTCGCCCCCGAGCACCAAGATCATCTGCGGCGGCGGCGGGCTCGGCCACCAGCGGCCGCGAGACAGCCAGAGCAGGCCCAGGGCCATCAACAGCAGCGACAGCTTGAGCCAGCGCCGCCCTGCCGGACGGGGCCGCGGCGGGCGTCGCCGTGGCGTTTCGGGCCGCGGCCCTCCAGCTGGCCCGGGCCGGGGGACGACCATCGCTTTGCGGCGGCGCTGGCGGCTGGTGCGGCGGGGCAGGGGGGTGCGTGCCATCAGCCCAACGCCACCGGGCTGGTGGGATAGAGCGGCAGCACGGCCTGCCAAGGAGCCGGGCGGCCCTGGCCGGAGGCCAGCTGGGCGATCTCCAGCAGGCCCAGCACATCGTCGGGCTGGCTGGGCTGGGCCGGCAGGCACGGCACCTTGGCCATCCCAAGCTGTCGCTCCACCTCGGCGAGGCCGCCGGGATCGCGATAGAGCCGGGGAGCGCACCATTCCCGCACGCCCTCCAGCGCGGCGGGATCCGCGCTGTAAAGACCAGCCACCAGGCCGCGCCGCGGCAGCTCCTGGATCAGCCAAAAGCCCCCTGCGAGCTCCGGGCCCGAGCAGGCCAGGAGCCGGCGGGCGATCAGCGGGAAGCTGCCGATGCCATCGAGGGGCACAGCCAGCCGCTGGGCCAGGGTTCGCGCCATCACCACGGTGAGGCGGGTGCCGGTGAATCCGCCTGGCCCGATCGCCACCGCCAGGCGCCCCAGCTCGCGCCAGCGGGGTGCCGGCAGGAGCGCTTCCACGCAGCTCGGCAGGGCATTGGCCAAGGCGCGCCCGAGTGGAAAGGCCTCAACCCGCGGCGGGGCAGGGGCGGCACCATCGACGGCCAGGGGCTGGAGGGCGATGCCGAGGGTGTCGCTGGAGCTGTGCAGCGCCAGCAGCCAGCGGCAGGACTGGGGGGTGCCGCTCATCGGGGCACAGCCTCCTGGGGCCGCAGGCGCTGCCAACGGCCTTGATCCGCCAGGAAGTCAGAGCAGGCCCGCACATCCCATTCCACCCCCACCTGGCCGCCCGGCAGGTCCCTCACTTCCACGTGGATGCGCGGCGTTTGGGGCTTGAAGGCCGGCGCCGCGCTGAGGTGGGGAACGCCGTGTTGCCGCTCGACCGCGTGGTAGGCCTGGCAACGGTCGACCCAGTGGCAATCCACACAGATGCACATGCCGCCCCGGACCAACCAGGCGCCAATTGTGGCCGGATCGTCGCGGGGTCAAGTCCAACGCTTGTGGTTCGCCTTGGATCCGGCCCGTTGGCCGTTGCCCCCAGACGCCCTGCCGGCCGGGACGGCCCTGGTGGGCGGGGCCGTGCGCGATGGCCTGCTGGGCCGTCGGCCGGAGCGGGTGGATCTGGATCTGGTGGTGCCGGGTGACGCGATCGCCCTGAGCCGCGACCTGGCGCGGCGCTTTGGCGGCAGCGCGGTGGTGCTCGATGGCGAGCGCTCGATTGCCCGGCTGGTGCTGCGCGGCTGGACCGTGGATCTGGCCCGCCGCCTGGGACCAGACCTGGAGACCGATCTGGGGCGCCGGGATTACAGCGTCAACGCCATGGCCCTGACCTTGGCCGAACCCCCTCGGCTGCTGGATCCCCATGGCGGGCTGGCGGATCTGGAGCAAGGGGAGCTGCGGGCGCTGAGCGAGGCCAATCTTCTGGACGACCCGCTGCGGCTGCTGCGCGGCATTCGCCTGGCCAGCGAACTGGGCTTCGCGATTGAAGCGCGGACCTGGGCCTGGATCTGTGCCCACCATGGCCGGCTGGACGGGGTGGCGGGCGAGCGGGTGCTGGCGGAGCTGGAACGGATCGCCGCCACAGCCACGGGGGAGCAAGGCCTGGCCAGGGTCTGGTCGGCTGGGCTGCTGGCCAGCCAGGCTGACGCGCCGGCCCTGGCGGCGTTGGCGCGCTGCTCCCAGGCTTGGGCGAATCGCTGCGGACTCAACGCTGCGGAGCTGGGCTGGGCCCTCCCCCTGGCCCGCCTGGCGGCGGTGCTGGATGGGGCAGCCCTGGAACGGCTGCGGGCCAGCCGGCGGTTGCGGCAGCGGGCCTTGGGACTGCGGCGCTGGCGCCAGCGCCTGGAGGCGATCGCCCAGCCGCGGCCTCAGGGGAGCGCCGAGGCTGGGCATCAAGGGAGCGCCGAGGCGGGGCCCGCGGGCCAGCCGCCCGGCCCAGCGATGCCAGGCACCCCCAGGCCGCTGCGCCTCGACGATCTCCAGGAAGCGGAGCGCCTTGCCCTGCAGCGGGAGCTGGAGGCCGATCTGCCCGCCCTGCTGCTGCAGTTGGAGGCCGACGACGCCAAGGCGGCGCTGGCCCGCTGGCGTGATCCCCAGGATCCCCTGTTTCACCCCCGGGCACCGCTGGACGGTGCTCTGTTGCAGCGGCAGCTCCAGCTGAAGCCCGGTCCGGAGCTGGGGCAGCTGCTGCGGCATCTGACCCTGGAGCGCGCCTTCGGGCGGCTGCCCGCGGCGCGGGGGCCGGAGGCTGACGAGCGGGTGCTGTCTTGTGCCCGCCAGTGGCTAGCGCCACGGGGGCAACGATGTGATTAACTGCAATCGGCATCGGCGTGATTCGACCGCCTGCAAAGTTCTCTTCAACCGCTTTTCCTCCCTTCCCTGCCATGAGCGTTCGTCTCTATGTCGGCAACC
>Ga0315903_10005169_pt1 | contig 17089 bp, 34 predicted proteins | sample LakEriMetagenome_7_FD_203524 | JGI IMG/M metagenome (GOLD analysis project Ga0315903, IMG submission 203524) | Freshwater fungal communities from buoy surface, Lake Erie, Ohio, United States - Buoy 2 MA119 | ecosystem: Environmental > Aquatic > Freshwater > Lake | place: USA: Lake Erie, Ohio...
TCGTGATGCCGCCTGGCTTGGCTCAGCAGCTCAATCTCCTGTTTAACGCGCTCCACTGCATCCTCATGGGACGCCATCGCGTAATGGATACGATCAATCTTTTCAGACCGTAGCTTGGCGCAAGTTTCCAGCTCGGCTCGCGCCATGTCCTGGGACTCAGGAGTAAGCAAAGGAAGAGAACGTTCCAGGGCACCATAGTGCTCGTATAGCTGAAGGACGTTAAGTTCTTTGAGTTTAGTTTGAGTGATCTGAGTCATGATCAAATGGTGTTGAAATGGGATTGAACTTTGTTGAGTGTGTAGGCCAGCAGCGCTACGGCTGCTGTCCAAAGAAGATCCTTCAAGAAAGGAAGTACGACTGATGCCAAGGCTTCAAACATAAGTTGAGTTGTGTTGGGTGTAGTCAGTTTTACGTCGTGACCAGGACGGCTTTACCTGCAAGCAGGGTTAGTCTACCGGATCTGTCAAGTCATCATCCAGATAGCACTCAAGGGCTTGGTACAACGCATCAATAATGAATTGTTGTTGGCCTTCCTCTCCCCAGCTGGTCCATTCTTCCAGCTCTGGATCGGTGTCATCCCATTCAATTTGAATGGTGCAACCACCATTCTCCTCATCAATTACTTGGATCTGTAGTTTGTTTACCCAGTTCGTGTTCAACATGTGCTTTTAATACTTTCTCTGCATCTGAGGTCATGATTTTTTAACCGCAGCCTGCAGTTGAGGTAACGCTATACCAGGGAATGGTACATAACCCGCCTCTAACATACTAAAAAATAAATCCCATGCATCTTGTTGGTTAAAGGTTTGTTTTGGTTTGTAGGTACGCCAATGGGTCAACGGTGCCTGTGCACCAGACTTAGTGTGTAGCAAAACAAAACGCCCATCACTAGTGGCATCAGAAGGCGGCGCATACCACCATGCCACACACTTATCAGGCGTACCACCAGGGCTTGCGTTGCGAGCTTCAGTCCGCTTGCACAGTAGCTCCCGGTACTTGTGGAACCAAGTCAAATGGATACACCAGGGTTTGAATCCTTGGATCTCCTGCTGAAATCCTGAAACATTAAGAAGCTGACGCTGAAAGGACCCACATGAACAATAAGGTTCAACATTGATTGCCGATACGCTTGAGGTTTCTTCCTCCAGGTCAGACTCCAAGTCAACCCCCCGATTCGGCAACCGAAGCCCGTCCGGCGCTACCAGATGTCCAAGATCTGTTTGATCTGATTGTAAAAGAGCAATGAGTTTGGCACGGTCTGACAAATGTATAAATTTGTCTGCCCAATGTGTTTGCAGTTGTGCGCTACCTGTTGTGTGTCCAAGGGCATGGGAATGGTGCCAACCTTTGAACATAATGTAGGCACCGTTATGCCAAATGCTTGGACCCCTGTAATTAGGACCTAGGTAAGAAAAGAAGTCTTTAAGACGATGGGTGTACTGCTGAAACGCAGATACAATTATTTGCCGGTTGTAAGTTTGCTCACTACCATCGCGCCGAGCCACAAGGCAAAGATCATCTCGCAAATAAATGCCAGAGATGTCAGTGTCGTCAAAATCCTGAAAGGCACGACGGAGGTTCGTCCGCGTGTAGATGCACGCCTGTGCCTGGCTGAGGTCTTGGACCGTTTGGTTTGACATGAGTTGAATTGAGTTAAGTTTGAATTAAATGAAGAGGTCTGTGTCCTGGTCCCCTTGCCCTTTAAGTTTACCCGATGATGGGGCTTTGGCATAAGCACTTTTAGCAATCCGATAAGTTGCATAGGCAAGTGCACCCCAAGCAACAGGGCTGCCCACAACTGCAACAATACCGGCACCGATTAAACCAAAAGTACCGGCTGTAACAATTGCAGCTTTTTCTTTAGGTTTCATTTGTTTAGCTAGGATTAAAATAAATTGTTCAGTGGTGTACCAATGGAAATTAAGTACGTTCCACTTAGTGAGTTCCAAATTGAACCTTCAATGGAGGATAAGTTTTGGGAAGAAAAAATAAAACGATCCATTGATGAATGTAATTCGGTAAGTACCTTGAAAGAAATGGCGACCCTCTTAGCGAGGATCGCCACTCAACGTCAAGGTGTAATTCGTGGGTTAGTTCAAGACATGTTCATCTTTAACAATGTTGCAGTTGAACAAGAAGACCTGACTAACCCGGATCTCTCATCAAAGTGAATCGTCTTCTCCAGTCATGGAATTACGAGCAGGCAATGCTTTTACGTCAACAGGATCAAAGGTACGAGATACAGGAAGAATCTCTACTCCATCTTTGATTCCATAAGCACCGTTTAGCTTTTCAGCATCTTGTTTTGCATGTTGGTTGATGTAATCGTTAAACAGTTCCTGGAACTTCCAAGTAGATTCACGATCCTCATCAGGAATCGACATGCGATTCAATGATTCGATGGCGTCTTCTTGAGTGCTGTAATCAGGGATGTCAAAGGATTCAATTGCGCAGATCTCAACGTTGTTGGCTCCACGCATTTCGTTGGCAAGTACCGGAGCAAATACGGTAGTAGCGTAGAACTTTTCATTGAAGTTAAGGGGAACTTCAGCGTCCAATGCTTTGCTCAAACACTTGGACATTTCCTTTTCATACATGCGCACCTTTTCAGATACATCAGTGCCATTCAAACCCTTAAGGGTTAGCACCATAGGAATCTTGTGGGCACGCTTGTTGTCTTCCGTCAGAATGTACACCAGGTATTTGGTACGCACGCTGTAACGGCGCTTGTACATTTCACCTTTACTGTTGGCTAGATCTGATGCAACTTTGTCGTCATCAAACAACGCCTTGACTTCAGGGTTGTCAAAGGTACCGATTGTTTGGCGCATTCCGCTGGTTTCTTCTACCATCAGAGGAGAACGCAACAGGATTTGCAGGCGAGGCTCAGTAAAGTTCAGGCCCTCTTCAATGGAAGTATTAGGTGCCATGCCAAAGGTCTGCTTGTAATTCCAGATGACAGAACCTTTGGGGAACTGATCTTCGGTTGCAGTCCAGCCGCAGGTATCCAGATCGGATTTACGAACAAACCAGCCACGAGTCTTGGATTTGTTGAGAGGCTGGATGGTTACCAGATTCTGGTAGCCAGAAACAAATTCTTTGGACTGAAACAGTTTGAAAGATTCCAGTCCACGGGTTGCCAAAGCAGAAGTTTTTTTCACAGTCATTTTGTTAGAGGTGTTCAGAGAAGGTGCAGAAGTGGTTTTGGATTCAAGTTCATCCAGCCACTGATCAGTCATGATGTCAGTCGGAGCCTGTGTCATGGTTAGGTCTGAGTTAGACAGTGGTGCTTTTAACGTCATCCCAGGACGGTTCCAGAGTCTAGTTCCTCTGGATCAGGAGTCAAAAGCTTTTGTTTTTTTTCTTGACAATCAAAATACTCCTTAGAGATATCTTGCATGCAGCCATAAATCACATCATCGTAGTGACCACAACCCCGCAAGAAATCCACCATATGACGAATGATGTTGTCAGCAAATACCTCTGTGAATGTTAAAAGGTTTTGGCTATTGCCGTCTTGATGTAATAGATAATAAGTATCATGAGGAAATTCTTCTCCAACAAGAAGAACTAATTCAAAACCAGTTGTTTTTTCCATTAGAAAGGAGCCTCTTCCAGTTCGGGTGCGGCGCCGTACTGACCAGGCAAATCAGGCAAGACAGTATTTACAGACCAAGGATCATTTCCTTCTGATGTTTCACGTCCACCCCACAATGGAGCAGCAGTATCAGATGACAATGTGGTAGAAGGTTTAATCTCCTGTGTAGAAGCAGACGTACCTTTAGGTGCCAAAGTCATAGACACCAGTTGAATTTTAGCTTGTGATTTTTTTTCACCATTGTTATCTTTCCAGGCATCAGTAACAAGCCTGCCCTGGATCGTAAGGCCCACACCTTTCTTGGTGAAATTTACCAAGAGTTCAGCATTGTTAAGTTTATCTTCTGCTGTATTAATTGCATAGAAGTTAAACAGATCTGCTTGGTTTCTACCTGTGTTTACAGATAGGGTTTGATTACAAATCATTAACCCACTTTCCGTAGTTTTAAATGTCCGGGCATCGTCTGTAGCAATGTCTTTAACGCAACGCCCGCTGAGGATGATAGTGTTAAGCATCGGGAACTGATCATTGACTTGTACAACAGTGCCGCCATGGAGCGAGTGTGTTCTGCTCTCAAGGTCAAAGCGTAGCTTGGCGCCGTGAATGTAGACGTAGGTTCCTTTGCCAAGTTTGGAGAAACGATCAGCGTTTTTGCCATAGATGTTAAGGTCGAGTTGAGTTGGAGCTTTGTTGCCCACAGGTGGCAGCATAACGCTACACCGCATGGCAGTTGAATTTGCAGAGGTAAATACTTCACGCGGATCTTCAGACAGATACGCGTACATGCATGCAAAGTTCATGGAGTTCGGGAGGTTTGGTTTAAGGCACTTTAACGTCATACCTGGGACGAAAGATTAGTGTGTCTGCGCCCAGGTGGCGCCCACTCTTGAGTCGCCCTCAATTTTACAGCGGAATCCAAAGAAGTCCTGGGCTTGTGGGAATGCGCGGATGGCTTGCTCCCTTACGGTTTCTGTTAGGTCAGGTGGGCAAGACAGCTGGACCTCATCGTGAATCATGGCGTGCTGAATCCAATCTTTGCCATGGACTAAATCCATGTCATCAAGATTGTTATGTAAGTTAATCACCACCTGTTTCATGATGAGAGCGCCTGCTGCTTGAAGGAGGACGTTCAATCCTTTGAATTCAGATCGACAGAACAATGCCCGTTGATCTAATCCACGCAGATAACCACGGGATTGGATTGTTAGTGACAGATTGTTCTTTAGTGCACGTAAAGCTGGCACGCCATTCATGAATGAATTAATTGCAGTACTTCCTTTATGACGTAGAACCTCTGGATCTTTTTCATTCGGATCAATGATTGTTCCAGCCTTGGCTGCACCGCATCCATAGAGCATGCCATAAAGCAAACGCTTGCTGATGTCCCTGGACTCCACACCAAACTGTTCTTGGTTATAGGTATGGATGTCAATGGATTCATCCGTTACCAATTCGGCGTACTGACCATCATCCCAGATGGCCAAGTAACCAGCTAGACAACGTAGCTCAAGAGCTTTAGCGTCGACCCCAATAAGATCCCAACCATAAGGAGCGTGAAAAAGATTACGACATTCCTTTCCATAAGCAGAGTAAGAAGCAGGGACCTGACCCATGTTGGGGTTTCGATGGCTGCAACGCCCTGTAATACAACCGTTGGTTGTTACATCACCGTGCATACATAGGTCTTCATTGTTAACAAGCTTGAGCCAAGCATTGTTACCGTCTGCGATTTGACCCAGACGTTTCTTGATGAGCATGTATTCAGCTAAGGGTTGTGCTTCGGGGTAAGGCAAAGCCGCGAGTATATCATCGTCAAGTATTGGATTTCCTTTTTCCGTTGTTTTTTCAGGCGTCCATCCGTACTTCTGTCGTAGTCGGTCTGCAATTTGTTGACGAGAGCCTGGATTGAATTCCTCAAAGCGAACCTTCGTAAAGGGTTGACCTTTAACATAGCCACGCGTTTTGTTGTTTACTTTAGGTACAAAGGTTTCTTCATGCCGTATTGGTGGAAACAATTCTTTTAGGTGGACCTCAAGCTCTGCTTGCTTTGCTCTAAGAACATCCACAAGATCAAGGCATGCATCAATATCAAAAGGAAAACCTGCTCGAATTTGTCGGTTAATTGCCAAGGCAAAGTCATGTTCCAATTTGAGGGCTGGGGCTGGATAGTTTTGTGATGCAATGAACTGCCAGAGTTTTGTTGTGACGTTAACGTCTTGGACACAGTAATCCAACATCTCTTGAGAATATTGGGAGAAGTCCTTGAACTCAATCTTGTGGTCGGCCAAGCGCCATCCCCAGCTTTTAAGAGAAGCGGTTCCCCTGTTCTTTGCCGGAACTTGCGGATATTGTTCAATGTCCAACTCCTCCAATACTTCCTTTGGCCAGATCAATCTGGTGCAAATAAGCGTGTCGATAATGCATGATTTGCTGTCAAATGAATGTAGTTTTTGCAGAACCGGTAGGTCATAAAAGATTACATTGTGGCCAATGAGTACGTCAGCGGTTGCCAAATGAGCAAGAGCAGCGTTAATGCAATCAGGCCCATAAGTAAAAGTTTTTGCTCGTGTAATGTCATAGATGACAATGCAAAAAATTTTCGTAACTTTGTCATACAACCCATCCGATTCGATATCAAAAATCAACCATGTTTCATTTTCTGAAACGGGCTTCATCTTGAATTGAGAGTTCTTCACGGGCAAGTTGTTTGTCATTTTTATTAATCCAAGACAAGATATTCTGAGCACCAGCCCGGTAGGGATGAGAGAAGATCTTGTTTAAAGCTACTTCTGAATCTAACGGAATTAGTTGAAATTGTTTAGGGTCAGGGCAAGCTGTAATGGCGTATGGCCTATCGTCTTTCCAGGTAGCAATGACGTAAGACATATAAAAGATGTAAGACGGATAGATGATATCCTATCCGTCATTGCATGCAAGTACCTTCAAGATTTATGTGGATTTGATTTACCGTATCCAATAAAGCCACCTTCTTTTTTACGTTGTGTTAACGCTTTCATTGCATCTGATCCAGCTCGCTGGCTGCCATGCACCAGAAGTGCAAACGGTTTGTCGCCAAGGCAGTGGCTGTCATCATGATCAATCTCCAATCCTTGAGCAGCTGCATCTTCTTCTGTGTAGACAACGTGAGCCACACGCTGGAACACCTTGGGATACTTGGAAATGAGGTAGTCAAGCGTACCACCGAAGGATGCAGTGAGATAGAAGTTAGTTGGGATGTGCTCTTGCAGTGACAACCACATGCCTAATGATTTTGTAAATGCATAGAACTGTTGGTGGGGTCGTTCTTGTGCCACCATCATCCAAGCTTTCATGTAGTTCTCAGTCCAAAAATCACCTGATTCATGGATGCGAACCAGTTGCTTGGGTGGGTGCATCAGCAGTGATAGGTCAATCAGATCACGGAGAAGCTTGGCCTGGTTCCCATTCATGTGAATGGTTTCACGCAACAGATCCCAGTTGTGCCAACGGGCTTCGCGTACGTTAGGCCTGACCTCTGCCATAGCAGCAAAGCAACGGTAGTCATCGGTTGCTTCTACACCTGTGTACTGAGGCAGGTCTGTAATGGAACCGGTGGTGCGATCAGCAAAGGTCTTGCATACCCCAGCATGAGGGCAGGCATACCCTGCTGGCAGCGAGAAGATCAACCGATTCTTGAGCTTGCCGTTGCCTGTAGAAAACTTAAGGAGTTTCATGGGTTGAATTGAATTGATTGATAAGCGTAGCTTATGAGTAGTTTTAGGACGTGCTCAGGTCCATCTTCCCGTTCAGGAATATTAGTTGATCGGACTACTGGGCCTCAAGTTCGGCGGCGATGGCCAGGATGTTTTTCTCAGTGATGCCAAAGTATTTAAGTTCTTTTGTAACAGCGCGAAGGGCGGCGGCAGCAATCCATTGAGAATCATTGAGCACGTCATCCGGGCCATAGCAGCAAGCGCCATTGGCAGCAGACAGTACGACCTGAGCAGCGGGTGAAAGTTTAGACATAGGAGTTGATCGGACTAAGAGGGTTGGGGCAAGTTACAAAACAAGGGGATCGGCTGATCCGGTGTTGCCTTGAATTCCGCAAGGCGCTTGTCCGTGGTTACCTCCCAGGTCTCTTGCCAGTCAGTCCCATCAAAACTCGGTTCACCTTGGTACATCCAAGCCACGGGCTCCGGCACCGGCTGCGGCGTTGAACTATCTGGAGATCCCGGATGGTTGCCCCAGCGAACGAGAACGGCTCGGGCAAACTCAATCAGCTCGTCTTTAAAAACGGAAAAGAGCGGCACTTCGGGACAGCCAGGCAAGTCATGGCGCTCTCCTGTGGTGCAAGGCCACTCTTCCGCTAACTCCAGTAGCTCTGCGTCAGTCGGCCCCTCCGGCTCGGGCTCAGCCAAGGCAGCGCGAGCGCGTTCAACAGCGCTGTCGTCAGGTGGACAGCCGTCTATGCCGGTGAGGTCGCCTCTCCAGTTGTACTGCCAAGGGAGGTCATCCCAAGCGGCAACCAACTCAGCGCACAGTTGTTTGAAATCAGTCATGGTGTTTAGTGATGTTGACATGTGGGCTTGAGGTTTGTGTTAGTCACTAAGTTGAGCCATTTGTTTTTCCATGTGATCCGCCCATGCCACCAGATCGCTGGCACGGACAAGCTGCTCACCAGTATCAGCAACGCGCCACTGAACTGAAGCAGTATCGCGGATGGCTTGATCAATCACCTTACGGATCAGAAGGACTGTGGCTCGACGGTGAAGCTGATGAGTAATCTGGTCAGTGGCAGAGGCCGGTTCCCTGTCGTCAGACACAGCCGGCCCATCTGGCTCGGCCAGCAGTGCGCGGGCACGTTCCAGTAAGTCATGGTGCTTCATATCCACTGCGTAGGTGTTAAAGGCAGCGTGAAGCTCAGCGCACAGTGCTCGGAAGTCAGTCATCGGGCATTTCCTCTATGTAAAGATCATGAATCCAGTTGATTACTTCATTAAGCGCCGGATAACTGCATTTGAATGACTCGGCAGCTTTTGCGTTCAACGACCTAACACCATTCTCCAAGTCGCTTTGAATGGCAGCGTCGAGCCTGTCGGTGAGATCCTCTAGCAATCGCTGTCGAGGACTGAGGTCAGTCATCGCGCACCCTCTAGCTCGGCGGCGATGGCGAGAAATCGGCGGCGAGTGGCGGCCCGCTGATCCTCTGCACCTTCTTTAGGTGTCAAAGCACCTGTGCCACCGGGTCTCATGCCCCTTCGTGGTGCCCGGGGTTCATCCGGCACCACCTGATCCGCAACAGCGCGAAGGGCGGCGGCGGCTATCTGTCGAGCTTCGTTGAGGCAATCTTCTGGGCCATAGGCGCTGCTGTTGTTGGCGGCATCCAACACCGCCTGCGCGGCGGGGGAGAAGTCAGTCATCGAGTTTCTCCAGTGCGCGGCGGATGGTATCTGACTGATCGGTATTACCGTAACACTCAGCCGCAAGCTCCGCCAATGCTTGCAGCGCCTGCTCCTTCAAGCTCGGCGGCTTGGGGCGGCGGGCGGCGAGGAGCATGTCTGCTGATTGAATGTCAGTCCAATCACGGACAACCCATTCGTAGCACGCCTTCAGCTCCTGGTCAGCACCCCAGCGAGCGGCTTCCGTCGCAACGTGGTCAAAGTAGGTCTTGGGATCGTCTTGGTACTGATCGGCCTCTTCCCACCACTCCTGCACCAGCTCTGGCGGTGGAATGATTTGGTGTTGATCAGTCATCCAAAGCCTCCAGTGCGCGGAGGATGGTGTCATAAGTGACATCATCAATCTTGTCTCTGTTGTATACATCATTAAGTTCAATTAGCGCCTGCTCCTTCAAGTTTGGACGTTTAAGACGCATTGCTTCTTTTAAGGATTCACCCATTGGAATAACCTGCAGATGTGGTTCATTTAAAGCATTGTGATCTAACCAATTTGCATCCATTGCAAGTTGTTGGTCGGCCCCCCAGCGGGCGGCTTGTCGAGCCAAGTCGTAGTTTGTTGTGTGTTCTTGTCGCCACTCCCGCACCAGCTCAGGCGGTGGGGTGATCGGGTGTTGGGTGGTCATTTGGAACCAAGGCAGAAGATCTGTGCAGGGCGGTTGTCGTAGAGCTTTTGGCAGGCTTGCCACTTCTGTGGCAGCCACCACCAGGAAGCGATAGTGAACAGGGCCAGCAGCAGGACTGCAGCGATTACGGTGAGTCTGTCTTCGGTCACGGGTGATTAGTGCGGGGAACTAGGAGGGCTCGGTGGCAGCAACCCACTGCTCTACCAGCTCAGGCGGTGGGGTGATCGGGTGTTGGTCAGTCATCAAGCTGCTCCAGTGCGCAGCAAATAGTATGCCAATGTTGCTGAAGCTCAGCAATGGAACAGGTTTCATCTGGCGAGCGCAGTACTGCTGCGGCAAACTTGGCCTGCTCTTTCAAGCTCGGCGGCTTGGGGCGTCTGGCGGCGCGCAGATCCTTGGACCATTGCAGCCCGAGCTTGAATTGTCGATAGGTCCACTCACAGCACGCCTCCAGCTCCTGGTCAGCGCCCCAGCGGGCGGCTTGCTCTGCTATGTAGCTTTCATAAAACCATGTGTGTTCATCGTATTCAGTGCGTTCCATCCACTGTCGCACCAGCTCAGGCGGTGGGGTGATCGGGTGGTTGTTAGTTGTCATAAGTTAGAAAAACAAACGAGAATAACCCTGTTCAGTCCATTGATCAGGTTGTTTCTTCTCCTTGGAAAACGGCTTCCCCGATAACAGGGAATTCTGCACAGAAGATTCGTTTGATTCCTTCTGCAACTTCTCGGTGTTCGAGTTGGGTTCCTGGGTCACAGCGTAGTTGTAGGTAATGAATCCATGAACGTAGTGTGCCATTCATGAATAGTTTTGTCCGTGTTGAAAGTGGCAGAATGGAACGGGCGCATTCCTTTGCAATACCAACGCTGATCATCTCAGAGTACAGATGTTCTGCCTCTTCAAACAGCTGGCTAGTGCGGCGGTAAAAACTACCTAACACATCAGGGCCAAGCTTATCAGTTAAATCATCAGTTGAGTTCTGACGATTTTTGAAATCTTGTCGGCGTAAATGCGGTATTACAGCGGAGCCAAGCTCCTTAGTATTTGCATAACGCTGGCTAAATTCCTGGAATGAGAATGAACGATGGCGCAAGATTTGCGGTGAGATAGCGCGTGTTGTTTCAATTTCAACACACATATTTGCCATCTCAAAAGGTGACCAATGTTTATTATTGATCAGATATCTTAGAAGGCGTGGTGCAGTATCCATGTTGTCTTGATTGTTCGGGGCAGATACCCGAGCCATCTTGACAATCATTTCTTCTGCTTTAGGTGTGGACCAGATGAGTTGAACATTCATTGTTAAGTTGGTTTAGCGTTCCCAATCATAGTTGTAACGGACATCGTTTTCACCTTTGATTGCCTGTTCGATTAACCAATCCAATACATCATCAACTGTATGGATTCGTTCAGTAAGATCACCACCAACTTCTGTAAGTTCAGTTGGAATGCGATCAGCAATCATGCGCATAAACTGCCCATACTTTTGACCTGGATTTGAATGCCAAGATTCATCCAGATGTTTCATTTGTATCCATAAGGGAAGAGTATTTTTTTCCATGTTATTCACCTGGTACAAGAGTTTCTTTTGATAACCTTTCTAATTCTGACACGGGGCAAATCCTGGCAGCATAATGTACTGTTGCACTATTTAAATGATCCCATTTTATTAACAAATATTTTTGGCGATTACCGCGTGAATCTAATTTGTAGTTAACACCAACAACTTCACCGTATCTTTGGTTTCGATATTGTTTAATACGTTCTATTGATTCAAGAGATGTTGCAAATACTCCATGAATTTTTGGGCGCTCGGCTATGCGATCACCAATAGAGTATTCAAATAAACGTTTAGTCATTTGAGATTGCGGTAAGTTTTGTAATTAATGATGCGTGAAATGGTACTTCGGTTATGGCCAACTCGTAATGCAATTTGACCATTACTTAAACCAGTTTGGTGTAAATGACGAATCATTAACACCTCTTGTTTTGTTAAACGTGAGTTACCATTGTCTGTGCCTTCTGGTATAAACTGATTAACTGCAATAGGTTTAGCAATTTCATACCGCTCTACGGTACGAAACTTAACACCACAATCTAAACATCTGCAGTAGCGTTTAACCACATCAGGTTTTAGTTTGTCAGTACATGTAACACGAGTGTTAATACTATTACATGAACGGCAATTCATTCAAGTTCCATAGAACAAGGTCCATCATTTGTAATAAATTCTTCTTCTTGTTTAGTTTTAGACGCAGCAATTTTATCTAGTTGTAAAGAATCAAGAATATATAAAGCAGATTCTTCTCCTTTAATCCGCATAAGATCAGGGATAATTTCCATTGGATTTTGCAGGTAATAATCAGTCAGATAAAGTTCACACATCTGGAACATGGTTTCCATAGGCAACTCATCTACGATATTGGCAACAGCTGCGTCAAGTACAGCAGGCCAAGTGTGACGAGGAACCATGTCACAGATTTTAAAAACCAAATCCATATCCACTGGATCAGGCTTAGGTATATCTTGTTGTAATTCTTCTTGATAAGCAACGGGCAGTTGGTCTTCTGTCATTGGATCTGGGTTGATTTTCATAAGAAAGAGCCCCCGCTTAAGGCAGGGGCTTGAACATTCCGTATAAATATTAGGCAGGTTGAGCGCTGGTGTCCACCACTTGATCCATTAGTCCTGCTTCTTTGAGGCGATCCAGCATGCCGCACATGATGTTGGCATGGGCATGGGTTTGTTCCATGAACAACTTGGCGCGGTCTGCAGACATGACATGGATTTGTCCCGAGGATTCCACATACTTCCAGCTACCATCAGGCTGGGGATCACCCTGGAGGGCAAGACGTTCTGAGTTTCGAACGTACCGTAGTTCGAGGTTGTGATAGTCCTTAAGACCGTCAGCTGCTGTCCAGGTTGCACCAAGATTGTACCGTTGGTCATCATCAGAGTAAGCGTGGAACTCAGGGATGAGATGGCGAAATGCAGAAAGGAATTCCATTGTTGTAATAAGTTGAAATGGAGGGTGGTACCCGAGGTGAGATTCGAACTCACGCTGGAGGACTTTTAAGGTCCCTGTCTCTTCCGCTGGACTACTCGGGCATACCTGGGCTTACCTCTACATCAATTGATGTTGAGTGCCAGGTATGGTCATGAGGTAATGGCTCAGTACCATAAGCCCACGTATCGTAGTCATCTTCATTACGAGGATCTTCCTCGATGAGGATGTACTGCGGTGAGTTGTCGTGAATGTAATCTCCGATGTTTGCCATGGCCATGGCTAGCAGTTGGTCATCGGTGTAGTCAGTCATGAGGTAAAGACCAGCCCTAGTATCGAGGCTAAGGCTAGTCAATTTAAGTTCGGCCGTTAGGACTGTAGCGCAGATTCCCGTTCTTGCAACGCAAGCTGGAAAGCTCTGGTGTACTGATCCTTTTGCTCCTCCGTCAACCGCTGGTTAGCAATGCCAGCGATTTGTTTGACGGACATCATGCCCATATCAACGGTGAGTTGAATGGTGAATTGAGGTTTGCCGTCAAGCATAGAAAGCACAATGAAGTGCTTCTTCTTCTTGCAATCCTCAGCGTAGTGTGATGCAGAGCCAACGCAATTGCGTACGGCCTGACCCCACATAGCTAACTGGTGTGTATCAACAGGCTGGAAGAATGACCATGACAGATCATCGAGTTGAACCTTGACGGGTTGCGGAAATAAATCCTGAGGCAACCCTTCATTAGGGTTCTTGATCTTCCAGGATTCTGCCTGGACATGATCATGAAATTCTACAATGCGCCAACGTTTTGGTGCTTGAAGAGTAACGCCTGCTTCTAACACACGAGAGATCATGGATAACGTGTCAGACCAATCACTAAATGAGAACTGATAACAGTTAAGATCTGAATCAAAGAGATAAGTATATTTGCTACCTATAGCGTCTTCAAGCATGCGGTGGTAATGCTTATCAATCATCTTGAAATAAGATGCAACACCCATGTTTTCACGAATCCATTCGATAGCAACATCGTTAGCATTTTGGCGCAAACGAATGTTTAGCAGTGCATCGAGATGGGTTTGATAATAATCAATCGGTGCATCAGGCCACAGTGTATGTACGGTATTGATGGTGGAACACAAATGTGCAATTTGTTTCCATGCAGCTTTAATATTTTTCTGATATTGATTGTCAGGATTGTTATAGTATTGAATTGATTCTTCACAACGCTGTTGAATCCAGCGACGGAAGAATGGTTTATCTATGATGTGACGGATGCGTGCAACATCCTTATATTCATGTCCTTCATAACCAGAGAGTGGGATATAGTAATCAACAATGCGAAAGAAGTTATCTGCTGATGGCAGCCACTCTTGCTTGTTGATTTTGTTAGTAGTCCAGTATCCCCGGAGCTTATCGAGTTCTAGTGCATCTGCAATGCATGTGCACTTAAGGCGATCAAAGATCCCCTTGGCATCAGACCAGGAAGGAATTGTGCTACACAGTTGATTTTCAAATTGTGTAACTGCTTCTGCAATATCGCGTGATTTCTGGTAGTAATTGGATACACCATTAGCACGCCAGTCGCGTCTATCATTACCGTTTGCAATATCTTCTTTAGTAACAAGTTTTGAATAATAGTAAATTTCGCTGCGACCTACGGTACGCATCTCATAGTTATCACGGTTATTCCAAATATGATTTGAAAGTGTTTTGCGTGTAGTTTCAGTATTCTTAAATGCAAATGCATAACCGTAGATATAGGCGTTCTCTTTTCCTTTGGGTGGTAGCCATGCTGCATACCAGCATTGTTCGTAGTGATACAGGATTGCAATAGGAATAGTTTTCTGATCTTGGAACTGAGTAAACAGTTGATACCTTGAAGCAACACCAACGCCGTTAATGTTGTCTGTAGCATCCTGATGCATGGATGCACGGATGATATCAGTAGGTATCAGGTCATTGACATTACCCAAAGGATACTTGGGTTTCTTGGATGTGGACTTGGGCTTGTTTTCTTGTGTCAGTTTTTTAAGCGTAGGGTCGTAAGCAAGTAGTTCAGTTTGTAAGTTGGATGGTAATTGAAACTGCATGATTAGTTTTGAGTTGAGTTGAGTTGATTAAGGCGAGCAAACTCGCCAAAATGTAACAAAGCAGCTGTGTTGTAAGCTAACGCTGCTTCTTCTTGTGTTGTATACACACCAATGTGTTTGAATTGTTTATTAACACGAATGGTTGCACGCCATCGACTGGTTGCTTTAATTAAACAAACACCTTTGTAAATGCTGCTTGTGTTTTTGCGACCGTTTCGATTATGGGCATTTTGCAGTTTAGTAACTAAACGCAAAGGTTTGTTGTTGTCTTTATCATTGTGTACATGATCTACAAACATATCTCCTGGGTCGGAACCATGTTGTAAAGCATACACAATACGGTGTGCCATGTAATCTACAGTTTTCCCTTGATACTTCCAACGGACACGCCAATAATGATCTTTGTTGCGTTGAATACCAGCAACTGAGTTGGCTTTAGTCCAAGCGCTAGGCGCTTTACGCCAACGTAAACCACTATCAGATGTTGAATCTAAATAAAACATCTGTTGTAAATATTCAAGATTTGGAAGTGGATTAGGTTTCATACATGAGTTGAGTTCGGAGTGAGTTTGTAGTGTAGGCAGTTTAACGTCATGCCCAGGACGCAGATCTACTGCAGATCTAGATCATCAATGGTGTAAGTACCCATTGCTGTCATGACTGGCATGCGTTTTGCGAATCCAGTGGCGAGATAGACTCTGCCCTTGGGACCACGCAATACAACGTACCAACGTTTGAATTCGATAGAGAAACCAATCATTAATCTAGATTCCAATCGGAGATGTCGACAAGTTGCCAGTTAAGATCGAGTGAATCAAGATAGCTACAGAAGCCATCTTCGTCAGTAGGAACTTGTTCTTCTTCATCCAATTGGAAATAAGCTGTACATAATGCAGGAACCCATTCTTCAGGGTCAAGATGAGTTGCTTTGTAAAGCAACCGCATTTCGTCAACAACTGCTGTAACAGTGACATAGGTTCCATCAATAGTGGTGTCTTCGATTGCAAGTACAGACATCAGTCGTAATCCACGTAGGAATAATCTTTAGTAATCATGCACTTGTATTTTGTCCATAATCTGGCGGTCATGTATTCAGCATAAAAACGATTGTGATCTAAAACATTTTGACGAGCACGAATCATTGCACAATTAGCAATGTTGATGCGATTAAAAAGATCAAGGTGATCAGATAGTGCAGACATGAGTTGAGTTAAAAATCAAAAGAGTTTGATGTTGCGCTTGGACAAGCCGGTCCCTGGGATTGATATAGATCCCAAGAGACCAGACTTACGGGCGTTCAACGTTAGTTGAAACGGCCCAAGCTGAATTGATTTGGTATACGATTTGATGCCATTCTCGGTGATGTTGACACCGTGTATGGTGCGGTCAAAGTTGAAGGCTGATTTGTTAGTCATCGTAAGAATCAGAATGACATAAGATAAATTTCAATTCAAAGAACTCTGGATTACTATCCACCTTGGAATGGTATCGAGCTTCGAATCCGCCACTGCCAACGATCTTGTTGTTCATGGATTCCATGAGCAAGACTCGTGCCATGGCTTTGAGTTTGGGTAATGATGGCACTGCGTGGCCATTACCTTCTGTTGTTTGCCATTGCCAATCCAATGCTGTCATGGCAATGTGCACACGTTCAAAATTAAATTTGTTGATAACTTCATCAATGAGAAGTAATCGATCATTCATGGAATTGAGATGACTTAAGAATTACAAGTAAAATAAATAATTCACTTATTGTCATTTCAAATCTTCTGGTAGAAGTTTATTGGTGTCATCTTCGTTCATGTTTGTCATCATAAACTTTTGGCCGTCGGGGCTAATAAAGCCCCCGACGAAACCAACGCCGTACTTATCTGCAGATTCTTTCATCTTGGCTACGAGCTGCATTGCTTGCAGCCGTTGAGCATCGATGGCATCTGGGATGCGTGGCTTAGGTGCGTCGTTGAGAAGTGACATGGTTGATGTGGAGTGTGTTAACGGAATAAGTGTGTAGTCTACCAGGGTTGTCAAGGGCTGGCCAAGGGCATTGCAATATGGTTACAATGAGCACGTCTCCTGCAGGGACCTGCTGGCCAGCAGTTTGTTTACTAGGGATTCCGTTAGTTTGTTGAAGGCCTAACGGATGTTCTGGCTTTCGCCAGTTCTCACTTAAAGTATGGGGCGTCCAGCCGTACTGGACTTAGGTTCTAATACGAACCAGCCCCTACTTACTTCATATTCTCTTAAGATTTACGAGTGTAATTCTCGGTGTTGATTCCATGCAGCAGTGTGCATTTCATCAGCAGTCATAGGTGGTTCACCACCCATATCGTCAGTTGGATCATA
>Ga0315903_10005173_pt1 | contig 17085 bp, 14 predicted proteins | sample LakEriMetagenome_7_FD_203524 | JGI IMG/M metagenome (GOLD analysis project Ga0315903, IMG submission 203524) | Freshwater fungal communities from buoy surface, Lake Erie, Ohio, United States - Buoy 2 MA119 | ecosystem: Environmental > Aquatic > Freshwater > Lake | place: USA: Lake Erie, Ohio...
ATCAGCGTCACTTGCTTACGAAGCAGGTCGTTGCTCACGTCCAAACTGAGCTCACCGCCCTCTCCTACAAAGCAGACCTTACCCCACGTTCGAACACATTGAATGGCCTGCTTGCGAGCTGCTTGCGCACCAGATGCCTCTAGAGCAACATCAGCGCCGAGTCCTCTAGTATGTTCTCGAATCTCATCGATTACAGATTCAACTTGCCCGACGTTGATCAATATGTGAGCTCCGAGTTCACTCGCCTTCTGTAATCGTTCGTTGCTGATGTCCAGCGCGATGACTCTTGCGCCCATGGCCGCAGCGAGCTGAGTGGCGGACAGGCCTACTGGCCCCTGGCCAAAGATGGCGACGGTGTGATTACCTTGAAGTCCAAGTCTTTGCAAGCCGCCCCACGCAGTACCAGTTCCGCAAGCAATTGCTGCTCCTGTGCTGAAGCTCAATTCTTCGGCAAGAACAACGAGAGAGCTTGCAGGACATTTCATGTACTTCGCATGAGCCCCGTGCGCTGTTGCACCATATACATCGGCTCCCTCAACGCACATCTGGGTCCAACCTGACCAGCAATGCGTGCAGCACCCACATCCCCGGTAGTGGTGTTGCATGACTCGCATTCCAACGTAAGCCTGCTTTTCACTCACGCCTGCCCCCACTGCCACAACAACACCACACGGCTCGTGACCTGCGATCACAGGCCCACCGGAGCTCTTCAGCCCGATGTTTGACGCACCCAGACCGGACGGAGCGCGGTAATATTTCAAGTCAGTTCCGCACATACCAGAGGCCTTGATCTCTAAAACCACTTCACCAGAGTCAGGCGTGGGATCAGGAAATTCCTCAAGTGCCAGTTTTCGATCACCAAGAAATACAATACCTTTCATCCTTGCTTCTCCTTAGAGTCGTAATACATACAAATCACACAGCGACTGTGTATTGAGTTGAGAAAACTTAAAAAGTAAAGATAGGAATCTTAAGTTTCAAGGAGTATTTCGCCGTCTATCTCAATACAAATGGGTTGGGCGCTTCACCAGATTTAGTGTTGATGAAGACGCTCTTTGTCTCTAAATATTCGTAGATCGCTGCCATCCCATTTTCCCGCCCGATACCAGATTCTTTATACCCACCGAACGGTGCAAGGTAGCTCACTACGCGATAGGCATTCACCCAGACGGTGCCGACGTGAAGCCGCTTTTGAAGGTTAATGGCCCTATCTATACTACTCGTCCAAATTCCAGCAGCGAGTCCGTAAATCGTGTCATTCGCGATATCGATAGCTTCATCATCGGTATCGAACTTGATTATGGACAAAATCGGCCCGAACACTTCCTCTTGAGCTATTCTCATGTCGTTGCGAACATTTGTGAAGATCGTCGGCTCGATAAACCAACCCGCCCCGCACTCTGGGCGAGTTGAACGATAACCGCCGAGAACGCAAGTAGCGCCCTCGTTCTTAGCGATGTCGATGTAATTCAATACCTTTTCAAGCTGTGGTAATGTCGAAATAGGGCCAACGTTTGTGTCTGATGAGTTCGGATCACCCAACCGGGCTGCTTTCATGAACTCCACCAGTCGACTGACAACTTCATCGTGAATAGACGAATGAACCAATAGTCTTGAACCCGCCATGCACGTCTGCCCCGTAGCGGCGAATATGCCAGACACCACGCCCTTTATTGCGTCGTCTATGTTGGCATCTTCGAAAATGATATTTGGTGACTTCCCGCCGAGTTCTAACGAAACCCGCTTCATGGAACGTGCTGCGGTTTCATAAACACGCTTGCCACCTGCATCGCCTCCTGTAAAAGCAATACGCGACACCAGCGGATGACTCACTAAGGATTCTCCAACTTCGCTGCCAAGGCCAGTCACAATATTCAACACACCGTTAGGCAAGCCAGCTTCAGAGAACAACTTCGCAAGCGCAATCATTGAAGCTGACGAAAACTCTGACGGTTTGACCACCACCGTGTTACCTGCGGCAAGTGCCGGGGCCAACTTCCACACAGTAAGTAATAAGGGCGAATTCCAGGGAGTGATTGCGGCTACTACTCCAATTGGTTCGTAAGTTATAAAGTGAAACATGCCACTTTTGTCTATTGGCGTAACTGCACCCTCAACCTTATCAGCAAGTCCACCAAAATAGTGGAACCACCTGGGGACATATTTCATCTGGCCCAGCATTTCGGCTTTTAACTTTCCGTTGTCACTTACTTCGAGGTCTGCGAGAAGTTCAGCGTTAGCTGCGACCACGTCGCCCAGTCGGTGCAGTAACAGGCCACGGTCGCTGGCCGTCATGCTCGCCCAAGTACCCGATTTGAAAGCGCGATCAGCAGCTCGGACAGCTAGGTCGACATCCAGAGCTGTTCCCCTAGGAATCTGCGACCAGACTGCACCGGTGTATGGGTTTAAGCTATCCAACCACGCATCGGATTCAGATGCGACTGACTTTCCATCGATATGCATGAAGAACTTTGAAATTTTATTCTGCAAAATAACCTCCTTAATGTTATGGCCAGAGTCATTGAGCGCCAAGCATTCTCGAGCGCCTCGGCCGCCAGTAGGCTACGAGTGGTAAATTAATGAATGGCTGCATACATGATCTTTTCCTCAGTCGCATCGGCCGCAGAGAACTCCTCGACCACCTTGCCCATGCGGAAGACCAGAATTCGATCAGATAAAGACATGATTTCCGGCAGATAGGAAGAGATCACCACAACTGGCTTACCTTCGTCCGCTAAGCTGTTAATCGTCTTGTGTATTTCTTCAATTGCTCCTACATCCACGCCACGAGTAGGCTCGTCGAAGATGATTATTTGAGGATCCTGAACAAGAGACTTAGCAATAACGACCTTCTGCTGGTTTCCGCCTGAAAGCTCCACCGCCTTGACATCCGTGTTGATGGTTCTGATATTAAGTCTCTTGGCCCACAACTGTCCGATCTCGTCAGCTTCCTTTTTCGAAACTAGCATACGCTTACCACCTAGCTTGGCAAGCAAACCGAGATAGATATTTTCCGAAATTGATTTGGTCTCGTAGAAACCTTCAAGTTTTCGATCCTCTGTAATGTATGCAATTCCGTCGCGAATTGCGGAAGCTGGTACGAGATAACTCACAGGCTTGCCATTTAGAAGAACATCGCCGCCATACCTAAAGTCTCGCTTCATGACGCCCGCGACAATCTTCAAAGTTTCAGTTCGACCAGACCCGACAAGGCCAAAGATACCTGTAACTTGTCCGGCGAAGACCGACATAGAGCAGCTTTTTACCTGCCCACCCATACGCAGGTTACGCACCGTCAGCACATTCTTTCCGGAAGGACGAATAAATGTCTTTCGTTGACCGTAGATCGTTTGAGAAAGATCGCGTCCTACCATTGCCTTGACAACACGTTCGCGATCAAAGTTCTTGGTCAAGTCTGTGACTATGAGTTTTCCGTCTCGCAATATCGTAATTCGGTCAGATATAGATAGTGCTTCTTCCAGCGCGTGGGAAATGAAGATCACCGACACACCGCGTTCCTTGAGATGTGACACAAGGGTGAAAAAGTGTAGTTTTTCTTCTGGTGTGAGAGTTGCTGTCGGTTCGTCGAAGATGATTATCTGGGCCTTATTCTTAACAGCGCGCGCGATCTCAATCATCTGCTTCTTCGCCGCTCCGAGCAGACTGACAACAGTCAGTGGATCTACTTCAAACTGTAGCGACTGAAAGAACTGCTGCGCTTCAATATTAATACGCCGCATACGATTGAATGTATTTTCCTGACCAAGAAACAAGTTCTGCCCCGCAGTCATCGTAGGAACCAGGCTGTTTTCCTGGAACACCATGGCAATACCCAAGTCTCTGGCCTCGACGGGTGTTTGGGGACTAATTTCCTTGCCGTTAAGAAGCATCTTGCCGCCATTCAGCGTGACGACTCCTGCCATAACCTTGGTCAGCGTCGACTTTCCAGCCCCGTTCTCTCCAACGATTGCGTGTATTTCGCCACGTTTGAGCGTAAAACTGACGTCCTCGAATGCAGGCACACCTGCGTACTTCTTAGTTGCATTTAACATCTCAAGAATGATGTCTGACATGAATTGATCTCCTATTTACATTCCGCCAAGCGGCAATTGCAGAATTCTGCGCGGCCCTTTTGCGAGCACGTAGAGCGTTCCGCAACACTCGACCGCAGCAATGACACCATGGTTCTTGCCGTCAAGTCGGCTTTGGAAGGACGACACGGGCGTCCCAGAGGCATCGAGCTTGATAACCAATCCATATGAGCGCGGCGGCGCGTAAGGCTTCAGGATTCCCCGCGACTTAACACCCGCCCCTTGCATGGGCTCTAGAAAGTCATCACCGGAATTCAGTGCTGGTGCAATCCAGTAGCGAGGATCGACTTCGTGCATCATTCGTATGCGGTACTCTGGCTCTCGTAGTACAAACTCGACCAAGTGGGTGCGGCCAGCAAATGCACACAACCAGAAACCGCCGTCCGATGCCGGCGTTATGCGGCAGGGATATCCAGGCAACCAATCGGTGACGACCTCTTCTTGGATTGGAACCCCGACGCGGATGACTCGGTTATTCCAAGTCTCTGACACCCAGACTGAGTCGCCACTAACACAGCAACCAAAAGCATAGCGCAGGTTGCGACGAAGTTCTTTACCCTCCCCAGAAAGTCCTAGGTCAATTTCGACCAAGCGTCCCGAGTGTCCGAGTTCCATCATGTCGAAGCACCACTTTTCGTATGGATGTGATGCTGATCCATCAGTTACCAGTAACTTACCGTTGTTAGTTGGTGTAATGGAGTTGATAGACACAAATGACTTTCCACCTGCTGCAGTCCATTCAGTTCCATTGGAACGACCACCAACGATACTTATCCGGCGTCCATCCAACGCAACTGCAATAACACCCCCGGGAAGGCAAGCTAATGCAGTGATCCTTCCATCCAAGCTAGCATGCTCCACAGGTTTGCCATTGTCAAAACGAAAAACTCTATTACCGTCAGCGACAAATAATGACTGACCATCGGTCGCTAGGTCCTCTGGTGCTTCAAGCGTTGCAAGAATTTCGGCATCCTCAAGCAATCGGTTTGGCCTGCATGCACCATCAAGGGTCGGGATTGAAATGGCTGCGTCACCCCTGCCAAGTAGCTTGTCGCGATATGTCTTAATAGAATCAATGATCATGATGGCTTCTTCTCGCTTCCTGCCGCTTTAAAAGCCGACGGTGAGCTAGGCGGTGACTTAGGCGTCTCTTTGCCCCAGCGTCTGTCGTACTGGACGTAGTCGGGGTCACATTCACCTTCTGGAATCTTGTACCGGCCAATCCTGTTGTTAGTCAATCCTCCTAGAAACAAGTACCCCCGGTGCTCCCGCATCGAAGTAATTTGGGGATGGTTCTTGGCACCAAGATCCCACAAAACGTCTAGTACTTCTCCTTTGTCGTTAAATTTCATCACGCAGCCGATGTTGACATTGGGAAACAACCATTCGTCGCGAGGCACGCGTTTGGCCATACGATTTCTAAAGCCAGGCATCTTCCAGGCCAGGTCGAGGGCTGGCGATCTCATACCAAGAAGGGACATCCAGTAGTTACCGTCAGAGGCCCAGTTGATGTTGTCAGGATAGCCAGGTAAGTTCTCCATAATCACTTCAACCTTACCCTTGTTCGGACCATCGAACCAGTAACGCTTGACCCTGCATCCCCAGGTTTCCGAAAAAATAATTGACTGCTTGTTGTTTGCTACGCAAACGCCATTGGGGAAGATCAGCCCACGAAGAACAGTGCGTGTTTTATTAGTCCGCGGGTCGTAACAGATTATCCGGCCGTTACCACGCGCTTCTAGGGCATCGATTGGCCAATCGTGGATCTCATAGCGTGTAGTCGCTTCAGAAAAAAAGATGCGACCGTCATCCACAATGTCGAGGTCGTCGGCTAGACGCAAGCGGCTATCGTCATTGACTGAGTAGATACTTCGATTAGTTTCATCTGTAACTAGCTCGACCTTTCTGTCTGGAGTAATGCGGTACACGCCCATACCTCCAACGCAGACATGGAGGTTGTCGTCACGGTCGAAAGCCATTCCAAGCGGCGCTCCGCCGATATGGGCGAAGATCTCCCACTTTTTGTAATCTGGCGGAAAGAATCGCACGATGTCACCGTGCCGAGAACCACCATATAGATTGTCGTGCCGATCGAGGATGACGTCCTCAGCTCCTTCAATTTCACCTTCGCCAATAACGTATACATCCTTCAACTTGTCATTGAGCGCCCAAACAGTTCCACTCCCGATAGCGGCAGAAGGTGGAGGCGGGAGCTCGAAGTAGCCAGGGGTAATATAGGCGCGCGAAACAATACGATGTTTATTCTTGACCCATCGATAGTCAATGGCCGCTGTTATTAACAAAATAGCAGCCAAAAACATTCGGTTGTAGCCACCGGCCAGTCCCATGTTCGTCAAGCCGTTCGTGATGAGCAGCACAATAAAGGTTCCAACCACTGCTTTGGTAGCGTTACCTCGCCCTCCACCAAGACTGATTCCACCGATTACCGCAGCCGTTAGTGCTATGACCTCCAAGCCCACTCCAATATCACCACCTGCTGATCCGAGGCGCGAAGCGAAAAACGTGGCACCCAAAGCAGTGAGCACGCCACTGGCGACATAACACAACGCCACTGTCCGTCTCACGGCAATGCCACTGTTAAAGGCCGACCGTCTAGATCCACCGATTGCATTTACGTGCCAACCCGTCCGCATCCGCGTTAGGAATATATGACCAAAAATTGCTAATATGGCAAATACATAAGAGTCGGTGGGAAGTCCAAGAAACGATCCGGATCCGATAAAGTTCCAGACCTCTGAGTCAGGCTGATTGCCAGCGATGTCGGTGGCATAACTGAAAATCAGCAAGTCATAAGCCGACCTGTAAATGATAAGCGTTATGAGCGTGGTCAGGAATGCCCTCAGGCGACAGTAACCAATCAATATCCCATTAACACCACCTAAAACTGCACCGAACAGAAGTGTGAGTGGGACAGCCACCACTACTGGAAGTCCTAGTACGTGCATGAGGTAAAGCGCGCAGAGGTTGCTGAGCGCGAACATCGACCCGATGGATAGATCAATACCTCCGACGATCATAACCAAAGAAAGGCCAAGAACCACGAGGCCAATTTCGCCGGCTTGACGCAGGATGTCGGATATGCTGCCGGCACTCAGAAATCCGGGGATAGAGCTCGATAACCACATCACGGTGACTGCCAGAATGATTACCGGTACTGCGGTTTCCATCCATCTTTTGGCAAGGATCTCCCCCACCATGTGGTCCGGCCAGTATTTGTAGCGGAACTTGACGAACGTCTGGTACAAAACACTCTCCTTAATTAGATCGAATATTCATTCGATGCGGAACAACGCGAGCGACCAATTCAATACAAAAACTTGCGGATGCTTGCCTTTTTACTTTGATTAGCATCGCCGCAGGAAATACTTTTATTGAGTAATTTATTGGACTCGATCAATGCCTTTTGATATGCACCAATTAAGACCCGAACTTGAGGCGCTAACCAAACTTTCATCGCTTGGCTTAGCGCCTCACAGTCGAACTCAAATCATTTCATTTTTCCGAGCGTCCAGCATGTCCCAGCAATAGACGCATTTTCTTTAGTGATCGGCGTCAAGCGTGAGTACAAGAAGCCCTTTGCATCCGCAGGTACCTTGTTACCCGTTTGCATGAGCCACCTCGCCATATCTGCCATTGCCTTGGCTTGGTTCGGGACGTCGTAATTCATATACATGTCGTAACCACCAGATGCGACTTGATCGCATGCGCCCTTTTGTTCGCCCCCTCCCGAGGAGATTACGAAGACCTTGCCAGTCAAGCCAGCCTCTTTGACAGCCGCTGCGACGCCTACGCCCTGCCCATCCCAGAAATCGATGATGGCGCAAAGGTCAGGGTGCTGACGTAGTACGGTTTGGGTGATGCCCTTAGCCTTACCTGCATCCCAATCGGCTGCCTGGCTGGATACAACATTCAACTGTGGGTTGTCTTTCAAAACTTTTTGGATCCCCCAAAGCGTGTAGGCGCTGGGTGCAGAAGCCGTTGGCCCTTGCACAATTGCCACTTTATTGGACTTACCCTTACAGGCATTGACCGCCGCAGTTGCAGATCTCTCGCCAATTTGAACCCAATCAGCCCCGACATAAGCAGCGGTCTGGTAGACCGACTTCATGTTGACCTGGATGACCTTGATTCCCTCGGCCTCTGCCTTTTGGAAAAGTTTCGCGTAGGTCTGAATGTCGGGATTGTGGGCAATGATGATGTCAGGTTTGGTAGCGATCAACGTCGTCAGTGCCTGGGCGCCCGCATTAGTGTCCCAATTTGGATCGCGAACCACGATTTTGACTCCAAGCGGCTCGAGTTCTTTTTTAAGTCCTTCAAGCCATCCGCGAGTCAAGTCGAAACTCAATGCAATTGGTAAGTACGCTACGGTCTTACCATTTAGCGACTTGATGTAATCGTCTCTTCCTGGCTCATTCAAGCCCTTGAGTTGAGCAACTGCGCTGCCGCTACCTATAAGCAGCCCCATGGCCACAGCCACCGAACCAATTACTCCCCGGCCACCTTGGCGGATTCTGTTCAAAATCATGCTTATCTCCTCGGTTGTGAATAAAAATTCGGACCAAATTTATGGACCGATCGTGGACCACTCTAAATGTCACCCTGCTGCGCCGTATCCTCGTTTCTCGGGTTGAGAAAACTGTCAAACAACAGCGCCGTAACAAGGACAATTCCTTTGACAACGTTTTGCGCTGAGTACGACACATCGAGAATCGTCATTCCATTAAGAAGAATGCCAATGAGAACCGTACCAGCAATTACATTCGAGACCTTACCGCGTCCACCTGTCATAGCAATGCCGCCAATAATCACAATTAGGATCACGTCGTAGATCATCGTGGAGTTGAAAATTCGTGTCGGCATACTATGGATCGCACTTGCCATGACCACACCCGCAAAAGTGGCGATGATTGCACCCAGCACATAAATGAATACGATCATTGGACGAGTTGGAATTCCGGAGGTGCGGGCGCCGTTAGGGTTGTCGCCAATCGCGTAAACAAAGTTGCCCAACCTGGTTTTACGCAAGAAAAAACTCATCACCATTGCAGAAAGTGCAAACATGACAATCGGCTTAGGCACCCCCCACAATGGCTGGCTACCAATCCAGTCAAGCGAATTCAGCCCTGGCTCCCAGGACACCACATCCAATGGAAAGAAGACAGCCTGACCTAAACCAGCAAGGAAAATTCCTGTACCGAGCGTCGTGAATAGAGGAGAAATTTCCACGTATGCAATCAGAAATCCGTTAATCAGCCCAAAGACAAGAGCCAAAGCAACGCAAGCTAACAGCGCCAAAGCTAGCGAATGACCGTTCTGCACCAATTGCAGGAGGAGTCCAGACGGAACAACGAGAAGTGCAACCATCGAAAGGTCGATACCACGACTTATTACGATAACTGCCATACCAAGACTTAAGATACCAAGGATGGCTACGTTCTGCATGAGAGCAACCATATTCAGCACAGTCAGAAATGATGGCAAAAATATTGTGAAGCTAACAGCCAGCAGTAGTGTAAGAACGAGTACAACCATCTGTTGAGTAATTAGGCGCTTTTTCAATAGATTCTCCTTTGCGATGTATTGATTCATGCATCGTTAAATTTGATTTTTTGTTAGGTAGACGCTAAAGTAAAGTGCTCTTTGACGATGTTGCCATCATGCATAAAGATGTCACATCCTGGATCAACAAAGCGCGAATAAATTCATGGCCGTAAGCTTTCCACCATACGATTTCGAGTCGTAGTATCGGACTACTGGGTCAACCCTAAATATGTCAAACCCGAAATCACTTTAATCTGGTGCTAAGGGCACCATCTCCAAGGATTTTTGGTTAAATTGCGCATTGTGATTGCAGGTGTTCGACAAAGCGGCGGGTGGCAACGGAAAGACTGGCATTCGAACGAATACAAATCCTCAGTTCTCGCTGCGCCCAAGTTTCATGTAGCGTGATCGCGCAAATCTTGCCAAGTTGGCTGTACCTTTCAGCAATTGCCCGTGGCATGACTGCGATGCCCATTTCAGCTTCGACCATCAGGCTTAGAGCATCAAAGCTGGTCACCTGTACTCGGCACATAAATGGAACATTAGCTTTACCTGCCGCCATCAGAAGCTGTTGATTGATAAAACTTCCAGTATGCAAACCGACAAAGTTGTAAGCAAGCGCATCGATAATTTCAACCTTGCTTTGCTGTGTCAGTGGATGGTCGAACGGTACAGCCAGCACTAATTCGTCTCGCTTGTAAGGTAACGAGACAATTCCTTCCACTTGACTACCATCGTAGGCGTATATACCAACATCTGTAGCGTTCGAAGCAACTCCATGTTGCACAGCACTGCTAATCTTCTCCTGCAACTGGACCTGAATCTGCGGATATGCAACCATAAAGGACCGCAAACAACATGGAAGAAACTCGGTGATAGCCGAAATGTTTGCAAATACTCTTATGATACCGCGATCACCGGAAGCGTAACCTGTCATTTGATAGAAGATATTGTCTAGGTCATTGAGAACGCTACGGGATAAGCTTAGTAACTCGATGCCGGCATTCGTGGGTTCAACGCCCCGATTACTTCTCTGAAACAGTTGGGTCTTGAGACTTTCCTCAAGGTCACTGAGTCGTTTGCTCACAGCTGAAGGCGCAATGAACTCACGCTCAGCTGCAGCTGCGATCGTGCCATTTTCCAAGACAGCGACGAAAAGACGCAAAGTCACCGGATCCAATCGGTTGCGGTGCTCTGGCGCACGAAACGATTCCGTAGTATTTCCCGAGGGCGCGTGAAGAGATGAAACGGTAGAAAGCTGCATCAGAAACCGATCGTTTAAAGACAAAACTCTATTTCCACTATAGTAGAATAGTCTATCAAGTATCTGTTAAGAACAATGAGCGTTTACCCTTGCAAAGTTCGATTCACCTGAATTTGGCGAATGGGCTAACAGGATTTCCATCTTAAAAACAAAGCTTCCTATGTCAACAAAAGCTAAAACCAGATCACACGCTTCGCCCAAAAACAAGCTTACTCGCAACCAGTTGCCTTCAACCAATAAAATATCGGAAGACGCCATCAGCACAACTTTAGGTCTGCGCATCAAGGCACTTCGGACCCAGCGAGAGTTAACTTTGGAAGAACTTTCTCAACGGTCGTCTGTAAGCCGAGCTATGCTATCCACAGTAGAGCGCGGTGAGAAGAGTCCAACATTGCCGATCATTATTCGGATTGCTGGCGGTCTTGAATGTTCGCTTTCAACTCTGTTGGGTGCACAGCCTAATCAATCCGGCGTTGCTCTGATTCGCGCTCACGAACGCCTTTTCTTTCGCGACCCGAACACCGGGTTCGAACGCTGGGTTCTTTCCCCCTCTCACTTGGACAATGGCTTTGAGTTCGTCCTACACCGAATTCCGCCTGGCCAGTCCACAGGTCTGCTGCCACCATACTCAGTGCCTACCGAAAAGTACATATCGGTTAGCGAAGGCCAATTGACCATTTACATAGATAAAAGCCCTCATATCCTCAATGCAGGAGACTCGATTTATTTCGCTGTGAACTCGCCCTACTGCTTTGCCAATAATGATGATCGTTTGGCCTGTTGCTACTATATGAATATCATCCGCAAGCTTTAGCGTAGTGCTTCGGGCCGCGCATTAGCTAGAGTACGCCAGCACCAAATGCCGTGATGCATCGGTTGTTGAAGGCCATCGTTTTTCAAGATGTAAGGCTCGTCAATCGGTGCTTTGCGAATTGGATGATCATCGCTCATGATCGCGGTAACCAATTCAAAGGGCAAATATGGTTACGTCAGGTCAAACCAGTCAGGAGATGCCGCTTCGCGGCGTACGTGTCATCGAGTTGGGCTCCTTGGTGGCGGGCCCTTATGCAAGCGCAATGCTTGCGCAATTTGGCGCTGAAGTCATTAAAATCGAACCACCTGGTGAGGGTGATCCTCTGCGTAAATGGCGCATGCTCCATGATGGGACATCCCTTTGGTGGTACTCACAGAACCGCAACAAGAAGTCTGTGACGCTCAATCTAAAGACACTAGCGGCTCAAAAGATCATCAAAGATCTCGTAAAAGACGCAGATATCGTCATCGAGAACTTTCGCCCAGGCACCCTAGAAAAGTGGGGGCTGGGTTGGATTGATCTATCTGCAATCAATCCTGCCTTGGTAATGGTTCGGATATCAGGCTACGGACAGACTGGTCCCTATAGTGATCGACCGGGCTTTGCGGCCATCGCAGAGTGCATGGGAGGCTTAAGACACGTGACTGGTTTTCCTAATCGCCCGCCGGTGCGTGTGGGCGTTAGTCTGGGTGACACACTTGCGGGTTTGTATGGAACTATTGGTGCGCTGATTGCCATGCACCACCTGAAAGTAAATGGTGGCAAAGGACAGTACGTTGACGTGGCACTCTATGAATCTGTCTTCGCAGTGATGGAGAGTCTGCTGCCCGAGTATGCGGCCTTCGGCTATCAACGCGAGCGTTCCGGATCGAGTCTTCCAGGAATCTCACCCTCCAACACATACCCATGCCTCGATGGTCAGTACGTCGTGATCGCAGGTAATAGCGACCAAATCTTTAAGCGCCTGATGTTAGCTATCGATCGCCCTGATTTGGCAGAAGTTACAAAGCTTGAACACAATAACGGACGTGTGGAGCATAGCGAGATGCTTGATCAAGTAATCAGTGCCTGGACAAAAGAACGCACTCTGTTAGAAGTGCTAGAGATTTTGTGGGCGGCTGAGGTCCCTTGCGGAAGCGTTTACACAGCGGAAGATATATTTAAAGATGTCCACTACAGAGCACGCGATATGATTCTTACCGACACGCTGCCCGATGGTACGCCTATCAATGTTCCAGGCATCGTACCCAAGCTAAGCCTAACACCTGGACAAACTGGGTGGCTCGGTCCTTCTCTTGGAGAACATACTAGGGAAGTGCTTGCTTCCATCGGCATCGACAGCGACGAATTTGACCGCCTCTCCGCAACCGGAGTCGTGTGATGCCTTCCAAAATAAGCCTCAATTCAATACCTAGGATTTACATTCAGGAAGTCTCGATGAGAGATGGCTTTCAGATTGAACCGGTATTTATACCTACCGATAAGAAGATTGATCTTGCCAACAGTCTTAGTCGAACCGGATTGGTCAAGATCGAGGTTACTTCCTTTGCCTCCCCCAAGACGATCCCGGCATTGGCTGACGCTGAACAGGTCATGAAGGGGATCGATCGCATTGATGGTGTTGAGTATGCTGCACTGGTTCCAAATTTGCGAGGTGCGGAGCGGGCTATTGCTTGTGATGTCGACGAGTTGAATATTGTCGTATCTGTCAGCGAGACTCACAATCGTGCAAACCTGCGTTTGTCAAGGGCGCAATCACTTCAACAAATTGGTGAGATCGTGCGCTTTGTCAACGATCAAGCTCAAATTAATGTGTCACTTTCAACGGCTTTCGGTTGCCCGTTCGAGGGTGAAATGGCAGATTCGAACTTACTAGATTTTGTCGCTCAAACAATCGATCTTGGAATAATGCGGTTGACCCTATGCGACACAACGGGCATGGCCAACCCAGCACAAGTCCGAAGGTTGTGCCTAGCCGTTTTCGACAGATGGCCGCAGCTTTCGTTAACAGCGCATTTTCATGACACCCGCGCCATGGGACTCGCCAATGCGCTGGCAGCGCTTGAAAGCGGCGTTGTCCGGTTCGACGCATCTCTAGGCGGGCTTGGTGGCTGTCCATTTGCGCCAGGAGCGAGCGGTAACATATGTACTGAGGATCTGGTGCACATGTTTGAGGAAATGGGCGGCTGCACCGGCGTTAATTTGGAGAAGTTACTTTTACTAGCCCGTCAACTACCTCAACTGGTGGGGCATAACGTACCTGGGAAAATCATTAATGCGGGCCCATCGTCTAGGCGATACCCGCCGCCAGAATTATGTAACGTGGGTGCTTCGCAACCCCGACTAGCCGGTACAGATACCTCTGCCATTGACCCTAGATAAAGCATTTCATTTTAGCCATGAAGCACCCACTGTATTGAAAGCTCTGGCAACGCCACATCGTTCAAATTGGTGATGAGAGTGTGACCACCCTACTCTTCGTAGATCGATAGCTAATTTACAAAGTCAGGCAAGGAAATTTGTTTGCAGTGAGACTAGCATCAGTACATGGCTTGGCTAGGCCGAGGCTAACAATTACAGGGCCATAGAAAATATTTTTATGCGGTGCTGTAGACAAATCAGGAAGATCTTCCCATGCAAATCCTTTGCAAGAACTTAGGCATCGCCAACAGCGGAGATTGATAGCTGCGCCAGAGCATAAGTTCTCTTGGTGATCTTCAGCTGGAATTAGCATTGACAGAACCTGTTGCGCAGACATAGTATCCTCAGAAATGATATCCTAATCATTTTGAAAGAAACTTACATATCAAGAATCGTATTCCTACATCTTTGAAATTGATTCCATTACTCAGGAAATTATAAGTACTCGGTTTAATTTAGGGAAACTAAACTGGACTCCAAACCAGTTCAGTTAAACAAAATCTAAGATGTGTATAAAAAAACCATTTTTTATTTTCTTACTAATGAAGCCCTGATGTGAAAACGTTGGGAAACTACTGATGTCACCTGAAAAGTTTTCCTCGGGAAATACCGTTACTTTGCTGCACTGTGGTGCCGAATTCTTTCCAGCCCTTCTGACGCAAATCGAAGAGGCTAAAAATGAAATATTCTTGGAAACTTACGTCTTTGCAACAGACGAGGCTGCGATCTATGTTCTTAACGCATTGAAGAGCGCTGCGCTGCGAGGGGTTGTCGTCAACCTCATTACTGATTGGATAGGAACCGGTCCAAAGCAGAATGCAATGCTTAGCGAGTCCCTAAAACTTACTAAGGTGAACCACCGGATCTTCAACAGGTGGTTCCTTCGTGGCGTTGCGCGTACCCATCGCAAAGTTTGCGTAATTGATGGAAAAGTTGCTTTCGTCGGCGGCATCAACATTAATCATGATCTCTCATCAGAACATGGGCCGGAAAGTTTGCAGTCAAACCGTTGGGACTTTTCAGTAATGGTACGAGGGCCAGTCGTCAACTTAATCCACAGGGAAGCTGAAATTCAATGGCGAAGGATAAGCCCTCTACCTCGCGGCAAGCGCACCCACTTATCTACTAAGCGTATCTCAGGCAGATCGGTTTTTGCTATGGGGTCTTCGCTTGTGGCATTCTTAATTTGTGATAACTTTCATAACCGATTGACTATTCAAAAGGAGTACCTAAAAGCTATCAATGCAGCAACTTCTTATGTATTGCTAGCCAATCCATATTTTGCGCCGGGTCGAACATTTCGCGACGCGCTGACGGCTGCAGCGGTTCGCGGAGTAGATGTCAAGCTCTTGTTGGGTACTGGACAGTATCAATTCCAAGATTGGGTAGCTCGTTCATACTATAGGAAGCTTCTAGCGAGCGGCGTAACATTGGTAGAGTATAAAAAGACGCAGCTACATGCCAAGGTCGCGGTGATAGATGACCTTTGGGTAACTGTAGGTTCAAGTAATTGCGATGGACTAAGCCTTTTTGTAAACCACGAAGCAAACTTGGTAATTCAGGACCACACCTTAGCGAGTGCACTTGCCTATTGCATACGCCAGGGTATCTTAGATGGCGTAGCTGTTGATCCCCGAGAATTTATGGTTCTTCCTTGGTACAAGCGCATGCTGTATGGGATGGCATTTTTGCTTTACCGGGCCGCCATGCGTTTGATAACGTTAAATCAACCATGGAATTAAATTGGGCTAAGTTACACCCCAAAATTAAATCAATTATTTGACTAGTCTGGATAAACGAAAAAAATAACTACATCACTTTAAGAACATGATTTACAAGAGGAATGGTATCCCCCAAAGTTCCTAAACAACAAGAAACCCCGTCTTTTGAAGCGTTTGAGGTATTTCTCCTACTCGTTGGGCAACAGCATTACGCAGTGCTAAATATCTAATAGCACCACATAAATAGAGTTATGCGAATTTTTGAAATCACAAAACCCAAAACACCCGGTCAACTGAGAATTGATCAACTCAGCGCCGCCAGTAAAAGAGCCAAGGACGCTGTCAAGCAAGAACGCTTGCGACAAAAGACACAGCGAACACAACAGGCTCTGCAACGTCTACGCAATCCTGGATTGAAAGTACCTGTATAAGCTGATAGGCTTGAAGCCTATGAACACCATTGACCCGACCCTCTGCCCTATCTGTCAAGAACCTAATGTTTGCGCCATGGAAAAGGCCAAAGCCTCTGGTACCAAGCCTGAGCGCTGCTGGTGTATGGATGCAGTGTTTACGCCTGCGGTAATGGATCTAGTACCTGATCAAGCCAAGGGCAAGGCCTGCATCTGCGCCAAATGTGCCAGCGCTACCGCCTGAACCAATCGTCATAAAAAAGCTCAGCTGTTAGACATGACGGCGACTCAAGGCTTACTTTTTCAATCGACTAATAAGTTGCCAAGCAAGAGCTGATACACAACCAGCAATCAGTCCAACTAGCCCGCCAGTCAAGTTACTCAAAAGATCAGTAAGCCAGCCCGTTCCTAAAAACCAATCATCTACTGCATGACCAAGAGCTGGAATGCCGTGCAGCAAGATGCCGCCACCGACCAAGAACATCGCTGCTGTGCCCAGCACTGACAAGGTTTTCATGAGCAATGGCGCAAAGGCCAACAAACCATGCCCCAATGTTTTTAGACCTTGATTGCCTTGCTTGATCAGATACAAACCAGCGTCGTCGATCTTCACAATAGCCCCAACCAGTCCGTATACCCCCACGGTCATGATCAACGAAATGCCCACCAATACTGACAACTGCTGACCAAAGCTGGCAGCGGCTGCAGTTCCCAAAGTGATCACTATGATCTCAGCTGACAAAATAAAGTCAGTGCGAATAGCGCCTTTGATTTTTTCTTGTTCAAATTCCAGCAGATTAAT
>Ga0315903_10005178_pt1 | contig 17079 bp, 20 predicted proteins | sample LakEriMetagenome_7_FD_203524 | JGI IMG/M metagenome (GOLD analysis project Ga0315903, IMG submission 203524) | Freshwater fungal communities from buoy surface, Lake Erie, Ohio, United States - Buoy 2 MA119 | ecosystem: Environmental > Aquatic > Freshwater > Lake | place: USA: Lake Erie, Ohio...
CAAGCTGCAGCCGTCGTCGGGGCTCAAGCTGATGGAGAAGGCGGCGGCGGCGGGCAATCTGGAGGCCATCCTCGCGGTCGCTGGCATGTATGCGCAGGATGCGTACATGGCGGACAAGACGAAGGCGCGCGAGTGGTATCAGCGCGCAGCTGACCAAGGTTCGGACGAGGCCAAGAGCTGGCTCGATACGCTGGATGCGGATAGCGACAGCTGACCGTCGGTCCCAGCGCTTCACCCCCGATCGTCGTCGTCCACATGCAGCGCGTGCAGAACGCGGTGGAAGACTGGCGCCAGCACGATGCCTGAGACCAGGACCAGGATCAGGCCGCAGGCGAGGGCGTAGATGCCGGCGAAGAGTTTGCCGGCTTCTGTATGCAGGGGCGGATCGACGGGGCCCATGCCGCCCAGCAGCATCGCAGAATTCAGGAATGCGTCGATGGCGGGCATGCCCTCCGTCGCCTGATAGCCCCACATGCCGACGCCGAGCGCTGCGGCGACCAGCGCCAGGGCGACGGCGATGTTGGCGAGCAGGCGTCCCGCAAACCTTGCCGGTGAGGCGAGAGGCTTGTCCTTGGAGTCGAAATTGAACAGCGCCATCGAAGTCCTCCGTGATCCGGCAGGCGGAGCTTATCCGCCTGCCGGCCGGGGAGGAACCGCTCGTTGTTACGATGCGGCGGCGGGGGCGTGTCCCCCGCTCGTTATCGGGGAGGATGCAGGTTCTGCGCGGTAGGAGCGGACAGCGGCGGGAATGCCGACTTCAAGCGGCGTGGCGTCCGACCAGAAGCGGCGGGCGAACTTGGTTGCATCGACATGATAGGGGCGGTTCCAGGTGAAACGCATCTCGATCAGTTCGCGCATCATCGGGGCGAAGAGGCCGAGAAGGCGCAGCATCGGGCTCGGCATGACCATCATCTTCAGCTTCACGCCGGCAGCGTCCGCGCCGATCTGCAGCATCTCGCGCGGTGATTTCGCCTTGGCGCAGGGGACGTGCCAGGTCTGGTTGAAGGCGTCGTCGGGTGCATCGAGGAGGGTCACCACGGCGCGGGCGATGTCCGGCACGTAGGCGAAGGCGTGCGGCATGTCGGGCGTCATCAGGACCTGTGCTGCCTTCCCCTGCGCGACGGGGGCGAGGCCTGAGTCGCCCATGTGCGAGTTGCGCACGCCGGGTCCGTAGAAGTCGGGCGCGCGCAAGGCGGCCCAGCGCACCCGGCCCTCGCGGGCCGCCTGCTGCCACATGCGCGTCACCGCAGAGCGCACGGCGGGCTTCCGGCCGTAGTCGGCGAGCGGCAGGTCCTCGTGCAGGGCCACGTCCTGCGGGCCGTACATGTACATGTTGTCGATGAACACGACGCGGGTGTTGGCGGCTTCTGCCGCCGCGATGAGAGCTGTCATCGCCTTGGGCCACGCCGCGCGCCACACCGGGGTGAGGTATTCGAAGCCGATGGCGACGACGACCTGGGACGCGCCCGACATCGCGCGTTTGACGTCTTCAGGCTTTAGCACGTCGCACGCCGTGAATTCGACGCCGGCGGGGAGGCTGGCGGGGCGCTTGCGCTGGACGAGGCGTACAGGCGTTCCGCGGGCGCGCAGCGCTTCCACTGTCGCGGCCCCGGTGGGTCCATAGCCGAACACGGTGACCAGGTTTTCTGTGTGCGCCATCGCTGTCTCCTTCTCTGTTGACGGCAAGGTAGCGCAGGGACAAACATATCAAAAATGCATAGTTTGTATTAATGATATGCACGAAGTGAATTTAGCCTCGATCGACCTGAACCTCCTCCCGGCGCTGGAGGCGTTGCTGACGCGGCGCAATGTCAGTCAGGCGGCGCGCGATGTCGGCCTCAGCCAGCCGGCCATGAGCCGGGCGCTGGCGCGGCTCAGGGAGGTGCTGGGCGATGTGCTGCTCGTGAGGTCGCCGGGGGGCGGTTACGTGCTGAGCGCGCGGGCGGAGGCGTTGTCGGTCCGGCTGCCGGGCATGCTGGACGAGGTGAAGGGCGTGTTCCGCGAGCCGGTGTTCGACCCGGCGAAGGTCGAGCGGACCATACGGATCGCCGGCCTCGACATGCACGGCATACTTCTGGCGCCGGCGCTGATGAAGCGCTTGGCTACAGAAGCGCCGGGGATCAGCATTCGCATAGAAGGTTACGGCCCAGATCTGATCCAGCGGATGGAGACAGGGCGGCTCGACCTGGCCTTTGCGACATCCTCCACGCCGCTGCCGCCGGGGTCTAGCAGCGAAAGCTGTGCAATGGACCGGCTGGCGCTTGTAATGCGGAAGGGCCATCCGCTGGCGAATCGCAAATGGACCATCGAGGATTATGGCCGTGTCGACCATGTCGGCATTTCCATCCTGGGCGATGCCGGCTCCGAACTCGATGCACAGCTGGCAAAGGCGGGCGTACAGCGGCGGATCGCGCTGGTGACGCCGCAATTCATTGCGGCGCTCGCGGCGGTTGGCGGGACCGACATGGTGTCGACGCTCTCCCACGTTTTTGCGCGACGATTTGCCGAGACGTTCGGGTTGGTTCTCAAGGAGCCGCCGCTGCCCGCCCGCGATTTCGACCTGACGCTGGTGTGGACCGCTGTGCGCGCATCCGATCCCGTCCTGGCCTGGGTCAGGGGCGTGATTGTCGAGACGGCGAGGGCGACGATGGATATCGGATCTGCGGCCTGAAGCAGCCTGAGGCGGCGGCCCAGCCGTTGCGAAGCCTGCTTCCGCACCAGATCGATGAAATTTCACCAGCTTCCAGACGCCGTCCTCAACCACTCCCCGGTATCATCTGAATCATGACCCGTGGTGCTCGCGACACTCCGGGACACACGCGTGAACCTGTATGGAAGTTCAGGAAGCGCGGCACGGAAGCCACACCGCTTCCGAACATCGTGTTGAACTGCGCCATCGATCCGCATGCTGACTGAATGCGGGTTCATTCTGAAGGCGGCGCGCCCCATCTCCGTGCCTGAAACGCATTGCATTGCCGCATTCGCGTCGTGCTTATGCCCGCCTTTGCTGGCCTGATGTTCGCATCGGAACCGAGAGTCGGTCCGTACATTCCACTCGAAGCCCCAGCGAAGAAGGGCAGGCTGACATGACAACGCATCTCTCCCCCTCCCAAGCCAAGGCTGTCAAAGCCTACTGGTACCCGCAGCAGCATCGTCATTACTGGCTCGCCGACGTTATCGTTCATGCGGTCGGCCTCGCGCTCGCGGTGGTGGGCTGTATCCTCCTTGTCACAACGGCCGCCTCGTCCGGCAGCGTGAAGGCGACGGCCGCCCTGGTGATCTATTCGGCCGGCCTGCTGGCCATGCTGGGCGCCTCGGCGCTGTGCAACTCGAACACCAACCAGAAACTCGCTCACATTCTTGAGCGGCTCGACTTGTCGGGCATCTTCATCATGATCGCGGCGTCCTACACGCCCTTCATGCTGGCCAAGCTGGATGGCCCGCTCGCCTGGGGCATTCTGGGGCTGGTCTGGGTCGTGGCCCTGGCCGGCGTTGCGATGAACCTGCTGGCGCGCTGGAAGGCCCCGAAAGTCTATATCGCAATGTACCTGACGCTGGGCTGGGCGGTTCTCGCGGTCATGGACCAGCTGATCCACAATCTCTCGCCGCTCGGCCTTGGCCTGCTGGCTGCGGGCGGCGTGCTCTACACGGTGGGCGTGATCTTCCACGTCAACAAGAAGCTGCCGTTCAACTCGGCCATCTGGCACGGTTTCGTCATCGCGGCGGCGACCTGCCACTTTGCGGCGATCTACATGGACGTGGCCGCCGCGGGCGTTGCCTAGTCCGCCGCCAGGATCACGGACCTTACGGTCGGGTAGATCTGGTTGTCCCACTTGCGGCCGGAGAATACGCCATAATGGCCGACGCCGGGCTGCAGGTGGTGGCTGCGCAGGTGGGGGCGCAGCTTGGGGGTGAGTTCGTGGGCGGCCGCAGTCTGGCCGACGGCGCAGATATCGTCGCGCTCGCCTTCCACTGTCAGCAGGGCCGTGCGGGTGATCTTCGAGCAGTCGACGGGTTCGCCATGGTGTTTGAGGCGGCCGAGCGGCAGGCGCATTTCCTGAAAGACCCAGGCGACCGTCTCAAGATAGAATTCCTCGGTCAGGTCGAGCACGGCGAAGTATTCGTCGTAGAAGGTCTTGATCTTCTCCGCCTCGTCGGCCTCGCCCTCCACGAGATGCTTGTACAGCGTCTTGTGCGCGTCCATGTGGCGTTCGGGGTTCATCGCCATGAAGGCGGTAAGCTGCATGAAGCCAGGATAGACGCGTCGGCCCCAGGCTGGCAGCGGGAAGGGGACGGTGGAGATCAGGTTGTTGCGGAACCACTCGATCGGGTGGTCGGTCGCCAGCTTGTTGACGGCGGTCGGGTTGATGCGGCAGTCGATCGGGCCGGCCATCAGGGTGAGCGAGCGCGGCTCGCACGGATGTTTCTGCGCGGCCATCACGGCGGTCGCGACCATGGCCTGCACGCAGGGCTGGCAGACGGCGACGAGATGTGCGCCGGGGCCGAGATGCTCCAGCATGCGGATCAGGTAGTCGACATATTCCTCGAAGCCGAAGCGGCCCTGCACGAGGGGCACGTCGCGCGCATTCTTCCAGTCGGTGATGTAGACGTCGTGGTCCTGCAGCATGGTCTTCACGGTGTTGCGCAGGAGCGTCGCGAAGTGGCCGGAGAGCGGGGCGACGATCAGCACTTTCGGCTGGGGGGCGTCGATATCCTTCCGGAAGTGGAGCATGCGGCCGAAGGGGAGGTCGAGCGCGACCTCCTCGACGACAGATGCTTCGCGATTCTCGACCATCACGGATGTGATGCCGAAGGGTTGTGAGACATGCGTCAGCTTGGCGCGTGTCGCCATTTCGAGCGCGGCCATAAGCTGGCGGACATAAGGGCTGTTGGCAGAGCCGTTGAGCGAAGACCGCATCTGCAGGGCAGCGAGCGCGGCGGCGCGAAATGGCGCCGACGCCTGCATCTGGGCCTCGTAGATGTGGTACCACATATCCTGGCGCGCTCTATTCTTAGGCAGTTGCGTATTCGGACCCGCTTCCTTATCGAAGCCCAGTTCCGCGCATACCACACTGCGACATACCATTGCATATACAGATTAAGGGCAAGGAAAACGCCGTCATGGCAGGCGCTAAGCTGACAATTTCGAGCAGGAATTACTCCTCCTGGTCGCTGCGGGCCTGGCTTTTCTGCCAGCTGGCCGAACTCGAGGTCGAGGTCGAGAGCGTGCCGATGGACGACGCCAACAACCGGGCAGAGTTGCTTCTGCTGAGCCCGACCGTGATGACGCCGCGCCTCGACCACAACGGGGCGAGCATCTGGGACACCTTCGCAATCGCGGAGTATCTTGAGGAAGAATTCCCCGACAAGGGCCTGTTGCCGCTCGACAAGCGTCCGCGCAGCCATGCCCGCTCGATCATGGGCGAGATGCATGGCGGGTTCTACAATATGCGCTCGGCGCTGCCGATGAACATCCGTGCGCGCTATCCCGGATTCCGGGTGTTCACGGGCGCCAAGGGCGACATTCGCCGTGTGCTGACGATCTGGGGCGAGTGCCTCGACCAGTATGGCGGGCCGTTCCTGTTCGGGAAGACACCGACGCTGGCGGACGCGATGTACGCGCCGGTGTGCTCGCGCTTCGTGACGTATGACGTGTCGCTGGACGGCAAGGCGGCCGAATACCGCGACCGCATCATGGACTGGAAGCCGATGAGGACCTGGATCGGGGATGCAAAAGCCGAGCCGATCGAGATCGAGGAACTGGATATCGAGTTCTGAGCCACCTCCGCTTGGAGAGGGAAGGTAGTCGCTACAACCCCGACCCAGCCAGACCTGGCAGGAAGTTGGTCAGCTTTTCGGCGAGGTCTGAGCGGCTCAGCGGCTTGGGCGTCCAGGCGGTCATGCCGGCAGATGTCAGGCGGCCGACCTGATCGCGGTGGGCTTCATCGATAATGCCGATGATCGGGATGTCGGACCAGGGCGTCTGGCTGCGACGGACCCAGCGCAGGACTTCAGGTCCGGACATGATCGGCAGGCCCATTCCGAGCAGGATCACATCGAACGAACGCAACGAAAGCAAGTCGATTGCGGACTGGCCGTCCTCGACCTGGATCACCGCAAGGCTGGGGCTGGCGAGCAGCACGCGCAGCACGCGGCGGTGATAGGGGTCGGACTCGGCGGCCAGAATGCGCGGGGTCTCGTGTGGGCCCTGTTGACCGGGCGAGCGCTGCGCGCGTGCGTGAAGATCGCTGATCGGCGTATGCGAATCGAACGGCGCCGCTGCGGCGTCAAACGCGCCCGCGTTGTCTATGCCGGCATGAAGCCAGCCTCCCGGCCGTGCATGTTTTGAACGCATGTTTTCCCCACCGCGTCCCGACGTCCCTCGTCATGCGCAGTATGTCGCTGCGTCGGGCTAAGGTGCGATGAGCAGGCAGGGCCAAATCATGAGCTGTGCGCTAACCATGAAGCCAGCCGCGACGAAAAAAGCCCCGGCAGATCAATGCCGGGGCTTCGTTTCATTCCTAGCCGGAACGATTACGGATGCGCCATCTTCCACACCGCAGCCTGGCGGCCGACGACATCGACCAGATTGCCCATTGCAACGTTGGCGTCGTTGAGATGGAGGCCCCAGCCCGGATCAGGCTTGCCCTGCGCCATCACGTCGGTGAGCGGATCGTCCGTCCGCGGATCGTTCGGGTTCGCGTTGATTTGGACTTCGAGATAGTGATGGTTGTTCTTGCGCACGCATTCCGCGGTGACGAGGCCGGGGGTTGCTGCGAAGGGCGTGGAGATGTCCTTGCCGTCGACGAATTTGCGGCCGGCATCACGTCCGAAGACCGTCCAGTAGGATTTGGGGTCGTCCGCCTTGCCGCCGCCGAGGGCTGCCGGGTTGGTGCAGACGGCTTCGGTCTCGCCGCGGTTGATGCCGAAGGAGGCGGTGTCGCTCGGCGGTACGGTGTCGCGATAGGTCGAGAACGAGATCACGCAGCCGGTCTGGCTGGGCGATTTGCAGACCGGGATGTTCTTGAACGTGCCGCCGACGTCGGCGTTCTTCGGGACCTGAATGGTCGAGCCCAGAATGATCGCCGAGACCAGTTTGGCCTGATCCGGCTTGCCGTCGATCTTCGAGGCGATCAGGCGCGTGATCTGGCCCGAGCCTTGGCTGTGGCCGAGGATCACCACGCCGCGGCCCCTGTTCTCGTTGGCGAGGTACCATGCCCAGGCGTCGTCCACGTCTGCAGCAGCGTCCGCCGGCGTGCCGCGCACGGGCACTTCGCCGCCGCCCGACATGCGCGCGCGCAGGGCGCCGAGGGAGAACTGCCGGTACATCGGCGCGAAGATGCGGCACTGCGAGCCGAAGCGCGCGAGCTGCGCCTTCGCGACGTTGAGCTCTTCCTCGCCGGGGATGAGGTCCGACTGGGTGAAGGGATCGAGCGACACGGTCGGGTAGACGTAGAAACAGTCGATCGGCGCGTTGGGATTGGGCGCGAATTTTTCGATGCTGGTTGAGCCATCGGCGTTGATCACCGTCGCATCGAGATTCACGTCACAGGCATTGTTCGTGGTGCCCGGCTTGCAGAGCCAGTTGGCGGGGACGGAATAGTCCGTGCGCGAGGAGGAGCCAGCAGTCGCGCTTGGCGTTGTCGCGACGGGCGTTGGCGCTGGTGCGACTGCGGTGGGCGGGTTAGGCGTTTGCGGGAGCAGGGCGGCTGATACGGTCGGCGCGATGGGGATCTGCGGCGCGCCGCGGGAGTGATCGCCGCCGAAATAGCTGCAGCCCGTCGCAAGGACGCCTGTCGCCAGGGCGATGGCGCTAGCCATCATTGTTCGTGTCATGTCTCTCTCCCGGTTGCCGAACCGTCGATGCGGTACGGCTTGATCTAGCTTTTGCAGCCAGTCTGCCAATGCGCGTGAAACCTTGTCCAGCGGGCGGGGGTCACGCTGGGGTGACTACTCGGCGTCGCAGCGCGCCGACTGGGTGATGGTCACGGCGCGGGCGCTGGCGTGGTTTTCGCTTACTACGTGTGCGGCGAAGGTCCGCGCGTCGGTCGAGGCAAAGAGATCCTCGAGGGGGTCTGCGCCGCCATCGACCATGAAGACATCGATATGGGCGCCCTTAATCGCCCCGCCGCGATCGCCAGCGAAGAGGTAGCCGTCATGGACATAGTCGCGGCCATTGTAGCGGAAGGCGCGGCCGCGCAGTTCGGGCACGAAGATCACGCTCTCGATCGGGATCTTCGCTGGGTCGACCGCGATGGTGCGGAAGGGGACGAGCGGATGGTTGCGCACGCCGCAGCCGAGCGCGTGGTTCACCTTCATGAAGCGCGCGCGGCGCGTGGCGTTCTTGACGCCGTCAGAGAGTGAGCCAAGGAACTCGTCGCAATTGGCCTGCTCGGGTCCCTTGTCGTCGACATAGACATAGGCCGTCGTGATCTCGCCCGTGCGCACGGAGACCGAGCCCTGCAGCGCCGACTCGCACCAGTCGCGGTGTGACAGCGGCGGCGAGATCGGATCGCCCTTGCGGCCGATCAGCGGGAAGGCGGCTGAGCTTGTTGCGGACGCGGGCGTGACTTGCGGCGTGTGATAGTGCGTCGCCCACAGGCGCAGGTCGGGGCCAAGCGCCTCCGGTTCAGGCGCGGCGAGCGAAAAGGCGAGGCCGCGCTCATAGGGGGAGAGGATCGGCGCGAGGCGGGAACTGTCGCCCATCACCACGGGTACGCTGCCCGGCACAGCCGCTGTGGCGCAGGCGGTGAGGCCAAACACGACAGAGAGACTGAGCCGGCGCAGTTTCGACAGGTTGGCGCGTTGCCACGGCTCGCGGACGACGAGGGCCGGGGCGTTTGCGGCGGGGCCGTCGAGCCCGCTGGCCACGGGCTCGGACCTGAGGCCGAGTATGTCGGACACGTCCTTCATGATGACAGCGAAAGCGCCAGAGCCGTTACTTAACCGTTAGCGGCGTCAGATGTTGCTGGCCGGCTTGCGCTTGCGGCCGGGCCTGTCGGAGTCCTTGCAGACTTCATCGCCGGCGTCGTGCAGGGCGATCGCCATCGGGTGGTCCTTGGCGATGACGTACGCCTCGAACGTGTGCCGCGACGTGGACTGCACCAGTTCCGGCAGCGGATCGGCGGCGGCGTCCTCGACGAACATGTCGATATGGTTGCCTTCGATGGCGCCGCCCGTGTCGGAGCCGATCAGGTAGCCGTCATGGGTGTAGAATTCGCCATTGGCCCAGAACTGCTTGCCGCGTAGTTCCGGCACGAAGAACACCGTGCCCATCTTGAAGCGGTCGCGGTCGATCGCGACGGTACGGAACGGCATCAGCGGAATGGCGCGCACGTCACACGCCTGCGGATGATGGAAGGGGGCGAAGCGCGCCTTGCGCGTTGCGGTCTTGATGCGGTCGGACAGCTCGCCGAAATAGCGGTCGCACACGACCTGCTCGGGGCCGCCGGAGTCCACATACATATAGGCCGTCGGCTCGTCCTTGCCGTTGTCGACCCAGACGGAGCCCTGCATCGCGGCGTCACACCAATCTTCGGTCGAGAGCGGGGCGGACACCGGATTGCCCTTGCGGTCCAGCAACGGCTTCGCGGCGACGCTGGTCCAGGACGGACGCACGGTCGGCATGTGATAGTAGGTCGCCCACAGCTTCATCTTCTTCTTTGCCGGGAGCGCCGCTTCCTCCGGCGCATCGAGCATGAAGTTGAGAGCCTGCTGTGTCGGGTGCATGGGCGCGCGGCCGAGCGTGATCTCGACCTCGGTGTCTGCGAATGCTGAGCGGAGCGGTGGCCCCAGGAAAATCGCTGCAACAGCAACGACGAGGACCAGGGCAAGGAACAATTTTTTCATCGAGATTCCCGCTGCCGTCCCGCCCCCCGGCAAGAGCCCTCGAAGTAGGGCGAGATCATGGCAGTTTCGCCTGCTTGGTGCAATCCGCCGCGGCTGCGTTAACCTTCTGGATCCGAGATCATTAAGGCGCTGTCGTCTCGCAACCGAAACCTGCGCGCTCGCGATGATGAAAAGTGGAGACGTGTGCGAAAATCTGCCGCCTATCGCGTGATGACACCCGTAATCGCGGCCTTCGCGGCCAGCATGGGGCTCATCAGATGCGTGCGGCCCCCGCGGCCCTGGCGTCCCTCGAAATTGCGGTTGGAGGTTGAGGCGCAGCGCTCGCCGGGCTTGAGGATGTCCGGGTTCATGCCGAGGCACATTGAGCAGCCGGGCTCGCGCCACTCGAAGCCGGCGTCGAGGAAGATCCTGTCGAGGCCTTCGTCTTCGGCTTGCGCGCGGATGAGGCCGGAGCCGGGCACGACCATGGCGCGTACGCCTGCGGCGACATGATTGCCTTTCGCGATGTCGGCGGCGGCGCGCAGGTCCTCGATGCGGGAATTGGTGCACGAGCCGATGAAGACGCGATCGACTTTCAGGCCTTCGAGCTTCTGTCCCGGTTCGAGGCCCATATAGGCAAGCGCGCGCTCGGCCGCTTCGCGCTTCACCGGATCGCTGATCTCGGCGGGCACGGGCGCAGTCGCCGTGACGGGCGCGGCCTGCTCGGGGCTTGTGCCCCAGGTGATCGTCGGCGCGACGTCTTCGGCAGCGATGTCGATGATCGCATCCCAGTGCGCGCCGTCATCCGAGGTGAGCGTCTTCCAGTGCTGGAGCGCAACTTCCCACTGTCCGCCCTTCGGCGCGGCCGGCCTGCCCTTCGTGTAGTCGAACGTCTTCTCATCAGGGGCGACAAGCCCGGCGCGTGCGCCGCCTTCGATGGAGAGATTGCAGAGCGTCATGCGACCCTCCATCGACATGGAGCGGATGGCCGAGCCCATGTATTCGATAACGTGGCCGGCGCCGCCATTTGTGCCAATGATCGCGATCAGGTGGAGGGCGAGATCCTTGGCGCCGACGCCGGGGCGGAATTCGCCTTCGACGCGGACGGCCATGTTTTTCATTTTTCGCGCACGCAGGGTCTGCGTCGCGAGGACGTGTTCCACTTCGCTGGTGCCGATGCCGTGGGCGAGGGCGCCGAACGCGCCGTGTGTGGATGTGTGGCTGTCGCCGCAGACGATGGTGAGGCCCGGCTGGGTGCGGCCCTGTTCGGGGCCGACGACGTGGACGATGCCGTTCCGGATGTCGCCCATCGGGAAGAACTGGATGCCGTGTTCCTTCACATTGCGGGCGAGCGTTTCGAGTTGTTCGCGGGCCTCGGAATCCTTGACGCCGGCCATGCCCAGAGACTGGCCCTCGGTCGGCGTGTTGTGATCGGCGACAGCGAGTGTGAGATCGGGGCGGCGCACGCGGCGTCCGCTTGTCCGCAGGCCAGCGAAAGCCTGAGGCGTCGTGACCTCATGGATCAGATGAAGGTCGATATAGAGCAGGCTCTCGCCCGAAGCCTTGTCGGAGGCGACGAGGTGGGCGTCCCAGATCTTGTCGTAAAGGGTGCGTGCGGTGGTCATGCCTCGCTATATGCGTGGGGGACCGCTGTGGCGCAAGCGTCAGCGCGTCACGGCTCGCTTCCCGGCGGGGTCTGCTCGGCTAACGGTGGTGATGCCGGTGACGATCAGGGCGCCAGATACGGCAGGAAGACGAGCCCGCCGATGACCGCGGCCGCCATGGCGGCGACCAGCACGGCCCCTGCGGCGACATCCTTCGCGGACTTCACCGACACATGGAGGTCCGGCTGCACCACATCGCAGAGGTGCTCGAAGGCGGTGTTGACGATCTCGGCCACCCAGACGAGGGCGATGGCGAGGACGATCCAGCGCCAGTCATGAGGCGCGATCCCCAGCCAGAACCCGAGAGCGACCACAAGGGCCGTCGCTGCGAGGTGGATCCAGGCGGTGTGCTGGGTGCGCAGCATTAAGCCGAGCCCGCTCAGCGCATAGCCAAAGCTCTTCAGGCGGGCAGAGATGCTGAACACGGCATGCTCCCTCTTGTCTCTGCCCAGGCATGGGGCACGGGCATCTGGCGCAAGCCGGGCGGATGTTGCAACCTCGACAGATGAAACACGCCGCGCTGCTTCTCGTATTCGCCCTGCCTGTCGCCATGGCTGGCTGCTCGCCGACAGCTGCGCCATCCGAGGCCGTCACAGGGGCGCCGGCCATCGCGCCCGTGGGGGCGGACGCGTTCATGATGCGACTGGATGCGCTCTGCGGCCAGGCGTTTGCGGGAAAGATGGTTTCAACGGATGCGGCCGATGCGGACATGGCGAGCGAGCCGCTGGTGATGCGGGTGGCGGAGTGTTCGCCCACGGAGGTCCGCATTCCGTTCGCGGTCGGTGCGGACACGTCGCGGACCTGGGTGGTGACGCGCACGTCCGACGGCCTGCGGCTGAAGCATGACCACCGCCATGAAGACGGCACTGAAGATGAGCTGTCACAGTATGGCGGCGACACCGCCGACGCGGGCAGCGAGACGCGCCAGGAATTTCCGGCGGACCAGTTCTCGAAGACGCTGTTCGAGACAAAGGGCAATCCGGCCTCGGTCACCAATGTGTGGGCGATGGAAGCGACGGAGACGGTGTTCGCCTATGAGCTGCGCAGGCCGGAGCGCTTCTTCCGCGTCGAATTCGACCTGACAAAACGGGTCGCGGAATAGCATGAACTGCGCGAATTCGACGAATGCTTCGCAGATGACGCAGCGCATCATCCAGAACCGGAACTCACAAGCCTGGCAGGTCTCCGGCGCCGCCGGCATCGCAATCGCCATTGCAACGAACACGGGATCGTCGGCGACTGGCGCTGTCGACACGTCTGTGGCGCAGGATGTGGTGATCAGCGGTAAGCAAGGCAACGCAGGCGAGACAGTGACGCTGGAGTCGTATCTGGTGGAACTGGCCTACGGCGCCTGACGCCTACCAGACGCCGCGCGTGAGACCGCTGGCCAGGTATTGGCCGAAGGTTGGCGCGTAGTACTGGTTCGACGGCAGCGTGCTGGGCGGCAAGGGCTTTGCCTCGCCGGACAGCACGCGCGCCATCGTCTCGACGACGAGATCCTGAGACTTCGCCGCCATCAGCGTCATGTAGGTCTGCATGTTGTCGTTGGCGGCGACAGGGATGCGGTTGGTTGCGAGGATAGGGCCGGTGTCGACGCCGAGGTCGACAAGGTGAAGGGTGACGCCGAAATGCTCGGGCTCGCCGTTGGCGAGCGCGAAGTAGCCGCCATTGATGCCGCGATAGGCGGGGTTCACGCCGGAATGATAGTTCACCACCGGACAGGCGCAGGCTTCGAGCAGAGGCCGACGCAGCATGCCTGTCGAGGCGACGAAGACGGCGCGCGGAGTGAGCGTGCGGATGTGGGCGAGGGCGTCTTCGGCGTTGAGATTGTCGACATCGATGCGCAGGTCGCCTTCGACCGGCGTCGTATCGCATTCTGCCTTCAGCGCCGAGAGCCGCCCGCGCGAGAGGGGCTTCGTCGCTTTCGCAGCAAGTTGCGCAGCCTTCATCGAATAGACGGCGGCGGCGCCGAGCTTCTTCTTCCGGCGGGCCCAGAAGGCCGAGGCCGTCTCGCCGCGTTCGACGATCACGGGGAAGTCGCCAAAGCGCTTGCGCAGGGCGTTGACCATCGTCCACGCGTGAGGCGCGTCGCCGACGAGGGCTATGATGCCGGAGGTGTTGGTCATGGGAGGAATCCGGGCAGGGGATTGCCGCGGAGATTAGCGAACGATGGTTAGAATCGCGGGAACGAAATCGATGAAATTCGATCAATCGCAGCCGTCGCGTTCGCCGTCGAACAGGGTGAAGACCAGCGTCGCGTCTGGCTCGGCGCTGACCGCGCGGATCGTGAGCGTGTCGCCTCCGCCTTCGGCGAACAGGAAGGTGCGGGACGGTGAGGGGCCGGCATAGGCGGCGAGCCTGGCGCCGGATGTCGCGCGCGCCCAGTCGACGCTGGTGGCGAGGCGGGATGGATCGATGCGCGTGTGGGCAGGCAGTTCAGGAATGTCGCGGGCATCGAATGTCACGCGATCGCCCGCACGGGTGAATGAAAAGGCCGCGACGGTGATCCAGTCGCCGGTGCTGACGTCGGCAACCTGTCCGGACAGGCTGTCGCCGTCGGGCAGGAGACGGAGGAAGGCCTGTACCTGCTCGCCCGGCGCGTCTTTCTGCACCCAGCAGCCACGGACGAAATCGATGTCCATGTCAGTCGGCATGGGCGCTGGCGGGGTCGCGCAGCCGGCCGCGCCAAGCGTCGCTGCAGCAACGATCAATCGTCGGACCTGCGACATACGATTCCCTCCGGCAGGCCGTCTCGGCTTTGCAGACCCTGCATCCGGCCTGCTAGTGTCTCCGTCTGACCCGGAGACATCCATGTCCGTATCCGAAGCCTTCATTCGCGGCATTCCCAAGGCGGAACTGCACCTTCACATCGAAGGCTCGCTTGAGCCGGAACTGATGTTCGCGCTGGGCAGGCGGAACAGGGTCGACATCCCGTTCAGGTCTGTCGATGAGGTGCGGGCGGCCTACGCCTTCTCGAACCTGCAGGATTTTCTCGACATCTACTATCAGGGCGCGAATGTGCTGCAGACGGAGGATGATTTCCGCGAGCTGGCCCTGGCCTATTTCACGCGGCTGCATGCCGATGCCGGCTTACATGCGGAAATCTTCTTCGATCCCGAAACGCATACCGATCGCGGCCTGCCCTTCTCGGTTGCGATCGAGGGCCTGCTTGCGGGGATGCGTGAGGCCGAGTTGCGTTTCGGCGTCACGTCGAAGCTGATCATGTGCTTCCTCCGCCACCTCGACGAGGCGTCCAGCTTCCGCACGCTCGAGGCGGCGGAGCCTTATCTGGACCGGATCGTGGGTGTTGGGCTCGACAGTTCGGAGAAGGGACATCCGCCATCCAAGTTCGCGCGCGTATTCCAGGCGGCGAAAGGCAATGGACTGAAGATCGTCGCGCATGCGGGCGAGGAAGGTCCGCCGGAGTATGTCTACGAGGCGCTCGACATCCTGCACGTCGACCGCATCGATCATGGCAATCGCGCATTGGAGGACGCTGCGCTGACACGGCGGCTTGTGGAGCAGGGGGTGACGCTGACCGTGTGTCCGCTGTCGAACCTCAAGCTGTGCGTGGTGCGCGATCTCAAGGATCACCCGATGAAGCGGATGCTCGATCTCGGTCTCAAGGCGACCTGCAATTCGGACGACCCGGCCTATTTCGGCGGCTATGTCGGCGACAACTACATACGCACGGCGCAGGCGGTGGGGCTGACGCGCGATGACATCGTTACGCTGGCTAAGAATTCGTTCACCGGCTCGTTCCTCGACGCAGCGAGCATCGCAAAGCATGTCGCGGCGGTGGATGCGTTCGCGGCGGCGACCTGAAGCGGTTCAATTACTTCGCGGATACTTGCCTCGCCCCAATCGCTGAAGCAGATCAGCCGCCATGAGCGAACATATCCGCAAGCACATACCTTTCGCAGGCCTGATCGGCGTCGACGTCGTTTCGGCCGAGAAGGAGCGTATCGAGGCGCGGCTGCTGGTGCGGGCGGATCTCTGCAATCCTTTGAAGGGGCTGCATGGCGGGGCGGCGATGGCGCTGGCGGACACGCTGGGGGCGATGGGCGCCTCGATGAACTTGCCGGCGGGTGCGGCTGGAACCACGACCCTTGAAAGCAAGACGAATTTCATCGGCGTGGCGCGCGAAGGCGAAACGGTGGTGGCCGTCTGCACGCCGCTGCATATCGGCAAGCGCACATCGATCTGGCAGACCCGCATCACCAGCGCGGCTGGCAAGACTGTCGCACTGGTGACGCAGACCCAGATGGTGCTCTAGATTGATCTTCCGGCACGGAGGATTCGATGTCGCTTGAGCGGAAAGCGCGGGCCTATGTGGCGGCTGTGGAGGGCGGCGCGGTCGGCGACGACCTGGCCGCCTTCTATCATCCCGACGCCGTCCAGTATGAGTTCCCCAACCGGCTGGTGCCGCACGGCGCCCAGCGCGATCTCGACGCCATCCTGCAGGGGGCCGAGCGCGGCATGAAGCTGATGGAACGGCAGATCTACGACATTCATACCGTCACCGAACTGGGCGACCGGATCATCCTCGAATACACTTGGACGGGCTATCCGCGCACGCCTATCGGCACTGTGCGCGGCGGGCAGGCGATGCGGGCGCGCATCTGCCAGGTGATCGAGTACGAGGACGGCCTGATCATCCGCCAGCGCAATTACGACTGTTTCGAACCTTTCTGATCCGCTAGGGTTCGCGCTTGGCGTCCGAGGCGTTGATGGCGAGGTTTCTGGTCACTGGTCTGGTGAGCCTTGCGCTGCTTGCGGCCTGCGGGGGCGAGGCTGTTGCCCCTTCGGAACCGGTCGAGGACATGTCGCCCGAAGAGGCGGCGGATGCCGAACGCACGGCGCTCGCGCGCTGCGGCGAGGTAACCCTTGCCGGCTATTGCGGCGTCCGCTTCGGCATGACGGCGGCCGAGGCGCGGCAGGCTTTCCCGGTGAAGCTCGACAGCTATGAGGCGCCGGCCGAGGGAGGCGCGGTGGATGCCGGCTGCCAGGAACTGTTTGCCGCCGAGCCCGTGACAGGGGTTAGCTTTATTGCCGAAGGCGGCCTGATCGGCCGCGTCGACATAATGACCGAAGCGGCGCGCACGGCGGACGGCTTTGGCGTCGGCACGCAGGCGTCAGCGATCCGCACAAGGTTCGGCGGCCAGATGGGCATGGCGACCAACGCGCTGGAGCCCGAGATCACCGATCTCATCGTGGTGGAAGGCAACACCAAGATCGTGTTCGAGATACAGGACGGGGTTGTGCGCTCCTGGCGCGCAGGCGTCGCGCCGACGATCGACTATGTCGCGCATTGCGGGTGAAGCGCGGCGGCTGACCGTCAGCCCTTCTTGAGCGTCGCCTCAAGAACCGCGCGCGCCTTGGCGCCGAGTTCCGGGTGGGCGAGCGCCATGGCCGCAAACGCTTCGAGATAGAGCAGCTTGTCGCCGCAGTCATAGTCCTGCCCGGCGTACTTGAAGGCGTGGAAATCCTGCGCCGACATCAGTCGCTGCATCGCGTCTGTGAGCTGGATCTCGCCGCCGGCGCCGGGCGTCTGCGTGGCGAGCAGGTCGAACACTTCGGGCTGAAG
>Ga0315903_10005179_pt1 | contig 17077 bp, 19 predicted proteins | sample LakEriMetagenome_7_FD_203524 | JGI IMG/M metagenome (GOLD analysis project Ga0315903, IMG submission 203524) | Freshwater fungal communities from buoy surface, Lake Erie, Ohio, United States - Buoy 2 MA119 | ecosystem: Environmental > Aquatic > Freshwater > Lake | place: USA: Lake Erie, Ohio...
GAGGCGGCCGCTGACCATGCCCGCGAGCGGGAGCGGAAGGCCCGCTGCGCTGAGCGGCAGGCTGCAGAGGCCCAGGCCAGTGCGAACGAGGCGACGGCTCAAGCTGATGCCGCGGCAGAGGCTGAGGCCGCCAAGATCCGAGCCAACGCCGCCCGCCGGGCTCGAGCGGCGCGACAACGGGCCGAGGCCGCCAAGGCGCTGGCCCTGCAGAAGGCCGAGGCGGCTGGACAGCCCATCCCAGACCTTGAACCTCAGATCGATCCCCAAGCCATGCCGAGCCGAAACCTCCCCACCAATGCCGCCGGAGAGGTCAAGGGCAAAGCCCAACGCAACCACCGCTGCGCGGAAGGCTGCGCCTACACCGATCCCGACAGCCACATCCTCAAAGGCGGAGACGGCTGGATTCAGGGCTACAACTGCCAGATGGCGGTCGATGGAGCCCACCAGGTGATCGTGGCGGTGGGGATCAGCAACCAGGCCAGTGACACCCCCCATCTGCTGCCCATGCTGGAGCGGATCCTCTCCAACACCGGCCAGCTGCCGGACAAGTTGCTCGCGGATGCCGGCTACTGCAGCACCGACACCATCGAGGGCTGCGAGCAACGTCAACTGGATGCCTACATCTCCACCGGCCGCCAGCGACACGGCAAGCGGCCCAGACCGTCACGAGGTCCCGCACCACGGGATCTCGATGCCCGAGGCCGAATGGACCGCAAGATCCGCTCCAAAGCCGGCCAAGCCATCTACGCCTTGCGCAAGATCATCGCCGAGCCGGTGTTTGGGCAGATCAAGGCTGCCCGTGGGCTGGATCGTTTCCTGCTACGGGGAACCGAAAAAACGTTCGGGGAGTTGAACCTCATGGCGATCACCCACAACCTCCTCAAGTTGCACAGGGCGGCCCTGAAGCCCGCCTGAGGCGGGGGAAGCAGGCGGCAAAGAGGGCCAACAGCCAGCCAGAGTCCCGCCCAAACAAACCAAGACCAGAAACGCCCCTCCGTCAAAGATCAACCCCCGGAACCTTCCCTGGGCTGGGGAGAGGATGCGCTGGTGCCTGCTGATATGCGCAACAGGCTCCTAGGCCCGACCGCGCGCCTGATCCGCCAACGCCGGCACGTAGGGAATCAACCCCTTGGCGCAGGCCTCCGCCTGAATCTCGATCGGCAGGGTGCGCACATCGCGAAGGAAGCCATCCACCTCCAGGATCCAAGGGATCTGTGACGATTCGAGCAGGCTGGGCAAGCACCAGCGGGCGCTGAACGGGGTGATCTTCAGCAGATCCCGCACTTTTTTGGCGTGGTTCTGGGAGGTGCTGGTGGCCACGCCGAAGTATTCGGCGATCGTGAAGGCGCTGCAGTGGGGGCTTTGGGAGGAATCGAACAGGAAGTTGGCGGCTCCGATGGCATGCACCACGCCGGCGCACCAGGAGGCCTCCCGCCCCGTGAGCAGCGGAGATGGACGCTTGCGGGCTAGAGCGGCCACGGCGGCGTGGATCAGCGCCCGGTACTCGTCGTCCAGGTGTCGGGCGCAGAAGGAATCGATGCGCACCAGCAGGCGGTCCACCGTCTCCCTGAGGGCTGCGGGCACCTTGGGGGGCGCCGCTGGCGCTGCTGGCGGTTGGCTCGGCCGCTCGTCCAAGGCCACCACGCCAATGGTGACCGGCACCCGCGCGTCGGCCACCTCCACCTGAAAGCGGCGCCGTTTCGGCGAGGGCTGCTGCCACAGGCGGGCGATCTGGGGTTCCGCCTCGATCCAGGCCACCAGCGCCAGGGCCACCGCCTCCAGCTGATGCAGATCGGCGCGGTGGGGCGGTTTCAGTCCCAGGGGCGGCTCGATCAGCATCACGGTGGGGTAGGCGTCGCCGGGGGACAGCGGCCAGCCGTAGCGCTTGATCTCCTGGAGCAGCGGCGGCGGCATGTCGGCCTTCGCCTCGAAGTTGATGGCGCGGTGGGGCGGCGCCGCGTCCATGGCGTGGCGATCTCCCGCCTCGAAGCGTTGGCCCAGCTCCACGTACTGCTCGTAATCCTGCAGCGACTCGAACAGGATCACGCCGTAGTGCTCGCGGTGCTGGCCGATCACGCATCCCACCCAGCCCTGGATCGCCAAGGCGCTGCAGCTCACCTGGAAGAGATGGCCATCGCTGGGTATGCGCTCCCAGGGGCGGCGCTGATACAGGGCGGCCGCAGCCTCAAAGAAGTGCTCCGCCGCCTCCGGGTCGATGTCGCCGCTGAGGTACGTGGTGAGCGCTTCGCTGCCCAGCTGATCCTCGCCAGCGGCGAGCTGCTCGCGCATCAGCTTGATCGCCTGGTCCACCTGGGGGGTGGCGCCCTGCTTGATCACCGCCCCCGGCAGCAGCGGCGGCAACCAGTCAAGAAGCTGCGCCCGGTTCACCACCACCCGTCGCGGCTGGCCGGGACGGCAGGGGGTCTCGGGGTCGTGAAGGGCCTTGGCGATCGCTGGCTCCAGCGCCTCCAGTGGCTGATCGGCAGAGGCCACGGCCGAGGCGCGGATGGCGCCATCGGCCTCCATCACCAAGGCGATCAGGGGGCGAACGCTGTCGCCATCCGCCGGGGTCACGAAGGCGGGCATCTCCACCAGAGCCACCTCCCACATTGCGCCGCTGCCATCAGCGCCGAACCCACGAGCGGAATGGGAGGGGGCGGCCATGGAGCCTAGGCGTCGGAGAGGGGCACCATCCTCGCCCTGACCGATGTTTGCCGTTCGAGGTGTGACGAAATCTCTACGGCTGGAGAGCCATGGCGTAGCGCTCCAACACCGCCCTGGCCCGTCCAAGGGTGTCGCGCCTCCCTTGCTTGGCGATCTGCCAGGCCGTGGCGGCACTCAGGAGCGGCATGTTGTCGTGCCGGGATTGGCGCCGCCAGGCGCTGTCGAGGCTGCTGTGGCTGATGAGGATGGAGCTCACGGGGCGGGAGCTATCGCTACCTCAGCCGAGTTGGCCAGGCGCTGATGGCTAGGCCGAGGACTGTCGCCCGCGTAACTCATGCCCGTCCAGCTCAGGGTGCTGTTTCCCACATCGCACCCATCGGCGCGGACTAGCACGGACCCGTTCAGGATGGCTGATTTTCCCATCCACCGCTGAATTCCGGGACCGCAGCTGCCAAGTCGGTTTAACGAGGGAAGCCAAAGAGGCTTTGGTTCTGGCAAACGCTGGTCTTGAATGCCGCTGGATCGCCAGCGGCTCCGGCTCCGATCCGGGATGGCCCGGTAGGCCGCCTCGCTGGCGGCCACTGCCTTTGCGCAGCTCGGGCGGCAGTTGGAGTCGCCAGCCAGGCCGCTTCTGAACTCCCAGCCGGAGGGTCGCCCATTGCATGCAGTCTCTGTCTGAGATGCAACCGAGAATCAAGTTGCCCTCAAGGGTTCAGCCGGGCCGATGGCGCTGCGAGTCGTCTCGGCTTGTGAACAAGTCCATGCTGGCAATTGCTCCATCCCGGCAACATGCCATAAACTTCGCCCGGTAAGGAATTGCCTTACCTGGAACGGCTTGTCAGCCGTCACGTCCTGTTCATTTTGTTTTCACAATCAGCAGAAGCATCAACCATGGCCGCAAAGCAATTCGAAGTCAAAGCCAAGGAGAATAGCGCCACCGGTGGCAACGCGCTGAACACCGGAGTTGTTGTCGCCAAAGGCGACAGGCTGATCATCAAGGTTGCGGAAGACGACACCTGGTCTGCCGGCGGGAGCGAGAGAACTTCAAACGCCAACGGCTTGGTCGCCGGCAACAAGTATGGCGGTGTCTTTGGCACATATACGTCACCGACGACGGGCGCAACTTTTCCTTTTGGCAGCCTCGTCGGCAGCCTGGACGGTGGCAAGAGCTACTTCCTTGTGGGCACACAGTTTGATGGCCCCGTTCCGCAGGCGGGCACGCTGTCCTTGTTGTATTGGGACATGAACAACCACGACAACTCCGGCTCCATCACTGTTTCCGTGGAGACGGTGCCGAAGGCGAAGTTAAGCAGCTTCGATGTTAAAGCGAAGGAGAACAGCGCCGTCGGCGGAATCGCGCTGGATACGGGAATCATTGTCGCCAAAGGCGACCGGTTGATCATCAAGGCTGCCGAGGACCAAACCTGGTCCTGCGGTGCGCTGGCCGACTACACGTCAAACGCCAACGGCTTGGTCGCCGGCAACAAGTATGGCGGTGTCTACGGCAATATGACTTTACCGACCTCGGGCGCAGTTTTACCCTATGGCAGCCTTGTCGGCAGCCTGGACGGCGGTAAGAGCCACTTCCTGGTGGGCACAAACTTCGACGCGCCCGTTTCTCAGGCGGGCACGCTGTCCTTGTGTTATTGGGATGCCAACAGCGAGGACAACACCGGCTCTGTCACCGTTTCCGTGCAGACGGTGCCGGCTGCCGTGACCCGTTGAGGTAAATCCCCAGCACGAAGGAGGGCACCCCTTCCAAGCGTGTGGCGCTGGATGTGGAACTTTTCCATGCGGCGCCATACGCTTCGTTTGTGTGGTGCTCGACCAGCGCATTCACCACCTGCTCGATCGCCAGCCGATTCGCCCCTGAACTCCCAGCCGGAGGGTCGCTCATTGCATGCAGTCTCTGTCTGAGATGCAACCGAGAATCAAGTTGCCCTCAAGGGTTCGGCAGGGCCGATGGCGCTGCGAGTCGCCTCGGCCTCTGAACAGGTCCTCGCTGGCCATTGCTCCATCCCGGCTACATGCTGTAAATTTCGCCCGGTAAGGAATTGCCTTACTAGGAACGGCTTGTCAGCCGTCACGCCCTGTTCATTTTCTTTTCACAAACAGCAGAAGCATCAACCATGGCCGCAAAGCAATTCGAAGTCAAAGCCAAGGAAAATAGCGCCACCGGTGGCATCGCGCTGAACACCGGAATCGTTGTCGCCAAAGGCGACAGGCTGATCATCAAGGCTGCTGAGGACCAAACCTGGTCCTGCGGTGCGCTGGCCGACTACACTTCAAACGCCAATGGCTTGGTCGCCGGCAACAAGTATGGCGGCGTCTATGGGAATATGCTCTCACCGACGTCGGGCGCCCTGCTTCCCTATGGCAGCCTCGTCGGCAGCTTGGACGGCGGCAAGACCCACTTTCTAGTGGGCACAAAATACGACGCACCTGTCCAGCAGGCGGGCACGCTGACGTTGTGTTACTGGGATGCCAACAGTGAGGACAATACCGGCTCTGTGACCGTCACCGTGGATAAGGTACCTAGTGTCGTTGCCGTGGTCGTCAGGGTCGATCCCATCAAAAACAATTCCGGGATCGGTGTGCCGTGCAACACCGGCCTGGTGGTGAATAAAGGCGATTTGCTGAAGATCAAAGTCCCAGTGGAGCAAAAATGGGTCAATGGACCGAATCTGAATCCCCAGACCGCACCCAATGCCAACGGCGCTAGTAATCTTACCATCAAAGGTTTTGATCTTCCGTTGTGCAGCCTGGTCGGGAGCCTGGATGGTGGCAAGACCTTTTTCTTTGTCGGCACCAATTTTGAGAAGAGCATGACGGAGTCCGGGCCACTATCTCTGTTTTTCTGGGATACTGATGACAACAACAGCGGTTTTGTGACGCCAGTAATTTCGCTGACCAAAGCCTCCTAAACCCGCCTTCGAGCCGGTGGGGGCTCTTAGCTCCGACCGGCAACCTTTCAACGTGGCAACGGCTTCTTTGCCCACAGGTTAGGAGCCAGCCCGAGTAGGGCAAGATTGCGAAGCGTATTGCGCTGGATGTGGAATCTTTCCATGCGGCGCCATACGCTTCGTTTTTTATGCTTACATCCCCCGCCTCTCCTCCCCTGTTGCCCGTCGAGCGGATGCTTGCAGCTCCCAACCCCCAAACACCTCACCCCCGGCAGCCGAACCTCAGCAACTGCCGGGCCAACTCGGGCAGCAGCGTTTCGTCCTGAGCTTGGCGGGCGCCGCTGGCGAACACCACCAGCAGAAACGGATCCGCCCCCTCCACTTCCACATAGGCCGCGTCATGGCGGGCCTGGCTCATCCAGCCGGCCTTGCTCCACAGCCCAGCCTCCAGCGGTAGCCCGCCGCCGAGGAAGCCATCCACCTGGTTTTCGGGATCGGCGGCTCGCTGGGCCGGATCCAGGGAGCGCTTCAACAGCTCCGTCATGCGGCGGCAGGCCGGCGGTGAGACCACGGTCCCGGCCAGCACGGCCTGCAACATCCGCGCCGTGGCATCGCTGCTGAGCCGGTTGCGGTTGGCCAGGGCCGGGCCATAGAACTGTCGCTCGCGGCCGAAGGGGCCGTCGCCCCAGGTCTTCTGGCAGGCATTGCAGCCCTCCAGTTCCGGCCATCCCAGCTCCGCCAGCCAGTCGTTCACCAGCTGGCGCTGGGCCGCCCAGGCGGCAAATCGTTCCTCCGGCAGGTCCGGACCGCTGGTGGTACCACTCAGCAGATCCACCACCAGGGCGGTGGCGTCGTTGCTGGAGTCTTGGATCATGGCGGCCAAGGCGCGCCGCAGCTCGGCGTCGTCGCCGATCAGCCCCTGCCGCAGCCAGGCTTCAGCCGCCACCAAATAAATGAGCTTGATCACGCTGGCCGGGTAGTGCTGGCGAGTCCCGGCCCAGCTGGCTCCAAGGGCTTCCGGTAGCGCCGGCGGCCCGTCGCCGGCGGCGCGGCGGGCCCAGGCGCCGAGCGGCTCGCGGTAGCGCAGCCAGGTGATCGACAGCTGGGTCGCCAGCTCCGGGCGGCCGTCCTGCTCCAGGGCCCGCACCAGATCGACGAGGCGCTCGCCCATGGCTGGATCGGGGCTGTAGAACGCCATCGACGCATGCGGCTGGATGCAGACCATAGGTGTGCCAACCTCACCGGCCCTGGCCCCCGGAGCAACCTGGCGGCTGCGGGAGTCCCTGCCGGGGTGGAGTCGAGCCCGGGGCCCGGGCCTGGCCACCGAGGTGGCCGCCGGGCGCCACCTGCGCCTTCTCGATGGGCTGGTGTCCGAGGCAGGCGAGCTTGGGGTGCGGCTGCGGGTGCGGCTCCTGGAGGATGGCTACCCCTGCTGGTTGGAGGGCGCCGCCCTGCTGGATCGGGGCCAACCCGCCCAGGCGCCCCCGCTGCCCCGCCCCCACGAGGGCGAGATCCAGGCCCGTGTGCCGCGGCTGCTGCGCCTGGCCGAAGCGGCGCGCCAGCAGCCCAATGTTTATCTCTGGGGTGGCACCCTCGGGCCGAATTTCGATTGTTCCGGGCTGATTCAGACCCTGTTCGCCGCCAGCGGCATCTGGCTGCCCCGCGATGCCTACCTGCAGGAGCGCTTCTGCCAGCCGGTCGCGGTGCGGCCCGGTATCACCCAGCTGCTGCGACCCGGCGATCTGATCTTCTTCGGCACCGCCCGCCGCTGCACCCACGTGGGCCTGCATCTGGGAGGGGGGCGTTACCTGCACAGTTCAGGCCGCGAGCACGGTCGCAATGGCCTCGGCATTGATGACCTCAACCCCCACAATCCCGATCCGGTGGCGCGTCACTACCGCCAGGAGTTGCGCGGCGCCGGTCGTGTCACCCGCAGCCACGATGGCAGTCCCCTGCCGGGCTGAGCCACGGCCACGGCGGCCGGGAGCCGCGGAAACCAACATTTAGGGTCGCCTGATCCCTTCCCGGCACGGACGATGCTGGAGACCCAGGCCCCGCAGGTGACCGTCAGCGCGTCGGCGCTTTGCGATGGGCCGGAGCTTTCCGTGGTCGTGCCGCTTTACGACGAGGAGGCCAGCATCCCCAACCTGGTGGAGCGGCTGCTGGCGGTGCTGCGGCCCCTGGGCCGCCGTTTCGAGCTGGTGCTCGTCGACGACGGCTCCACGGATGGCACCGCCGCCGCCTTGCGGCGCCTGTGTGGCGCCACGCCGGAGCTGGTGGCCGTGCTGTTGCGGCGCAACTATGGCCAGACGGCGGCGATGGCGGCGGGCTTCGCCGCCAGCCGCGGCGCGGTGATCGTGTCGCTGGATGGGGATCTGCAAAACGATCCAGCCGATATCCCCCAGTTGCTGGCCCGCCTGGATGAGGGCTTCGATCTGGTGAGCGGCTGGCGCCATCAGCGCCAGGACGACAGGTTCAGCCGGCTGCTGCCCTCCCAGCTGGCCAACCGCTTGATCGCCAGCGTCACCGGCGTACGCCTGCACGATTACGGCTGCTCGCTCAAGGCCTATCGCCGCGAACTGCTGCAGGATCTCAACCTCTACGGCGAGTTGCACCGCTTCCTGCCGGCCCTGGCCTCGATCGAAGGGGCCCGCATCGCTGAGGTGAAGGTGCGCCACCACCCCCGGCGCCACGGCCGCAGCCATTACGGCATCGATCGCACCTTCCGGGTGCTGATGGATCTGCTCACGGTCTGGTTCATGAAGCGCTTCCTGACCCGACCGATGCATGTGTTCGGCTTCGCGGGGCTGCTGAACCTGAGCCTCGGCCTGGCCATCAGCCTCTGGTTGGTGGGCGAAAAGCTGCTCACCGGCGCCGACATTGGCAACCGGCCGCTGCTGTTGATGGGCGTGCTGGCGATCCTCAGCGGCGTGCAGCTGTTCGGGTTCGGCCTGCTGGCGGAGTTGCAGATGCGCACATATCACGAGAGCCAGGGGCGGCCGATCTACCGGGTGCGCGAAACCCTGCGCGGGGGCGCCCCCCTCGGCTGACTGGCCCCGCCTGGTTGAAAGGCCCCGCCCGGCGGTGGGGCACCCCCCGAAGCGGCCGGCTTCGCCTGCCCCCGGTAGGGAGCGATGGCCGCCGCCGCCTCCGCCATCACCCGCGGATCGCCATCGCGCAATCCGCGCCGCAGGAAAGGCAGCACAGCCGGATGCCTCCAACGCCGCGCCGCTCGCACCGCCAGCAGGCGCTCGTCGGGATCGCCGGCGGCCCACTGGCGCAGCTGGCGCAGATAGGCCCGGCGCTCCAGGGGGGTTGTGGGCAGCGGCGGCGGTTCAGCCGAGGCCTGGCCTCCCTGGGGCTGGGGGCTGGCGGCGCCTGCATCCGGCGATGGCTCCACGGCCGCCAACTGGCTGACCAGCTCGATCTGGGCCCGGTTGAGGGCCGCCACCGCCGCGGTGTCCGTGGAGCGCAGCAGCGTGCGGGGCTGGCGTCGGGTGATCAGCCAGAGGACCAGGCCCAGCAGGGAGGCGAGGGCGGCCCAGAACGGCGTGGGCATGGGCAGCTGAACTTTTATGTCGTCACCTCAGGGGCCGGGAGGCTGGGCCAGAGGCGCTCCTTACAGTACCGGCGGTTCTTACTGGCCCACGCCATGACTGGTGATTTCGCCGCTGCCTGGTTGCCCTCCGTGCTCGTTCCTCTCGTGGGAATCCTTGGCCCCGCGGTGGCCATGGCCCTGCTGTTCAACGTGATCGAAGCGCGCGACTGACCCGCGACGCTCCCTGATCAGCCCCACGCCTTCCCTCGGCCTCCCTCCCCCCATGACTGTCTCCCCCGTCGCTGACCCCACCGTCGGCAACCTGGCAACCCCCGTCAACAGCAGCTACTTCACCCGGTCGTTCCTGAACGCCCTGCCGGCCTACCGCCCTTCGTTGTCCCCCAACCGTCGGGGCCTGGAGGTGGGCATGGCCCATGGCTTCTTCCTTTACGGCCCATTCGCGATCACCGGCCCGCTGCGCCTCACGGAATACGCCAGCACCGCCGGTCTGCTGGCCACCATCGGCCTGGTCTCGATCCTGACGGTCTGCCTGTCGATCTATGGCACCGCCGGCCAGGGCCCCAACGTGCAACCGCCTGACGCCACGATCGACAATCCCCCCGCTGATCTGTTCACCAAGGCTGGCTGGGCGGAGTTCGCCAGCGGCTTCTGGCTGGGTGGCTGCGGTGGCGCTGCCTTCGCCTGGTTCCTCGCCAGCACCGCCCTGGTGGCTCCCCTGGTGAACATCGCCGGCGGCGTCTGGAGCGTCGGCTGATCCAGCCTGTTCAGGCCCGCCAACCCCGCCGCTTGGCCGGCTTTCGCGCCAGCTGCGGTTGCTTCCCTGAGATCCCCCATCGGCCCGGCTGATGGGGGATTTTCTTTGGCGAGGCCGGCCCTGGCGGGTGGGTTTCCTACGGGCGCCGCGGGGAGGGCCCCTCGACCTGCCGCGCCTTACGGTGCATCCACGACCCCTCCTATCCCGCAGCCGGCCGCGTGACCCTGAGGCTCACCAACACCCTCACCCGCACCTGTGAGGACTTCGTTCCCCTCAACGATCGGCGGGTGACGATCTATTGCTGTGGCGTCACCGTCTACGACCTCTGCCACGTCGGCCATGCCCGCAGCTATCTCGTGTGGGATGTACTGCGCCGCTATCTGATCTGGAGCGGCTACGCGGTCACCTACGTGCAGAACTTCACCGATATCGATGACAAGATCCTGGCCCGGGCCGCCCGGGAGGGCGCCAGCATCGACACGATCACCGAGCGCAATATCTCCGCCTATTTCCAGGACATGGATGCCCTCAACATCCTGCGTCCGGATCGCATGCCCCGCGCCACCCAGTGCCTCGACGGCATCCGTGCCCTGATCGCTGAGCTGGAGGCCCGGGGAGCCGCCTATTCGGTGGACGGCGATGTTTACTTCGCGGTGCTCAAGCAGGCCGACTACGGCAAACTATCTGGCCGCGATCTTTCCTCCCAACGCGATGATGCCAGTGGTCGTCTGAGCGAGGCGGAGGAGGCCCGCAAGCACAATCCATTCGATTTTGCACTCTGGAAAGGGGCCAAGCCTGGCGAGCCCAGCTACCCCTCCCCCTGGGGCGCAGGCCGCCCCGGCTGGCACATCGAATGCTCCGCCATGGTGCGCCAGGAATTGGGCGACACGATCGATATCCACCTCGGTGGCGCCGATTTGATCTTCCCCCATCACGAGAATGAAATCGCCCAGTCCGAAGCCGCCACGGGCAAGCCGTTGGCGCGCTACTGGCTGCACAACGGCATGGTGAATGTCGGTGGCGAAAAGATGTCGAAATCCCTCGGCAACTTCACCACCATCCGCGGCCTGCTCCAGCAGGGCATCAGCCCGATGACCCTGCGACTGTTCGTGCTCCAGGCCCAGTACCGCAAGCCCCTCGACTTCAGCGCCGCAGGCCTGGAGGCCGCCGCCAACGGCTGGGCAGGCCTGAAGGCGGCCCTCGACCTAGGCCCCAACCATGGCGTCCAGCTGGGCTGGGGAGAGGCCGCGCCGAGGAACGCGGCGGAGCTCGATGGGGCCCTGGCCGCCTGCCGCGAGCGCTTCGTGGCGGCGATGGATGACGACCTCAACACCGCCGGCGCCCTCGCCGTGCTGTTCGAGCTGGCCCGGCCCTTGCGGGGGATGGCCAACCGGCTGCGGATCGGCGAGCCGGCCAGCGCCGCGGATCGGGCCCTGGAACCCCGCTGGCAGCTGCTGGTGGAGCTGGCGGAGGTGCTGGGGCTGCAGTGCGGAGTGCAGTGCGGAGTGCAGTGCGGCGTCGCAGACGACAGCGAGACAGCCCCGCCCGAGAAGGCCTCCGCCGCCGCGGGCGACGCCGCCATTGAGGCGCTGGTGGAGCAACGCCGCCAGGCCAAGGCGGGCCGCGACTTCGCCCTGGCCGATCGCATCCGATCCGATCTGGCCCAGCAAGGCATCGAGCTGGTCGATAAACCCGGCGGCGTCACCATCTGGCTGCGCCGCTGAACGGCGGTGTCTCTCCACAGGCCTAATCGTTCCGCGGCTTTGCAGGGCAGATCTGGTCTGCGGATGGCTGCGCGACAGGCTCCTCGGACACCGGGTCAGCCCCCTGGCGGCTTGCGGTTGGCCATCACGTGCTCAATGCGGCGGATGCGTACCGCGGTGGTGGCCCAGACCTCTTTCTGAAAGCCAGGCTCGCAGGCCTCCACCAGCTGCTCGATCGGTTCGCCCCGCTCGAACGCGTCCCAGAGCTGGCGCTCCAGCCGGGCGCGCTCGATGAAGTTCCAGCGCCGCAAAAACAATGGAAGCGTCGCCAAGCCAGCCCTCGCCACTGGGCCTAGTTAAACCGACGCTTTCGTGCGGGGGCGTGCTGGACGGCCCTCGCGGGAACGGCTTCCGGGGGAGAGTCCCCCGGGGACCTCGCTGTGGCAGACCCCGCCTGCTGCTGCCGAGGTGACCGGCGGCACCCGGCCCGCCCCAGCCGGCCCGCCCCGGCCGCCCCCGCGGCCGCCCGCCCGCCACTGCCACCGCAGACGCCACTGCTGTGGCTGCCGCCGCGGCGCGGCGGGGCCGCTTCAGCTTGCGACCCTTGGGCACAGGCCGGGGCCGCGCCATAGGGATGGGAGACTGGCGCCCCTAACGCCGCGGCACCGTGAAAGCCCTCTCTGTGCTCGGTTCCACCGGCTCGATCGGCACCCAGACCCTGGAGTTGGCCGAGGAGTTTCCCGATCGCTTCCGGGTGGTGGCCCTGACGGCCGCCAACAACCTCGACCTGCTGGTGGAGCAGATCTGCCGCCACGCCCCTGAGGCGGTGGCCCTGGCGGACGCGGACCAGGTGCCGGCCCTGCGCGAACGCCTGCGGGCCCTGGAGCCCGCGGCGCGGCCGGCGCGGCTGCCGGAGCTGCTCGGGGGCAATGATGGCCTCTGCGCTGCCGCCGCCTGGGCCAGCGCCGAGCTGGTGGTGACCGGCATCGTTGGCTGCGCCGGCCTTCTGCCCACCCTGGCCGCGATCCGGGCCGGCAAGGACATTGCCCTGGCCAACAAGGAAACGCTGATCGCGGCTGGTCCGGTGGTGTTGCCGGAGCTGGAGCGCAGTGGCTCGCGCCTGTTCCCGGCCGATTCGGAGCACTCGGCGATCTTCCAGTGCCTGCAAGGCACCCCCTGGCCCGAGAGCGCCCGCCTCTCCACCGGCCGCCCCACCCCCGGCCTGCGCCGCATCCAGCTCACCGCCTCCGGCGGAGCCTTCCGCGATTGGGATCCGGCCGATCTGGTCAAGGCCACCGTGGCCGATGCCACCAGCCATCCCAACTGGACGATGGGCCGCAAGATCACCGTGGATTCGGCCTCGCTGATGAATAAGGGCCTGGAGGTGATTGAAGCCCACTACCTGTTCGGGCTCGACTACGACCACATTGAGATTGTCATCCACCCCCAATCGATCATCCATTCGATGGTGGAGCTGGCCGATTCCTCGGTGCTGGCCCAGCTCGGCTGGCCCGACATGAAACTGCCGATCCTCTACTGCCTCAGCTGGCCCCAGCGGCTGGAAACGCCCTGGCGGCGCTTGGATCTCACCCAGTTGGGCACGCTCAGCTTCCGCCAGCCCGACCCGGCCCGTTATCCCTGCATGGAGCTGGCCTATGCGGCGGGCCGCGCCGGCGGCACGATGCCGGCGGTGATGAACGCCGCCAACGAGCAGGCCGTAGCCCTCTTCCTCGCTGAGCGGGTGCATTTCTTGGAGATTCCCCGGCTGATCGACGCGGTGTGCGAGCGCCACAAGGCTGACCTCACGGCCCATCCCTCCCTGTCCGATGTGTTGGCCGTGGACGCCTGGGCCCGCCAGGCGGTGCGGGAGGCTGCCGCCCGGCTCAGCGCCAAGACTCCGGCGGCGCTGCCCGCCTGAGCCCAGCCTGCACCCCTTGCCCAGCCAGCGATGCCAACCCAGCCCATCCTGATCAGCCATCAGCTGCTGCTTTGCGCCACCCCCAGTAAGGCCCTGTGCTGCCCCGATCCGGCCCTGGGGGCCGCCAGCTGGGACTGCCTCAAGCGGCTGGTGCGCGAGCTGGGCCTGGAAGATCCGCAACGGCCCGAGGGAATCGTGCTGCGCAACAAGGCCGACTGCCTGCGCATCTGCGGCGAGGGGCCGGTGCTGCTGATCTGGCCCGAGGGCGTTGTCTATGGCGGGGTCACCCCCGAGCGAATCGAGCCAATCTTGCGGCGCCACGTGATTGGCGGCGTCCCGATCGAGCCCTGGATCCTGAGGCGCTACACCCTGCCGGCCGGCTCCACCTGACGCTCCAGCCAGGCCGCCACCTGGCGATCCGCCCAGCTGGCCAGGGCCGAATCGCCTAAGCCATGAAACCCGTTGTGACCTCCGTATCGGGGCAGCAGCAGCTCCACATTGGGAAGCGCCGCCCTACCCAACGCCTGGGCCGCCGTCGCCGGTACCCAGGGATCGTCCTGGGCCTGGATCAGCAGCAGGGGCAGCCGCGGCCTGGTGGCCAGCAGGGGCCGCAGCGCCGAGGCCTCGTGGTAATACTCCTCCACGCTGCTGTAGCCCCAACGCGGCGCCGTAATCACCGCATCGAAGGCTCGCAGCGAACGCGGCCGCCGCGAACCCGTAAGCCGCTGCCGTTCCGCCTCCGCCAGGCCGAAGGGATCGGCCAGGGTCTGGCGGATCAGGTTGCCCAGCAGCCAGCGCTGGTAGAGGCGGTTGCCGGGCTCGTCGATGCGGTGGGTACAGGCGTTGAGATCGAGGGGGCTGCTTACCGTCACCAGGGCATCGAGGGCCGCTGGCTCCGCCAGGGCCGCGTTGAGCAGAGCCGCTCCCCCCAACGACAACCCCACCCCCAGCAGGGGCAAACCCGCCCCGCCGCGGCGCGCCGCGGCCAGCATCGGCAGCAGATCGCGGTTGCAGGCGGCCGCATAGGTGCCCGCCGCCAGGGGCCTGCCGCCGCCGGCTCCGCGCAGGTTGAGGCGCCAGACCTCGAACCCCGCCGTTCGCAGCCAACGGGCCAGCCGGCGCACACTGCCGCTGCCGGCACTGCCCCCCAGCCCATGCACCAGCACCACCAGCCCCCGCGGCGGCCCAGCACTGGGGGTCTCACGCAGCACCAGCAGGTGCTCGTCGCCCGGTAAGGCCAGCGCCAGGGGCTGGCCGCTGTCGGGGCCCAGCCCAAGCGGTCGCACGGTGTTGCGCAGGGTTTGCAGGTGCGGGCCGATCCAGGGCCAGCGCTGGCGAAAGGACGGTGTCAGAGGGCCGTCGCGATGGTGTTAGAGGTTGAAAGGAGGCCTTCAGTAGCACCGTGCGGAATCCCGATTCCGGTTGCTGAAACGGATCAGGCAGAGTTGCTGGCCTGCGCAGCACGATTCGGCCGTGCAGGCAGATGCGCTGCGTTGATTTTCCAGCAACGAAGCCGTTGCTGGCAGCTACTCATCCTTGTCTGTGTCAAGCAGTCCATATCTAAGCTCTGCGGCGATATGCTAAAGGGTTGAATTCAGTGTGCATGTTGTGCCTCTGATTCGTTGACAAGGTTCTCGATGCATTGCTGTAGAGAATTTATGTTGGACGTCCAGGAGAAGTCGGCGACCCTTGACAACCCCGCCTCTCCCATGACCGCCAGTAGTTCTCGCCTCTGATTGAGGTGAATCAGAGCTTCGGCTAGACCCTGCTCATCATTCACCGGCACAAGTAGCCCAGTGCGTCCATGCTCGATCAGGAAGGGAAGACCTCCTGTATCCGTACCTAAAACGGGCCTACCGCAGGCCATGGCCTCAAGCGCCACGGTGGGAAGAGGGTCGTCACGGGAGGGGACCACCACAACATGGGCTCCTAGATAATGGGTGGCTAATGCGTTGCGGCTCGTGCTACCGACAACCCGCACCAATTCGGTGAGGTTGTTTTCGTGGATGCTTTCCTGAAGCATCAAACTGGAAGCCCGGGAGGATCCGCCAATCAAATCGACGACAAAATCAACATGACTATCCCTGAGCCGCGCTGCCGCCTTGATTAATAGATCTACACCCTTAACCATTTCAAGGCGACCTACATATAAAATCTTGAGTGGATTGCCCTGCCAATGCGAAAGGGGTGTCAGCGGCTTTTTGTCTAGACCGATGTCCAGGGGGTCGATGCCATTCGGGATCAGAGTAATGCGAGTGCTGTCGGCGCCATGGGCAAGTATTCGTGCTCGCATCGCTGGCGATAAAGCCACATTCAGAGATGCATCCAGATGGGCGGTGCCGGTTGTGCGGCGGTAGAGCCAGGTGATCCCTGGGTCGTAGGTACCAGCAGGGCGATGAAAAATATCTCCATGGGAGACCATGACGATGCGTACGCGATCGCCAAACCAACGGGAAACGAAGGCCGCCACTGGATGGCTATGACAGATGACAGCAACAGCGCTGTCAGTTCTGCCCTGAGATCTTGCCGCAACCGCTTTAAGAAACCGATGCGTAGAAAACAGTACAATATAAATCCAGACAAGCTCCCTCGGAAGATGGCCAAATCTGTGGAGAGATCTGAAGCGAGGTCGCCTTACTTGTTCAAGAGTAAGCGACCCTTTGCTTTTGGCAGCCTCATCCAAGCGAACGTCGGTAAAGCCATCGCTAACAACATGTACTGGCTGGAATTCACTCAAGCCGATTGCCTGCTTCCAAGCCACTGTGGCCACCGCACCATCATGAGCTAAGCCCTCGCATAAAACCAAAATCGAGACCATAGTTTCAGTCTATAATGGTCGTTAATTCGAGATCTTTAAAATTTCCATACTCGGCTTGGGGCGACCTGCAGGGCCCATTTGCAGCAGTTGGAGAAGGTGGGGCTAGCAGCTGTGCTAAAGGCCATTCCTGAGGCGCCAAGTGGATAAGCAATGGCAAGGCTGGAAATAAAAGATTGGGTCGCGGGTTGTTGATGCTGGTTGTAATATTAAGCTCAATATTGGCAGGGTGGCGAGAATAATTTCCCCGGCCGGTTATCTTGAGCTCATCAAGCTGTCCTCGCCACATCTTTGTATCATAAGTGCCAACTTAGGCCAGGCCAAGGGCTTGTTGTAAAAATCTTTTAAATATTCGCATGCCAGGGCGCGCAGGTCGTCTAAGCCCCATCAACGCATTGCTCGTCTTGGCCGTTGGTGGGTGCGACTTTGCTTTAGGCAGGGCCTCTCCCTCAAAAATGAAGAATTTCTAACTTTCGAAATGCCTTTGCTGGATTTGGACATGCTTTTTCCTGGCTGACCACCTCCATCCGCCGTCAGCGTCCTTCCAGCGGGGGCCAGCGACTCGTTGTGCTCCCTGCAGGCCACACCCCGCCGTGGGCTGCCATGGATTCGTTGCAGCATAAGCCGTTGCCGCAAGCCGTTGCCGCAAGCCGTTGCTGCAAGCCGTTGCCGCAAGCAGTGACGACACGTCGCCCTGAGGGGCCATCGCCCGCGGCTTCGAAGCTGTGTGATGGTTGTCCTGCTGGCCGAGCAGCGCCCCC
>Ga0315903_10005181_pt1 | contig 17074 bp, 12 predicted proteins | sample LakEriMetagenome_7_FD_203524 | JGI IMG/M metagenome (GOLD analysis project Ga0315903, IMG submission 203524) | Freshwater fungal communities from buoy surface, Lake Erie, Ohio, United States - Buoy 2 MA119 | ecosystem: Environmental > Aquatic > Freshwater > Lake | place: USA: Lake Erie, Ohio...
AATTTGTAGTCAAGATCTTATCCGATCATATCAAGAACCGGAAGAGAATACGACGAAATCATCTCATCTTCCATTCTTCGAATTTCTTCAGTGGCATCGTCATAAATCTTTTCACCATTGAACTGCACACCACCAGGAAGTTGCATGCCAGTAAACTTGGTAAGATTTGAACCCCACTGTCTCTTGATCAGAGCAGTAGCGTAGTTCTGAAGCCAGCGATCATTCCATGCGTCTGTCCATGTCTCTGGATTCACAACTTCGTATGCATCGACGAGAAGATACGATCCAACAGGAACTGTATTCCAGTCCATATCAATATGAAGTCTATCCTTGTGACGCGCGTAGCGAATTGGTTGTTGGCCGACAAGAAGTTCTGTCACAAGCGCAAGATGTTCCATTACCATATAGTAAGGAACGAGAGAAACGTTTGTCAATGTATAGAGGTCGTTCAGAGCAATCTGATAACGAATGTTGAAAAGATCGTCGGCACGAATCGATGGATCGCCAATCTGGAAAATACGAACAGCACCGATGATATTCTCTGGAAGAGTAATGTACTTGTTTGCAACATCAGTTTCTGTGACTTGATGTTTATAGTATACTCTATCTGAACCATCAAAGTGATAGTCGTACCAATAACGAATTGCTTCATCAATACGATCGTCTACTTGATCGTCGTCAACGTTGATTTCGATAACCGGCTTACCTAACTTACGTAGGCAGTACTCTTTAAATTCAGCTTTAGTTGTTGGTGTAGCCATCTCGACATCCTAGTTTTGATTCTATTTATTTATCTAAACTTTGGACCTTGAACCCACGATACCAGAGACCTACGAACACCATGAGTCACAGGAGTGACTCTATGATTTAAAAATGATGGGAAAGCAAGTACCGATCCCTTATCACGAATTGTAGAAGGAAGAGCTGGATATTGCGGATCCAATTGAAAGTCCCCGCCTTCGTATTCAGATGGATCAGTTAACTGAATCACCAAAGAGATCTTACGATCATATGCCGAAGGATTTGCCCAGAACGTGTCACAATGCCAATCATACTTGCCATTTTCGTCGGCCGAGTACTTTGTAAACTGAATGTCTGGCAAGTAATCTACGCTAAATCCGAATGCATTTCGATTTGCCTCTCTGGCAAAATACCAGAGCATATCGACGATAAACTTGCTTTGATAATCGTTTGGATTAATCCAACGAATCTCACTCTTTCGCATATTATCATTTGATGTAGATCCATCAAATCCCAGGCCAGCATTGGCAATAGGATATTGTTCTCCTACATTAATGATATTATTGATTAGGTCATCGTTTAATTGAGCATGCCAAAATTGCCAAACTTGATTCATAGTATTATCTCACTTTTAAATATTAAAGTTCGGTAAGATCAATTGTAATATATGCAGTATCTAGAATTGTAGTATTTCCGGTTCTACGAAGATCTACAGTAAATGTAGTATATTGAACATCGCCGCTAAATGTAGTTTGGTTGTACCAACTACGCGTCCCGCTAGACATTGATAACCACGTTCCGGTGGAATTTCCTGACAGTGTTCCAGAGGTAACTGTAACTCTTACGTCGAAAAGACTTCCTGCAGTATTTGAAGGACACCAAGTTTCATGATCTAGAGGATTAATTCCATCTAACTGCGTAGAGTATTGGATTTTACCACCTGCAGTAACAATGTAGTATCCGTATTGGGTGCCAGAACCCATATCAGAAATAGTTAGATCTGTAATAGATACAGTAATACCGGTGCCATAAAAACTAGAAAGACTGATTTGGCCACTGGTAGGAACTGCACCATTTGTGCCGCTTGTACCAGATGGCACAGAAGCTCCACCGGCATAATATTCATTGATGCTGATTGGATTGCCCCCGCCAAATTCAGTTTGGACGTCGTTTAAAGATATAGCACCGGTAGTCTGTAATGGCATTAGCTATTTTCACTCACCTGACGCGGTGGAACTTGACCTGGCCCGCCATCAGTAATAGCGCCAGAACAATCAGTGCAATCGCCCGCACCAGGAGGTGCAGTTGGAGGTGTAGGTTCTGCTTCACAACCAGCAAGCACCATTGCACCAAGTACTAGTGCTAAAATTGAAGTCTTTTTCATAACTTTGTCTCCAGAGTGTTAATTCTTTCATTTAACATATTTATATGGTCTTGCTGTTCTTTAATAGCTTGGAATGCCAGCGCACAAAGCTTTTCATAGTCGACAGCAAGAGTTCCATCGTTTCTTTTTCTGACAGCTAATGGGAAAACGCTTTCCACATCCTGCGCAATAACGCCGAAGTCTGATGATGTAACAAAGTAACCATCAGCACCGCCATGAGCATCTAGATATTCTTTAGACCAATCGAATGTTTGACCGCCAATTGCAACTACTTTATCAAGAGCGTTTTCAATAGGCTTGATATTTTCTTTGAACTTTCGGTCGGAAGAATAATACGCGGTGATATTATTTGTTGCACGAATTTCACCAGTTGTGCCTGAAGCTGGCGTGCCGACACCAAGAGAACCCATCTGAACGTTGGCACTTGTACCATATCCAGATCCTGTAAAACCGGTTGCCCCTTGTGATCCTGTAAATCCAGTAGGACCAGTAGGGCCATTAGTACCAGCGGATCCTGTGAATCCAGTAGGACCGGTTGGCCCGTTTGTACCAGCAGATCCTGTGAATCCAAGATTACCAGCGCGCGAAAAGTTAATTGCAAGTGCTGTTGCGTTTGTGGGTAGCGAACCAGAAACATATGCAACTGGAATTTTGTAATAACCTGCGGCCGCAGTCACTGCACCTGTTACGTTAAAAACGTTAACAACAGTACTACCGGCCAAGTTTCCTACAATTGTTAACTGACCACGAACCGTGTTTGTACTATCATCCCATGTATCATACCATGCGGTCTGAGTAACACTAGCGGCATCAACATTGTCAATAAAGATTTGTGTTACTGAACCAATTGTGGCATTATTATAGGCTAAAACCCCGGCTCCAGGATCGGCATCTGTGGTTGTAGTACTAAACGCGTATCTTACACCGCCTTTATCACCTTGAGATCCAGTAAATCCAGTAGGACCGGCTGGACCGGCTGGTCCAGCAGAACCGGTGAAACCCGTTGGGCCAGAAGGACCTGCCGACGAAACATCCCATGTTCCATAAGCAGAACTATATGTCCATGTGATACCAGCAGACGTATATGTCTGACCGTTCGTAGGAGAGGCCGGAAAATCTAATGGCATTTACTATGTTTCCCTTAATTTTTTACAAGGTATTTATTCATTCAATAATGCTATTACTTGGGCTTGTAATGTATCTATTTGAATTTGTTGTTCTTTAATAGCCTCAATGAGAAGAGGAATTATTTTTTCATATCGAACCGTCAAGTATTTTTCATCAATCGGCGCAGGAACAACAATTTCTGGAAGTACATTTTGCACTTCTTGAGCTGATACCCCAACTTCTTTTTTCTTTTCATATCCAAGTGCTTGAGCTATTTCATTGGCTTCATAATAAAAACCATTTAAAGAAAGAACTTTTTCAACAGCATTATCAATATTACTTATACGATTTTTTAGACGGTCATCAGAATAGTACGCAGTAATGTTATTTGTTGCACGAATTTCACCGGTTGTACCAGATGCAGGAGTACCAACACCAAGTGATCCCATTTGGACGTTAGCGGATGTACCATATCCAGATCCTGTAAAACCGGTTGGTCCTTGTGGGCCGGTTGGACCAGTCGGACCCGCTGTGCCAGCAGATCCAGTAAATCCTGTAGTACCTTGTGGGCCTGTCGGACCGGTAGGCCCAGTAGCACCTTGGGATCCAGTAAATCCAGTAGTTCCTTGTGGTCCAGTAGGTCCCGTGGGTCCTGTTGGACCAGTAGCACCTTGGCTACCAGTAAATCCAAGGTTACCGGTACGTGAAAAATTAACTACTAAAGCCGCTGCGTTTGTGGGTAACGAGCCAGAAACATATGCAACTGGAATTTTGTAATAACCTGCGGCCGCGGTAACGGTTCCATTTACATTAAAGACATTAACAACTGTACTGCCTGCCAAATTACCAACGATTGTTAACTGACCACGGATCGTATTTGTGCTATCATCCCAAGTATCATACCAAGTAGTCTGTGTGACGCCAGCGGCGTCAAGGTTATCGATAAAGATTTGTGTGACAGATGCGATCGTGGCATTATTATATTGGAGTGTTCCATTTCCAGGATCAGCATCTGTAGTTGTAGTACTAAACGCGTATCTTACACCACCTTTATCACCTTGGCTACCAGTGAAACCAATAGGTCCTTGTGGCCCTGTAGGACCAGTTGGACCAGTAGCACCTTGGCTACCAGTAAATCCAGTTGTGCCTTGAGGTCCATTAGGACCTGTCGGTCCGGTTGGGCCAGTTGCACCTTGAGATCCAGTGAAACCGGTTGTACCCTGTGGACCCGTCGGTCCGGTTGGGCCGGTGGCACCTTGGGATCCAGTAAATCCAGTTGTACCCTGTGGACCAGTAGGACCTGTCGGACCAGTTGGACCGTTAGTACCAGCAGATCCAGTAAAACCTAAATTGCCAGCTCTTGAGAAATTAATTGCAATTGCTGTGGCATTTGTAGGTAATGAACCTGAAACATATGCAACAGGTATTTTATAATAACCCGCAGCAGCGGTAACCGCGCCGGTGACATTGAAGACATTAACAACTGTACTACCTGCAAGGTTACCAATAATTGTTAGTTGTCCGCGGATCGTATTTGTACTATCATCCCAAGTATCATACCAAGCAGTTTGAGTAACACCCGCGGCATCAAGGTTATCAATAAAGATTTGTGTTACAGATCCAATCGTGGCATTATTATAAGCAATTGTTCCATTGCCAGGATCAGCATCTGTCGTGGTAGTGGTAAAGGCGTATCTTACACCACCTTTATCACCAACAGATCCAGTAAATCCAGTAGGACCTTGTGGGCCAGTGGGTCCTGTAGGCCCAGTTGCACCTTGAGACCCTGTGAATCCAATTGGACCTTGTGGGCCAGTGGGTCCTGTAGGCCCAGTTGCACCTTGACTGCCAGTGAATCCAGTAGGACCTTGTGGTCCAGTTGGTCCAGTTGGCCCGGTTGCGCCTTGGCTACCAGTAAACCCGGTTGTGCCCTGAGGTCCAGTTGGTCCTTGAGACCCGGTGAAACCTAAAGGTCCAGTTTGCCAGCTGCCATCACCTCTTAACCAGGTTGTAGTATTAGCTGTTCCAGATCCTAATCTAGCAGTATTAACAGTTCCTGTTGATAAATTTGATGCGTTTGTATAAAAAGCGCCCTGTTGGCCGTCAAGCAAATCTGCGTTTCTGGCATCATGAGTACTTAAGTTAAGAGATTGGTCGCCGCCGAGTTTAATACCGCTGTGGAAATAACGGATATTATTATCACCATTATGCAACGCAATAAGAACCCATTCTGGGGGAATAACCACATCCGTTGTATAGTTTACAACTCTGAAATTGCCAGGAACCGATGTGCTCCCAGCGCTAAGAGGTAAAATATAATAAAGCGCGTGCCATGCAGCTAAGTTAATACCACTAGCAGATACTGTTACGTTTGAAGCACCGCCCACACCTTGAATAACAGTACCGGCGGTTGGTAGTATAATATCATAATAACCGCTGCCGGGTGCAAATACTGCACCTCTACCGTTAGAAATAACAATAAAACGGGATGACCAACTAATATCACCAAGAGCGCTTACTGTAATCGTACCACCGCCTGTAATATTACGTTGCGCGCGTGCGGCTGCAGCATGATCACTTACACTATAACCGGCCCAGTTACCAGTTAAGTTGCCAGTTACGTTTCCGGTAATATTAATAGTATATGTATTTGATTCTAGTTTACTAGGACCTATTACCGGAACCTGATTAGCAGCTAATATTCCTGTTGCATTTGTTAAATCGAGGTAATATGAACCGTGTTGGCCTTCTAATAAATCAGCATCTAGGCCAGAACCAATACCATCTACTGATTTAATACTTTGCAAAAGAGAATTTGCTGTAATAGAAGTATTAGAAGCTTTTAAAAGCTTCCAACCGCTTCCATTCCATTGCCAAGTTCTTCCACCAAAAGAATAAGTATCATTAAGTGATGGATTTGTAGGAAAATTCATGAATAACCTTTACTGAATAACCAACGAATGCATATATTGTTGAGTATTGTTTAGAGCATATACAAAGTTTGCCTTGGTATTACCATCTACAAATAAACCGCATGCTAACTTCTGTCCAACAATGGCTGTGGACTGTGAAAATCTAAAATATGAACCCGCGTCGAGCACACGATTTTTTAAATCAAATTTTGCAAATCTCTGAGTGCCATTAATGTTGATATGCATAAAGCGGCCTTCTCTTGTAGCTGGATCATATGCACCGCATGTTCCAGTTGTAAATGTCTGAGCCTGTTTACCATACACAACTCCGGTTGTCCAGGCACCAGTAGCAGCGCCTGCAATATCAAATATATCTAGTGTATTAGTACCAGATCCGCGAAATGCAAACACATGAGAATGTCTAGCATTAACTCCAACATCTCTTGTATAACCAAATCCTTGTTGAAACATCATACCCGCACCCGGCGCTGAGCCGCCGGCAGCAAAAGTTGTCGTGTCCCATGTGTTGGCTGTAATATTATACGTAAATATCGAAGTAGATGCTGATGTTCGTAGTAAAATCTTATCATTATCATTTTCTACCACAAACTTAGCTGACGATGAAGGTGTAACAGCCCACGATGCAACAGTAAATACTGCAGTACTACCGGAAGTGTGCGTAGAAATTCTACGTCTTTGGCCAACTGAAGTTGGTGTCACCGTATCCTCGACGATTCTTACTTGAAAGTTTCTATATTCATCAGCTTGTATATCAGTTGGAATACCACTAGCAGTGATAGACGTACTGGTAGCTGCGGTGGCTTGAATACAGTTTAAATTATCAGAATTTGTGGCCCCACCGGAAATAAAACCTTCTCCTGGGCTTCTATTATAGGGAACATAAGCTTCAGCCAATACCATAGCAATACTATCAGTGCCAATAGTTGATGGTAAGTTTGTTGTAGATAAGTTACCAGAATAACTATTTGTAAGTATATCATAATGTTTCCAAAACCCGGCGGCTGTCGTTCCGGCTGCTAACATATACACTCGGCCCGACCGGAACTCATACGTATCAGTTCCGGTCGGTGTAAATGTTAATGGGCTGTCTAACCACAGCCGCGGCGTAGTACCGGACGTACATGCAACAACTCTCCGAATTTCAGTTTTGCCGGCACTTGTACTTACAACACGAACAAGAAATCCAAGACTGTCTCCTCGATTGGCTAATTGATTAATACCAACAGCGGCCGGAAGTGCAGTTGTTAATGCAAACGACGTTGTATTAGCGCCTGTTCCAGAAATTGTGCCAGAAGGTCCTTGAGAAGGATGCAATACTATAGCAGACCCGGCTGCTACAGAACCGGCCAAACCAGGAGACGCTAAGGCCATCCAGTCGCCATTCATTGGGTCATATACATCCAATGCAGTGGTTGAACGAAGAAAATAAAGATACGGCGATCCCGCTAAAGTATTTCTATTGTCCCAGGCAAGACACATTCCTGCTGTAACCGAAGCCAAAGGAGGGGCTTCCGGTCTCCAAACAGGTAAGTCAAAATAATCTTTAAAATTTATTGTAGTTGCCATTATCATTCACCTTTAGTGAAATATTTACAAAATGTTTCATTATCAAATACAAGAGTTTCACCCGTAATTACTCTACGAACAATCCAGTCGCCGGGTTGTGCAGCGGTTTCACCATTCATTGTATTAATAATAGAAGGTCCTTCTGTGCAAAAAGCTTCGCACAATTCGCCATTTGGATCAATATATTTATTCATATTATGTTACTGCCCTTCTAATCGAATTTGCCCAAATATTATGTTGTGAATCATAAACTAATGTAACTGTTGGATTACTACCTAGCGTACCATTAATAGCCCAGGTGCCGCCTTGCGTAACCCCGTTAGGAGTAGACTGGACTTGAACGCCAAATGAAGATGCAATATCACCGGCCGGTCTAGATAACATTTCAACGCGTTGGCGTGTAAAATCAAATACCCGAACAAATGAAATGCGCAAGTCAGTTCTTCTAATTACTCCACCGCCGCAGTTTGTAGTGCCGAAGGTTGCCGGCAACACTGTAGATCCAATGGGTTCAAGAACTAAAGTTGTTGTGACCAGGTTTCTTACACGATATACACCATCTACACCCATTGAAGTACCATCAGTATTGTTTCTGCAACCATACACATTTACATAATCGCCGATTGCAAAAGCCCATGTGGCATTGCCAACCAAAGTAAGTGTAGTAGCATCAACAGCAGCAGATTGAATAACTACAGTAGTAACACCAGGTTGTAAGTTACCTCCTTGAATGCGAGAAACATAACCGCCATAGCTTGTTGCGGTCCCAGTTGTACTTACAATTGTAAATTGCGTAGATGATGGTGTAGAAGCAACAACCGTTTGAGATGTAATATTTGGAAAATTGGTTTGATCTCTTACACCATAAATTGTTACGTAATCTCCAGTTGTAAGACCGTGCGCAGCTGCAGTGTTAACCGTCCATGTAGTTGAACCAGATTTTGTTACTGATACAATTTGAGCAACAGGAACAGTTAATGATTTGTTATTAAAACATCTAAATCTTACTTTATATTGTTTTGTCGGATCTGGAACAACTTGCGTTCTTAAGATACGGTTTGATGTGCCGCTAACAGTATCGATAGCACTATCGTACCATTGGACTCTGTCTGCTTGTATGTTTGCTCTAAACTCTGTTGTTGGAACAAATGCATATGTGCCTAGAGCCGAAATAGAAGCCACAGAAGCCGTCGTACCAACTGTAATACTATGATTTGTAGTAGCAGTACCAGATGGAAGGGAATCTCCATTGTTACCTTTTACATAAATTGACGCATTTGTTGCTGTAGCATTTTCAAATAACATAGAAGTGCCATTCGGGTATTCACCCATGGCTGGCCGATAAAATACTACGCCGCTATTATTAATTGGTCCGGCATTAATAGATTGAATTGTGCCGCCTGGGCCGGCAGTAGCCGTAAATTGAGTTGGTGTTACAATGGTAGCGACAACAAGAGACGGATAATTAAAACGACTGTCAGATACCCCAGATATACCAATTCTTTTACCCGGAACAAGACCATGCGGATTAACAGTTGTAACTGTTAAAGTAGTAGTCGATTGAGTAATAGAAGATATAGAAAGATCAGCCGGAATAGCATTTGGTATTTCTGTACTAGTCAATTCAATACCTATGTCTTGGCCGAGTGTTCTCTGAGACATATGAAGGCCAATTGACATTTCAATTGGCATATCAAATGCAGTATTACTTTCTAATACCGTAACATTACCATTTGCAAATGGATCTTTAGAAATAACAACATAAGATGCACCAGCAGCATTACCATCTAGTACAACAAGATCGCCCGAACCCTTTGTCTCACTCCAAACAGTATTAGGAGTATATGATTCGAATGCCTCCCTAAACTTTGTGGTGATGTTATTTGGAGACACACTAATTGAATTAGTCTGCAGTGTTGTATTAATCGCTGAGACAGTAGAATCTAATGCTAAATTACCAAAAGCGTTAACGAGTGCCATATTATTGACCGTCCTCTATCCAAAAAGTAAAATCTGTACCTGACATGCCTAACCCCGTTTGAACCCACAAATACGGGGTATTAGAAATTGTCGGTGCTGCATTTTGTACAAACACGGGGGTGCCGGCTGAATCGGTTGTAAAATCAACCCACTGACCGCCATCTACATCAACTAGATATTCATAGCGGGTACCATCATCACTATCAACCCAAATATCCCCTGCTTCTGGCGATGAAGGAGCTGTAGATGATAATGTATAATTAACCCCTTTTTCACTCCAATAAACAGATCCCGAACCATTTGATGTAAGTACAAAGCCCGAATTGCCAAATGAACCGTTGGCAACAATAGATGATGTAGTAGAAAGAATAAGATGATCAGCAGCACTTAAATTGACATTCGAGTTAAAAGTTGTAATACCAGAAACTGTAAGATTGCTAGATGCTGTAATATTGACAGCGCTAATAACATTAGCATTATTAATACTAAAGTTATTCATATTAACGTTTGCTAAGGCGGTCCCACCCCACGATCCAGTAAAACCAATTGGTCCTTGTACACCAACAGATCCCGTGAAACCGGTTGATCCTTGGCTACCAGTATACCCTTCAGGACCTCTAGCTGATTCTTGAACCCATTGAACCGTGTTACCATCGTTATAGTAAACATATAACCTACCGGTATCGGAATTCCACCAAGTATCACCGTCAGCCGGGGAAGACGGCGCTGTATTTCCAACGTATGAATTGCCGCGCGAGCCAGTAAAACCACGCGATCCGGTAAATCCGATCGGTCCTTGAGAACCAGTTGACCCTGTAAATCCAGTTGTTCCTTGAGGACCTGCGGGCCCTGTTGCCCCCTGACTACCAGTAAATCCAATTGGTCCTTGTGGACCAGTGGGTCCAATTGGACCAGCAATGCCTTGAGATCCTGTAAAACCGATTGGGCCCTGCGGTCCAGTAGGTCCAGTAGCACCTTGGCTACCAGTAAAACCGGTTGTACCTTGCGGTCCAGTCGGACCTGTTGTACCTTGTGATCCTGTAAATCCAGTAGTACCTTGGGGGCCCGTTGCTCCCTGGCTACCAGTAAACCCGAGCGGACCTTGAGGCCCGGTAGCACCTTGAGATCCAGTAAATCCAGTTGGACCTTGTGGTCCTGTTGGCCCTGTCGGTCCTGTTGCACCCTGGCTACCAGTAAATCCAATTGGTCCTTGTGGTCCTTGAGCACCTTGAGAACCTGTAAATCCGATAACACCCTGTGGTCCAGTCGGCCCTGTCGGTCCTGTTGCACCCTGAGAGCCAGTAAATCCAGTTGTTCCCTGGCTGCCGGCAAATCCAGTCGAACCCTGTGATCCAGTATATCCTTCTGGACCTCTAGCTGATTCTTGAACCCATTGAACCGTGTTACCATCGTTATAGTAAACGTAGAGACGGCCAGTATCTGAGTTCCACCAGGTATCACCATCGGCCGGTGATACCGGGGCAGTATTTCCAACATATGAACTGCCACGTGATCCGGTAAAGCCGCGAGATCCTGTAAAACCAATCGAACCAGTAAACCCGGTAGTGCCTTGAGCACCTTGGCTGCCTGTAAAGCCGGTTGTACCCTGAGCACCTTGAGAACCTGTAAAACCTATTGGCCCTTGTGCGCCAATAGATCCTGTAAACCCAGTAGTGCCCCGTGAACCGGTAAACCCGATAGGGCCCTGAGAACCGGTTGATCCCGTAAAACCTGTCGTGCCCTGGGCACCTTGGGAACCGGTGAATCCTATTGGACCTTGAGGACCAGTTGCACCTTGTGATCCAGTAAATCCAGTTGGACCTTGTGGACCGGTCGGCCCGGTAGTACCCTGAGATCCTGTAAACCCAATTGGCCCCTGCGGTCCTCCTGCGCCTTGGCTACCTGTGAAGCCAATAAGCCCCTGCGGACCTTGGGCACCAATAGAACCAGTAAAACCAATTGGTCCTTGTGCACCGACAGATCCCGTGAAGCCGGTTGATCCTTGGCTACCAGTATACCCTTCAGGACCTCTGGCAGATTCCTGTACCCATTGGACAGAGTTGCCATCGTTATAGTAAACATACAATCTGCCGGTATCGGAATTCCACCAGGTATCGCCAGCAGCAGGTGAAGATGGTGCGGTATTACCAATATAAGAATTGCTTCTTGAACCAGTGAAACCAATGCTCCCGGTAAAACCAATAGATCCTGTAAAACCAAGAGATCCGGTAAAACCGGCACTACCAGTAAAACCTGTTGTTCCTTGTGGCCCTGTTGCACCCTGGCTACCAGTAAAACCTGTTGTTCCTTGTGGTCCTTGAGCACCTTGAGAACCTGTAAATCCAATTGGGCCTTGAGCACCAACAGATCCAGTAAACCCAGTATCACCACGATCCCCGGTACGAGCAAAGGTAATTATTATATCTTCTAAGTTTGTAAAAGATGTAGCAGAACCAGAAACATATGCACAGTTAACTGTAAACCAACCAGTATTATTAGTAATACTAGAAATAGTATACAGAGCAAAATCCGATGCATCTAATCGGTTCGAAACTCTAAAGTGACCTTTAATTGTACTCGTAGAGTCATCAATGGTATTTAAGAATGATGTAATATCTGTTGCGCCATCATTTGACGCGTCAATATACATTGCCGTGGCTAATGTGACATTAGCATTATTAAATCTTATACGGCCGGCACCAGGATCAGAAGCAGTAGTAGTTGTATCAAATGTATAATCAAAGGTAGCGCCGCCGAAATTGCCATCTGCGCCTCTGGATCCAGTAAATCCAGTTGTGCCTTGGCTACCAGTGAAACCGATTGCACCCTGTGCGCCCTGAGAACCTGTAAAACCAATTGGACCTTGAGCACCCAATGATCCAGTAAAGCCGGTTGTACCCTGGGCGCCCTGAGAACCTGTGAAACCAGTTGGACCTTGCGCGCCGGTTGGACCAGTTCCACCTAATGATCCTGTAAAACCAATTGGACCTTGAGCACCCAATGATCCAGTAAAGCCGGTTGTACCCTGGGCGCCTTGAGAACCTGTGAAACCAGTTACACCCTGCGTTCCTTGAGCACCCTGGCTACCTGTAAACCCAGTTGCGCCTTGTGATCCTGTAAATCCTACATTCCCGCGGGAACCAGTAAACCCTATAGATCCTTGGGATCCAGTAAAACCAATTGGGCCTTGTGCACCGGTAGCACCTTGCGATCCGGTGAAACCTACGTCGCCACGCGATCCAGTAAATCCGATTGCACCTTGGGGGCCCTGAGCTCCTTGTGATCCAGTAAAGCCTGTAGTACCTTGAGGTCCTGTAGGACCTGTCGATCCAATATCACCTTTAGATCCAGTAAAGCCGGTTGTACCTTGAGCGCCTTGAGATCCGGTAAATCCGGTTGCACCCTGGGCGCCCTGAGAACCTGTGAAACCAGTTGGACCTTGAGCACCTTGGCTACCTGTAAAGCCAGCAGACCCAGTAAACCCGGTAACACCCTGCGGCCCGCCATCTCCCTTTGAGCCTGTAAAGCCGATCGGGCCCTGTGCACCTTGGCTACCTGTAAAACCAGCAGATCCAGTAAAACCAATTGGCCCTTGTGGACCAGTTGCGCCTTGGCTTCCGGTAAATCCTGCGCCTTGGGAACCGGTAAATCCTAAACTTCCGGTAAAACCTGTAACACCTTGTGCACCCTGTGGTCCTGTTGGACCTGTAGCGCCCTGGCTACCAGTAAAACCTTGGCTACCAGTATAACCAATTGGACCTGGAACAACCGACGCGGAACCTGTGAAGCCAGATGATCCGGTGAATCCAATATCACCTTTTGAACCAGTGAAACCAATATTGCCTTGGCTGCCAGTGAAACCTTGGCTACCTGTGAAACCAGTTGCACCACGTGATCCTGTAAAACCGATTGATCCTTGCGACCCGGTAAAACCTGATGATCCAGTAAATCCAGTATCACCGCGGTCACCAGTTCTTGCAAACGTGATAATGATATCAAGGTTATTTGCTAATGATGTAGAACCGGCCAGATAAGCTACTGGAACTTGAAAACTATTTCCAGAATAGATATGAGAACCGACGATTGAAAACTGTGAGAAGTTAGCTGTATTGCCCTTCTCTGTAACCGTGAAGTGACCCTTAATTGCAGATGTCGAATCGTCAATTGTCTGCAGATAATTGTAAATAGGGGCCGTAGTATCATCTACGTCATTGATGATAAGAGTTGTGGCACTGGCCAGGTTGGTATTATTAAATTTCAGATACCCATCGCCAGGGTCTGATAATGTAACATCTGTACTGAATGTATAATCGAATGCAGCGCCACCAAATGATCCTGGATCACCCTTGTCGCCTTTTGAACCGGTGAATCCAGCACCAGCTCCCCAATATACTGCGCTTCCGTTTGAAAGCAGCGCTTGACCAGCGGATCCAATATATCCGTTAGCAATAATACCTTTTACAGAAACATTATTAAATAAGTGAATTGTATCTTTAGACATTCGATAGCGCTACCATTACGGTGTTTGATATATTGCTTGACATGTATGCAAACTCATATGGAATTGAAGCAAAAACTGCATTTGCAATATATTTATTGAAAGTTTCTGATGCCGTGATGATAGAATTTCCGTTTCGACTTATACTTATTCCGTCTGCGTTATAATTCAATACAATTTTATTTGTTACCTGTTGAGAACCACAGTTAGTGGTATTAACGAATATATTATTTGAAGAATCGACATAGATTCTATTATTTGCGTTGTTTGAATTTAAACTGAGGATGGTATTTCCGGCAGCAACTGCATCCCACTTGATATAGATAGCACCTTCGTCTTGGTTGTATGTATGGAATGGTACATATTCTTTTAATTCGATATTTTTCACAAAAAGCCGGTTATTGATATCACCAAAGCCAAATGATACATGAGCACTATTTGAGGTTGGTGAAAACACAATAGAGAATGCATTGTCTGAAGTATTTGCAATATAACCGCCGTAGTCATTATCTCCAAAACGCGTGCCAATTTCAATTCGGGACGGGCCCGTATCCCTATCTTCTAGAGTGTGCGAATAGTTTTGATCTGTTGTATAATAAGCATTTCCAGTTAAAATATATCTTTTGCCTGGAGATACAGCAATTTCTTGAGTCTGGCAATTATCTTTTTGACCGGATGAGATTGCAACCTGATAGTCACCATCAATCGTACGAATAGATCCGTTTGCTGCAGTCCATTCACTCAGAATATTTGACTTAGTCTTGATCGGACCCATTACACCAGATGTGATATATGCATTTGCGTATGCGAATACATTATTATTTGATTGGCGAATAGTAATATTATTTGCGCTATTAAAATAGATACCAAGACCTTCTTCAGTCTGAATGTTTCTTCCACTCAGTGTATTCTCTGAATACAGGTTACAGAGTGTAGCCAACCTTTCGATGCTAAACGTAGTTGGTATCACAGTAGGTGTGACATTAACGGTGCCACTGTTATTTGCAATCGATACTACAAACTCGAGTGGAGTAATTCCAGTCTGTGCCAGAGCAGTTTGTTGTTCAGAGGCTTGGATTCCGTTGTGACTGACATCCAACAGAGAATACCACGTGGTGTTTCCTGCAGTTACATGGACTTTATAGTTGATAACCTTCTCTGTCGGCAGATCGAATGTATCGATTGCCTGAGAAGAAGTATTTGTAGATGTGTATACTACGTTTGCCATGTTATGCTACCCAAGTTGTGGTGATATTACGTAGAGTTGTATTATTGACTGTTACGGAATCTTTAATATAGTAAATAATCAATACGAATCCACCGCTACCTTCACCACCTTTAGCAAGGGTTGTACCTGTAGCCGTCGCGTTTCCGCCACTTCCACCACCGCCACCGCCGAAAGAACCATTACCACCTGCACCGGTGGTTGAACCGCCGGCACTATGACCTCCTCCGCCTCCGCCACCACCACCAGGACCAGTGTGCGCACCAGGTAGAGCAGCAGTACCGTTTTCAAAATCTACAGGAATGGCATTGGTAAACGATGCGTTTCCGCCACTACCTGCGGTTGAGTTGTTTGGAGTGGATCTTCCGCCGCCTCCGCCTCCACCTCCGCCGGCAGTAGGAAAGGTGCCTGGCGCGTTGCTTCCATTGCTTTGAGAAGCCCCGCCAGCGCCACCGCTTATTGCAGTTGCATCCTGATCAAACGGGCCGGCGGTTCCGATACCACCCCTTCCGCCCGGACCCTGAGTCGTGCTAGGAGAGTTAATTCCGACACCGCCGCTTCCAGCACCACCGCCTCCGCCGGCAGTAGAAGTAGCAGGAGAGCTGCCTCCAGCAAATCCACCACCGAACAATCCTGCAGCGCCGCCGCCACCACCTCCACCGGCGCCGTTAAGGTTTCCGCCGTTTCCGCCGTTACCACCTGCAAAAGTTGTTTCTCCAATCGCTCCAGTGGTAGAACCTCCTGCACCGCCGAAGGTTGTACCGGTACTTGCTCCACCATTTGCCAAAGCTCCATTGGTAGCTGTTGTGGGAGCACTATTTGTAGACTTATTTACCCAGGTATTGCCTCCGGCGGTACCTGAAGCGGCCCCAGCAGATGTAAGTGCTGCTGGTGCACCGGTGCCAGCAGCACCGACAAACCACCATATAGTCTGTCCTGCAGTACATGTAATATTAGAATGTGACCAACCGCCACCACCACCGCCACCACCGGAGGCTTGCGCTCTGCCGCCTCCACCACCGCCGCCTACACAAATTACTTTGACCGGTTGACTCACGTCACAATCAGATGGAAGGGTCCAAGATTGTATCGAGTTTGTTGGAGATGTAAACAAATATGTTTTAGTAGGCATCTATTTCACCATTAAGCGAAGGTACCAGCGTTCGTAGAAATCTTTCTTACTGAATAATAACTGCCTGCTCTCGGAGTAGCAGTACCAGCAGATTGAGTTAATCTCAGACGAAGGTTAGTAGCCGCGTTTGTCCATACGTGAAGTTTAAAGTGATAGTGATGGTTTACAGCAGTTGTAAGAGAAGCCGTAGCAGCATGAGCCATGGCTGTTGCGGTCTGCTGCGCAGCGATACCACCAATAGGAGCAGCAGTCGTGATTGTTGTAGTAAAACCTGTAACCGCTGTACCGACATAATAACTACGCATCATCGAAGCTGCTGATGATGCAGTCCATGTCCACGTTGCCGTGCCGGCAGTGGTCTTCAAGAACCAAACCTGCGCGTCGATCTCGTAGATCGAGCTGGCCTCTAGCTGAATAGATGATGTCGCCGGGAAGAAGTCGGTGATACCAGGACCGAACGCCGAGCTATCAGTAGTCAGACGATACTGGTGGAATACACCCATCTCAC
>Ga0315903_10005182_pt1 | contig 17072 bp, 12 predicted proteins | sample LakEriMetagenome_7_FD_203524 | JGI IMG/M metagenome (GOLD analysis project Ga0315903, IMG submission 203524) | Freshwater fungal communities from buoy surface, Lake Erie, Ohio, United States - Buoy 2 MA119 | ecosystem: Environmental > Aquatic > Freshwater > Lake | place: USA: Lake Erie, Ohio...
AGCAGAGCGTCGCAACCATGGTCGTGCACCCGCAGCCAAAGTTGGCTCACGCCACACCGACGTACCTGGTGACGGTGCCGGGGCACTCGGACAAGGAGCGGCAGGTCGAATCGCTGCTTGACACGCAGTTGCCTGCGGGAGGCCTCGCGTTCGAGGGGAAGTCGCTCAATGATCTGGCATCGCTGCTCCGGGAGCGTCTCGGTATCGACGTGACACTCGATAGGAAGAGCCTCGAGGGATTCGATGTCGAAGCCCCAGTGTTCTCGGGGCCATCCATGGGAGCAACCTACCGTCAGATGCTCCGTGCATGGCTGCGGACCTGTGATCTGGCCTACTGCGTCGAGGACGGTGGACTCCGCGTTCTGACCGTGGACGCTGCAGCGTTGCATCCGACCATCGCCGTCTACCCAATCCCGACAGACTGCGACCCCAGCGAGTTGTGCGCACTCATCCAGCGGGTAATCCAGCCGACGCAGTGGGATGCCCAAGGCGGTCCGGGCTCGATCTCGTTCGTCACCCACGCCAACGCGCTCGTCGTATCTCAGACGCAGGAAGTACACGAGGAAGTGCAGGATCTGCTTCGGAACGGGTTCGATCAGGATCTCGGTCCCACGCCCACACCTGGGAAAACGGAGAAGCAGGCGCGTGCCGTCCGCGCCCATGCCGTTCCCGACGCGACCATCCGCCAAGAACTCGAAAAGACGCTCGTCGAAATATGCAACGCCCATCTGGGGCCCGACGCCGATCCATCCGCAACGGTGCGTACGGTCGGCGATCTGCTGCTTGTCGAGTCGTCGAGTCGGCCTTTCCAGGTTCACGCAACCGAGATGATCCGTGCGATCGTGGGCATCGAAGTCGCGAAGCCATTGCCTGGGGTCGGCTTTATGGGCGGCGGCATGGAGCAGGGCTTCTGTTGGGTTGCTCGGGAGGTGTACGGCGACTTGGACCCGCGCTGGCTCCAGTTTCGTGGCTGGATGCTTGCCGATGCTCCCGGCTGGCTGCGAACCGCCTATGCGACGCACGGCCGCTCGTTCGCTGGCTGGCTGCGGCCCAGGCCGGTCGCAAGGGCAGCCGTCCGAGCCGCCATGGACCGCGTGCTCGAAGCCGACTGAGGCCCTGGCTGCCCGATTCTTCAGTGCCTGCGGCGGCCTCGCGGCGCCGATTCCGCCCGCGAAATGGCCGTGACTGCGAAACGGCGTCCCGATCGATTATCGTGGCGACGGTCGGGATTGGTCGGTTTGGTCCGGATGCGTCGAGCGTCCGGCCGGTGTTCCACGCGGGCGACGAGCCCCGCGGGAGCGGACGCCGGGGTCGTGAAGGAGCACTTGATGATTTCGTTTCGGTTCGAGCACGTCTGCGTTGAGTCGTTCGGCCTGCACTTTCCCGACACGCTCCTGTCCTCCGCGGAGATCGAGCACCGGATCGCCCCCGCCTACGAGCGGCTGAGGGTTCCCGCCGGCACGCTGGAGCGGGTCAGCGGCGTGAGCACCCGGGGCATGTGGTCCACCGACGTGACGCCCAGTTCCGTGGCCACGGCCGCCGCCCGCCAGGCCCTCGACCGCTCCGGGTTCCGCCCCGACCAGATTGGCGCCCTGTTCAACTGCTCGGTATCGCGGGACTTCTTCGAGCCGGCCACCGCCTGCCTCGTCCACCACAACCTCGGCATCCCCGAGGAATCGCTGGTGCTCGACATCACCAACGCCTGCATCGGGTTCAGCGACGGCATGATCATGCTCGCCCACCTCATCGAGGCGGGGACGGTCAAGGCCGGCATCATCTGCTCCGGCGAGAACATCTCGAAGGTCGTGCACACCACCTGCGAGCAACTCCTCGGTGACCAGGGCATCACCCGCGAGCGACTGCTCCAGATGCTGCCCACGCTGACGCTCGGCTGCGGGGCGGTGGCGGCCGTGCTCTGCCACGACAGCATCTCCTCCAGCCGACACCGGTTCGTCGGCGGGATCGCCCGCTCGGCCTCGCAGCACCACCAGCTCTGTATCGGCAACGGCGACTTCAGCGTCGGCCAGGGGGAGGAGATCGCGCCGATCATGACCTCCGACGCCGCCCAGCTGATGATCGCCGCCGCCAAGCTCGGCGGCCGCGCCTTCCCCGACGTCACCCGATCGCTCGGCTGGTCGAAGGAGCACGTCGATCACGTGTTCTGCCACCAGGTGGGGCGGCAGGTGAACGAGGCCTTCTATCAGGAGATGGGGCTCGACTTCGACAAGGATTTCGCGATCTACAAGCGGTATGGCAACATGGTGTCGGCCGCGCTCCCGGCGGCGCTGGCGATCGGCGTGGACGAGAAGGGCATCCAGCGTGGCGAGAAGATCCTGCTCACCGCCTTCGGCAGCGGGCTCAACACGCGATTTCTGGCGTTCGAGTGGTAGCCGCCGGATGCGGCTGATGACCGAGGCATGAGCGCCCCATGAGCGGAGCCGACGCCAGCCACAGCGGGACCCCGTTCGCCTACGGTCCGGCCTACCCGTTTCCCTCGCGGTTCGTCACGGTGGGCGGCCACCGCATGCACTACGTGGACGAGGGGTCGGGGCCCGTCGTGGTCTGCCTGCATGGCAATCCCACCTGGGGATTCCTGTTTCGAAACCTCGTGGCCGGCCTGAGGAACGAGTTTCGGGTGATCGTGCCCGATCATCTCGGCTGCGGAATGTCGGACCGGCCGCGTGACGCACTCTTCCGGGCCGCCGACCGCATCGGCCATCTCGAGGAGTTTCTCGACCGCCTCGGCGTCGGACGGTTCTCGCTCGTCATGCACGACTGGGGAGGACCGCTCGGCACCGGTCTCGCCGTCCGCCGCCCCGCGAGCGTCGGGCGGCTCGTGTACTTCAACACCACGCTCGCCGAGACGGACCTGCTGCCCGCGATGATCCGGCGGGCCGCGTCGCCCGTGATCGGTCGGGTGCTCACGCAGCACACCGCCCGCTTCGTCTCGCTGCTCACGTCGCTCGGCGCGTCCCGGCCGCTTCCCGAGGAGGTCCGTCAGGCCTACCACCGACCCTACCGCACCGCGGAGAGCCGCCGCGCGATCTGGGGTTTCGTCCGCGACATTCCCCTCTCGCGAAGCCATCCGACCGCGGCCCTGATGGACGACCTCGTGCTCCGGCTGCCGGCGCTGGCCGACAAGCCCATCCGGCTCGTGTGGGGCATGAAGGACCCGTGCTTCCATGCCGAGATCCTCGACCGCGTGGCCATGCGGTTTCCGGATGCCGACGTGGTGCGCATCGCCGACGCCTCGCATCTCGTGCTCGAGGACGCGGCCAGCGAATCGACTGCCGCTGTCCACGACTTCCTGAGGCCGCTCGTGCCGGTCGCGGCCGACCTGCCGACGGTGCCGCCGCGTCCGCCCGTTCTCCTCGAGGACTCCCCGCCCGTGCCCCGGCCCGCCACGGGCGGCGGTCTGTACGGGGCCCTGCAGGCCGCCGCCGCCGCCGCGCCGTGGGTGTCCGCGGTGACGAAGGTGTCGTTTCCGCGCTGGAGCCGGCGGCCTCACTACGATGCGATCGACTTTGCGGCGCTCGCCGCCCGGATCGACGCCTACGAACGCGGCCTCACCGCGGCCGGGCTGCGGGCCGCCGAGCGGGTGATCATGCTCGTCAGGCCGGGCGCCGATTTCTTGGCGCTGAGCTACGCGGTGATGGGACGGGGTGCCGTGCCGGTGTTCATCGATCCGGGCATGGGCGTGGACGCGGTCGTCGCCTGCATGCGGGAGGCCTCGCCGGTGGGCTTCATCGGGGTGCCTCGGGCACACCTGCTGCGTCTCAGGGCGGGCGACGTGTTCAAGTCGCTGCGGTTTTCCATCGTGGCCGGAAGGGTGTCGCTGTTCGGAGCCACGACGCTGCGGCGGCTCCGGCGGCCCGTCGCCGATTCCCCCGCGCCGATCGTTCGCGATGCCGACGATCCGGCGCTCGTCGCCTTCACGTCCGGCGCGACGGGCAGGCCGAAGGGCGTGGTGTTCACCAACCGCATGCTCACGGAGCAACTGGCCGTCTTTCGCGGCCAGTTCGGCTTCCGCGGCGGCGAGCAGGACCTGCCGCTCCTGCCCGTGTTCAGCCTGTTCACGGCGGCCCTCGGTGTGGGCAGCATCTTTCCGCCCCTCGATCCGAGCCGGCCGCTGTCGCTCGTGCCCGCGCAGATCATCCGCGTGATGCGCGACCTCGGCAACCAGACGTCGTTCGGGTCGCCGGCGCTGTGGGCCAAGCTCGCCGACTACTGTCGGCGGACGGGCACTTCGCTGCCCAAGCTGCGGCGCGTGTTCATGGCGGGTGCGCCGGTGTCGCCTGCCACGATCGAACTCGTGCGCGACGCCTGCCCGCAGGCGGAAAGCTTCACGCCGTATGGCGCCACCGAGGCGCTCCCAGTCACGCTCGCCGCCGCGGCCGACCTCCGCGGGCTGCCTCCTGTAAAGGCGGTTTCCGGCGAGCAGGGCACACCCGTCGGCCGGGCGATCGCCGGTGTGACGCTCCGCGTGGTCGAGCCCGTGTCGAACCCGTCCGACGCCCCGCTGGTCGACTGCGCGGAGCGCGTGATCGGCGAGATCGTGGTGAGCGGCGGCACCGTGAGCCGCGAGTACCTCGCCCGGCCAGAGGCGACGGCGGCCAGCAAGATCAACGCGGACGGTCGTGTCTGGCATCGCATGGGCGACATGGGATACATCGACGAGGACGGCAGGCTCTGGTTCTGCGGCCGGAAGGCCCACGTCGTGACGACACCCGCTCGCGTCCATCACAGCGTGCCGGTGGAGAACGTATTCGACCGTCATCCCGAGGTGCGGCGCACCGCGCTCATCGCCGTCGATGGCCGGCCGGCCCTGGCGGTCGAGCCCCGGTCGCGACGGCTCGGCGCCGACGCCCGCCGCCGGATCGCGGCCGAACTCCGGGCGATCGGTGCCGTCGACCCGGTCACGGCCGCGATCACGCGGTTCTACTTCCACGACTCGTTTCCGGTCGACGCCCGCCACAACGCGAAGATCTACCGTGATCGGCTCGCCGAGTGGGCGGTCACGCAGACGCCGGTCGAACTCGATGGGGGCGGGGCGGTGGCCGGGGCTCCGGCATGAGGGCGGTGGTCACGGGCGGGGGCGGCTTCGTGGGAGGAGCTCTCTGCGAGCGGCTTCGTGCCGATGGCCACGAGGTGGTCGCGGTCGGCCGGCGTCCGAACCCGCGGGCCGAGGGCCTCGGCCTCCGTGTCGTGGTCTGTGATCTCGCAGCCGTCGATGCCCGCTCCCGGCTCGCCGAGGCCTTCGCGGCCGCAGACTGCGTGTTTCACACCGCGGCCCACGTGAAGATGTGGGGGCCCCGCGAGGCGTTTGTCCGCGGCAACGTCGTCGCGACCGAGACCGTGCTCGCGGCCTGCCGCGACGCGGGGGTGGGCAGGCTGGTGTTCACCAGTTCCCCGAGTGTGATCGCCGCAGATCACGACCTCCGGGGCGTCGACGAAACGCAGCCATACCCCCGCACGTACCGCGCCCTGTATCCCGAGACGAAGGCCGCCGCGGAGCGGGCTGTGCTCGCTGCGCACGGAACCGATCTTCGGACGATCGCCCTGCGGCCGCACCTGATCTTCGGCCCGGGCGACACGAACCTGGTGCCCACGATCCTCGAGCGGGCCCGGGCCGGCCGGCTCGTGCAGGTGGGCGCCGGAAAGAATCTCGTCGACCTCACGTTTGTCGACGACTGCGTGACGGCCCACCTCCGCGCCGCCGAGGCCCTCGTCTCGCGGCCGTCGGCGGGCGGGCGGGCCTACTTCATCAGCCAGGGCGACCCGGTGCCGCTCTGGGATTGGATCGATCGTGTGCTCGCGTTCCACGGGTTGCCGCCGGTCCGCCGCCGCCTGTCGCTGGCCGCGGCCGTCGGCCTCGCCACCGTCGCCGAAACCGCATGGAAGGCCCTCAGGCTGCGATCCGACCCGCCACTCACGAGGTTCCTGGCGGAGGAAATGGCGACGGACCACTGGTTCGACATTTCCGCCGCTCGCCGGCACCTCGGCTACGAGCCGAGCTGCACCGTCTGGCAGGCGACCGAGCGATCATTCGCCCGCGGCTGAGTCTCCAGTCACTGTGCACGGGCCTGCACTCAGCCCCGAGCCCCCATGCCGGCGGTGCATCAGCCCCGCTGCAGCGCCGCCGTGAGATCGAGGATCGCCTTCTTGCCGTCGGCGAAGTACATCAGGGTATTGTCGGCGGCGAACAGCGGGTTGGGGATGCCGGCGAAGCCCGGTGACAGCGACCGCTTCACCACCACGACCGTCCTCGCCTTGTCCACGTCGAGGATCGGCATCCCCGCGATCGGGCTCGTGGGGTCGGTCCGGGCGGCCGGATTCACCACGTCGTTGGCGCCGATCACGATCGCCACGTCGGTCTCCGGGAACGTCGGATTGATGTCGTCCATCTCGCGGAGCTTCTCGTAGGGGATGTCGGCCTCGGCGAGGAGCACGTTCATGTGGCCCGGCATGCGGCCGGCCACGGGATGGATCGCATACTCGACCGTGGTGCCCCGCTTCTCGAGGGCGTTGGCCAGCTCACGGACGGCGTGTTGCGCCTGGGCGACGGCGAGGCCGTAGCCCGGCACGATCACCACGCGTTCGGCACCCTCGAGCACCATGGCGATCTCCTCCGCACTGGCACTCTTCACCTTGCCGGCGTAGACGTCGTCGGCGTTGGCCGCGGTGGTGGTGCCGAGGCCTCCGAAGAGCACGCCGACGAGCGAGCGGTTCATCGCCTGGCACATGATCGCCGTGAGGATCAGCCCCGAGGCGCCCACGAGCGACCCGGCGATCACGAGCACCGAGTTGTCGATCACGAAGCCGGCCGCCGCGGCGGCGAGGCCCGAGTAGCTGTTGAGCAGACAGATCACGACCGGCATGTCGGCCCCGCCGATTGGCATCGTGAGCGTGATTCCCAAGAGGCTCCCGAGCACGACGAGCAGCAGGTAGAGCATCATCGACGTGGGGTGCGCGCAGAGGCCCCAGATCACGAGCAGCGTGAGGGTCGCGAGCCCGAGATTGATCCAGTGACGCTTCGGGTCAGTCCAGGCCTTCTTGAAGGCCGGCAGTTCCTCGAGCTTCCCAAACGCCACGAGGCTCCCCCAGAACGTGACCGCGCCGATCAGGCCGGTGAGAGCCGTGGCGATCGCGAACTGCGTCCAGGGGGCGAGTTGCGCCGTCGCCCAGGCCGCCGCGTCAGCCTGATCGGCTCCCGTCCGCATGGCCCGCAGCTTCATGTTCCAGAGCTCGGCACCCGCCACGAGTGCCGAGGCGGCGCCGCCGAAGCCATTGAGCAGGGCCACCATCTGCGGCATCCCCGTCATCGGATACTTCACTGCCATCGTGGCCCCGATGACGCCGCCGATCAACGCGGCGATGCCGAGCAGCACCAGCGGCATGGGGCCCCGGCTCGTCACGCTTGCGATCACGTCCTTCTCGAAGCAGGCGGCGGCCAGGGCGATCGCCATGCCGGCGGCACCCAGGTAGTTGCCCTTCACGGCCGTCCGCGGGCCGGTCATGAGCTTGAAGGCCACGATGAAGAGCATCGAGGCCGCGAGGTACACGAGGTTGATCCAGGCCTGGGTCGACATCGGGGCTCCGGAACTCACTTCTTCTTGGGGTTGAACATCGCGAGCATGCGGTGCGTGACCACGAAGCCGCCGACCACGTTGATCATCGCGAGCACGATCGCCAACAGGCCGAAGATCGTGCCGAAGCTCGTCGCCATCGCCCCGGCCACCACGATCGCGCCGACGGCGGTGATGCCGGAGATGGCGTTCGATCCGCTGGTCAGCGGTGTGTGGAGCCTCTGGGGCACCTTGGTGATCACCTCGAAGCCCACCCACATGGCCAGCAGGAACACGGTGAGCAGCCGGATGAACCGGGCGGCGGCGTCTTCTGCAGCGACAGCGTCGGCAAGCAGCGGGCACAGGAGCATGGCGTTCATGCGGGCGGGGATCCTGGTGGCGGAGCGGTCAGCGTGGAGACGTCTGGTCGAGCGGGGGCAGGCCGGCCCGTTCCCTGACCTTGGGGTGCACGAGCTGCCCACCCCGGGCGACGAGGGTTTCGCGGCCGATCTCGTCGTCGTCGGCCACGTCGGGGAAGCCGGCCTTCACGAGGTGGGTGAGGAAGGTGACGACGTTCTTCGAATACAGCTGGCTGGTGTGGAAGGCCGCTTCGGCCGGCAGGTTCGTGGGGCCGAGGATCGTGACGTCGCCGACCACCACGGTCTCGTCGGGTCGGGAGCCTTCGCAGTTGCCCCCGCGTTCCGCCGCGAGATCGACCACCACGCTGCCGGACCGCATCCGCCCCACCATGTCGGCGGTGACGAGCACGGGCGCCTTCTGCCCCGGGATCAGCGCCGTGCAGATCACGATGTCGGAATCGGCAACCACCCTGCCGAGCAGTTCCCGCTGCCTCGCGTAAAACTCCTCGCCCATGGCCTTGGCATATCCGCCTGCGGCCTCGCTGCCGCCGGTCTCGAGCGGCAGTTCCACGAACTTGGCGCCGAGACTCTGGACCTGTTCCTTCACGGCAGGCCGCACGTCGTAGGCGCTCACCTGCGCGCCGAGCCGCTTGGCGGTGGCGATGGCCTGCAGGCCCGCCACCCCGGCGCCGAGCACGAGCACCTTTGCCGGGGTGAGCGTGCCCGCGGCGGTGGTCATCATGGGGAGAATGCGGGGCAGCGCGGCGGCTGCGACGATCACGGCCCGATAGCCGGCGATGTTGGCCTGGCTCGAGAGCACGTCCATGCTCTGGGCTCGCGTGATCCGCGGTACCAACTCGAGGGCGTAGACCGTCAGCCCGCGTTTCGCGGCGGCCACGCACTGCTCCGGCGCGGACAGCGGGTCGCACATCGCCACCAGCGCGGCTCCGGAGCGGAGGCGGTCCTGCTCCGCGGCCCAGCGGTCGCCGTCGGCCCCGCAGGCCCGCACCGCCACCACGCAATCGGCGGCGAGCGCGTCGCCACGATCGACGATCGTCGCCCCGGCGGAACGGTACTCGTCGTCCTGGAAGCCGGCGGCAGCACCGGCGGCCGACTCCACGACAACCTCGAGCCCGAGTTTCGCGAGGGCCGCGACACCAGCCGGCACCACCGCGACACGCCGTTCACCGGGGGCGTTTTCCTTGAGGATCGCGACCTTCATGCGGAATCCTGCGGCAGCCAAAGGGATCGAATGTCCCGATTCTCACCTCGACGTCGCGTCGCGTCCACGGCGGCATCCGACGCGGTCAGGCTGAAACCAGCCGCATTCCCCGCCCGCCACGTGCTTCGCTTGCCCGAGGCCGGGGCCATTGTTAGGCTCCGCGATCCGGATTCAGGGTGATTTGCGGCCGCGCCAGACCGGGTCACGGGCCTGCGCCGGGCTCGTCGGCCCGCCACGCTCCAAGCCCACATTCAGGTTCCCCCAAACGATCGAGCGACAGATGAAGACGTTCATGGCCAAGCCGGGTGAAGTCGAACAGCGGTGGTGGGTCGTTGATGCAAGCGGTCGCCGCGTTGGTCGGCTGGCCTCCGACATCGCCACGGTGCTCATGGGCAAGCACCGGCCGACCTATACCCCGCATGTCGATACCGGAGACCACGTCGTGGTCATCAATGCCGACAAGGTCGAGTTCAGCGGCAAGAAGTGGCAGCAGAAGCTGTACCGCTGGTACACGGGCTACCAGGGCCTCAAGACGGAGACCGCCGAGCATCGCCGTGATCGTCGTCCGGAACTGATCGTGGAGGAGGCCGTGCGGCGGATGCTTCCCAAGACGCGGCTCGGACGGAAGATGCTCGACAAACTCAAGGTCTATGCGGGCGGCGAGCATCCCCACCAACCGCAGCGGCCGGAGCCCATCGAACTGGGCGCCTGAGCCACGTGCCGGCCGGCGATGGGCCGCTCCGGTTACGCACTGATCACGAACGCGATTCAATCACTCACTTGAACAAAGATCACGGGAGAGCACGATGATGGTCGAGCAGGGAGTCACGGCGACACGGCGTGGAGACGAGATCATCGCCACGGGGCGACGAAAGACGGCCGTTGCCCGGGTTCGCCTGCGGACCGGCAAGGGCGAGATCACGATCAACGGCCGCGAACTCGACGCCTACTTCCCCGCGATCAAGGATCGGGCGCTCGTGTCGGGTGCGCTCGAGCATGTCGGCAAGCGCGGCGACGTGAAGGTGGCGATTCGCGTGGACGGCGGTGGCCCCACGGGCCAGGCTGGTGCCTGCCGGCTGGGCATCGCCCGGGCGCTCAAGGTGCTCGATGCCGAACTCGCCGAACCGCTCCGCCAGGGCGGCCTCCTGACGCGGGATGGCCGCATGAAGGAGCGGAAGAAGTACGGCCTGCGGGGTGCCCGCCGCGGCACGCAGTTCTCGAAGCGCTGATTTCGAACCGCCGACTCGGTCGATCCACGCCGAACGTTCCCGAACGTGGCGGGCCCCTGGCCTGCCGGTCGCGGCCGGCGCATTCCGCACGACCCGCGTGGTCGGCCCAAGGGGGCGTTTTTTCATCCCCGTCAGGCCGAATGCATACTAGAGAGGTCGGAGACGGTCTGCCCGCGGAGCGGGTGCCGCTCCAGGTCTGCCGTCGTCGGTGTCCACGAGGTGCCCCATGCAGCGAATCGCATCGATCGCCACCGGTTTCTTGTTTGCGTCGTGGATGGCGGCGGCTTCGGCGGCTGAAGCACCGGCCGCCGGGACGGCGGTGGCAGGGGACTCGGCTCACGCCGTGCAGGACATCCTGGCGGCTCAGGACGCCGGCCTGGTCGACGTGAAGTTCATCCCGAATGACGCCCGGTCGGCGCAGGTTGTCGTCGCCAGCCGGGCTGATCGGCCGCTGACGCTTCGCCTCCCGGCCTCATTCGGTGCCGTGCCGGTGCTCGCCCAGTTCGGCCAGCAGGGCATGGGCGGCGGGGGAGGCATGATGGGCGGCGGCATGGGCGGCGGCATGGGCGGCATGCAAAACATGGGCGGCGGTGGCATGGGAATGGGCGGCATGGGTGGCGGCATGGGCGGTGGCATGGGCGGCGGTATGGGGCAGGGCTTCTGCTGGGTCGCCCGCGAGGTGTACGGTGTGCACGACGAGCGGTGGGTCGCGTTTCGCCACTGGATGGAGCACGACGCGCCGGCCAGCCTGCAGTGCGGCTACGCCATGTACGGCGAGGACGTGGCGGGCTGGTTGCGATCCCGGCCGGTCGCCAAGGCCGTGGCCCGCCCGCTGATGGATCTGGCGATCACCGATCGGCCTGCGGCAACTCCCGGCATCGCCCACCTCTCCGTGGCCGCGGACGACGTGCCCCCCGCGTTCACCGTGTTCCCGTCGAAGAGCCGGGTGGTGAGGATCGCGACCGTGTGTCTCGACCACGGGAAGCGGGAGCCAACCGCCCGAGTTCCCTACCGCATGGTGCCGCTCGATGTCTGCTCGACCGATCCGCGGCTGGCGGACGTGCTCGAGGCCCTGTCGCGAGGCCTGATCACCCAGAAGGTGGCGCAGGCGGCGTCGTGGCATCTCTCCAGCGGTCGGACGTGGAATCAGCTGGCCTCGGAGGTGATCCAGATGGCCGGCGGCGCCGATCCGGACGTGCGGGTGTTCTCACCCGCGGAACTGATGGCCGCGAAGCAGTTCGTGGACGCCGCGACCCGTCGGCACGGCCCCGCGCCCGCAGGGCCGTCGGAGTCGTCGGCCGAGACGGCGTCGGCTCGCTGAGGTCGCTGTACCCGCCGGAGCCCACGCCCGCCTCCCCTTGCGGCCCGGGCGTGCGTCGGATGTGTCGCCGCTGGCGCCGAATTCGAGCGTCGACGCGTTATACTCGGGTGCTTCGAGCATCCAACCCAAGCAGGCTCGCGGAGTCGGCGCGTGTCCGGCCGCGAACCCGGGCCCGCCCGGAGGGGGTCGAGGATCGTGATCAGAGAAACCACCACTGCCACCACAAAAGACGCGCGGCCGCCGGCAGGCGAGATCGTCGTCGAGACCCGCAACCTCTCGAAGGTCTACCGCGACTTCTGGGGACGCAGCAAGAAGACGGCCCTGAAGCCGCTCGACCTCGACATCCGCCGCGGTGAGATCTTCGGCCTGCTCGGCCCAAACGGCGCGGGCAAGACGACCACCCTCAAACTGCTGCTGGGCCTCATCTTCCCCACCTCAGGCGAGGCGCTGGTGTTCGGCCGGCCGGCCACCGATGTCTCGAAGAATGAGCGGATCGGCTACCTGCCCGAGGAGAGCTACCTCTACAAGTTCCTCGACGCGGAGGAGACGCTCGATTTCTACGGCAGGCTCTTCGACATGCCCCCGGAGGAACGCCGCCGGCGTGCCGACGCGCTGATCGAGATGGTGGGGCTGACCCGCGATCGCAAGCGGCAGCTGCGGGAGTACTCGAAGGGCATGACCCGGCGGATCGGCGTGGCCCAGGCGCTGATCAACGACCCCGAACTGGTGATTCTCGACGAGCCGACCAGTGGACTCGACCCGATCGGCACTCGCGAGATGAAGGACCTGATCATCGACCTAAAGTCCCGAGGCAAGACGGTGATCATGTGCTCCCACCTGCTCGCCGACGTGGAGGACGTGTGCGACCGGATTGCGGTGCTCCACCTGGGCGAGCTGAAGGAACTCGGCCGCGTGGAGGATCTGCTCCGCGTGACGGGCGTCACGCAGTTCCGAGCCAGCGGACTTTCGCCCGAGGCGATCGCCGACGTGCGGCGGGCGCTGGAGCGACACGGGGCCGCGGGCGTCGAGGTCGGCAATCCCCGGACCACGCTGGAAGACCTGTTTCTCGAGGTCGTCCGCGACACCGAGGCACGGCCCGGTCGCCGGGCCCGCCGGGCCGACAATGGCCGGTCGGAGTGACGCGTCGCCATGGTGCTGGAGCAGGAAATCCCGAGGTTTGCCGCCTGGATAGGTCCGGCGGTTCTCCGTTACCTCGCGTCCGGGGCGGCGGTGGCGGTCATGGCGGCCCTCTTCGCCTGGCTGGCGCAGTCGGTCGCCGCCGGCCCGCTGGCAGCCGGTGACCGGGTCTACCGTTCGATCCTCGCCGGCCTGGCGGATCTCGCCGCCCCGTCGCCGCGGCGCGTCTGGGCGCTGGCCCGGCTGGCGGTGCAGGAATCGCTGCGGCGCAACGTGCTGGTGGTGCTCGCGCTGTTCGCCCTCGTCCTCACGTTCGCGGGCTGGTTCCTCGACCCGTCGAGCGTCGATCCCGGTCGGCTCTACATCGGATTCATTCTCGGGGCGACGAGCCTGCTGGTCTGCCTCGTCACGCTGGTGCTGGCGGTGTTCAGCCTGCCGGCCGACATCAAGTCGCGGGCGATCCAGACGGTCGTCACGAAGCCGGTGCGGACGAGCGAGATCGTGCTGGGCAGGACGCTCGGCTTCGCCCTGGTCGGCACGTGCCTTCTCGCGGTGATGGGGCTGGCCGGCTGGGCCTTCGTGGTTCGCAGCGTGTCGCACGGACACGTCGTCGATGCGGAAGACGTGTTCGAGGCGGCGGCCGGCGGGGGCGGCGAGGGCCGCACGAGCCTCGAACGCGGTCATCGTCATCGGGTCATGCTCGACGCCTCGGGCAACGGTGTCGCCGAGAATGCCCATGGGCATCGCCACCGCGTCACGATCAGTGGCACCGACTCCGCGGGCCGCAGGCGCTACGTCGTGGGCCCGGCGCTCGGGATCCTGGAGGCCCGGCGGCCGCTACGAGGCACGCTGCGGTTCCTCGATCGCGAGGGGCGTCCGGCCCAGAAGGGCATCAACGTCGGCTCGGAGTGGGCCTATCGGCAGTACATCGAGGGTGGAACGGCCTCCGCCGCCGTCTGGACGTTCGAAGGCGTCAACGCCGCGGAGTTTCCCGAGGGGCTGCCGCTCGAGATGATCATCCGCGTGTTTCGCACCTACAAGGGCGACATCGAGGCGGGCATTCACGGCACCATCCAGCTGCGGAATCCCGACAACAGCCTGCGGAGCGAGGCGCTGCCGATCGTGGCCCGAGAGCACACGATCGACTCCCTGCTGATCCCGCGAAAGATCAACACCGTGCTCGCCAGCGGCGAGCTGCGTGAGGCTGATCTGTTCACCGATCTCGTCTCCGGCGGACGGGTGGAGGTCTGGCTGCAGTGCCTCGAGCCGGCCCAGTACTACGGCGTCGCCCAGGCCGACTTCTATCTCCGCGCCGGCGACGGCTCGTTCGCCGCCAACTACGCGAAGAGCTGCCTGGGCATCTGGTTCGCGATGCTCGTCTGCACGGCCCTGGGGGTGATGTTCAGCACCTTCCTCTCGGGGCCCGTGGCCCTGCTGGCGTCGCTGGCGATGCTGCTGGTCGGGCAGTTCCGCGATTTCATCGACCGCCTGTTCAAGAGCCAGATCACGGGCGACTCGTCACTCGTGCCGGGTGGCGGGCCGATCGAGTCGCTGTATCGCATCGTCACCCAGGCCAGCATCACGGTCGAACTCGACCCCACGCCTGCCGTCCAGGCGATGAAGACCATCGACACGCTGCTGCTGGCGCCGGTGCGGCTCGTGGCGGGTCTGTTTCCGTCGCTGTCGACGCTGGGCACCAGCGATTTCGTCGCCGGCGGTTTCGACGTGCCCTTCGACCTTCTGGCGGCGCACGCCGCCGAGGCTTTCGGCTACGCGGTGGCGTTCGTCATCGCCGGGATGTTCTGCCTCAAGGCACGGGAGGTGGCTGCATGAGCGGGGCGTCGCGCGGGACTGGAGAATCCGGGCAGCAGTCGTGGCTGGGCCTGCGTCCGGGCACCCTTCTGCTGTTGGTCGCGATCGCCGTGCTGCTCGTGCCGCTGTCGGCGCTCAGCCAGCCCGCCGACTCGGCCGGACCGGGCGGCCTGCTGGCGCGGCTGCGGTCGCAGTTCGGACTCTCCCAGGCCAATCTCGGCGAGGTCGATCCGACCAGTGAGACCATGCGGTTTGCGACCCTTGGCCTGAAGAACGTCGCCGTGACGCTGCTCTGGGACCGGGCGAACCACTACAAGAAGGTCGAGGACTGGGCGAATCTCTCGGCGACCCTCGAGCAGATGACCAAGCTGCAGCCGAACTTCTACTCCATCTGGGACTTTCAGGCCCACAACCTCTCGTACAACATCTCGGTCGAGTTCGACGACTACCACGACCGCTATGCGTGGGTCATCAAGGGAATCGAGTTTCTCCGGCAGGGAATCGGCCTCAACACGCGGGAGCCAAGGCTGCTGGGCCGCATGGGCTGGTTCATCGGCAACAAGATCGGGAAGGCGGACGAGAAAGCCCAGTATCGACGGCTGTTCAAGGCCGACGACGACTTTCACGATCGCGACGATCCCGAGCGGACGCTCCCCGAGCGTGACAACTGGCTCGTGTCGCGGACGAAGTATCGGGCCGGGCAGGCGCTCGCCGACGGTGGCGCGCCGCTCCGCACCACGCCGCTCATCTTCCACAGCGAGCCCATGATGTCGGCGATCAACTACGCGACGGCGCTGGCCGGCGACGGTGACTTCGGGCCCGCAGCCCGCGACGCCTGGAAGCTTGCGAACGACGAACTCGACAGGTTCGCGGAAAGGGATATCCCCACGAGCTGGGGCGTATCGATCCAGCTGCGGCTGCGGGAGGAGGAGGAGCGGCGGGCGGCGCAGCTTGCGGAGGAACTCGAGAAGCTTCTGCCGGGGCGGTTCGCGGCCCTCCAGCAGGCCCGCCGTGAATCCCTCACCGATGCCCAGCGGGCGGCGCTCGACACCCCGCCGCTCGACCGCACCGAGGCACAGCAGCAGGCGGCCGCCGATGCCGAAGCCGAACTGCAGGTGACCTGGAAGGACGTCGCCCGGGGAGCCCCCGCCGACCTCCGCGGGCGGGCGGAGACGCTTGCTCGCGATCACACCGAAGCCCAGGAGCGGGCCACCATGATCGATCGCTACCGCGACATCGTGAACTTCGACCTGTGGCGGGCCACCTGCGAGTCGGAGATCACCGAGCCGGCGCTGCGGGCCCGCGAGCGGACCTGGACGGCCGACCGGGAGTTCGAGGCGGCCCGCCTGCAGTCGGCGAAGAAGGCCTTCGAGGAGGCGTTCGCCGCGTGGCGGGAGGTGTTCGACGCGTCGAAGGTGCTCAGGGAGGACGCGATCATGGCCGACGACATCGCGGAAATCGTCGGCCGCTATCGCAAGCTGCTCGAGCAGCTCGACGAACCGTTCCCCAGCCCGTTCGTGCTCCAGGACATGCTCGATCGGGCCCGGCCCGCGTCGTAGCGTCAGCCGCGGGACACGAGCAGCTTGTCGATGCGGCGACCGTCCATGTCGACGACCTCGATCGTCAGCCCCTGCCAGCGGAGCGTGTCGCCGGCGGCGGGGATCCTCTCGAGTCCCGCGAGCACCAGGCCCGAGACGGTGGTGTAATCGCGGGGTGCGGCCTCCAGGCGGATGCCGAGCCGCTCGGCCAAGTCGTCCACGCTCGCACTGCCGTCCACCAGCCACGAGCCGTCGTCACGCTGCACGAACGCCGACTGCGTTCCGCGGTGCTCGTCGTGGATCTCGCCGACGAGTTCCTCGAGCACGTCCTCGAGGGTCACCAGGCCCTCGGTCCCGCCATATTCGTCGAGCACGATCGCGAGCTGGTTCCGCTCCTGCTGGAACAGCTCCAGGAGGCGGTTGAGCGGCATGGTCTCGGGAACGAACACGGCGCGATGAAGCATCTTGCGGAGCTCGATCGGCCAGCCCATCCAGGTGTGCCGGAGCACGTCCTTGATCGACACGTAGCCGATGATGTGATCGAGCGAACCCTCGTAGACCGGCAGCCGCGAATAGCCGGCCATCGCGATCGCGCCGAGTATCTCGCCCTGGGGCGTCTCGATGTCGAGCGCATCGACATCGATCCGCGGCCGCATGATGTCGCGGACCGTGCGGTCGCCGAGCCGCAGGGCCTCGGTGGCCACTGCCTGCTCGACCGCCTCGAGCACCCCCTCCGCCCGGCCCGCTTCGAGCATGTGGTGGATGTCGTCGACCGACACGCTCGGCTCCGCCAGGGCTCCGGCGCCCAGCAGGCGAAGCAGCCCCGAGGTCGCCGCGCTGAGCCCCCAGACCAGCGGCCTCGCGATCCACGCCAGCCGCTGCATGACCG
>Ga0315903_10005190_pt1 | contig 17050 bp, 17 predicted proteins | sample LakEriMetagenome_7_FD_203524 | JGI IMG/M metagenome (GOLD analysis project Ga0315903, IMG submission 203524) | Freshwater fungal communities from buoy surface, Lake Erie, Ohio, United States - Buoy 2 MA119 | ecosystem: Environmental > Aquatic > Freshwater > Lake | place: USA: Lake Erie, Ohio...
ACTAAATGCGACTGCAACTACTATTAATGCGTTTGGTGCAGCCACAACAGTAAATTTAGGTACATCATCAACTACAGTAGATTTTGGTGATATTAGAATAAAGGGTGCTACTATTTCTGGAGATGCTAATGGGCAAACTATTGTTATTGACCCATTTCCTGCGGGAGGTGCATCAGGAGGAGATGTTGTAGTAAGAGGAAATTTAAAAATTAGTGGAACTACAACCACTGTAAATTCAAATTCAATTACTATAAATGACCCAACTATTACATTAGGGGATTCAGTTAGTGATAAAGTACTTACTGCTGATGCATCAAATGGAGCTACAACTTTAACTTTAGACAATACTACTGGATTAAATACTGGTGATTTAATTACTGGAAATTCAAATATTGCAAATGGAACTACTATTACAGTAAATTCATCTACTCAAATTACATTAAGTTCAGCAATTACTGGAGCTATTTTAAGCGGAACTGAATTTACATTTACCCAGGCAACAGACGATAATATGGATCGTGGTATTGAATTTAAATACTATAATCAAAGTTTGAAAACTGGATTTTTTGGATATGATGAATCTGGAGAATCTGAGGATGTGACCACATATTATTTTACATACATCCCAGAAGCTACAAATAATAGTAATGTATTTTCTGGAACAAAGGGAAGCGCATATTTTAAGACAGTCAAATTAGATGATGGCGTAAATAAAGGAATTCCATTTTTTGATTCATATAAACGTTTAACCTCAACAGCAGCTGCAAATATGGCAAGCCCTGGTACAGGTTCTGATGTTACTACATCATATCAAATTTTAACTGTAAATAGTTCTGGAGTTCCAGTTTGGACCACAACTATTGATGGAGGAAGTTACTAGGAGATAAATTATGAATCAAGATGAAATAAGCAATTTATTATCAGTGATGCAAAAAAGAATTACTGAGTTGACATCACAAAATATCATGTTTGAGGCTAAAATAATTTACCTCACCAATGTCATTAATAATATGTCTAAAGAAGCTAGTGTTTCGGATGGAGGATCATTTGATGAACCTCCAAAAATTGAAAAAGAACCAACCAAATCTAAAAGGTCAGAATAATGGCAAAACCAAGTAGTAGAACACAATTAAAAGAATATTGTCTTCGTAAACTTGGGAAGCCAGTGATTGAAATTAATGTGGACGATGATCAAATTGAAGACCTAATTGATGATGCTATTCAGATGTTTAATAATAGAGCATTTGATGGCATGGAAAGAATGTATCTAAAATACAAACTTACTCAAGAAGATATTGATAACGGCAAAAAACGTAATTTTACTACAACTAAAACTGATACAAATGATTCTGACAATTCAAGAACATTAAATTTTGAAGAAGGTAGAGGATATCTAACAGTTCCAGATCATGTCATTGGAATTCAAGGTATTTTTAAAGTATCTAATGCCTTTGTCAATAATATGTTTGGTTTTAGATATCAGTTTTTTTTGAATGATTTTTATAATTTTTATTCATATGATATTATGAATTATTATATGGTTTTGACATATCTTGAGACCTTGGATTTTATGTTAGAAGGAAACAAAGATATTAGATATACTAAAGTTCAAAATAGATTATACGTAGATCTAGATTGGGGTATGCAATCAGTCGATGATTTTATTGTAATAGATTGTTATCGTGCTTTGAATCCAAATGATTTCACTAAAATGTATGATGATATCTGGCTTAAAAAATATACTACTGCATTGATAAAAAAACAATGGGGCCAAAATTTATCAAAATTTGAAGGAATTCAAATGCCAGGTGGAGTAACATTTAATGGTCGTCAATTATATGATGACGCAACACAAGAAATAGATAAATTGGAAGAAAGTTTAATGACAACTTATTCCTTACCACCACTTGATATGGTAGGATAATGAAAAACGTTTACTTTTCCCACGGAACTTCATCTGAACAAAGACTCTATGAAGATTTAATCATAGAGTCTTTGAAAATATATGGATTTGATGTTTATTATTTACCAAGAGAAGTTGACATATCAGATCGCTTATTCGGAGAAGATACATTAGTTAAGTTTGATGAAAATTATATGATTGAAATGTACCTATCAAACTATGAAGGATTTACGGGAGAAGGAACATTATTAACTAAATTTGGAGTAAGAATTGCAGAAGAAGCTACGTTTATAATTTCAAAAAGAAGATGGGAAGATTTAATAGATAATTCAAACAATTTAATTACTAATAAAAGACCTAATGAGGGCGATGTAATTTATTTTCCACTGACAAATCAATTATTTCAAATTAAATTTGTAGAGCACAATAAACCATTTAGGCAATTAGGACAAATTGCAACATATCAATTGGTCTGTGAAGTTATGGAAGACTCCAGTGAAAGGTTAGATACTGGAGTATCTGAAATAGATAAAATTAGAAGATCTGAAGGATATTCTATTACATTTCAACTTAGTGATGGAATTAAACAAATTAATGTTACAAATCAAGGAAATAATTACATTGCTGCATCTACTACAGTAGCGTTTGGTTCAGTTGGACAAACTGTTATGGCTACTGCTTCTGCAACTATATCTGCTGGAAAAGTTGTTGCTATAAATGTAACTAATCCAGGATTAGGATACAATACAGTTCCAGGAATTGCAATCAATGGAGCAGGAACTGGGGCAACTGCACAGGCAATATTAGTACCAAAAGGAACTTATTTATATAAAGAAACTGTAGTTGGTTCTGTTAGTGGTGCAACTGCGGAAGTAGTACGTTATGATGTTAGTGCTAAACAGATTGAGGTTATAGATATAGTAGGAACGTTTGTTGATAATGATTTATTAATTGGACAATCCAGTGGAGCTGAATGGGCAATTTATTCGTTCAGTTCTATAGAAAATGATAATGATGATTTCAATGAAAACAAATGGTTTGAAGATGAGGCAGATCAAATTATTGACTGGTCTGAAAAAAATCCATTTGGTGAATATTCAAATATGGGAGATTTTTAATGTTAGGTACACATTTTTATAACGAATCTATTCGTAAAACTATTATTGGATTTGGAACTTTGTTCAACAATATAGAACTTCGTCGTAAAGATAAAGATGGAGTTGTTAAACAAACAATTAAGGTTCCTCTTGCATACGGACCCATGGAAAAGTTTCTTGCAAGAGTAGAAGCAGAATCAGATTTAGATAAGAGGAGACCAACTCAAATTCAGTTACCAAGAATTTCTTTTGAGCTAAAGTCAATTTCATATGATGCATCAAGAAAACTTGGACCAACTCAAGTATGCAGAACTGCAAAATCAGGTGAAACTGAAAAAAGTTATTCACATTACTTACCGGTTCCATACAATTTAGATTTTGAAGTCGGAATTATTAGTAAAAATAATGATGATGCTGTTCAAATTATAGAACAAATTTTACCTTTCTTCCAGCCATACTTTTCAATTACTATTAACATGGTAGCAGAAACCAGTGAGAAGAAAGATATTCCAATTTTATTGAATAATGTTTCTATTCAAGATGATTATGAAGGAGACTTTACTCAAAGAAGAACAATTATTTATACTTTAACATTTACCGCCAAAAGTTATATTTACGGTCCCGTCACTACTTCTGATGTTATCAAAAAAGTCAATATTGATATCGGAACTGCTATCAATGCTAATAGGTATGTGACTTATAGTGTGACTCCTAAAGCATTGGAAGATTTAAATGATGATGGTCAAATTAATTCTGCAGATGATTTATTAGTTGAAGCAGATGACAATTTTGGATTTAATGAAATTTGGACTAACTAATTATGCCAACATACGATAATTTAGACGATGCCTTTAATATAATCCCTAAAGATTTTGATGACTCTACAGAAATTGTAGAAGTAGATTCAGACTTGGATCATATTGAATCCGATTATCAGTATAGCAGAAATCAACTATACAAGTTAATTCAAAAAGGTCAAAAAGCTATAGACGGAATTATAGACGTAGCTTCAAGTAGTGATCACCCAAGAGCATATGAAGTTGCTTTCCAGGGGATGAAACATGTGTCAGATATGACTGATAAACTCATTGATCTCCAAAAGAAAATGAAAACTATTGAAGGAGATGTTCCTCAGAAGGGTCCATCTACTATTAATAATACTATGTTTGTTGGATCTACTGCAGAACTTCAAAAATTTCTAAAACAATCAAAAATAAATAATATAGAAGAATAGGAGTATTTTAATGTCTGTACTTAAAGTTGTGCAAAATATTTCTGCAGTAGCTTGCACTGGTGGCAATGCTGTTCAATCTGCAGCTGTCATTGTTAGAAGTGGAATCTATCGTTTCACTGCTGATGCAAGTGACGCAATTCATGTTGCTTGGGGTGGCAATCCAACTGCAGTAGATGGAAATGATTTTCATATTCCAAAAGAAAATTCTGAAATTGTAAAGTGTGCAACTCCTAAAAAGGTAAGAATTACTTCAATCACTAAAGGAGCAACAAATACTGTAATGAATATTCCACTTGATACTGGTACTCCTGGGCATCCTTTTGCAGTTGGTGATTATGTAACTCTTACTGGATCTTCCGTTGCTGCATACAATACTGGGATTGCACACTTAGCAGTTACAGCAGTTACCGATACTTCAATTACAGTTGCGCTAGATTCATCTGCATACGCTGCATTCACTGGAACTGCAACTCTTTCCAATTCAATCAAGTTTTCTGTAAAACCTGATGGAAATGGCGCTGCTACAGGACACATTACTGAAGTGCAGATTGTAGGTGGATAATGGCACACAAAAGAGTTCCTACAGAAAAAGAGATCGCTAAAAAGCATGGCGTCTCAGTAGATTACGTTATCAGACAAGCTGAAATTGGTTCTACTGTAGAAAGAGAGCATGTCACCAAGCATGACGAAGCCTACAATATTGCACTTCAGCATATAGCAGAATTTCCAGATTACTACAAGCATTTACTCAAGATGGAAAAAAAACTTAAAGGAGAATGGAGAAACGGCAAAAAAGCCGTCAAAGAAGAAAAGGAAGAGGTACGCTATTGCCATCTGTGTGAAAAAGAAGAAACTAAATCTCAATGTTCATATGGACCAGAGGCATGGGAAATGAATTCAAGGAGACTCCGTACAATGAAAGAAGGTAAATCATTCGCACAGTTTATGGCTGAAGCAGATTCAGTAAGTTTTGAAATTGATCCAGATCACAACCGACGCAAAAAACAAGCAAAGATTAGAAAACTCGGAGATGAAACTAATAACCCTCATGAAGCAGAAGTGGCACGAAAAATGACAACAGGGCCACAGTATCAAAAACCAGTACCACAAAAAACAGTGTTTATACCAAGAAGTAAAAACGCATAATTATTACTATGAGTGAAAGATCTAGTTATAAAGGTAATCCTAACCTAAAACCTTCTAACGTTCAGATGCAATTTACGTCTGAACAGTTAGAGGAATATTTAAAGTGTCAAGAGGATCCAATTTATTTTGCTAAAAAATATATCAAAATTGTTTCTCTTGACGAAGGTTTGGTTCCATTTAAAATGTGGGACTTTCAGGAAAAATTAATTGATAATTTTCACAAGCATAGATTCAATATTGCAAAGCTTCCTAGGCAAACTGGTAAGTCAACAACTGTGGTTTCTTACCTACTTCACTATGCTCTTTTCAACCCAAACGTAAAAATAGCGATTCTTGCAAACAAAGCGGAGACCTCAAGGGAACTTCTATCCAGATTGCAGTTATCCTATGAAAATCTACCTAAATGGCTACAGCAGGGCGTGGGTTCTTGGAACCGTGGCTCGCTGGAGCTAGAGAACGGATCTAAGATTATTGCTGCTTCCACCTCATCGTCTGCTGTCCGAGGTAACTCTTTTAACATCATCTTCCTGGACGAATTTGCGTTCATTCCGAATCATATTGCAGAGCAGTTCTTTAGCTCTGTATATCCGACTATTTCATCTGGTAAGACAACCAAAGTTATTATTATTTCCACGCCAAATGGAATGAACATGTTCTACAAGTTCTGGCATGATGCAGAACGAAAAAAGAACAGTTATACACCACTTGAAGTTAACTGGTGGGATGTTCCAGGCAGAGACCAAAAGTGGAAAGAAGAGACTATTGCAAATACTTCTCAACGACAGTTTGAGCAGGAGTTTGAATGTACCTTCCTAGGATCTGTTGATACACTTATCAATCCAAATAAACTTCGTACCATGGTGTATGAAGATCCACTAAAAAGAAGTGGTGGATTGGATGTATATGAAGATGTAATAGAAGGTCATGACTATGTAATGACTGTTGACGTTGCACGAGGAGTTGGAAATGATTACTCTGCATTTGCTGTTATTGATGTAACTACTATTCCATATAAATTAGTAGCAAAATATAAAAACAACGAAATCAAACCGATATTGTTTCCCAACATTATCGACACTGTAGGTAAAAATTACAATAATGCTAATGTGCTCGTTGAAGTCAATGATATTGGTGGGCAGGTAGCAGATATTCTTCAGTTTGATCTTGAATATGATAATTTGCTCATGTGTGCAATGAAGGGTCGTGCTGGACAGTTAGTTGGCACTGGGTTCTCCAACAAAGCACAGCTAGGAGTCAAGATGACCAAAGCTGTTAAAAAATATGGCTGTGCTAACCTAAAAGCATTGATTGAAGATGATAAATTATTGATTCCTGACTACGATATTATTAGTGAGCTTACTACATTCATTCAAAAAAGCGACACCTTTAATGCAGAAGAAGGATGTAATGATGACCTTGCAATGTGTCTTGTAATTTTCTCCTGGTTATCTACTCAACCTTACTTTAGGGAGCTTACTTCAAATGACGTTAGGAAAAGAATTTTTGAAGATCAAAGAGAGGCTATTGAGCAGGATATGGCTCCATTTGGTTTTATATTGGATGGCCTGACTGATGACGAAACTACATTTGTAGACACAAAAGGAGATTACTGGACTTCTGCTACAGATAATAAATGGAATGTAGATGAATATGGTGATATGGCGTACATGTGGGAGTATAAGTGACCTCAAAATACAAAGATAAATAAATAGTTTTGAGAAAAGAAATCTCATAGAGGTAATAAACATGGCGTTTGCTTCACCTGGAGTATCTATTAAGGAAGTTGATTTAACTCCTACAATTAATGTATCTGACCAAAATGTTGGAGCAGTTGTAATTGCTGCCGAAACTGGCCCAGTAGATACCGTAACTTTCATTACTAGTGAAAAAGAATTAGTAGAAACATTTGGTAAGCCAAATGATAAAAATTTCGAGTCTTGGTTTGCTGCACTAACCATTATCCAGTATGGTGGCATCGCAGCTGTAGTAAGACCAACAAGCTCAAATATTGTATTAAACTCTTCATCTGATGCTGGATTATCTAATTTTATCATTAAAAGTAAGTTTGATTTTGATAATTATAGCGGACCTGCTTTCAAATTTGCAGGTAGAAGTGCTGGATCACTATTCAATTCAATTAAAGTAGTTGCAGTTGATCACGGTGCAGATCAAGTAATTACTTATACTGGAGCAGATCCTTCAGTAGTTGCTGGAGATGCAATTAGAATTCTAAATGGCGGAACTCTACTTGGCACTGGATGGATCTACAAAGTAGACACCACTGCAAATACACTCCACATTATTCTAAATGATAGCACTAAGAGAATTCCATCCACTGGAACTTCTACTTATAGCATCACAGATAATGCTGGAACTCCTGTAGTTCTAGTTGCAGCTGGAGAAATTGCACCAAATGGAGTAAATAATACTTACTATGATACTCTTGAGTACGCATCTGGATTAAAGTGGAGAGATGTAGCACCTCAGCCAGGAACATCTGCGTCAGTAGCTGCTAAAGGCGGTAAGTTTGATGAAATGCACATTCTGGTTATTGATGAAGATGGTAATGTTTCTGGCACTCCAAATACAATTCTAGAAAAATATCTATTTGTTTCAAAAGCAAAAGATGGTAGTACTCTAGATGGGTCACTAATGTATTTTTATAATGCACTAGCAGAAAGATCTAAGTATGTATTCCCAGGACAATCAACTGGAATTGATTTTATTGGCACTTCAAAAATTAGCCTTGAGGGTGTGACTAATGCTACTATCGGAGAAACCAATAGTGCAAATAAAGTATTCTCACCAATTTTAAATTCAGGTTCCCCAACCTTAGGGTTCAGTCTATCAGGTGGAACTGATTATGATTTTGTTACCGATGCATCTGATATCGCAGCTGCAGTAACCAGTGGGTATGAACTTTTCAGAGATTCTGAGAATTTTAATGATGTAGATTTTCTAATCCCAGGAAGCATCACTGCTGATAGAGCAGCTAAGCTAATTGATATCGCAGAATCAAGAAGAGATTGCGTAGCAGTAATCTCCCCAAGAAGATCAGATGTAATTAACAGTTCCACTAGTGCTGTTAAAACTGAAAATATCGTAGATTTCTTCAGTGGAATTGCAAGTAGCTCATTTGCAATGTTTGACTCTGGATATAAGTACATCTATGATAAGTTTAATGACACTTATCGCTACGTACCTTGTGCTGCTGACGTTGCAGGTCTTTGCATTAATACCACTATTAATTCAGAAACTTGGTTCTCACCAGCAGGTTATAACAGAGGTAATCTAAGAAATGCAACCAAGCTTGCATACTCACCTAAGCAATCAGAAAGAGACAGACTCTATACAAATAGAATCAACCCAATTGTTTCCTTCCCAGGTCAAGGTATTGTTCTTTTCGGAGATAAGACTGCACTATCTTCTCCTAGTGCTTTCAATAGAATCAATGTTCGCAGACTCTTTATTGAAATTGAAAAGAACATTGCAAGATTCTCTAAATTCCAGCTGTTTGAAATTAATGATGAAGTAACTAGAAGTTCATTCAAAGCTGCAGTAGAGCCTTACCTCAGAGGGGTTCAAGGTAGAAGAGGAATTTATGATTTCCTTGTGGTATGTGACGAAACTAATAATACTGCTGATGTCATTGATAGAAATGAATTTAATGCTGAGATTTATGTTAAACCTGCGAGAAGCATTAACTTTATTACCATTACCTTTATTGCTACAAGAACTGGCATTTCCTTTGGCGAACTAACTCAGTAATTAATTTTTTGTAAACCATCTAGGAGAACACAATGGCTAAGAGTATTTCAGATTTCAAATCATATTTAAAAAAAGGTGGGGCAAGACCTAACCTATTCCTCGTTAGATTAAATTTTCCTAACGATCTTGCAAGTATTGCAGATATTCAATCCGTTAATGGATCTTCATCTGGAAATTTAACTGCTCAAGCTGAATTTTTAGTAAAAACAGCTCAAATTCCAGCATCAAACATTGGTACTATTGAAGTTCCATATCGTGGAAGAATGCTCAAAGTTGCGGGAGACAGAACTTTTGAGCCATGGTCAGTTACCGTTATTAATGATGGTAATTTTGAAGTTCGTAAAGCATTTGAAACTTGGTCAAGAGGAATTAATGCACTAACTGAAAACGTATCTCAGTTAGGTTATGGTGCAGATGGTGGAGCATCTTATTGTGTAGACATGACTGTATTCCAACTCAGTAGAGATGGACAAACTCCAGATAAAACTCCAACAAATCCAAATAAACCCGGCGCAGATGGAATGGAAACCATTCGTGCATACAAATTTTATGATGCGTGGCCTTCAGCAATTTCTTCAATTGATCTTTCTTTTGAAGCAAATGACCAAATTGAAGAGTTCACTGTAGAGTTCCAGTACAACTTCTTTGAAGTTACCAAGGATACAGTTTGATACTAAATACTATATAAAGAGTTTTTAGGATTATTATGACTCAATTATTTGGTTTCTCAATTGAAGATAGAAGAAAGAAACCAGCAAAGGCGTTCTCACCAGCGCCTCCTAATGATGATGATGGCACCTCAGTAGTAGCTGCAGGTGCCTATTTTGGTCAATACTTAGACCTAGACGGTGTTGGTCAACACAACAACGAATTTGAGCTGGTTAGAAAGTATAGAGAAATTGCACTACACCCTGAAATTGATAGTGCTATTGATGATATTATCAACGAAGCAATTAGTAGTGATTTAGATTATGCTCCAGTAGCAGTAGAACTATCTACACTAGAAGCAAGCGATAAAATTAAAAAAGCAATTAAAGATGAATTTGGAAATATTCTAAGACTACTAAGTTTTGATAAAAAGTGCCATAATATTTTCCGTCGTTGGTATATTGACGGAAGGTTATATTACCATAAAATTATTGACTTTGATAAGCCAAAGGAAGGTATCAAAGAACTTAGGTATATTGATTCGCTAAAAATTAAAAGAGTTAGAGAAATTAAAAGGCAGAAGAATGTAGATTCTTTAACCACCATGGAAGGTCAGAAGTATGACTATGGTGAGTTTATTGAATATTACATTTATTTCCCAAGAGGATATAAAGGTTCAGACGCCAACGGAATTAAAATTTCAAACGATGCAGTTACTTATGTAACATCTGGACTGTTTGATCATAATAGAAATATGGTTCTTAGCTATTTGTATAAGGCTATCAAGTCGGTAAACCAGCTAAGAATGATCGAAGACTCTCTGGTTATCTACAGATTGTCTCGTGCACCAGAACGTAGAATTTTTTACATTGATGTAGGCAATCTACCTAAAATTAAAGCAGAACAGTACCTCCGAGAAGTTATGGGAAGGTACAGAAATAAAGTGGTATACGATTCTGCAACTGGTGAAATTCGTGATGACCGTAAGCATATGAGTATGCTTGAGGATTTCTGGCTACCTCGTCGTGAAGGTGGACGTGGTACAGAAATTACTACACTCCCTGGCGGACAGAATCTTGGAGAACTAGAAGACGTTAAGTACTTCCAGAAGAAACTATACAAGTCTCTCAATATTCCACTCTCAAGACTAGAGCAAGAGAGTTCATTTACAATTGGTAGAACTAATGAGATCACCCGAGATGAACTTAAGTTTGCCAAGTTTGTTGGAAGACTTCGTAAGCGTTTTAGTGAGCTATTCCATGATCTTCTTAGAACTCAATTAATTCTAAAAGGAGTTATCACTACAGATGACTGGGAGGAGATGAAAGAGTTTATTCAGTATGATTACATTTTTGATAATCACTTTACTGAGCTAAAAAATTCTGAACTTCTCAATGATCGCCTCAATATTGTCAATCAAGTAGAGCCATATCTTGGTAAGTATTTCTCAGTCGAATATGTCCGCAGACAAATTCTTAAGCAAACTGATGATGAAATCGAAGAGATTGATATGCAGATTGAAAAGGAAAAAGAACTTGGTATTATTCAAGATCCTAATGCAATGATGATGGATCAACAAGGAATGGATGCGGGTGCTTTACCTCCAGGTCAAGAACAACCAATGCCACAAGATCAAGCAGCAAGTGGAGAAGCTGGTCCTACAGGAGGAGGATTAGACGCAGAATTTAAAAATTATATCTCTCCATCAGATTACGGAAAAGGTAAATTTTAATAAATAGTTATTGTAATTTTTATACATTATTGAGGTTTTTATGTCTTTGTCACAAGAAATTGTTGATAGTATTATTTCTAGAAACAATCTAAATGCAAATGAAAAAATTTATGATGCTCTATATGGAGTAGCTTCCGAAAAAATTGGAATGCGAAGAGTTGAACTTGCTCAAAACATGTTTGCATCAGGAAACTATGAAGATGAAGATGATTATTATGAAGAGGGTGATGATGTAGCCGAATATGACGATGAGGACGACGACCAAGTACCAGAAGACGAGTACGAACAATGAAACTAATCACAGAAACTATCGAAGATATCAGAGTTATCACTGAGGAAAGAGGTGGTAAAAAAAACCTATATATTGAAGGAGTATTTCTTCAAGCGGAATTAAAAAACCGCAATGGCCGTATGTATCCAATGGAAACTCTTAATAGAGAAGTTGGTGCATACAATGAGAACTACGTTGCGAAAGGTCGTGCTTTAGGTGAACTAGGCCATCCAGATAGCCCAACAATTAACCTAGATAGAGTATCTCATAAGATTGTTTCTCTCTGTGCAGAGGGAACTAATTTTATTGGTAAGGCTCAAATTCTAGAAACTCCAATGGGAAAAATCGCTAAGTCTCTTCTTGAGTCTGGCGTTACACTCGGAGTTTCTTCAAGGGGCATTGGTTCTATTGAAGAAAGGAATGGAGTAAATGTAGTTAAAGACGACTTTATGTTGTCTACCGCTGCAGACATTGTTGCAGATCCCTCAGCCCCAGATGCCTTTGTTCAAGGCATTATGGAAGGAAGAGAATGGATTTGGAACAATGGAATGCTAGAAGAGAAAGTAATTAATAGCTATAAACGAGCAATTAATAATGCATCTTCACGCAGTCTAACCGAAAGAAAACTACAAGTTTTTGAAAGTTTTCTTCGTAATATCAAAATTTCATAAATAATAGTAGAAAATATCACATATTTCTAGAGGGTTTTTTCGATGTCCAATGTATTAAATACAGAATTTGACGAATTTCTAGAAGAAGGAAACGTTGTCACTGCTCACGCTAAACCAGGAGACCGTATGGAGAGATTACAGCACAGCACTCCTGGACAGGGTGCATCACCAGAGGAACTTGGTGGTTCTTCAACAACCAAGCCAGAAGGTGATGAGATTGGCAAGAAGGCTTCTTCCAGAATGAGAAAGTCATCTTCTAAAGTAAATGCTGGTGCAAAGTCACCAGATGGAATGGCTCGCCTTCAAGGCTCAGCTCCTGGCCAGTCAGGAATGAGAGAAGAAGAAGAGATTGAAGATTTTGATGATGAAGATATTCTTTCTGAAGCAGAAAGTTGCGATGATGAATATAATAATGAAAAGGAAGATAAGAAAAAGTCTTCTAAAAAAACAGAAATGAAGGCAGAAGAGATTGAAGTCGATATCACCGACGATCTCAATGCTCTCTTCTACGGAGAAGAACTCTCCGAGCACTTTATGCAAAAAGCTGCAACCATCTTTGAAGCAGCAGTAAAGGCTAAAGTTGTTGAAGAAGTTCAAAAGTTTGAGGCACTATACGAACAGCGTCTAATCGAGGAAATCGAAGAGATTGCTGAGTCCCTAGAGACTCGTGTAGACGCTCACCTTGATTATGTTGCTGAGCAGTGGATTGCTGAGAACCAGCTTTCCGTTGATAACGGCATCAAGACCGAGATTGCTGAAAATCTAATGCAAGGTCTTGCAAATCTTTTCCTGGAGAACAATATTGATCTTCCAGAAGAGCAACAAGATGTAGTTGCCGAAATGGCAGCTAGACTAGATGAGATGGAGGAAAAACTCAACGAACAGATTGAAGTCAATGTTGAGCTAAACCAAGAAATCGGATCCTATATTAAACATGGAATTATTGCAGAAGTATCCGAAGGTCTAGCAAATACACAGAAAGAAAAACTGTTCAACCTTTCAGAAGGTGTTGAGTTTATTAGTGAAGAATCTTTCCGTGGCAAGATTGAAACCATTAAGGAAAATTATTTCCCAAGAATTCAGTCTAATTATGTGGAAGACCTCGTTGAAAAGAATCAAGACTTCTACGAAGGACCAATGGCAGCATATGTAAATGCTGTTTCCAGATGGGCTCAGTGATAGTCTAGGATTTTTATAAATATTAATAGATTCCTAACAATAAATTTAACAACCAAGGAGTTTAACCCCGATGTTTAATTCAGAACAGCTACAAAGAAAATGGGCTCCTATCCTGGAGCATAACGATCTAAACCCAATTACAGACAGATATCGTAAAGCTGTAACTGCAGTTCTACTTGAGAACCAAGAATCATTCCTTCGTGAAGAGCGTGGCGTTCTTTCCGAAGTCGCTGTAAACAGCACTGGCTCATTCACCGCTGGTGGTGCTGGTGTAGGCGCACATGGTTTCTCTGGTGGCGCTGCTGCTGGTGGTCCAGTTGCTGGTTTCGATCCAGTTCTAATCAGCCTAATCCGCCGTTCAATGCCTAAGCTAATTGCTTATGACATTTGCGGTGTTCAGCCAATGAGCGGTCCTACCGGACTAATCTTCGCAATGCGTGCTCATCGTGGTACTGACCGTAACGGTAACGGTGCTACTCCAAACGTATTCGATAACGAGACCTTCTTCAACGAAGTTCCTTCTGGTTTCTCTGCTGCTGGTGGTGCATATTCTGCAGCAACTGGTGAAGGTGCTACCAACCCATCTGTACTAAATGCTGCTTCCCCTGGCGACTACAATTATGTTCAGGGTATGAACACCAATGCTGCTGAAGCTCTAGGTGAATCTGGTTCCGAGTTCCGTGAAATGAGCTTCTCAATCGAGAAGGTAACTGTAACAGCAAAGAGCCGTGCTCTAAAGGCTGAGTACACCCTAGAACTCGCACAAGACCTCAAAGCTATCCATGGTCTTGATGCTGAGACTGAGCTTGCTAACATTCTAAGCTCAGAGATTCTAACTGAAATCAACCGTGAAGTTGTACGTACCATCTACGTAACCGCTAAGCCTGGTGCTCAGAACAACGTAGCTAACGCTGGTACTTTCGACCTCGACGTTGACTCCAACGGTCGTTGGTCAGTTGAGAAGTTCAAGGGTCTACTCTTCCAGATCGAGCGTGATGCAAACGCAATCGGTCATGAAACTCGTCGTGGAAAGGGTAACTTCATCGTCTGTTCAGCAGACGTTGCAAGTGCTCTAGCTGCTGCTAAGGTAATGGATTACACTCCACTACTCAATCCTAACGATACCCCAGACGACACCGTATCAACTCTTGCTGGTACAATCAATGGCCGTATCAAGGTGTATGTTGATCCTTATTCAGCAAACATCTCTAACGATCATTACTACGTAATGGGTTATAAGGGCACCAATGCATACGATGCAGGTCTCTTCTACTGCCCATACGTTCCTCTCCAGATGGTTCGTTCTATCGGTCAGGACACCTTCCAGCCTAAGATTGGCTTCAAGACCCGCTACGGCATGGTTGCAAACCCATTCGCAGGTGGTCTAACCCAGCGTTCCGGTGCCCTCCAGGCAAACGACAACGTTTACTACAGAAGAACCCGTGTGATCAACCTCATGTGATCTCTGGTTCACATACTTCAGGAGCCCCGAAAGGGGCTCTTTTTTTATCTAAATAAAAATAAAAAGCTATGTCAGCTAATTTTATAACCAATTCTGCATGTCCAGCTAATTTTTTAACGGGAGTTGGATTTCAATTTCAGCTAATTAAATATCCAAAAGTATCTTTCTTTTGTCAATCTGCAACTGTACCTGGCATATCACTCCCAGTTGCAACTCAATCGACAAGATATAATGCAATTCCTCATCCAGGAGATGAAATTAATTTTGAAGACCTAAATGTGCAATTCATAGTTGATGAGAATATGAGTAATTATATTACTATGCACAATTGGGTTAGGAAATTAGGACATCCATATTCATCCAGAGATATTCAAGAACTTCCCGGAGAAGATTTGGAAGATAAAACTTACAGTGATGGAGTATTGTTTATTTTAGATTCCAACTTTAAAAAGAAATTTAAAATTGTATTTAAAGATTTATTTCCAACTAGTATTGGCGGATTAACATTCCAATCTACATCTACAGATGTGCAGTACTTTACAGTTGATGCCAGCTTCAAGTATACTATATACGATATCTACAACATTAATGACAAGAAACTATGATTGATATTGACTTTATTAAAGATCACTGGGCTCAAGATTCCAAAATGGATGAGGACCTACTTGATCATGAATCTATTAAAATTCCACAACTTCATAGCAAATATTTAAATTGGCTTTCTGATGTAAGACTGTTTAAAATTAAAAAAGAGCAAGAGTATAAACGATTACTCAGAGAAAAGTTTGAGTACTACACTGGAAAATCAGACGCTCAAGTATACAGAGAAAAGCCGTTTGATTTAAAAATACTCAAGCAAGATGTTCAATTGTATATTGATTCGGATGAAGAAATTCAGTCTGCTTTAAATAAACTAAATTATTATAAGGAGATGATATTTTTACTAGAAAGTATTCTTAGTAATATTAGTACTAGAGGCTTTCAAATTAAAAACAGCATTGACTGGCAGAAATTTATGCAAGGAAGTATTTAATGGCTGACGTTATTATCCAGAAGAAAAATGAAGTATATTTAACAGTAGAGTGCGAACCACACATTAAATATGAGTTGGCTGAATACTTTACATTTGATGTGCCCAATGCAAAATTCATGCCACAATTTAAAAACAGAATGTGGGATGGAAAAATTAGATTGTTTAGTCCTCATGAAGGAAAAATTTATGTAGGGCTATATGACTATCTAACAGAATGGTTATGCATTAGAAAGTACACATACCTAGATCAAGACAATAAATTTTATGGTCTACCAAAAGACTCCAACCAGGATATTACTCCAGAAGGTCTTGTAGATTATATTAAATCTCTAAACATACCATTCAAAGTTAGAGACTATCAATACAAAGCAATTTACGAAGCGATTAAAAACAATAGAAAATTGCTACTATCTCCAACTGCATCTGGAAAGTCATTGATGATCTATGCAATTGTCAGATATTATATTGATAGAAATTTAAATGTTCTTATTATCACTCCAACAACTTCTCTTGTAGAACAGCTATCTAAAGACTTCCAAGATTATGGTTGGGGAGAAGAAGTGCATAAAATTTATGCTGGCAAATCTAAGCAGAGCACTAATCCTGTAACTATTACTACTTGGCAATCCATTTACAAATTACCAAAATCATTTTTTGAAAAGTATGATGTTGTGATTGGAGATGAGGCTCATCAGTTCAAAGCCAAGTCTCTGATTACGATTATGGAAAAACTGCATAATTGTAAGCATAGAATTGGCTTCACTGGTACGCTGGATGGGTCCAACACAAATCAACTCGTATTAGAGGGTTTATTCGGTCCTGTTAACAAGGTTATTAAGACCAAAAAACTGATAGACAAGGGCTACCTCTCAAACCTCAAAATCAATATTCTCTTGCTTCAGCATG
>Ga0315903_10005191_pt1 | contig 17050 bp, 18 predicted proteins | sample LakEriMetagenome_7_FD_203524 | JGI IMG/M metagenome (GOLD analysis project Ga0315903, IMG submission 203524) | Freshwater fungal communities from buoy surface, Lake Erie, Ohio, United States - Buoy 2 MA119 | ecosystem: Environmental > Aquatic > Freshwater > Lake | place: USA: Lake Erie, Ohio...
CCCTCGTTCTGTTTATGGTTATTTGAATAAAGCTGCTTGACATCACGTTGTTTACAGCCTTCAATAGAGCAGTCCACATGGATCAAAAAGCATCGATTGATTCCAATGACGTGTTTTATCATTGTTTGAATTTCATGAGTAGGTGAAATAAGGGCAGCCAACACATGGATTCCTTGCTCGTTTAGTATCCTCGCTATATTTGCAGCCCTTCGATTTTGTTCCATTCGGTCATCCTCGGTGAATCCAAGGTCCATAGAGATAGTACTTCTCAGTTCATCCCCATCCAAAACAACTACCTTCTTTCCGGCTTGGGTTAATTCTTGAGTTAGCGCTTTAGAAAGTGTCGTTTTTCCCGCGCCAGATAATCCCGTAAACCAAAAGGTGTGTCCTTCTTCCATCATAATCAAAGGTAGGAACTTTTGTAAATTCTCCGCATGTGTAACACTTTGATTATCTTTGAAAAAAAAATAAGTATGTTATTAAAAGATAAAGTTGTTATTATCACCGGAGCCTCAAGAGGCATCGGAAAGTCAATTGCACAAATGTGCGTTAATCACGGTGCAAAAGTGGCGTTTACTTACCTTTCTTCAGATGAAAAAGCACGTGCGCTAGAAGCAGAATTGACTGCACAAGGTGGCGTGGCGGTTGGGTTTAAGTCCGACGCATCAAATTTTGACCAAGCCCATGAATTAGTAGATCAGGTGGTTGAACAATTTGGAACAGTAGATGTCCTTGTAAATAATGCCGGAATCACACGCGATACACTGATGATGCGAATGACTGAGGAGCAATGGGATGAAGTAATCAATACCAATCTTAAATCCGCATTCAACTTAACCAAAGCGGTTATTAAACCCATGCTTAAAGCGCGTTCTGGATCGATTATTAACATGAGTTCCGTGGTTGGAGTAAAAGGTAATGCTGGACAAGCAAATTACGCGGCCTCTAAAGCTGGTTTAATTGGTTTTACAAAATCGATTGCTGCCGAATTAGGGTCTAGAAATATCCGCTGCAACGCCATCGCACCAGGTTTCATTGAAACAGAAATGACGGAAGTACTTGATCCGGCTGTGGTAGAACAATGGAGAAATGCCATTCCCTTAAAAAGAGGCGGGAAACCAGAAGATGTTGCGAACGCTACCGTTTTCTTGGCTTCAGACATGTCTGCATATATTACCGGTCAAACACTCCACGTTTGCGGGGGTATGTTAATGTAATCCAATGCTAATTAGACCAAGAAGAAACCGAAAGCATGCGGCCATACGCGATATGGTGCAAGAGAACTTTTTATCCGTAGAACATTTGATTTATCCCATGTTTCTCACGGATGGAACAGGAGTCAAAGAGGAAATATCCTCGTTGCCAAGAAATTACCGATGGTCCTTGGATTTAATGTTAAAGGAAATTGAATCTTCGTTGTCCTTAGGTTTAAACAAATTCGTTTTATTTCCAGCAGTTTCGGATGACTTAAAAGACAAAACAGCTACGTATAGTTACGCTTCAGAGAATTTCTATTTGCATGCAATCCGTACAATTAAAGAACGATTTCCAGAGGCAATTCTAATGAGTGACGTGGCCATGGACCCTTACTCTTCAGATGGTCACGATGGTTTAGTTCAGGATGGGAAGATTTTGAACGATGAAACCTTGCCAATTTTAGCTAAAATGAGCATCGCTCAAGCGCAAGCAGGTATTGATATTATTGGTCCAAGCGATATGATGGATGGACGTGTAGGGTATATCCGTGAAGCCTTAGATTTAGAGGGGTATACCGATACAAGCATCATGGCATACTCCGCTAAGTATGCAAGTGCTTTTTATGGTCCGTTCAGAGATGCATTAAATTCTGCTCCGAAATCAGGAGATAAAAAAACATACCAAATGAATCCCGCAAATAAACGGGAAGCCTTGCTAGAAGCATCTTTGGATATGGAAGAAGGGGCTGATTTTATCATGGTTAAACCTGCCTTGTCTTATTTGGATGTAATACACTTACTTAAAGAACATAGCACGGTTCCAATTACTGCGTATAATGTGAGTGGTGAATGCGCCATGGTATATGCTGCCGCAGAAAAAGGATGGATCAATTATGAGGCCATTGTCTCTGAAATTTTAATGAGTATGCGCAGGGCTGGAGCAGATGGAATTCTGACCTATTTCGCGAAAGATTTTGCAACCTTTACCCAAAAATAATGACTCAATTTGTATTGAATAATCAATGGGTTTCTCTGGAAGAATTGGAACGTGTATTGAAAAATTCGACAGAAGTTGTCCTCGGTCCTCAAGCTAAGTTAGCCATCGAAACGGGCTTTTCTTTTTTACAAGCAAAGGTTAAGGAGGAGGGCGCAATTTATTATGGAATAAATACCGGGTTTGGCTCGCTCTGTAATACCGTTATTTCAACGGAAGATTTGAATCAACTTCAAGTGAATTTAATCCGTTCTCATGCCTGCGGTGTCGGTGCTGAGGTTCCTACACACCTTGTAAATCGGATGCTTTTACTAAAAGCAATTGCACTGTCAAAAGGATTCTCCGGGGTACAACTTGCAACGGTTGAACGCCTTTTGTTCCTGTATAACAACAACCTGATTCCTGTGGTTTATGAGCAAGGAAGTCTTGGTGCTTCTGGTGATTTGGCACCCTTGGCTCATCTCTGTTTGCCACTCATTGGAGAAGGAGAGGTGCAGGTAAACGGAGAGCGCATACCAGGAAATAAACTCCATGCTAATTATGGTCTTGAGCCAATAACACTGCAAGCGAAGGAAGGCTTGGCCTTGTTGAATGGAACACAATTTATGAATGCCTATGGGACGTATGCAGTAAGTACCGGACATACCTTACTTAAGGAAGGGCTTAAGATTGCAGCCTTGTCTTTAGAAGCCTATGACGGCAGACATGAACCTTTTCAGGCGAATGTTAATGAACTACGGAAGCAACACGGACAGATTGAGGTAGCTACGACAATGCGCGGGTTATTGAATTACTCAGCACGCATAAAAAATCATGTACAAGACCCTTATTCTTTCAGGTGTATTCCTCAGGTTCATGGGGCATCCTTGGATACCTTGAATTTTGTCAAAACGACCTTTGAGAATGAATTGAATGCAGTGACAGACAATCCTACCTTGTTTCCCGAGGAAGATCAAATTGTTTCGGCAGGTAATTTTCACGGACAACCCTTGGCCTTGGCTATGGATTTTCTAGCCATCGCTCTTGCTGAATTGGGCTCAATTTCGGAACGTAGAATCTACAAGTTGATTTCAGGAACGCGCGATTTACCGCCATTTTTGGTAAAGCACGCCGGCTTGAATTCTGGGTTCATGATCGTTCAATATGCCGCTGCTTCCATTGTGAGTCAAAACAAACAGTTATGCACTCCTGCTAGTGTGGATACGATTGATTCCAGTAACGGACAAGAAGATCATGTGAGTATGGGGGCAAATGCAGCTACTAAACTATTCCGAGTGCTTGATAATGTGATTTCTGTAGCAGCCATGGAGTGGTTAACTGCAGCGCAAGCCTATGGGTTCAGGGAAGGTTGGGAATTAACGAATGAGGTCGATGCCTTGTACAAGCAATTACGTTCTGAAATTTCATTTATGGCAACCGACCGTTACCTGCATGAGGATATCATCTGCGCTCGAACCTTACTTGTTAATCGTCTTAACTAGAAATTCTTATCGTTTTACAAACGATTTTTTCAGTTGTTTTCCGTCCGTATCGATGAGCATCAAATAGGATCCAGCCATAAGTGATTTAAGCGAAATGGTTTGATTGTTAGCTGTAGTTCCCTTTTGTTGGATTTTTCCGAACATGTCATAAATGGTATACGTTGCTGGACTAACTAACTGCTGTATCCGAATTTCATCCGTGCTTGGATTTGGGTAGAGGGTAATTCCTTGTTCAGTAGTCAATGAAGTAAGATCAAGTAATTCATTCATTACGATGGTTCCATTTTGATTCACAATCCAATTGCTCGGGTCAATTACAATGGAATTGTTGATTGTACCGATTCCCGAAATTTGGAAAGTGTTTGCGTTTGATGTGATATTAAAACGAATCGTAGTGTCTGAGTTTCCAGGACGGGTGAACTTCAAATCAATCGGATTGGTAAAGGTAGTGGTAACATTAGGCATTGAGCTTGTGTGAGAAATCTTAATAAGCGCATCAGCCCCAACTTGTTTCCATTCAACAGAATAGGTAGGAAATCCCTCACCGAAATACCATTCGTCAAAGAATGGAGTATAGTCAAGACCTGAAGCTTGTGCAAAGGCATCTCGCACATCAATTCCGAAGGCTGTTGAATATGCTTTACTCATTAAAAAGTTTTGAAGTGTTTCAAAAAACAAGCTATCATTGTTCATGATGTAGCGCATGCTATGAACAATGGCTGCCCCTTTATCGTATGTTAATCGTCCACTGAATATTCTATTTTCATTTAAACTGTCCAGCACCCACACACTTCCGCCAGCTTGAGACATCACGTTGGTATGCACATCGGCCATGTTTTGAACTTCTTGTCCAGGGTATAGATTTTCCAACATCAATTGTTCGCTATACGAGGCAAAGCCTTCGTTTACCCAAATGTCGCACCATGAAGCGCAGGTTACGTAATCTCCCCACCATTGATGGCCAAGTTCGTGGGCGGTTAGCGCAGGATTGAAAAAACCTTGGGTAGTCATGGTTTGATGTTCCATTCCTCCGGAAAATGGAGCCATACAATGGCCATATTTTTCATTTTCAAACGGATATGGTCCATATAATTCATAGAATAATTCCATAAAATCTACAGTTTCATCAATGTCAGCCTGAAAATTCGGAAGGGTTTGAGGGTTATTATAGATATAGTTTTGAATTAGAATAGGGGCAGGGGCACCAACCGGATTGGCTAATACATTATACTCTACATATTCGGCTACCGCTACAGAAATTAAATAGTAATCAATTGAATACCGATGCTTCCATTCATAACGGCTGGTTCCGTTGCCTAAATTAACAACTTGCATTAGTTTTCCATTCGATCCTGCTTTACACGCATTTGGAACCGTGATGTTCACGTCGCATGAATCCGCTTTATCGGTTAAACTTTGCTTACAAGGCCACCATTCGTATGCGCAAAAGGGCTCTGATAAGGACCAAACTACTTCATTTCCCCACGAAGGCGAGGTTGCATTAGACATGCCACTTCCACCTAAAGGATTCGTTTGCGCAGTTGGCGGGGTGCCGTTATAATTGGTTCGGACTGTAAATACAGTACCCGCTGGATAATTAACTCCAATCTTTACCGCTGAATTGGATCTAACAAACGGTACATTTACTCCATTTAAACTTACCGAAGAAATGGTGAGGGTTGAAAATAATTCATAAAGTATGGTGTCCATGGGAACTATAGCGGTAGCCTTCATTTCTGCATAACCTGAAAGTGTCGTTGTGGTATTGGTCATGTTTAGATCGAGCTTGTAGTAGCTGACATCATAGCGTTCTGTAATCGCAATTTGAGAAACACTGAGGCTATTGCTTTTAAGCGTGTGATTGTTAAAACCATCGCGTTTACCGCATTGTGTTGAATTTTCTTTCTGGGCGTAACTAATCAAAGCAACGAAAAGTAGGGGTAGAATAAGCAGTTTCATGTGCGATAAATTTGCACTAAGATATGAAATTGATTAAGATAAGTTTCTAATATTTCCTAAATTTGGTTGAACTTCTCAATTTCTTTTTAGTTCCGAATTTTAAGGATTTTAACCAAACGAATTAATACATACTTCTATGAAACGTATCCTATCTGTTGTTCTACTATCCATGGTATGTGCAGTAGTAATTGTTTCGTGCGAAAAGGAAGGCGCCTGTGATGAATATAATGTGAGCCAGAGCAATGGCAGTAAAAGTCACAACTTTGGGAATAACTGCATGCAATGTCATCAGTCAGGTGGAGAAGGTGAGGGGTGTTTTAATGTGGCCGGTTCAGTTAAGGATAACCTCCTGACGGCTCCTGCAACCAGTGGACAAGTTGAGTTTTATACGCTGCCCAACGGAGGAGGTACCTTAAAGTATACCGTACAAATTGATTCCAAAGGAAATTTTTACTCAACCGAAGCAATGTCAGTTACAGGACTTTATCCGGCGATAAAGAACGCTACTGGAACAATGTATATGGGAAGTGCGCTTTCTACAGGTGCGTGTAATTCATGTCATGGAAATTCCACGGGTTCACTATACGCAAACTAATAATTGGTTCGGGCTCATTTGAAAAAGACTAAAGGAGTTTCTTTAGTTTTTTTCTAGCCTTTGTATTTAGTTTAAACTCGTACAAATAGGGATTAGAGGGAGTAATTTCATGCTTGAACCCTTCAATTGGAGCATAACACGCAATCTTGATAAGTCCGGATGAATTGTTGTACAACACCAATACACTGGTATAATGTGACGTATAAAAACAAATGGCTTGTGTCCCATTAGCGCAGGGTTGATCTGAACTAGAAAAAGATCGCGGATTCGACAAAGATTTTAACAAGTGCTTCGATTGAAATTTCGATAGCTTATTTCTGGAAGCCACCAAGGTAGCATAAACAGAACCATTCATCCAATTGGCCACCTGATCTTGTTCAATTGGGACTTGCATGACCACCACGGAATCAATTTTTAAGGATTTAATCCGTGGAATTGAGTCGTTTTGTTGGGCAGCCAACAATACACTTGCATTTATTAGTAAAACGCAAGTCAGTAGTAGGCGTGAAATCATAAGCAGACGTTAATATTCGTCCTCGTTGAACAGAAAGTCCTCTCGAGATGGATAATCCGGCCAGATTTCTTCGATGTTCTCATAAACATCACCTTCATCTTCTAATAATTGAAGATTTTCGACTACTTCCAAAGGCGCTCCAGTACGAATGGCAAAATCAATTAATTCATCTTTTGATGCTGGCCACGGGGCGTCTTCTAAGTATGAGGCTAATTCTAAGGTCCAATACATTTATTCTATGTTTTAGTACGTGTTATTTTCGGCAAAAGTAAATTTTATTTTATATCTACCAAATGAAAATGAATATTTTGATGATTATTTAATCCAAATCGGTGTTTTATCGCTTTGGTTCCCACTTAACTTCCTCTTTTCCAAATTCTTGTAAAATAAATCGAGCAAGTATAAAAAGGTAGTCGCTTAATCGATTAATATATTTTATCTCTTGAGTAAAACGGTGAATGTCTTCATCCATTTCAACAATTCTCCGTTCCGCCCTTCGGCAAACACAGCGGGCGATTTGAGCATAGGAACTTATCGTATGACCTCCTGGTAAGATAAAATGTTGCAAGGCCTTTAAGTTAGAATCCATATTATCCATCCAAGCTTCTAATTGTTCGATTGCATCAGATTCAAGTTCCGGTAAGGCCATCTTGGTGCCCTTTTCTGCGGTTGCCAAATGAGAACCAATAACAAATAATTGATTTTGAATGATGATTAATTGTTCTTGGGTTGCTGAATTCAGGAAACTATCCCTCAATAAGCCCAGGTGCGAATTAAGTTCATCCACTGTACCATATGCTTCAATTTGTGCATCTGATTTTTTTACACGGACACCGCCTATTAATCCCGTGGTACCGTCATCGCCTGTTTTGGTATATATTTTCATTCGTTGTATCGTTAAAATGTTGCGCGTTGCATGGCCTCTTCAATGGTGCAAGGTTCTTCCATAAGGTCCAATATCTTCATCATAACACGATCCACAATGGCGTCCGGACAAGAGGCACCAGAAGTAATTGCAATTTTCAGTGGATAATTGTTCGGTAAAAATGGTTGTTCCTCGATCGTTTTATTATGAATGTTGAATGATCGAACCTTGTTATTACTTAGCAGTTCGTCTGCTCCTTTAATAAAGAAGGTTGGTATGGTCTTTTCAAGGATTTCAACTAAATGCGTCGTATTTGAGCTGTTGTATCCGCCTACAACAATTGCCAAATCCGGTGAGGTTTCAGCAAGTGCATAGGTACTTGATTGATTATCATTCGTTGCATAACACAAGGTGTCCCTTGTATCGGCCATGTGCGTTTTTATCGCGGCTTCGCCGTATTTTTGGATGAGCACACCACGAAGATAATCTGTAATTTCTTGAGTTTCCGATGCCAACATGGTGGTTTGATTAACAACACCGATTTTGTTTAGATGCAATGCGGGTGAAAATCCAGGGGAGTATTTGCCGTCAAAGTAGCTATAGAATTCGTCTTCTGTTTTCTTTCCCATCATCACTTCCCCTAAAAATTCAGCTTCAATCATGTCTTTTATTACTAATGAAGCGGCCTTTTGGTTGCTGTGCGAAAATGTAGCTCGGGTCTCTTCATGGTCATGTTTACCATGGATGATAATGCTGTGGTCGGTTTCTCCAAGTTTTTGGGAACGATTCCAGACTTTTTCAACAAAAGGACAGGTCGTATTGTATGAATCAATGTTTGCGCCAGTGGCGCGGATTTCTTCGGCAATTGCTACCGTAGTTCCAAACGCTGGTATAATAACGATGTCGTTCGATGTAAGTTCCGAAAATGCAATCAGCTGTTCTCCAGCAGGTGTTTGAAGAAACTTAATGCCTTGCGCCAATAAATCGTCATTAACGTCTGGATTATGGATCATTTGACTCAACAAGAAAATCCGTTTGTCCGGATGCTCTTGAATTGCTTTATAACTTTTTTCAATGGCATTTTCCACGCCATAACAGAAACCAAAATGCCGCGCAATGATGAACTCTACCTTTGAGAACTGTAAGCGTGTAGGACTGAAATCTTGCTTTCTTGGATCATCCAATTTTCTTCTTGCCTTCACCTTCGAAATAATCGGAGAACGGTAAAATGCAGGGATTTCAAATTGCTTCATAATATTTCTAACAAGAGTTAGGGATTAATTGTTGTAAACAAAGATAAAAAAGAAAAGGCTACCGTTTCCGATAGCCTTGTTTCTTATAAATCGACTTGTTGATCTTTTGGGTGTTTTACCTTGTAGGAGAACTCAAGTTTCTTATTCTCTCCAGGTTTCAACTTATACTCCCATTCAAGAATTCCGTTTCCTGGAAGCTCTCGAGCGAAGTCTTTCTCCAATAATTCAATCGTTATGTCATTATTGGTTGTCATAGGCACTTGATCTTGGATAATTAATTGAATCGCCGAAGATTTATTGTTTTGCACTTCGATTTGGTATGAGAAGGTACGCTCACGCTTATCTTGAACTACTTTATCTTTTGATTTTTGTTTCAGCAAGGTACGCTTAACCACAATGTTCGGATCTTTACCAAGTGACAAGTTTAAGGTATCGTCCATGCTGGTTGGATCAAGATACGTTTCTCCTATGTAGGAACCGTCGAAGAAGATGTTTGCGCTCGCTGGAACCAATTGTAATTCATCTAGCTTAGTCATTTGGGCTACCAAATATACCCCTGGATCCACCTTCGGTACGGAGTAATATTTAAATGTGGTATTCAAATCACTATTTTTAATGAGCACTAGATTTTTCTCGTTGTTCGATTTAATCGAATAAGGAAGATCAATTTTAAATTCAGCAGCGATTAATTGATGCACTACGGTTGTGAATTGATCGGCGCCTAAGGCAGCTTTATCTTCTAGATTCTTATTCTTTGCATCATCTAGGAAATATCCTTGATTAAACGCTGCTTGAGGGATTGCTCTTGCACCTCTTATACTGATTTCTTCTAGCTCCTGTCTTTGTCTATATGCATAATAGTCAATGTACCAAGGATTTAACTCGGGTTTTGTCTTGTTTGCATACGGATTATTCGTAGAAATATTCAATTTTATATTATCCCAATCAATCCCAGAATTTTGGAATACTTGTGCTTTATAGGTCAAGGAGATTTTGCCCGTTTGTGAGTCGCTTCGGATGTCATATAAAGGAACCCAACCGGCTTGAGATACTAAATAACTGAACGATATTTTTCCTGCTGCCGCTTCAGATGCAGATAAGGTAATTACTACGCGAGGAATTGGCGCATATTTTTTAGCATCATAGGTTTGATTCTGATAATTCTGCAGATTATCATAGCGCACTTGTAATCGCTGCTGCACTTTTTCTTTATCTTTTTTCTTCTTTTCTAAGGCCAATAATTTCTTATTGATTTCATTCATTTTGTTTGTGTAGTATTCAACCGTTTGCTTTAACAGGTTGATCGAATCATTCACTTTACCAGAACCTCGCACCGCACCGTTCATAGAAATGATATTCTGTGCGGCCTTGTAAATGGCAATTTCATCTTGAATTTCTTTTAAATCGAATCCGAGTAATTCCAATGAATCGGATAGTTGTGCCATTTCTTTGACAATTTTAGCTGGAATGCCTTCGTTGACCTTGACTTCCGGTTGTGGATAGAATAAGCTGTATTTGGAGTCAATGATTACTACATTTCCTGTAGCTTTTACTTGTAATGATTTAGGATCAATGTAGGCACTGATTCCTTCGATGCTGATTTCAGTTATTCCTGCTTTAATGGTGTAGGAAGCCTTGTGGTGTAATTGCGCCCCTTGAGAATAAACGGTTGCTTCGTTTAAGGTTGATTTAATCAGTTCTTTTTCATTGGCTAGAAGGAATGTGCCCAGTACGAGCGAACAAACCAAGGTCATTATTTTATTCATATGTCAAAATTTTAAACCCTTTACACGTGTAAATGAAATGGGTTCAATCTGGTGATGAATTAGTTTATAATCGATTGAATTTCAGTGATTATACGTTTTGCAAGGGCATCTGCTGCTTCGGCATTTTTACTTTCAGAATATATGCGAATTATCGGTTCGGTATTGCTTTTTCGCAAATGAACCCATTCTTTTCCAATGTAGATTTTTACGCCGTCTGTGGTATCAACTTCCTCATTTGAATATGCGCTAGCCATTTTGCTTAGAATTTCATCTACATTGACGTTTGGAGTTAATTCTATTTTATTCTTTGAAATGGTATATGCGGGATAATGGTCTCGTAATTCAGACACCTTGCATTTTTTTTCTGCTAAGTGGCTCAAGAAAAGCGCAATACCAACTAGTGCATCCCGTCCGTAATGCGACTCAGGGTAGATGATTCCACCATTGCCTTCACCGCCAATAACTGCATGTATGGCTTTCATTTTTTCTACTACGTTAACTTCTCCTACTGCCGCAGCGGCATAGGATTGTTTATGCCACTCTTCGGTTATATCACGTAAGGCGCGTGTAGAAGATAAATTTGAAACAGTGGCTCCCGGAGTTTTTGAAAGCACATAATCTGCAACAGCTACGAGCGTATATTCTTCACCGAACATGCTGCCGTCCTCGCAAACCATCGCCAAGCGATCCACGTCAGGGTCCACGGTAATACCAAGATCGGCTTGGGTAGACTTTATTTCATTGGAAAGATCTCCAAGATGTTCAGGGAGTGGTTCTGGATTATGCGGAAAGTGTCCTGTGGGTTCACAGTATAATTTTGTGATTTGCGTAACACCAAGAGCATCCAATAAGGCTGGGACAAAAATGCCACCTGACGAATTTACTGCATCCACAACTACCTTGAAATTTGCCGCGGCAATCGCGGAACGATTAACTAGCGGTAAAGCAAGAATCGAATCGATGTGTTTGCTTAGGTAGCTATCATCGTGCGTATGTGTTCCAAGTTCATCTACGGATGCAAAATCAAATATTCCTGCTTCGGATAATGCTAAGACCTCTGCGCCAGCTTGGGCAGATAAAAACTCTCCGCGATGATTTAATAGCTTTAGGGCATTCCATTGCTTCGGATTGTGCGAAGCGGTAAGAATAATTCCGCCTTGAGCTTTTTCTAAAGGTACGGCAATTTCTACGGTAGGAGTTGTGGAAAGTCCCAGGTCGATTACGTGAATTCCCAAACCAATCAAGGTATTTGCTACTAAGTTTGAAACCATCGAACCAGAAATGCGCGCATCTCGACCAATTACAACGCGTATGGTTTGATCAGCTGATTGATTTTTTAACCACGTGCCATAGGCCGCTGCAAAAAGCACGGCGTCGATAGGGGTGAGGTTATCACCAGCCTGGCCTCCGATTGTTCCACGAAATCCAGAAATTGATTTTATTAACGTCATTGGATTATTTTTGAAGTTTGATCATTTGCAGCAAAGCCACCGCACATTCAACTCCCTTATTTCCGTGGATTCCGCCGGATCGATCCAGGGATTGTTGTTTGGTTAGGTCTGTCAATACACAAAAACTCACGGGTTTGTTGAACTTAAGCATTACATCCATTACACCTTGTGTTAGTCCTTGACATACAAAATCGAAATGTTTGGTTTCGCCTTGAATCACATTGCCAATTACAAGGACACCATCAAGTTCAGGATGTTTAATAAAAAGCCGCTGTGCTGCTAGGGGAAGTTCGAATGATCCCGGAACTGATATCTTTTCTATGGCTGTGATTCCTGCTTGCGTGAACACATCCATGGCGCCTTGAGCTAATGCATGCGTGATGTCTGCATTCCATTCTGAGACTACGACTCCTACATGGAAAGAGGAAGTTCCTTCAAGTGATGTTGCGTTAAAAGAAGAAAGGTGATGGCCTTCAGTTGCCATCTTATTTTCCCTTTACCGTAGATACTCTAGCAATGTATTTATCTATGGTTTTTTGATTGCCATAGTCGGGATAATCATCACGGATTCGTGTGAAATACGCAGCAGCATCTTCAAAATTCTTTGATAATTCAGCATGCAATCCCGCTTTGAATAAATACATTGGAGCAGTAAATTCATTGTCTAACATGTCTGCAGCTTCCGCATATTTTGTAGCCGCTTGATCGTATTTTTTTAATTCAGAAAGACAATCTCCTTGAAGTCCAACAGTCATTACAGACATATAAGTGTCTGAAACAGATACATCTTCCAATTCGTTCATTGCTTTTTGGAATTGACCTTTCTTCATGTATTGGGTTCCAAGCAAGTATTGTCCAATCTCGCCACCTACGTGACCATCATATTTCTTTACAAAAGGAACTAACACCTTAATGGCCTGGTCTGTGGAATCCTTTTCAACGTAGTTTAATGCAGTCCACCATCCATCATTCGCTTTTTCATCCGCAGGTGACCAAATGAGTTGACGATAACCGAGGTATAAAACCAATAGGGCTATGATACCACCTCCAATGTAAGTGTATAACTTAAATCGTTTGTCCGTATTGAATTTTTGTTTGATGTCTTCCCAATTGAGCATTTCCATAATCGCGTATTTGGGTGCGAATTTACGGAATATTTCTGAAAATACTTCAATGTGGCCCTGCAAGGTTGCAAGGAATTTCATCTGATCAGGAAGTGGGTCAACTTTGCACCAGAATGTTTAACCAAATAAAAAACAACAACATGAAAAAAAGAACAGTGTATCAACTCATTGTAGATCGCAGTGGGTCAATGGCAGGAATGCAACATCAGGTGATTTCCGGCTACAATGAGCAATTGCAGGCAGCGCAAGGGGTTCAAAGTAGGTATCCAGATCAAGAAATTGTAATGGGCTTAAGATTTTTCGACCATAATGTAGACAATAATGTCGCGGATTACAGGCTTGTGAATGACTTGCTTCCCTTGTCTTTGAATGATTATCAAGTTAAAGGATCAACGGCCCTTTTGGATGCGATTGGTAAATCTATCTATGACATAAAAACGCGTTTTGGTCACCAAATCACGAACGAGGACACGTCCGTAGTAATGATTATCATCACCGACGGACATGAAAATGCCTCTAGAATGTACACCTATGAGGATATTCGCAGAATGGTTTCTGAATTAGAAGCCACGGAGAAATGGAGTTTCACCTTTATGGGGGCTGACTTAGATGCGATTGGGGCATCGAGATCTTTTGGTATTAACCCAGACAATACGCTTTCGTTTGATAAAGGAGATTATGCCAGGGTGACGAAGCACTACTTCGAAAATGCGGCCGAGTCGTACGCTAATTCGAAAGCAAATAATATCAAATCGAATAACTTTTTTAGTATCTTTAAGGACAAAGATATTCGTAAAAAATAATGAAGGTACATTTAATCAGATCTTCCGATTTTTCTGCACAAACCTATCAGTCTGTGTTACAAATTGTTCGACAATATGAGGGGCCAATTGAATTTTTGGCCTCTGAGTCGGATGCGTTTATATCGAATGCCATAGAAGTGGAAATTGAATCGAAAGAGGCTTTTGAAAAGGCACAGGACCAACCAAAAATGAATATGTCTATAGCTGATGATTACAGCGCTGAATTCTCATTTCATTCCAATCGGCCAAGGTTTTCGTTTCCATTCAAAACAAAACGTGCAAACTGGAAACACTTTTTTGACGCATGCGAATATTTTCGATTAGCAAGAAAGTTACCGCCTGAAGACTTAGTTATCCTGCTCACCGATACCGCCAATGAAGCCAATTGGTTCGGAGGGGCTGATAAGACCATGAAAAATGCGTTCATTCACACGGCAGATTGGCACCATTATTTTGATGGCTTGAATGAGCGGTTTCCTATTGCGTATGAAATCATTGCATGGACCATTCGCATGTTGATTATCAAGGATCACTCGGAAATGCCAAATTACTGGCACAACGAACCCAGAGGATGTATGTCTGATTTCTGTCAGAATAAACGTCAGATTGTGCTGAAAATGCGAACTGCGGATATTTGCATGGATTGTATGAAGTTATTGCAATCCAGTAAGATTGATGTTAGGATTTTTGGGCAATTAATTGATGCCCTCGATGGCGTTAGAAAGTACTTTTTGTCCATAGAACGATCCACGTTTTTGAATCGTCCAAGCACCGTATTAGTTTCAGGATATTTACACCGCATATATTTCCCTGCTTATGGAAATTTAGAATTAAACCTTAATCCAAAACAACGGGCAATTTATTGTTTTTTCTTGAGGCATCCCGAAGGTGTGCGTTTGGTGGAGTTAGTAGACCATCGAAGTGAAATCGGGGCCTTGTATCATCGGTTTTCGAATTTTGGATCGATCGAAGAAATTGAAGAGTCGCTAAATTTATTGCTTGATCCATTGGATAATAACTTAAATGAGACCCTGTCGCGGATTCGCAGTACCATAAAGCGAACCTTAGGTCCTAGAATTTCACCCAGTTACCAAATTGTTGGAAGTAGAGGAGAGCCGTATCGAATAAATCTTGATGCAGAATTAATACAAATTGAAAGTCAGCTTTAATGATTTTTTGTAGTTTTGAAAAAACAACCTATGAAAAAGTTAATATTTATAAGCCTATTGTGTTTCAGTTTACCTGTGTTTTATGCACAAAACGCGGTAGATTTGACAAGTAAGGAGTCGATAGAAAATTGGATAAATACCCATCGATTTAAAGCTTCTGTAGAAGGAGACTTTGATATGTATTTAGAGATTGAGCACTTAAATATCGGAGATGCCCTGGTTTTATCGAATGATCATGGGAAACGTAAAATTTTTGGTCAATTAAGCTATCAGCTCAATCAATCAGCCCCTTCTGTGGTTGGAATTGGTTTAGAGGAAAGTTCCTTGGAGGTGTTCATTTCTCCCGAAGGAAATTTATTGACTTCAGGAATGACGTTTGTTCCGGAAAAGGAATAGAGACGTATGAAATTTATTGTTCTTGGAGGCTTATTCCTGTGTGCTTTCACCGGGTTTGGTCAGTACAACCTTCAGTTAAATCAAGTAGTATTAGTTAGTAATACCTTACAAACCGTTCCGGCAGGAAAAGTATGGAAGGTTGAATCATACATGCAGGCGGGCATTGCTGCCCCCGATATGATCGAAATTGGTACTTCTTGTGCTTATTCAGATCGCCATCATCCGATGATTGTAAACGGACAAACATACTACCTAATCAATGGATCTCCTGGTCATGGAAGCAGCGGAACTTTTTTAGCCGTAGGCAATCTATTACCCCTCTGGTTACCGGCTGGAGCAACCTTAAAAACCGCTTGTTCGAAGGATGTATTAAGTGTTATCGAATTTAATTTAGTGCCTTAGGTTGAGAATCTAAAAACATCCTGGCATTCATCGTCAAGGTTGCAGTCAATATTGTTTGGTTTTCAAACCGATTTGTAGAGGGTTTGGAGGTGATTTAGTCTGTTTTATAGTGCGTAGTAAAGTAGTTGTTATAATCGAATAATTTACAGGAAAGGTAACAGGGGAGATTCATTAACATTCAAAAACAATAAGAAATAACTCTATTTAAGTGGGTCGGAGGGTCGGGTTAGCTGCGCACTAACGTGCAATGGACAAGAGTAAAGTATCTGTGTTTACGAAATTCGAAGATTCCGGTTTATTCATCACAGAAATCTCTTATTCGAAAAAGCTTTTCCGGAGCCGGATTTTAAATATTTTTCAAACAGAAAAGCCTTGTATTTATCTTGGAAAGCTATATAAGTAACCAGCGTTACTGGGAGTCTTGTAGCTGTATATTTTACTTCTTTGCTTGCATGCCGTTTTAATCGTTCTTGGATATTTTGTGTACAGCCTGTATAGGTGGAATTATCTGAGCATTTTAGCAGATAAACGTATTGCATAATAAATAGTTAAGGGAGCAAAAACGCATACGAAAGAGTAAAATTGTTCTTCTTCGCTAAAGCTTCGAAGAACGAATTCTTAAGAACTTACATGAAATAAAAAACTCTGCTTCGCTAAAGCTTCGTAGGACGAATCCTCAAAAGAACAATATGTAGGGTAGTGGACCGTGTCCACCGAATTCTGACTACGCTAACGCTTCGCAGAACGATGGCCTCAAGAGTTTTATAGATTGTTTGGCGAGTGTAGAACCTGATTGTAATAAAAAAGCCCTGCTACGTTTACAAACTTCGCAGGGCGTAGGTGGGCAATACTCGCTTTCGCATAGCTTTAGCGGAGCAAAGCTGGGCTCCCGCCGCTGGCGGATAACGTTACTTCCTTTGGTCGTGAAATCGCTTCGCTAAGTGCTCGCCCAATTATCTCTATACTAAAAATCCCGCTCTCGCAGGATTTTTCTTGTGGGCAATACTCGCTTTCGCATAGCTTTAGCGGAGCAAAGCTGGGCTCCCGCCGCTGGCGGATAAACTTCTCGCCCAACCCATTTG